>Ga0307372_10000467_pt1 | contig 72564 bp, 68 predicted proteins | sample OX1MG_FD_202533 | JGI IMG/M metagenome (GOLD analysis project Ga0307372, IMG submission 202533) | Soil microbial communities from Risofladan, Vaasa, Finland - OX-1 | ecosystem: Environmental > Terrestrial > Soil > Coastal area > Acid sulfate soil | place: Finland: Risofladan, Vaasa | collected... | reverse complement strand
ACCTCAACCGCAGTCCCCATCTCACGCCTCCGTCCCCGCCGACCAATCGGCCGACACAGGGAAGCGAAGTCCGCGACCGATTCCTAGCCCCCCGAGATGAGTCGGCCGTTGCGACGGTTGGTATAAGGGACACCTCTACCGCTTTTTGCGCGGGGGAGGTGTGCCGGGAGCTACCCCTTCACCAGCACGACCGCCTCAATCTCCACCGAGATGTTGAACGGCAGACTTCCCATGCCGACGGCGGAGCGCGCAGGCCTGCCGTTGTCGCCGAACACCGCGACGAACAGATCGGTACAGCCGTCGATCACCTGGGGATGCCGGGTAAAATCCGGCACCGCGTTGACCAAGCCGAGCATCTTCAACACCGTATCGATGCGATCCAGCGTGCCAACGGCGGAGACCATGTTGGTGAGCAGATTGAGCCCGCAAAGCATTGCCGCCTCCTGCGCCTGCGCCAGCGTGACATCGGCGCCCACCTTGCCGGTGATCATCGTCCCGTCCACGCGGCGCGGCCCAACTCCAGACAGGAACAGCAGACTCCCGGCGAGCCGGAACGGCACGTAATTGCCGGCCGGCTTCGGCGGTGCCGACAGGGTCAGCCCCAGCGCGGCGAGGCGTTCGTCAGCGGTCATGCGGTTTCTCCCGTTGCCGTTTCACGCGGCCTGCGCCGGCCGCGTCGCTGCGAGCACCTCCATCAGCCGCGTCAGCTCTGCGACGTTCTCCACCTCCACGATCCGCGCCAATTGCTCGAACAGGGGCGCGATTTGCGGACGCGGCAACGCACGCTGCGCGCAGTCGGAGAACTTCTCCCACAACTCCTCGCGCGTCATAGGGCGCGCGCCCGGCCCGAGCCGCTCGAAATCATCCAGCCGCGAAGCGAAGCGCCGGCCGTCCCGCGTGGTAACGGCGATCTCGGCGCCCCATTGCAGCGGCGAATCGTCCGCCATGTCCGGGTGCGCCCGCGCTTCCGTGCGCGCCATCAGCGCGCGCACCGTCGGGTCGAACGGTGCGTCGGCCTCGAAATGCTCCAGCTTCACCGCGCGATCCGCCAACGCGCGCGCGACGCAATACTGGATGCTGAACTTGGCACCGAGCGGCGTGCGCGGATCGGGATTGTCGGTGTGCGGCAGGCGCCGACCGTGCGGCAGGATTTCGATCTTCGCCACCTGCGCCGGCGTCAGGTCGTGCGTGCGCGCCAGGTCGATCATGCGGTTGATCGACGCATGCGTCGAGCCGCAGCAGGGGTACGGTTTCAGGCTCGGCTCGCCACCGCCGTCGCATTCGAACGGCGCGTACCAGTCGGCCAGCATGCGCGTCGTGTCATAGGTGCCGGGGCCGTTGAACACGTCGAGAAACCCCTGCTTGTGCTCGAACGCGCCGGGATTGGCGGTGAACCCCTCGCGCGCCAGCAGCGCGGCGAACAGGCCGTTGCGCGCGCCGTGTCCGACATGCAGCGGCTTGGTCATCGTGCCGAAACTCGCCTTCAGGCCGGACGCGAGCGACGCCGCGAGACCCAGCGCCACCGCGGTCTGAGCGACCGACAGATGCAGCAGCCGCGCCGCGGCGGCGACGGTGCCGAATATTCCCAGCGTCGCGGTCGGATGCCAACCCTTGTCGTAGTGGTGGAAATGCACCCCGCGCGCGATGCGGCATTCCGCCTCGTATCCCACCACATAGGCCAGCGCGAGGTCGCGCCCGTTGCTGCCCAGCATCTCGCCCAGCGCGAGCAATGGCGCGACCAGCATGGCCGAGGGATGCCCACCCATCACCCCGGACACGTCGTCAAAATCCAGCGCGTGCGACGCGGTGCCGTTGAGCAGCGTCGCGTCCAGCGGGCCGGTGCGTTGGCTGGTGCCGAAGATCAGGCATGGGCCGGGACCGGCCACGCCGGGCAGGCGCAGCAGGATGCGCGGCGCTTCCTCCACGATTCCGGCCAGCGCCACGCCGACCGTGTCGATGAACGCCATGCCGGTCCACGCCAGCGCCGTCGGCGTGACGGCCTCGAAGCGCAGGGCATGGATGCGTTCGGCGATTTGTCCGGCAAGCGTCATGAGCGCGTCCTTTCAAGCGGCGAGTTGCAGCAGGCGGATCACCCCGGCGGCGTCGAGCGTCTCCACCTGGCGCGCCAGCGCGATCAGCGCATCGGCTGTTGCCGGTGGCAGCCGGCGCGACAGGCAGTCGCGCACCTTGACCAGATGCTCGTCGTCGCTGATCGGCGGCGTGCCCCAGATGCCGCGCGGCCCGTTGCAGCGCGTGTGCAGCACCCGACCGTCCGCCAGGGTCACGCGTGCCTCGACATGCATCTTGTCGAAGCGTGCCGGAATGTCCGGCGACAGGTCGATCGTGATCTTGTCGAGCAAGGCGACAACGTCGGAGTCGCGCACGCGTTCGTCGGCGAAGCTGTCGATCTTCACCGCGCCGCGCAACAACGCGGTGGCGAAGGTGTATTGCAGGCTGAATTTGCCCGCGAGTCCGGTATCGGGATGCGGCCGGTTGACGTATTGCATCACCGGCGCGGTGAGCGTCACCGCGCGGATGGCGGCCGGATCGGGGATTTGCGGGTGCAGCGTCAGACCGGCGGTGATGGCGAAATGCGTGCCGAACTGGCTGGGGAACATCTTCACCGCATAACCCGGCCGCACGATGCGGTAGGGCGGTCCGAAATTCAGCAGGTCCGCCGCGACGAACGAATCGCCGAACATCATCTTGCCGTAGCCGTTGAACGCCTCGAACGGCTCGGGATTGGCGGTGAAGCCGCGCGCGGCCAGCATCGCCGATTCCAATCCCAGCATCGCCGCCTGGCCGCAATGCGTGCACTTGGTCATGGTGCCGATATTCGCCGCCATGGTGCCGCAGCGTGAGGAGGCAATGCCGAGCGCATAGGCCATCTGCTGCGCATCGAGTCGCAGCACGTGGCCGGCGGCGACCGCGGATCCCATTGGTCCGACCAGGCCGGGCGGATGGAAATGCACACCGCCGGTTTCATAGACATGGCCGGCATGACGAATCCAACCCTGGATCTCGATGCCCTTCACCAGCGCGGTGATGAGATCGCGGCCATTGACTGGCCGCGTCTCCGCCAATGCGAGAATCGCCGGCAGCGTGGTGGACAGCGCGTGGTTGGATGGCGTCCACATCGGCTCGAAGTCCAGCACGTGCATCGCCGCGCCGTTCAGCGCCGCGGCGAGCGTCGGGGCGGTGTGGAAGCCCAGGCCCAGCACGGTCGCGTCGCCGCGCGCTTCCATTCCCCGGTAATGCGCGGCGAGGATTTGCACCGCCTCTTCTTGCGTACCGGCGAGCGCGATGGCGATGCCGTCCAGCACCAGGAAGCGCGCCGCGGCGATCGCTTCCGGCGTCAGCGAGTCGTAGGTGGTGGCGACGATCCGATCGCAGAGTTGCGCGGTGGTGCTCATGGTTCGGCTCCTGTCCTGCACGTCGGTCGGCGCATTGTCGTGCGATACCGATCCGGCGGCACCGGGCTGGTGCCGGGCGCGACAGGTCCGGCCAGTCGCGGGGCGCAACGCCAGCACCGGTCAATCTACCGGCGGGTAAGGGTGAGTCAAATGCCCGTGCCGGAGCGCGACGGCACCGGATTTCCGTCGCGTGCATCCGGCTGCGTCGTGTTGCGACGGCGTGGCCGCCGGTCCATCGGCGCGGCGTCCTGCCGAAGCGATACTGCCGTACCAAAACCGCTCCCGCGTGCAGCGCGGGAGAGGGTGCCGACCGCGCTACGCCGCCTTGGCCAGCTCCACGCCGCAGGCGTCGAACGCGGTGAACAGCGCCTGCTGCTGCGCCTCGGTCAGCTTCAGGTGCGGCGGGCGGATGTTGAGCCAGCGTGGGTCGCTGGTGTTGCGCGCCACCAGCGCCTTCAACCCGGGGATCAGCGGCACCGCGGTCACTGCCTTGCGGGTGGCGCTCAGCGTTGCGTGCAGCGCCGCGCCGGCCGAAGTGTTCCAGGCGGTATAGACCTGGGCGGCGATGGCGCAATTCACGTTGGCGGCGGCGGTGATGCAGCCGGCGGCGCCCTGCTGCAGCAGCGGATAGAGGAGGGTGTCGTCGCCGGCATAGACTTCGAAGCCGGCGGAGGCGAAGTTCCGCACGTAGGCCAGGCCGTTTTCGTAGTTGCCGCTGGAATCCTTGATGCCCTTCACCTTGCCGGGGTGCGCGGCCAGCAGCCGGGCGATGAAGTCCACGCTGAATGGGATCGCGGATTGCTGCGGGAAATTGTAAAGGTACAGCTTGATGTCGCCGCCGACGCGCTGGATCACCTCGCCGAAATAGGCGAGCAGACCGTCGTCGGACGGGTTTTTGTAGTAGAACGGCGGCAGCAGCAGGGCGCCTCGGCAACCCAGTTCGGCGGCCTTGCGGGTCAGCGTCACGGTGTCGGTGATGGCCGTGGTGCCGGTGCCGGGCAGCATTTTTGCCCCCGGGATGCCGCGCGCGGCGAGGCCCTCCAGCACGGCGATGCGCTCGCTGATGCCCAGGCTGTTGGCCTCGCCGGTGGTGCCCATCACCGCGAGGCCGTTGCAGCCATGCGCGAGCAACCAGCGGCAGTGCGCCGCCATGCGGTCGAGATCGACCGAGAGGTCGGCGTTCATCGGGGTCAGCACTGCGGCGTTGACGCCGCCGAACAGCGCATTCTGCATCATGATGAGGTCTCCTTCAGCGGACGCCGGGGCCGCGGCGCGCGGCCGGGCCACTCGGCGAGGTGATGTTCGAACGGCCCGGCGCGGCGCTCGCTGACGGCCCGGCCGCGCACCGAGACGCCGGCCTGGTGAACGGTGTCCGGGTCGCCGGATACCAGCGGGTGCCACCAGGCAAGGTCCTTGCCGTCGGCGACCCGGCGATAGGCGCAGGACGGCGGCAGCCAGTCGATCTCCCGCACTTCCGCGGGGGTCAGGCGGACGCAGTCCGGCACCCGCCGGCGGCGGTTGGTGTAATCGCCGCACTGGCAGGTGTGCAGGTCGAGCAAGCGGCAGGCGACATTGGTGAAGGACAGTGCGTCGGTGGTGTCGTCGCGCAGCTTGTGCAGGCAGCAGCGGCCACAACCGTCGCAGAGCGATTCCCACTCGGCGTCGGTCATCTCCTCCAGCCGCTTGGTTTTCCAGAACGGGCGGTGCTCCGGCATGCGGGACAGACTACCGGGTGGAGGGGGAAATGGCCACCCTCGGCGGTGGGATCAGCCGGGCGGGTCGGCGGCATGCCATGGGGGGGCGGCGTCTCGCTGGCGTCTCGTTTCGCGGTGTACGAGATAGCGGCGCGGCGGCTGAGAAACGGTCGGGCAGGCTCTGGCGCGGCCGGGGGCTCGGTGCGTCCCATGGGCGTCTCGTTTCGCGGCATGCGAGACGGTGACGCGCGGGGTGAGAGGCGGGCTCGGGTGGCACGCGACCGGGTTCGCGGGTGCGTCCGGCCGCCTGTGGCGTGTCGCGGCACCGCGAGGATGTCAGCACGGAGAACCGGCGGGGGACCACAGGAATCGTGCGTGCACAGCGTGCGGGGGATCGGCCGAACGGGCTGTTCTGCCGGGGCATGGCACACTGGAGGATGCGCCCGGGCTTTTGTGGCCGCGCGTGGCGCCCGGGTTCATCCCGTGCTGAAAGCCGCGGGCTGGCGCATGCCGCACGGGCCCGGTTGGCGCGGACCCGGTCTTAATCCGCGGCGGCGTGGGTGTCGTCGAGGGCGCGCAGGGCGGGGCTGGCGCCGGTGACGATGGCATGGACGAGATCGTCGTCGGGCGGTCCGAAGCTGCAATCGGGGGGCAGCCCGCCATGGCGCCGGATGTCGCGGGCGCGACGGGGATAGATGACGGCGTAGCGGTCGGCGTCGAAGGCCAGGTCGCGCGGCGGGTCGTCGGGTTCCGCCGGCACCGCGATGCGGCGGGGCTGGTGCGGTGGGGTGGCGGTTGTGCGGGCCGGCAGGGATGCGGCGTCGGGCGGCGGCGGGTCCGGGGCGACTGGGTCGGGCGGGCGCGGAAGCGGTTCGGCGGCTGCCGGTGGCAGCGCAGGAGCCGGGATGGGGGCCGGTTGCGCTGCGGTGGCCGGCGTGGGTTGGGGGACGGGCGTCGGGGGTTCCGCGATGGCCGGTGCCGATGGCTCGGCGGCCGGTGCGGCCGGCACCAGGCCCGCCCGCAGCGCGTCCTGCATCGTGCGAATGGCGATGTGCTGCGTCCACCCATCGCCGGTGAGAGTGGCGCTGTTGGCCTCACGCTTGTGCCGCACCGCCTGCGCGCGCAGCACGTGCCCATGGGCGGCGCGCGAGGTCCGCGCCATGGCGACGTACTGGGCGTTGAGCTTCATGACGACCGTGAGGTCGTCCGCGTGGACGCGGAGCAGGCGCATGATGTCCTCGGCCTGGGCGCGGGCGGCGACGCACTGGGCGGCGAAGCCGGCCTCGTTGGCGTTGGTCGGCAGCATGGCGGCCACCGCGTCGATGGCGGCGTCGTTGCGGGCGAGCAGGGAATCGGGGGTGTCGGCGACGGGCGGCGGCAGGGTGGCGTTGAGGGTGTGGATGAGTTGGTAGTAGGCGTGCCTGGGGAGGAGGAGGTCGAGGGGTGGGTCGGGCTGGGATGCGTTACTCATTTTCCCAACATAGGCTATATTTCCTTGCATTGCAAGGAAAATCGGGGGTGGGCCGGGTGGCGGTTCACCTGTCGGCCCGAAGCGGCCGTGCGTTCATCTGGCAGCTCTCCCGGATCTTACGGATGCCCGAGATAGTTTCTCTAACGATGGTGCAGCTCGGCTAAACCTGGATCGCGGCTTTGGGACCTTGGGTGGAAATTAAAGCAGGGCGACATTGAGACGCCGGGTGAATGTCGATATGGCTGTTACGCATCGGCGGCTCCTCCTGGCGCGGACGTTGAGTGTTGCGGGATAGTGGGTCAAGCTGGTCGGCGCATGCGGGCGGGAAGCGCGTGAGGAACCATGCCGGATCGGATCGTTTACAAGGTCATGTCGGAAGCGGAGCACCAGCAGATGCGGCGTGACGGCGTGTTCTGTGGATCGCCGGCGGATATGCAAGATGGCTACATCCACCTGTCGTGCGGTTCCCAGCTTGCCGCGACACTGAACAGGCACTTCGGCTTGGTGGAGGGGCTGATGCTGGTCGCCGTGGACCTGTCGCGGCTTGATGACAGCGTGCGCTGGGAGCCCGCGCGCGGCGGAGAGCTGTTCCCGCACATCTATGGGCGCTTGCCGGTCGAGGCCGTGCTAGCGGTGGCACCGCTGGAGCGGGAAGCCGATGGAACGGTCAGGCTGCCGGCTTAGAGCGTCGGTGCCAGGGTCCCTCGGCCAGAACAATGAGCACCGAAGCAATGAAATCGCGGTCATGCCGCCAAGGGGAGAGAAGGAAATGGACCTGGGATTGCAAGGCAAGCATGCGATCGTGACCGGCGGCAGCCGAGGAATCGGCAAAGCCATCGCGCGGGAATTGGCGCGCGAGGGCGTCGATGTGGCGATCGTGGCGCGCAACAAGGAGGCTCTCGATGCGACGGCACGGGAGCTGGGAGCCGAAACGAATCGGCGCATCCTTCCCCTCGCGGCCGATGTCACCAGCAAGGAACAGGTGGACCGCATGGTCGGCGAGGCGGCACGGCAACTGGGCGGCCTGCACATCCTGGTCAACAGCGGGTCATCGCCAGGCGGTTCGGCTTCCGCGACCGGGCCGATCGATACGGTCGTCGATGAGGATCTGATACAGGATTTCAACGTGAAGTATGTCGGGGCGCTGCGCTGTTGCCGCGCTGTCATCCCGTTCATGAAGAAGGAGGGCTGGGGCCGCATCATCAACATCAGCGGTGCCAATGCCCGCAACGCCGGCAATCTCAGCGGCGGGGCACGCAACGCCTCGCTCGTGCACATGACGAAGACGCTGGCGGTGCAAATGGGCCGGCATGGCATCACGGTCAATTGCATCCATCCCGGAACGACCCGCACCGAGCGCACGCCGAGCTTGCTCGCTGCCCGGGCCAAGCAATTGGGCGTGTCACCGGAAGAAGCGGAGCAGCAGGATTTCGCTCCCGACTCGCCGCGCGGCAATGCGATCTGCCGCATGGTGGACGCCTCGGAGGTCGCATTCGTCGCGGTCTTCCTGGCCTCGGACAAGGGCTGGGCAGTCTCCGGCGAGCTGGTCGCGGCAACCGGGGGAGCCGGGCGGACGGTGCATTACTGAGCCGCATTCATACCAGGTCCCGTTGACGCCCCGCCCGTCGCCGCGTCCGCCGCTCTGGGCAAGCCGATCGCGATAACGGACAATGGGTCGAACAAGCAGGGGGACGGCCATGCCGGTCATCGACGTTCAGGTCCATCCGTTCGATCGAAATCATCCCGGCCGGCCCTGGGCCAGCCCCTCGCACGGACTCGACTCCGCCACGGGCGAGGAAATGGTCGCTGCGATGAACAGTGTCGGCGTGGACGGCGCGATCATGGTGTCGTCGTTCAGCGCCTATGAATACGATCCGAGCTACGCGCTCGAGGTTTACAACACCTATCCGGACAAATTCCGGGTCGTGACGCCGGTCGATGCGACCGATCCGGCGATTGACGATGTGGTGGCGAAATGGGCGGCGACGCCAGGCGCGCGCGGCATTCGCATCCGCATGCGCGACGGCCTGCCGATGGACGCCGACCATCCCGGCCTGAATCGCGCTTTCGCCGCCGCCGCCAAACATGGCTTGCCTGTCAATTTGCTTTGCTGGGGCATCCTGGACAAAGGCCTGCCGCACATCCAGCGCCACCCCGACACGGTCATCGTGATCGACCATCTCGGTTTGCTGCAACCCTTTCGCCCGCCGGTCCCCGCCGACATCTGGGCTGATCTGCCGAAACTGCTCGCACTGGCGCAATACGCGAACGTCAGGGTGAAGATCAGCGGCGCCTGCACGATGTCGCACCAACCGTTCCCGTATGACGACATCTGGGAGCCAGTGCTGCGGGTGATCGATGCGTTCGGGCTGGATCGTTGCATGTGGGGCACCGACTGGACGCGGACGATCGGCATGCTGACCTATGAGCAGGGCGTCGTGCCGTTCCGCGATACCAAACGCCTGTCGGGGAGCGACAAGGCGGCGCTGATGGGCGGAACGTTGCAGAAAGTCTATAAGTGGTGATGCGAACGCGACGAACCGGCCACGTCACACTCGGACGGCTGCAACAATGGTCGAATAGTTCGGGAGGCGGATATGGCGCTGCTTATCGTTGATCTCGACAAGCATATCGGCAACGCCACGGCATGGCGCGACACGTTCGGGGAACAGCTTCCCGATCTAGAGATCCGCACTTGGCCTGATACCGGAAACCTGGCGGACATCGAATATCTTGCCTTCATGCATCCAGATTTCGGTGCCCTTCCTGTGTTTCCGAATTTGAAAGCCATGTTCAGCCGCTCTGCCGGGGTCGAGTCCTTCGTGCAACATCCAAAGCTGCCGAAGGTCCCGCTATGCAAAGTCGAGCCGCCAGGCGGCGATCCGATGATGACGGAATACGTCGTCATGCATGTTCTGCGTTTTCATCGCGACATGCCCGGCTATCAGGCGGCTCAGGCCAACCGGGAGTGGCGCCGCACAACGATTGTGCGACCCGAACAAAGGCGTGTCGGATTCCTCGGCTTCGGCATGATGGCGAAGGCGCCCGCGCTCGTGTTGCAGTTGCTTGGTTTCAAGATTTCGGCCTGGGTTCGCAATCCGAGGGACGAAGGTGACGTTCCGATCTATCATGGTGCCGACCAACTGGAGGAATTTCTGCAGCAGACCGACATCGCGGTCTGCCTGTTGCCGCTGACGCGGGAAACCGAAGGTATATTCTGCGCGCGCATTTTTGCCATGATGCCACGCGGGGCGATGCTGGTGAATGTCGGGCGCGGCAAGCATGTAGTGGAGGAGGATCTGATCGAGGCGCTCGATTCGGGACAGTTGTCATATGCCGCGTTGGACGCGCTGTGGCCTGAGCCGCTACCGCCAACCAGCCCGCTCTGGCTGCACCCCAAAGTCACCATCATGCCGCACGTGGCGCGGCGGCCGACGGTTGCTCAGCTCGTGACGGAGATCGCGGCGAATATCCGCAGCGTCGAGGCGGGCGGGCGGCTGTTGCAGGAAGTCGACATCACAACGGGATACTAGACCCACTTGCTTGTAGCCAGGTGGGCGTGGTGCTTGCTTCAGGCGGTGGTTTCAGTCTGAATGAGACAAATCCGATCGTGGGATCAATGAACAACGCCAGAGGTGGGGCTATGCGACCGAACAAGATCAAGCAGATGTGGCGTGCCGGGCAATGCGCGACGCTGGGTTGGCTGTCCGTATCCCACGGGTTCACGGCCGAGGTCATGGCGCGTCAGGGCTTCGATGCCCTGTGCGTTGACCTGCAACACGGCACCGCCGAAATGGGCGACGTGCTGCCGATGCTGCAGGCAATCTCGCAGACCGACACCGTTCCGGTCGTGCGGGTTGCCTGGAACGAGCCGGCGACCATCATGAAGGCCCTGGACCTTGGCGCGATGTGCATCATCGTGCCGCTGGTCAATAGCGCCGAGGAGGCCGCGAAGGCGGTGGCCGCGTGCCGCTATCCGCCCGTCGGCATGCGCTCGTCGGGGCCCGTCCGCGCCGTGCATTACGGTGGCGCTGACTACCAGGCCAAGGCCAACGACGAGATCGTCGTTATGGCGATGATCGAGACGAAGGAGGGCATCGCCAACCTCGATGCCATCTGCGCCACCCCCGGCCTCGACGCCGTCTATATCGGACCGGCCGATCTGTCGTTTGCGCTGGGTCTGGCCCCGCGTGGCGATAACCCTGATCCGCTGCATCTCGCGACCTGCGACAAGATCCGGGAGACGGCGCATAAGCACGGCATCAAGTGCGTCATGCACTGTGCCGGTGCGGCGTTCGCGGCGGGCGCGGTGAAGCGCGGCTTCGACATGGTGATGCTGACGTCCGATGTGTCGTGCATGATCGCCGGCGCACGGATGCAGCTCGACGAGCTCAAGTCCAAGACGGCCTGAGGATGGTGCCATCGTCTCCGGAGGCCTCGACACGCGATTTCACAGAGCGCTGTCGAGGCCGCGGAGACGACTGATCAAGTGTCTGGCGTCCAATGCCGCGAAGTATACTAGTACCTCGGCACAGGGGATTTGACAGGTTGCCGGAGCGTTCTTCCTGGCCGCCCGAAGCGACAACCGCCCGGTTTTGGTCAGGAAGATCGGCCCCCTTCGGGAAGACCGCCACGAGTGGATTGCGGCCATCCGCCCAGGGGCCCATCCCACTGATTCCGGCGCACTTCGCCGTCCTTCCTACAACCCTTTCAAGGCTGTCTTGATTAAAGCTGTTCGGCCTTGGATAAACTCCTCGAACGAGTCAAACCCGTAGCTGGGCAGGTTGGGGATTAGGTGCCGCTTGCGGAAGGTCGTGTCCCTTGTTTGAATCCACTCATCAAAGGGGGTGGCGTTCTTCGACAGGTTCTCCGACTCCGTAAGCAATTCGAGATTGGGCAGGGCATTGAATTTCGAGACATACGATTGGACCCTCGCATCGTCGTATCCACGCTTCTTCATGGCCCTCACCTGAAACTCGGACTGAGGGAAGATGTGGTCCTCATGGAAGACGGCATCCTTCCAGTCCCGGTCAGAGTAGAGCAGCGAGAGTACGAGGTTCGTGTATCGCTGCTGGTATCCATACTCCAGCGTGCGGTCCATTTCAGCGTCGTTGAGTTGTGGCTCGATTCCCAGCGATCTATAGAGGGTATCGACAGGGAATTGCGTTGTCGGGCCACAGGCAATCAACAACTCCCGCAGGCGGGTCAGTGTGGTATCGGACGAGCCACCGAAGGCGTTCTTAAGAGTCGAGAATACGAACCACTTTCGGATAGCGACCTGGGCATCGGCGTCTTCGGCCTTCGAGGAAGTATCGAACGACCAGTTGCCACGCTTCATGAGATAAAAGGCAATGGGCAGCAACGCCAGTGGAGCAACGATATTTCTGGCATTGAATCCGAAGCGGGACATTAAGCGCACAGATGTCGAAAGAGACAGCTTGATCTTCTCCCAATTCCCTTCAATTGTGCGAAGGTTGATTTTGGTAAAGTTCTTTACCTTATACTGAATTGGTAGGCTCTCGCTTAAGTACAGACACGCTTTCAGCACGAAGTCCTTACCGAAACTATATCCATTGCCGATCTCGTTGAGCGAGTCGGTAAAGTCGTGGATTTCGCTGCGAGCGTCCAGCGTCTCCCACTTTGCCGTGGCCGTGGCAAGCAGAATGTCCGAGTACTCAAGGGCCTTACCAGCAGAGTTCGCTCGCACGAATACCTGCAAAACCTTCTCGTAGTCTTGGGACTTTTCTTCGTAGTAGTTGCCGACGAGCGTGGTATGGATGCGATTGTGCAAGCGACCGATCAGCCTGTTCGCATTCTCCCGTTGACCTTCTGACAGCGCAGCCAGTTGTAGCTTCATGTCAGCCTTCGCATCCTCGGCATCATCAGGGAAATCCAAAACCCGTCCCGCCAAATACCATAGCTGGGATTTTCCTCCGTCCGGCATGGCGCTTTCTCGAAAGGCAAAACCGTAGGTCAGTTCTTCGGGGTTATCTTCATTAGGAATTGGTGGTTTTAATAAATTCAGGTAGAGCTTGGTCTTCCGCCAACGATAATAAAAATGGCGGTAGGAGCCACGCAGGCCGACGAACAGCGACGTGATTCTCTGCTGCCCATCCAAGACGAGGGTGTTGTCCTTAGTGATGCCGGCCATGTTCGCCAACGCATTATGCGGGGACTCGCCATCAAAATCCCGAACGAACTCGTAGATCGGCCACTGGTCCCGGTTCTCTGGCTCCAGTCGCCAGTATAGGAAAGAACCGATGGGAAAGTCTCCCATGATCGAGTCAAATAGCCGCTCGATGCGGTCGGTCTCCCACTCAAACTCTCGCTGGATCGCCGGGAGGTAGATGTCTCGGTTGACCTGCCTGATGAGGTCACTGACCCGAATTGGTATGTACTCCATAGCGACCTTCGGTTGACCAGGAATGAGTAGACCGATCCGTTTAAGATATCAATCCCTGACTGACGGCCCGGCAGGCAGACCGCCGCGCCCCGAAACCCGTCAAAACCTAAGCGTCGAGGACCTAGTAAAACACCAGCGTCCGAACCTCGATGCTCTCGCGCGGCGGCGCGTCAGCGGGCGTTTGCGGGTCGTCGAACGCGCCGTGCGCCGAGAAACGCGCCGGGCCCGAGCGCGCTGAGTCGAAGCAGCGGATCAGCACCGCCTCGTCAGGCTGCATCTTCGAAAAATAGTACCAGCGCTGGTTCGGATTGTAGGTGATCGCGTAGGTCTCGCCGGTGCGATCGGGATAGCGCAACTCGGACCCCACAAGGTTCTCGGCCTCCAGCGTCTCGGCGTCGCACAGGGCCAGGGGCGAGCGCAGCAGCGGGCCGGCGATCGGCCGCCAGACATTGTTGATGGCGAAGCGGTGCTTCAGCAGTTCCTCGGCCTCGTCGCCCATCAGGTCGCGAACGCGCTGTGGTGCCGACCAGGCGGTGTAGTCGTTGTGCACCCGCCCGGCCGGCAGTTTGACACCGCTGCCTTTGACGGCGGCCTTGGCGGCATTGCGCACGATATGGTCGAACGCGACGACCCGCCTGGCCCCGGTCGCCTGTTGCATCAGCCGCTCGCACTCGGGGTAATAGACCGCGGTGATGATCGTCTCGTCGTAGAGATCGGTCGCCGCGGACGGGTGGCGCAATAGGACGAAGCCCTCACGGTCGAGCGACAGCGCGTCGTTGACCGGGCGAGCGTCGCGGACGGTGACCTTGTGTTCGATCATCTGCCCGTTGCGGACCGGCACGCCCGGCGGCGGATCGTAGTTGTAGGAGAACGGCTTCTCCGCCATGGGCACCAAAAAATTCAGCGGCGCCACAACGCCTTGCAGATCCACGCGTGTCATACCGTCCATGGCATCCTCCATTGGCGGACGTCGCCCGTCCGCGATTTCGCCCGCCGGACGGCGATTTTACACGCTCGATCGCTGCGCGGGAAGCCGGCGAGCCCATCGGGCACGAGCCGTTTGCCCCCGCGCAACCCCCTGCTGCATGATCTCCCCCGTCCAACGAAGCAGGGAAACGCCATGTTGATGAGCACCGACCGCATCCTGGTCAGCCATGTCGGCAGTCTGCCGCGTGCGGAACACCTGACCGACCTGCTGATCCGCCAGGAAGCCGGCCAGACGATCGACACCGCCGACCTCGCCCGCGAAGTCGAAACGGCAACCGCGCATGTGATCGGCAAACAGCTCGAAGCCGGTGTTGACGTGGGCAACGACGGCGAACAATCGCGCGTTGGCTTTCAGACCTATGTGCCGCGCTGCCTGTGCGGCTTCGGCGGCGAGTCCAAGCGCCCACCGGCACGGGACCAGCTTGAATTCCCCAGCTATGTCCGGCAGTCCGCAGCGCGTTTTCCGCACATGGCGCGCGCCATGAACGCGCCGGCTGCGCTGTCGGATGTGCGGTATGTCAACAGCGCACCGATCAAGCAAGACGCCGAGCGGCTCAAGCGCATGGGGGGCCAGTTCAGGGAATGTTTCATGACGGCGCCATCGCCGGGGATCGTTGCCACGACCATGCTCAACCAGCATTACGACAGCCACGAGGCCTATCTGGTCGCCCTGGCGAAAGCGCTGTCCAACGAATACCGGGCCATCCACGATTCCGGCCTGATCCTGCAGATCGACGCGCCCGACCTGGCGATGGAGCGGCATCGGTTTTTCGACGGCCTGGCTGACGCTGAGTTTCTCCGCCAACTCGAACTGCATATCGCGGCGATCAATTTGGGCATCGAGGACATTCCCCGCGACCGCATCCGGCTGCATGTCTGCTGGGGTAACAATGACGGGCCGCATATCTACGACGTCGCGATGGCAGCCATCCTGCCGGAGCTGTACCGTGCCAATGTCGGAGCACTGTCGATCGAGTTTGCCAACCCCCGGCACCAGCATGAATACGATGCCCTGCGCACCAATCCCCTGCCCGCGCATATGCTGCTGATGCCCGGCGTTCTCGATACCACCACGAATTTTGTCGAGCATCCGGAACTTGTCGCCCGGCGGATCGAGGAAGCGGTGTCCGCGGTGGGCGACCGTGAGCGGGTGATCGCCGGAACGGACTGCGGCTTTGGCACGTTCGCCGGCCGCGAATACGTGGCGGAGGAGATCGTCTGGGTGAAGCTCGCCGCCGCCGCCGAGGGCGCGCGCATCGCGTCGCGCCGGTTGTGGGGCCGGGCTGGAAAGTGATTACGCCTTAGCCGAAGGAAGCGGACAAAAGCATGAACAAGTATGCCATGGATGGCCATCCCCTGACCGTTCACACCTCGGACGCGGCGATCCTTAAACGGAAAACGGGCGGCACGCCGACCACACCGGCGGCCGGACGATGATTGCGGCGATCAGCCTTATGCGGCGCCAGGACTCCATAAGTCTGACGCGGTTCCGCCGTCACTGGCGCGATATCCATGGTCCCCTGGTCTGTGGGTTTCCCGGGCTGCGGCGTTACGTGCAATGCCACGTCGTCGCCTCCACCGCGATGAACGAGACCGCCCGTTCGATGCTTATCGATGGGTTTCCGATCCTGTATTTCGATAGCGACCAGGATCGGACCCGCGCGTATCGCTCGCCGGACATGGCCGCGTGCAATATCGATTCACGGCAATTCGTCGGCGCCGTCTCGCGGGTCATCACGGACGTCTCGGGCGACCTCCGATCGAATGCGGGCCGCTTCAGCCTGATCGAGATCTGGCCCGAGGATTCTTCACCCGCCTCGAGCCCGGTCCATTACAGTGTGCGAGAACAAGGCGCCGCGCCGAACAGCATCGTTCCACATCTGCCTGTCACCGCCGGCGCCGTGACTCAGACCTGGTATGATAGCCTTGTGGACCTGGAATACGCAGCCGATACCCTGGACGACTCCCTCTCCGCGCGATTTGTTGTTGAAGAACACTGGCTGGTCTGACCGGCCACCTGCAAAGATAAATCGGGAGCATCAAAGGGACGCGGTCGGGTTCCATTACTCAGCAGGGCGACCGCGGCGGCTGCCGCCGGAAGCGATCCGTTGCGGGCCTCCGCACTGCCTCGCGCCCTCCGGCTTGCAGCCTCCCGCACCACCCCCCGATCCGCCCGCCGCGGCGTGGCAGGGTCACCGGCAACCTCACCGCGGACAATCCTGGCCTGCTGCTTGCTCATCCGATTGCCCCCGGGGCGACCTGGTTGCCCTGACCCTCGGTGCTCTCGCATCCCGGCCTCCCGCGTTGCGGGCGCGGGTCACGGCGGCGCGGCGCGGTCCATGATCATCGCCGCATAGGTGGCCTCGGCCACCGATACGCCGTCAACCTTTGCCGTGGCGCTGAATTTCCAGACATTGCCGCGGTTGCGCTCCTTGCGGACATGGATGCGCAACTGGTCTCCCGGCACCACCGGGCGGCGGAACTTGGCGCCCTCGATCGACATGAAATACACGAGTTTGCCGGCCGCCTCGGGGCCCAGCGTCTCCACCACCAGAACCGCGGCGGTCTGTGCCATGCTTTCGATGATCAGCACGCCCGGCATCACCGGATGGTTGGGAAAATGTCCGGCGAAGAAGCTTTCGTTGACCGACACGTTCTTGATGCCGGTCGCCGAGCGGTTCGGCACAAGATCCACCACCCGGTCGATCAGCAGAAACGGATAGCGGTGCGGAATCGCATGCATGATGCGGGCGATATCGACCAGCGCGATCACGCCGCCCCTGCCCGGGGCCGCGTCCGCGGTGCCGTCCTCCTGCCGTGTGGTCGCGTCCATCCCGCTCAGCCTGTGTCCGTATCCGTCTGCGACTCCGTTCGCGGCCGCGTCTGGTTCCCCGCCTCGGCGGGCGGTTTCGCGCCCTGACGCACCAGCCGGCGAACCGTGGCAACCTCGCGAAAAAACGCACGCGCCGGCTGGGCTGGGCTGCCTGCCATGTCCGCTCCGGCGGGGACATCCGACATCACGCCGGCCTGCGCGCCAATCCTGGCCTTACGACCGATTCTCAGATGCCCAGCCAGCCCGGCCTGCCCGCCAAGCATGACATGGTCCCCGAGGACCGTGGATCCGGAAATGCCGACTTGCGCAACAACGACGCAGCCTAGCCCAAGATGCACATTGTGCCCGATCTGCACCAGGTTGTCGAGACGCGAGCCGGCACCGATTACCGTGTCCTGCAACGATCCGCGATCGATCGTGGCATTGGCCCCCACCTCCACGTCATCCTGCAAGATCACGCGGCCCAGTTGCGGCACGCTGCGGAACCCATCCGGCGTGGCGGCAAAGCCGAAGCCTTCCTGGCCGATCCGCGCGCCCGGATAGACGTAAACCCGGGCTCCGAGCAGGGCATGGGAGATGCTGGCATGGGCGCCGATCCGGCAGTCCGGCCCAAGTACGACGCCACGTCCCAGCACCGCCAGGGGCGCGACGCGGCACCGCTTGCCGATCGCCACCCCGGGGCCGATCACCGCGAGCGGTCCAATCTCGGCCGATGGGTCGACCACCGCGTCCTCGGCGACCACCGCGCTGGGATGCGCGCCCGGGTGGACCGGCGGCTCCGGATGGAACAGGGCGGCGACCAGGGCCCAGGCGGCATAGGGTTCGTCGGTAACCAGCGGCACCGCCGTTGCCGGCACGCGCGCGGCCAGATCGGGATGCACGATCACCGCGCCGGCGGCGGTTTGCTCCAGCGCGGTTACGTACTTGCGGTTGCTGACGAAGCTCACCTCGCCCGGGCCGGCGGTCTGCAGCGGAGCGACGCCCGACAGCATGAGCCGGCGCGGTGGCGCCGCGGCGTCGGCCGCGTCCGCCACCGCCGCCAGCGTATGCGGGCCGGTGCGCTGGAAGAAGCGTGGATCGCCTGCAATCTCCGGCCAGTCCAACGCACGCCCTCCCGTCGCGCTCTACACTGTCATCTCGGCCGCACCGTCAAGCCATGCCGCCGGGTCGAGCGCCGGAGGCATGGGTTGACCCGGCGTCCGTCCCGGATTGCCCACACCCATCGGCCGTCCCAGGCGGCCCTGTCATCAATGCCTGGCCGAAGCCTTGCCGGGTACTGCCCTGGCGGGTGCCCCCGGCTTGGACGCCACGGCCGGCTTGGCCGCACCCGGCTCGGATTTCGGCGTTGCCATGCCCACCGGCGACACCCCGTCCGGTGGAATCACGACCAAGGGCAGCACCTTGTTGAGCACCGCGACAACCTGTGGCGTAAGGTCGAAATCCTCCGTCGTGCCGAGCACCTGCGCGCGGTTCAGCACGACGTTGATCCCGCGGGACAGCGCCACCTGCTGCACGACCTCCTCCAGCGTCCGGTTGATCTGCGCCATCACGTACTGGCCGGCTTCCTGGATAACGCGGTTGCGCTCGCCGAACTTGCGGCGCGAGTCGGCGATGCGGTCCTGCAGTTCGCGCTCCCGCTGGCGGATCTGCTCCGGCGTCAGCTTGGCCCGCTCGTTCGCCAATTGCTGGCCTAGGTTGCGCAGCGCCACCTGCTCCTTCTGCGCGTCCTCGTCGAGCTTCTTGTGCCGCGCGTTGAACACCTTGTCGGCCGCCTGATAGGCGGTGGAGACGCGCAGCGCATCGGGGATGGAGACGATTCCGACGATCGCCGCGGGGGTCGGCGGTCCCTTCGGAATGGGCGGAATCTCCGGAGCCGGCGGCAGTTGCACCTGGACCTGCGGCGGCGGCGCGCCGGGTTCGCCGGCCGGCACGACGGATTCGGCCCGCGCGGCGGCGGGACGCCCGGCCGGCGTCGCCGGGTGCTGCTGGTTGGGCAGGAACCAGCCGGGAGTCTGCTGGCCCTGCGCCAGAACGGCACGCGGTTGCGCAACAAGCGTGAGCGCCAGGGTGGCGCCCGCCAGGAAAAGGCAGGATTTTTTCACTAGAACCTCGTACCGAAGCCGAATCGGAAGATCTGAGTCTGGTCGCCGGGCTGCTTGATCACGAACGGCGTCAGGTCAATGTTAATCAACCCGAAGGAACTTTGCCAGGAGATGCCGACACCGGCGCCCAGGCGCGGGGCGGAGGAGGCATTGATCTTGCAAGGCGCGCCGGGATTGGCGGCACCGCTGGGCTCGATGCAGGGATTGACGAAACTGGCCTGGCTCAGCCCGCCGACATCCACGAAAGCCCGGCCGGAGAGGCCGAGATCCGGCGAAACCGGCAACGGAAACCGCAGCTCGGCGGTGCCGGTCCAGATGAAGCGCCCGCCAAGCGGATCCCCGGATATCGCATCATGCGGGCCGGCGCCGCCGATCTCGAAGCCGCGCAGGTTGTCGCCGCCCAGGAAGAACCGGTCGATGATCTGCTCCTGTTTGCCCAGGTTGAACAGGTAGCCCGTGCCGGCCGCCAGCTTGATGCCCCAGTCGCTGTTGCCGGTGAGCCGGTCGAACGGAATGTAATACGCCTCGTTGACGCTGGAGCGGATATAGTGGACGTCACCGCCAAAGCCGGCAAAGTCGGTGCCCAGGCTGGTGATCGAGCCGCGATGCGGATTGATCTTGCTATCGCGGTAGTCCAGCGTCAGCACCTGCCCGACCTGCGACAGCAACGTGGTTCCGGCCTGGTCGGCGATGAACACGCTCGCCGTGCTGGTGATGTTGAACACCGTCCGATCGACCAGCGAGTAGGACCAGACCTGCTGCAAATGGTCGTTGAAGTTGTAGCCCAGGCGCAACGCAAATCCGTCGCGCCGCTCGTCATACGGCTGGGTGCCAAGATAGGATGTCTGGATCAGGAACACGTCGGCCCCGGCCAGCAGGTTGCGGTCGAGGAAATACGGGTTGGTCACCGACAGATCGATCGACGTGCGCTTCACCGCCAGCACGCCGTTGATGTTGGCGGCAATGCCGGAACCGACAAGGTTGCGCTCGCCCAGCCCGATATCCAGCAGCGGACCAACGTCGGTCGAGTAGCCGCCGCCGAAGGTCAGCTCGCCGGTCGCCTTCTCCGTCACCTTGGTGGTGATGATCGCCTTGTCCGGCGCCGAACCAGGGCTTGGCGTGATGTCCACTGTGCCGAAATAGCCGAGGTCGTGCAGCCGCTCGCGGGTTTTGCGTATCGCCTGGGCACTGAACGGATCGCCCTCGGCGAGCGTGAACTCGCGGCGGATCACCTTGTCCTCAGTGCGCGTGTTGCCGACGATATTGATGCGCTCGATATACACCCGCGGCCCTTCGCCCACGTCGAAGGTCAGCGCCACGGTGTGGTTCTTGCGGTCCGGTTCGACCCGCGGCCGCACGTTGACGAAAGCGTAGCCGCGCGAGCGCACGTCGTCCTCGATCGCGTCGGCGCTGCGGCCGATCGCGTCGCCGTCGTACCAGTCGCCCGCCTCCAGTTTCAGGTCGCCGCGCAGCGCGTTCCCAGGCAAATTGCGGAGCTGCGAATTGATGACGATGCTGGCGACCCGGTAGCGCTCGCCTTCATGGATCGTGAAGGTGACGAAGAACGCCTTGCGGTCCGGCGACAACTCGGCCGAGGCGTCGATCACTTTGAAGTCGGTATAGCCGTTCTTCAGGTAGAACCGGCGCAACAGTTCCTTGTCGTAGGCGAGTCGTTCCGGGTTGTATTCGTCGGCGGTCGAAAGGAAGCGCCACCAGCGTTCCTCCCGGCTGTTGATCACTTCCGACAGCCGGTCCTGGCTGAACCTGCGGTTGCCGACGAAGGCGATTTTGGCGATCAGCGTCGAGGGCCCCTCGTTGATCTTATAGACCACGTTCACGCGGTTCTGCGGCAGCCGAATGAGCTGCGGCACCACGCTGGCGTCGTAGTAGCCGTGCTGGGCATAGAGATCGAGGATGCGGCGGCGGTCGGTTTCGGCCAGCGCCGGCGTGTACACCGCGCGCGGCTTGATCTGCACGTCCGGGCGGAGCTGGTCGTCGTCCAGTTTGTGGTTGCCTTCGAAGACGACGCGGTTGACCAGTGGGTTTTCCACCACGTGGACAACCAGCGTGCTGCCCCGGCGGTCGAGCCGCACGTCCTGGAACAGGCCGGTGGCGTAGAGCGTCTTGAGGCTGCGGTCCAGCCGGTCGGGATCGAACGGATCGCCCGGCTGGACCAGCATATAGGAGCGGACGGTGCCGGCCTCGATGCGTTGGTTCCCCTCCACCGCGATCGCCTCGATCGTGCCGCCGGCCCGGCCCGGCGCGGGAGCCGCCGGCCGGACCACTGGCGCCGCCCGAAGGCGGGCCGCCGGGCGGGGCGCGACAGGTTGGGCGGCGGCCGGAACCGCCCAAAGCAGGGGCAGCAGGCAAGCGGCAAGCAGCCGCACCAGGCTCATGCGAATCAAACGGCTACTCCCCCCGCTGAAGCGCTACTGCCAAGCACATGCGGCAACAGCCAGAATCGGTCGGCTCGTTGTTGGGAGGATAGCCGTGTGCCTCGCTGGGCGCTAGGCGCCGGCCGCAAGGAAGTGTCACGCTGCCGTCAGCGCCGGCGTTTGGCCCCATGCGCACCCGGTTACCGCGGCAGGAACGGATTCCCGCGCCGTTCGGCGCCGATCGTGGAGCCCGGGCCATGGCCGCACAGGAATTGCAGGTCGTCGCCGAGCGGCAGCAGCTTGCCGGTGATGGCGCCGATCAGCGCGGCGTGGTCGCCATAAGGAAAGTCGGTGCGGCCGACAGATCCCTGGAACAGCACGTCGCCGAGCAAGGCGAACCGCGCCGCCTGGTTGATGAAGACGATGTGGCCCGGCGTGTGCCCCGGGCAGTGCAGTATGTCGAAACGGTTCGTGCCAAGGGTGACGGCATCGCCCTCGTGCAGCCAGCGGTCCGGGGTGACGTTGCGGGCGGCGAAGCCGAAGCCGGCGGCCTGTGCTTCGATGCCCTCCAGCAGGAACCGGTCGCGCTCGTCGGGGCCTTCGATCGGGACGGCGGCCTGGTCGCCGGCACGTTCGCGCAGTGCCTCCGCCAGTTCCGCCGCGCCGCCGGCATGGTCGAGGTGGCCGTGGGTGAGCAGAATGCGCTCGACAGCAACGCCGGCCTGGTCGATGGCGGCGAGAATGCGGTCCACGTCGCCGCCCGGATCGACCACCAGGGCATGCCTGGAGGCGTCATCCCACAGGATGGCGCAGTTTTGCTGGAAGGGGGTGACCTGGATCACCGCGCCGCGAAGGTTTGCCATGCGGGCGTTCCTGCCGGGATTTTCCGAATGTGTCACGCCTTGGTTTGGTGAAGTCCGCCAACCGCCGCGGCAAGGTGACATCCTGGACAGGCGGCACAACGCCGCTCCGTGCAGGCAGCCCTTCGGGCGCGTGGCACCGCGGCAGGTTTGTGCGGTGTGCCTGCATGCGTCGATCCCGCCGCCGGGCAGGATGCGGCTCTCACGGGCCTCCACTACCCACAAGATCGCCCAGCCGCATCTGGTTGGGCTGGGCCGCGGCCCTGGCCGGCTTGACGAAGTTCAGTGCGGCCCACAGCGTCGGGCAACGTGCGACATCCTCGCCATGAACCGCTGACAGCACGAGCCAGGAGTCGTTGCCCTGCGGCGGACGGATCAGATAAAGGCGCTGGCGCGTGGAATTCCGCGAGATGACGATCCGTCGGTAAACGGTGGGATCGTCGCTGCGCCGCTCGCTCACGAAGGCGAAGACATCATCCACTTCAGTTGCCCACGCGCGCAGGATTTCACGCTCGGCGTCGGTCAGGGGCCGAGGCGGAAAAGTCACAAGCACGTTGGTCATATGATCGGTCGGCATCGGTCACCGGGGGGAAACTTGCCCATCTTCGCCTGCCGACGATTGCAAGGCGATTTCAGAACTCGCCTGGCATCGGTCGAAGCGCATTGCCCGACAAATCCAGCCGGTCCACGCCGCCACGGCCGTCGGGGCGGCGATCAGCGCATCGCCATCGTCATGGTCCGACACCGCAGATGACGCCTGGTGCGCGGCCGAACGGAGCGGCCCCTCAGTGCAGACTCGGCGACTTCAGGAACCGCGTGCGGTCGCCCGACCGGACGGTGATCCCGACCTGGCCGCCCTCGCGCAGCAGCCGCAGCCGCACCTCAGCGCCGGCGCTTCCGGCGGCCCAGACCCGCCGCCACAGCCCCGCCAGGTCCGGCACCTCCTCGTCGTTCACCGACAGGATCCGGTCGCCTTGCCGCACCCCCGCTTGCTCCGCCGGGCCGTTGTCGGCCAGGCCGCCCACCACGATGGCCTCGTCCGCCTCCATCTCGGTCGCGTACATCCCCAGCCACGGCCGCGCCGGCCGGTTCACCCGCCCATACGTCGTCAGGTCCTTCATGATCGGCGCCAGTTGGCCAATCGGCACCACCATGTTCATGTCCAGCCGGCGTCCCTTGCGGTCCCCCTGCTGCAGGATCAGCGAGCCGATGCCCATCAACTTCCCGTCGCTGCCGATCAGCCCTCCGCCGCCCCAGAACGGATGCGCCGGCGCGGTGAAGAACGCGTCGTCCAGCACATATTCCCAGTAGCCGGCGAATTCCTGCCGCCCGACCAGCTTCGTCTCGATCGCATGGTGGCGCCCGCCGCCGGCGGCGAACACCACCGTGTCGCCCACCTTCAGCGCATCCGAATCGCCCAACTCCAGCACCGGCAGATCGAGCCGCCCCAGCGCCTGCACCAGGCCGAAGCCGGTTTCCTGGTCGTAGGCCAAAGCGTGCCCGGCCACCGCGCGCTTGTCGTTCGAGGTGATCCAGATCGTCTCGGCCTCGGTGATCAGGTAGCCGATGGTGGCGATCAGGCCCTTGTCGTTGATCGCCACCCCCGAGCCGGCCCGCTCGGTGCCGAGCGTGTTGGCGGTATAGGCGTCCGCGGGAACGTAGGTCTTCAGGCTCACCACCGCGTTCAGCGCGCGCTCCAGGTCGAATGAGTAGTCGTCCGGATCGGGCTGCAGATTGGGCGGAATTTCCCAGTCCTGGTTTTTCATGCCTCGGCGTCTTCCCTACATCGTCCATGCCCCCGGGCTTGGGCCGGGGGTCCCCTCCGGCATCCACCGTGGGGCGGATCGCAAGGCCACTATATCGGAGCTTTGCTCCGCAACGCCAACGCCCCAATTAGCAGCGGAAGGCGACCGCCGCCATGGCGTTCGCCGCCTGTCGCCACCACGGAGAGAATCCCATGGATCAGACCGGCCCGCGGCTTCCTGCCGCCGAACCGCTGGACGCGTCGCTGCTGCACCGGATGGACCTGTGGTGGCGCGCCGCCAACTACCTGTCGGTCGGCCAGATTTATTTGCTGGATAATCCGCTGCTGCGCGAGAAGCTCGCCCACGCGCACATCAAGCCGCGTCTGCTCGGGCATTTCGGCACCACGCCCGGGCTGAACTTCCTCTGGGTGCATCTCAACCGCCTGATCCGCGCGCGCGACCTGAACGCGATCTTCATTGCCGGCCCCGGCCACGGCGCGCCCGGATTGCTCGCCAGCACCTGGCTGGAGGGCAGCTACAGCGCGCTGTATCCCGAAGTGCCGCGCGACGGGCTGGGCATGCTGCATTTGTTCCGCCAGTTCTCCTTCCCCGGCGGCGTGCCGAGCCATGCCGCGCCGGAGACCCCCGGCTCGATCCACGAGGGCGGCGAGCTCGGCTACTCGCTGTCGCACGCCTTCGGCGCCGCGTTCGACAACCCGGACCTGCTGGTCGCCTGCGTGATCGGCGACGGCGAGGCCGAGACCGGACCGCTGGCCACCTCCTGGCACGGCAACAAGTTCCTCAATCCGGCGACCGACGGCGCGGTGCTGCCGATCCTGCACCTCAACGGCTACAAGATCGCCAACCCGACCATCCTGGCGCGGGTCGAGCCGGCGGAGTTGCACGGCTTCCTGGAAGGCAACGGCTGGGCGCCGCTCTACGTCGAGGGCGACGAGCCGGCGGTCATGCACCAGCTCATGGCAGCCGCGCTGGACCAGGCGGTCGCCTCGATCGCCGGCATCCAGCAGCGCGCGCGGGCCGGCGGTGGCGACGGCCACGGCGGTGCGGTCGAACGGCCGCGCTGGCCGATGATCGTGCTGCGCTCGCCGAAGGGCTGGACCTGCCCCAAGGAGCTGGACGGGCTGAAACTCGAGGGCACCTGGCGCGCCCACCAGGTGCCGATCCCAGACACCACGACTCCGGCGCATCTGGCGTTGCTGGAATCCTGGATGCGTTCCTACCGCCCGGAGGAACTGTTCGACGACGCCGGCCGGCCGATCGCGGACATCACCGGCCTGGCGCCCGACGGTGCGCGCCGCATGGGCGCCAACCCGCACACCCATGGCGGCGTGGTGCGCCCACTGCACGTGCCGGATTTTGCCCCGCACGCCGTGGCGGTGCCCGCGCCCGGCGCGGTGGACGCCGAGGCGACGCATGTCATGGGCGAGTTCCTGCGCGACGTGATGCAGCGCAACCGCGACCTGCGCAATTTCCGCGTGTTCGGTCCGGACGAGACCGCGTCCAACCGCCTGCAAGCGCTGTTCGAGGTCACCGGCCGCACCTGGCTGGCCGAGCGCATTCCGGGCGACGACCATTTGTCGCCCGACGGCCGCGTCATGGAAATCCTCAGCGAGCACACCTGCCAAGGCTGGCTGGAAGGCTATCTGCTCACCGGCCGGCACGGCCTGTTCAACTGCTACGAGGCGTTCGTCCACATCGTCGATTCGATGTTCAACCAGCACGCCAAATGGCTGGAAAGCGCCGCCGCGGTGCCCTGGCGCCGCCCGATCGCGTCGTTGAACTACCTGCTCACCTCGCATGTCTGGCGGCAGGAGCATAACGGCTTCAGCCACCAGGACCCGGGCTTCATCGACCACGTGCTGAACAAGAAGCCGGAATTCGTGCGCGTCTATCTGCCGCCCGACGCCAACACCCTGCTGTGGGTCACCGACCATTGCCTGCGCAGCCGGGACCGCGTGAACGTCATCGTCGCCGGCAAGCAGCCGTCGCCGCAATGGCTGGACATGCCGGCGGCGATCCGCCACTGCACCGAGGGCGTCGGCATCTGGGAGTGGGCCAGCAACGATGCCGGCGAGGAACCGGACGTGGTGATGGCCTGCGCCGGCGACGTGCCGACGCTGGAAACGCTCGCCGCCGCCGATCTGCTGCGCCGCCACGTCCCGACGCTGCGCGTGCGTGTCGTGAACGTGGTCGATCTCTCGACGCTGATGCCGCCGGAGCAGCACCCGCACGGGCTGCGGGACACCGAGTTCGATGCGATCTTCACCGCCGGCAAGCCGGTGGTCTTCGCCCATCACGGCTATCCCTGGCTGATCCACCGGCTGACCTACCGCCGCACCAACCACGACAATTTCCACGTGCACGGCTTCCGCGAGGAAGGCACCACGACGACGCCGTTCGACATGACGGTGCTGAACCGGCTCGACCGATTCCATCTGGCGGGCGCGGCGATCGACCGCGTGCCGCGGCTGGGCGGCACGACAGCCTATGTGAAGCAGGCGTTCCGCGAGCAATTGATCGAGCACCGGCGCTACGTGGACCAGTACGGCATCGACATGCCGGAGATACTGAATTGGCGCTGGGGGGCGTAATACCAGGCGCCCGAAAAGGCTGACGCACGCGTGCGGGAACCGAGCAGCATGTCATTGTTGGGGTGGACGGCCCCACGGCATCTCGTGCCACTGTTGGGGGTGTCACAACCCAGGACAGGAGCCGCCGATGAGCGAGATTGGCCGCATTGGCCTCGACACGTCCAAGGCCGTGTTGACCCTGCACGGGGTTGAACAGGCTGGGCAACCGGTGCTTCGGGTGAACCTGCGGCGAGCGCGGATGATCCGGTTGTTCCGCAAGCGCGCGCCAACCGTGGTTGCCATCTCGGCGAACGCATCGCCATCCAGCCGCCGCGCGGCTTCGGCCGCGATTAGCCAGGAGCATGACGACTATGCCCGCCGTCCGTGCCCGGCTTGTCCAGGTGGGTCCGCAGGGAGGTGAGATGACGATCGGTCGAACCGACGATCCGGAGAACCCGTTACTCGCAACGGCCGGCCAACCAGGCCGCGTCATTGATTGGGGCTGGATCGCAGAACCCATCTGGGCCAGCGGCCATGCAGCCGCGCCAACAGGCCGGACACATGACCGCAATCGAACCGCCCGTCAGATCTCCTCATCTTTGCTCTTGCATCCGGGGGGCCGTCCACACATGCGAGAAGCGGAGCGCCGAAGCAAGCTTCCACGCGTGGAGGGCCGCCGGTCGCCAGGCGGGGGATCGCCGAGTCGCTTCGCTCCTTGCATTGACGGCGGGGGCGGGTAACGACGGCGGGGCAAGACGGGGGACGCGGGGCGAGGGCAACGAAGCTGACCACTGACCACTGCAAACTGATCGCTGGCTCATGACCCTTGCCGCGCTGTTGCGTCACCTGACTTTTGCCGCCGGGCTGGCATTGCTGTCCGCTGCCACGGTACGGCTGATGATTGGCGCGCGCCTGATGGACCGGCCCGATGGGCGCAAGGCGCACGACCGGCCGACCCCGAAGGGCGGCGGCATCGGCATCGTGGCGGCCTTCCTGGTCGGCATCGGCGTGCTGTATCAGTTTGCCGAATTCGCCAGGTTGGCCGAGCCGTATTTTCTCGGGGTGATCGAGGCGTCGGTGGCGATCGCGGTCGTGGCGTTCCTGGACGATATCTACGATTGGAATTTCGCCGTGAAGCTGGGTGCCCAGGTGCTGGCCGCGCTGGTTGCGGTGAGCAGTGGGCTGTATGTGCGCAATTACCACTGGCCTTATGTCGGACCGCTGCCGGTGGGCTGGCTGGGCCCGCCGGCGACGCTGGTCTGGCTGCTGTTCGCCACCAATGCGATGAACTTCATTGATGGGCTGGATGGGCTGGCCGGCGGCGTGGCGCTGATCGCCTCCGGGTTCCTGGCGGGCATCGCCGCGACGCATGACGGCTGGTTCGCGTATGCCGCGTCGCTGCTGCTGGCGGCCGGCATCGCCGGGTTCCTGCCGTTCAATTTTCCTCGCGCCCGCATCTTCATGGGCGACGTGGGCAGCCAGTTCTGCGGGTTCATGCTGGCGGTGCTGGCGGTCGTCGCCAGCCGCTTCCAGGGCGTGGCGATGTCGTTCCTGCTGGTGCCGATGCTGCTGTCCGGCGTGCTGTTCGATGTCGGGTTCACGCTGGTGCGGCGGGCGATGGCGGGCGAGCGGCTGACCGCACCGCATCGCGGCCATCTGTATCAGGTCGCGCAACGCTCGGGCGTGCCGGCCCCGGTGGTGGCGCTGATGCACTGGGGGTTCGCGGTATATGGCGGGCTGTGCTGCCTGGTGTTCATCGCTGCCCCGACGGATTGGAAGCCGCCGGTGCCGGGGTTGGCGTTGCTGCCGCAACTGGCGTGGCTGGGATTTGTGGCGGGCCGCGCGCGGCGGGCAGGGGTTGAGCGGTGGGGGTGAGGCAGGTCCTGCGGCCGCCGTCCTTGTCTCACCCCTCGCCCTGTCATTGCTAGGGGCGTGGCGACGAAGCAATCTCCCGACCGGTGAGCGGCGACGGTTCCCCAGGCGGCGGATTACCGCGTCGCTGCGCTGCTCGCGATAACAGGCGGGGCAACCCCAGGGAGGCGGGCGCATGGCCGGCACGTGGATCGACATCGGCGAGGGCTTCCGCGGTTACCTCGCGGTGCCGCGATGCGGCTCGGGCCCGGGATTGCTGCTGTTGCAGGAAATCTTCGGCGTCAATCCGCACATGCGCGACGTTGCCGACACCTACGCCGAGGAAGGCTACGCCGTGCTCGCGCCCGACCTGTTCTGGCGGCTGGAGCCGGGCGTCGAACTGGGGCACAGCGAGGCCGACATGGCGCGCGCCTTCGCACTTTACGAACGCTTCGACATCAGCCTGGCGACGCAGGACATCAGCACGGCACTGGCCTGCCTGCGGGCGCGACCGGAATGCACCGGCAAAGCGGGGGCGCTGGGTTTCTGCCTCGGCGGGCTGCTGGCGTATCTCGCCGCCGCGCGGTGCGGTGTCGATTGTGCCGTCGGCTATTATGGCGTGGGCATCGAGAAGCATGTGGACGAAGCAACGTCGATCGCTTGCCCGCTTGTGCTGCATTTCGGCGAGTGCGACGCTCTGGTGCCCGAAGCCGCGCGCGACACGATCAAGGCGGTGCTGGCCGATCGCGCCGACGCGCGGATCTTCGTCTATCCTGGCTGCGACCATGCGTTCAACAACCCCGGCCGGCCGAGCTTCGACAAAGCGGCGGCGCTGATGGCGCATTCGCGCTCGATCGCCGCGCTGCGCCAGGCAATGGGGCCGCACTACGACCTCTCGGCGTTGTGGGAGCAGCATACGGGGTATGAATTCGGCGCGCGGGATGCCGAGGCGACGATGCGCACGATGGTAGCGCAGCCTTACGTCAACCACATCCCGGTGATGACCGGCGGCGTTGGTCATGCCGACCTGCTGCGCTTCTACACGCACCATTTTATTCCGAAAACCCCGGCGGACACGCGGCTGGTGCCGATCAGCCGCACCATCGGCGCCGACCGCGTCGTGGACGAAATGCTGTTCTGCTTCACCCACGACATCGAGATCGACTGGATGCTGCCCGGCGTGGCGCCGACCGGGCGCTATGTGGAAATCCCGCTGGTCGCCATCGTGCGGTTCCGCGGCGACAAGCTCTATAACGAGCACATCTACTGGGACCAGGCCTCCGTGCTGGTGCAGATCGGTTTGCTCGACCCCGCGGCCCTCCCCATCGCCGGCGCGGAAACCGCCCGCAAATTGCTTGACGAATCGCTGCCGTCAAATACCAGGATGCGGCGCTGGACGGAGAGTGCGGCGCGATGACGGTCGCGTATTTCGCCGTGTTTCGTCACGACGGTGCGGTGGGCACCGAGGAGCTGCACGGGCTGGCGCGATTGCCGGCTGCGACGCCCGATCTGGCGCGGGGACTGATCTACACGCCGGCGCGGGCGCACGACCCAAATCTGGATGACGGCCGGCCGCCGGCGCTGGCATTGCCGCTCTATTTCCCCGCCATCGCCGCGCTGGAGGCGGCGGTCGCGCGCGATGGGCATCTGCAGGCGCTTTCCGGCGTTCACCGGCAAGGTCACGCATTTTCCGACGAGCACAAATACGGTAGCAGACCTGCCCCGCTACGTTCGGTTGAGCCGCGAAGCCGATCGGTGCGGCAGGGTCGCAACGTGAGCCAACCGGCAGCGGCGCGAGTGAGTGTCGCAACGCACGGGTGTTTGTGCGCTACGCCCCTCAGCCGCGTCGCTTTGCTCCGCGATCTCTCCCAATTTGCGGGCGAGGCGTCATTATGAACCACCATCCGTTGTTCGGCCCGAACCGCTTTAAGCTTGGGATTTTCAGCGCCAATTGCGACGGTGGCCTGACGATGAGCCTGGCGCCCGAGCGCTGGCGCGCCAACTGGGACGACATCGTCGCGATGACGCGCATCGCCGACGACGCCGGACTCGAATTCATCCTGCCGGTGGCGAAATGGCGCGGCTACCAGGGCAAGGCCAACATCTACGGCCGCTCGTTCGAGACTCTGACGCACGGCGCGGCGCTCGGCGCGCTGACGCGGCGCATCGCCATCTTCTCCACCGTGCACGTGCCGCTGGTCACGCCGGCTTTCGCCGCCAAGGCGATCGCCACGATCGACCACATCTCGCATGGCCGCGCCGGCCTCAACATCGTCTGCGGCTGGAACCAGGCGGAGTTCGACCTGCACGGCGTCAGCATCGACCCCGACACGCGCTACGACCATGGACTCGAGTGGTTTCGGATCTGGTCGCGCCTGCTGCAAGGCGGGCCGGAATTCGACTGGGACGGCCGCTTCTTCAAATTGAAGAACCTGCAAACCGACCCGGTGTCGTTGCAGCGCCCGTGGCCGGTGGTGATGTCGGCCGGGTTCTCCCCGCGCGGCCGCGACTTCGCCGCGCGCGCCGCCGACGCGCTGTTCCTGAACGTGACGGAGCTCGACCAGGTGCCGGCGCTGCTGGCCAACGTGGCGGAGCATGCGGGGCGGCACAACCGGTCGATCGACGTGTTCACCATGGGCCATGTCGTGTGCCGCCCGACGCGGCGCGAGGCCGAAGACTACTTCGAGTATTTCGCGGAACGGATGGCCGACACCGACGGTCAGCGGTATTACCGCGACGTGCGGGGCACGACGGTGCCGGACAACGGCGGGATAATCGACCGCCCGATGGAGAACCGCTTCACCCGCGGCGGCGCCAAACGTTACGATGGCGCCTATCCGGGCAGCTACCCGTTCGTCGGCTCGCCCGACGACGTCGCGGCGGAAATGGCGGCGATGAGCGCCACCGGCCTGGCCGGCTGCACCGTGGCGTTCGTCGATTACCTGAAGGAGATTCCGTTCTTCGTGCAGGAGGTGCTGCCGCGGCTGGAACGGCTGGGCTTGCGGCTGCCGGATCGCTAGCCGGCGGCGGCTTCCTTGTCGTGCCGCTCGCCGATGGTGGAGCACCCGTCGCCGGCACCCGAGCCGCCGGCGGGCCTCGCCTGGGACATGTGCCAGACGAAGTGCCGCCCATTCCGCGTGCGGGGCAGGCGGGCGCCGGGGCGACGATGACCGCCTCGATGATCTCGTTGGAGCAATGGCTGGTGCACATCGTCACCGGGGCGCCCTCGCGGACCACCTCAGTCGAACGGGTCAGGGCACGCTCACTCGCGGCGCGAGCGGTCAACCGTCTCCTTCGTCCGGCTGGACTTCGAATTGAGCGAACCAAGCCCGACCAGGAATCGGGCCCGAGACCAGCTCCTTACTATATAAAGTCGCGCGGCGCGGGAGGCACACCGTGCTGTACCGTTCAGGTCAAGACCTCGGAACGTTGCCGTTTCAGAATATCAAAAAGCAATCCTGACGAGGCAAGCAAACCGTCTCATCGGGGCGTCTCTCAGGATTATACCCCACCGAGGCAGCCTGGGATCACCGATTGTGCGCAGGTGCCGTCGATGTCGAGCACCGATCAGGCAAAGCGCGGTCGATCCGCCGCAAACTATTGTTCGACCTCGCGCCCGCTGGACCATGGACGCACGTGGTGTCCCTGTTCGACAGCGCGCCCGCGGTCTTTTTCCGCGGCGAGCGCTTCCACGGCTATCACGCGGCCGGCACTGCCCTGATCGACGCCGTGATCCCGTGTGGCACCCTGTATTGCACGGTCGGTTCACGCAGCGATGTTGTCAGCGCGGCCCCTACGCCAGTCCCAGGAACACCGCCACCAGGCGCGGTTCGGCTCTCGATCCGCCGGATTGGCCGAACGTGTCCACTTTCGGTGGTCCCGTGAAACCGCGCTGCAACCATTGTGTTGGATTTTTAGAAGACTCAAGTATAATAATACTATCTTGTTGTCGCAAAAATGTCTATTGTCGCCCTGGCACATTCGATCCGTGCTGCCGAGGAGCCATCGATGCCTACCGGACGTCTTGATAACCGCCTGAGCCAGCTTGCCTCATACGCCCTTGAACCTTTCGGATCAGGACGGTATCAGCATCTTGCGGCGATCATCGCCGAATCCATGTCAGGCTGGACGGCTGACCTGCATTACGACGAGGACGGCAAGTCAGCCATTGTCATCATGCCCGAGGATCCCGACGACGCGATCGATCCCACCCTGATCGTTTATGCCAGCGGATCGGCATTCCAGCTCGACGAACTGCACGGCGACGCGTACCGCAGGCTCGGTGAATACCTGTCATGGGCCGATGTTCTCCGTGCGGTTCGGATCAAACTGATCTGGCGGGGACCGTTCCCCATAACCCTCCACTGACCGGCGAAGCGAGGACGAAATTGCATGTCCGAAGATACCATCGACCTGGAAACATTGGGTGACCGTCTTGCCGAGGTGCGCCGGACGTACGGCGAGAGCATCGACGTTCCCAATTTAGGCAGCACGGCGTTTGCGACACTGCTGGGAGTTTCGACCACCGCGTATGCGTCCTGCGAACGTGGCGAGAGGGAGCCTACGGTCGATCTCCTGCTCGCCTTACGTCATAAAACCCGGATCAGTCTGGACTGGTTCCTGGACCCGACCCACCCGGGGGCGGATCGGCCGTAACGGTGGCGCTGCCGGTCGGCACTCGGCTGCGGCATCCGGAACAGACGAGGCCCGGCGCGTGCGCCAGAGCGGTTTCACCGTGACTCGAATCCGCCTTGCTCGTCATCCCCGCTTTCGCGATGATGACGGTCAGGCACCGGCGTTTCCAGTCATGGTGAAACCGCGCTAATCTGCCGCGCACTGACTCGACGCCGCCCGGGGAGCAACGCCGCCATGAAAAACAGTCAGCACCGCATCATCACCACGCATGCCGGCAGCCTGCCGCGGCCGGATGAGCTGATCGAGCTGACCCGCGCGCGCCAGGAGGGTGAATCGAACGACGAAGCCGGCTACCAGGCGCAGCTTGCCGCGGCGGTGCGGGACGTGGTGCGGCGCCAGCGCGACTGCGGCGTCGATATCGCCGGCGACGGCGAATACGGCAAGGGCATGGGCCAGCGGGTGAATTACGGCGCGTGGTGGAGCTATTCGTTTCAGCGTCTCGGCGGGCTGCGGCTGGGCGACTACATGTACCAAATGCCGCCGCAGCGCCGGAAGGTCGGAGAAGTCGTTCTCACCGCCTTCCCGGACCGGCGTGACCGCAACCTGTTTCCGGCCGCCTATGCCGATCCGGAATCGGGCGTGTCATCCAATCGCGGCGGTCCCGGCATGCGTCTGCCGGTTTGTGTGGACAAGCTGACCTATACCGGTCAGGCGGCGATCGCCGCCGACATCGCGCATTTCAAGGCGGCGTTGCAGGCGGTCGGCGTCGAGGAGGGCTTCATGACCTCGATCGCGCCGGGCAGTTGCTCGCGCATCGGCAACGAATACTACAAGACGGAGGAGGAATTCATCTACGCCTGCGCCGACGCGATGCGCGAGGAGTACAAGGCGATCATCGATGCGGGTCTGGTGCTGCAGCTCGACGATCCGGGCATCGCCGAGAACTGGGATATGATCAATCCCGCGCCGACGGTGGAGGAGTATCGGAAATTCTCCATGGTCCGCGTCGAGGCGCTGAACCATGCCATGCGCGGACTGCCGAGGGACCGTATCCGCTTCCATCTCTGCTGGGGAAGCTGGCATGGCCCGCACGTCACCGACATACCGATGCGCGACATCGTCGAGGTGATGCTGGCGATCGACGCCCAGGCGTATTCGTTCGAGGCCGGCAACGTGCGCCATGAGCATGAATGGCGGGTGTGGCAGGACGTGAAGCTGCCAACTGGCAAATTACTGATCCCGGGGGTGGTCAGCCACGCGACCAACGTGGTGGAGCATCCGGATCTGGTGGCGGACCGGATCGTGCGGTTCGCCAAATTGGTGGGACGCGAGAACGTCCTCGCGGGGACGGATTGCGGGCTTGGCGGGCGGGTGCATCCGGAGATCGCCTGGGCGAAGCTGAAGACGCTGGCGGAAGGTGCCGCGTTGGCGACGAAGCAATTGTGGTGATCCGGAAACCTCTCCCACGTCTCGCGGGAGAGGTTTTCTACTCCTCGATCTTCACATACTCGAAATCGCCCGGCTTGTTGTCGATGCCGATGCGCGGCGGGGCGATCCAGCCCGCGTAGGCGCCGGGCTCCTGCACCGGCCGCATCAGGCTGTCCACGAAGCGGTAGTCGCCGGCGGTCGGCAGCATGGCTTCCGCCCGCGCCTCCCACGCGTCATTGCCCAGCAGGTTGCCGTCGGTGTCGGCATGCACCACCGCGAACTCGCCGATGCGCCGGTTGAACGCGACATGCGGCAGGCGGATGCGGGTGGCAAATCCGGCGCGCTCCAACACGCGGTTCCAGCGCGCCACGCCGGCGGCGGCATCGGCGACGAAATCGTCGCGCAGCCGCATGTTCAGCGATGACAGCGCCGGCAGGTCCTCCCGCACGATCGCACCGTCCCTGAGCCGCAGCACCGGATAGGTGTCGTGCAGCAACTGGTGGTCGTCGGTCAGCTTGTCCTCGCGGTAGCGGCCCTTCAGGCCGGCGTTGAACGCGTTGGCCGCGTTGGTGCTGATCTCCGAGCCGAACAGGTCCAGCGTCAGCGAGAAATGCAGGTTGACCTTCTTCTGGATGGTCGGCAGGTCGATGACCCCCAGCGCGCGCACCCGTTCGGCGGCGGACGGATCGTCGATGCCGGCTTGGCGCATCGCCTCGCAGGTGCGCTGGATGATCCGCTGCACGCCGGTCTCGCCGACGAACATGTGGTGCGCCTCCTCGGTCAGCATGAAGCGGCAGGTGCGGGACAGCGGATCGAAGCCGGATTGGGCCAGCGCGGCGAGCTGCATCTTGCCGTCGCGGTCGGTGAAGAAGGTGAACATGAAGAAGCTCAGCCAGTCGGGCGTGCGCTCGTTGAACGCGCCGAGCATGCGGGGGGAATCAGGGTCGCCGGAGTGGCGCCGCAGCAGTTCTTCGGCTTCCTCGCGCCCGTCGCGGCCGAAGTATTTTTGCAGCAGATAGACCATGGCCCAGAGATGGCGGCCTTCCTCGACGTTCACCTGGAACAGGTTGCGCAAATCGTACAGCGAGGGTGCGGTCGCCCCGAGATGCCGCTGTTGCTCGACCGACGCCGGCTCCGTATCTCCCTGGATCACCAGCAGCCGGCGCAGCATCGCCCGCTGCTCGCCGGGGACTTCCTGCCAGACAGGCTCGCCCTTGTGCGCGCCGAACGGAATGGTGCGGCCCTCGACCCGCGGGGCGAGCAATATGCCCCAGCGGTATTCGGGCATTTTGACGTAGCCGAAGCGGGCCCAGCCTTCGGCGCCGACGCCCACCGCGGTGCGGAGGTAAACCAGCGCATCCTGGAAGCCGACGGGGCCCATCGTCCGCCACCAGTCGATGTAGCCGGGATGCCAGGTCTCCAGCGCCTTGCGGACGCGGGCGTCTTCGTTGAGCCCGACATTGTTCGGGATCAGGCCGTCGTAATCGACTGTCAGAGCATCGGACATGTCCTGCCTCCGCATTGTTGACGAGCGCCGCGTTCCTCATGCGCCGTCCCCGCGCAAGCGGGGGTGCGATCCTCGAACCGACGGCGATGCGCAAGACCGTCTGTCCGCGCGGGCTGGGCGGCAGCCGCAAGGGAGACGTGCGCGCCGGGTGGGTCTTTGCCGGCGCGAGGGTGACGGCGGCAAAGATCATCGCAGGCCGGAGCACACTGACCGGTCCGGCGGTGGCCGGGCGGCACGTGCCGGCGATCGGCGATACCAGTGAGGTGAAGTTCCCGACCGTCGCGTAGCGCCGCCATGGTCTCGGTCCGGTCAAGAAAGGCAATGCGTATGGCGTGCCACCGCATGCAAGCCTGCCCCTGTGCAGGCGGGGGGTCACGGTGGCGGGATGGCGCAAGGCAGCGTTGCCGGCGCGTGATCCCGGTTGCCCCAGGCGCACCGCCGTGGTGGAGTTTCGGTGACGCACACGTGATCGCTTGACCGAATCGGCATCCGTCCCCACGTCGTTGCCAACCGAAAGAACGAGGACACCCAACATGAACGCGAACACCAAGCCGGTCAGCGACGAGAGTTTCGACACCGATGTGCTGAAGGCCACGGGGCCCGTGCTGGTCGATTTCTGGGCCGAGTGGTGCGGGCCGTGCAAGATGATCGGCCCGGCCCTGGAAGAGCTGGCGGTTGAATTCGCCGGCAAGCTGACCGTGGCCAAGGTGAATATCGACGACAACCCGTTGACGCCGAACAATTATGCGGTGCGCGGCATTCCGACGCTGATCCTGTTCAAGGACGGCAAGCCAGCCGCGACGCAGGTCGGTGCGCTGCCGAAGAGCCGGCTGAAGGATTGGATCGCCGGGAATCTGTGACCGGAACATGGGGCCGGCCGTGCCGGTCGGCCCCATGTTCCGCCATGGGTCGAAGAAATCGTCAGCATACAGGCACCGCGGCTTCGGTCGATGCGCTGATGCGCCGGCGTCGCCGAAGCGTTCTTCGTGTCTTGCGTGGCGAATTATCTTCTGCCGCCCGCGTCCCGGGTTGTCTTTCGAAGAGCAGACCGGGGTCATTTCAGGACCAGCACCGCTGGTGCGACGCCACTGAGTTTGAGTGTCAGCTTCCGAGCGCGGCCCAGCGGGGTGCCGAGCCGCAGGTCGGTCACCATCATCGAGCGAGGCAGGGTCAGCACGACATCCTCCTCGGTCGCCATCGGTTTGCTGCGTTGCACGGCGACGATCGTTCGGTCGCCGCGCCCGAACACATATAGATCGACATCGTCCCGCGGCGCCGACAACCGGAACGGGGCGACGATGCCGGATCGCGCCAGGACCGTGGCCAGCGTCGATCGATCGCCCGGAGCGACAAGCCGCGCGATTCCGGGTGCCAGTGCCGGACGGGGCAGGCGGCGGCTGTGCGCGTCATACAGCCCGGGGGGCCGATCGGCGATCACCAGGCCGCCGCGCGCGGCGAAAGCGGCGATGGCGCGCGCATCGGCGGGCGACAGCGCCAGCGTGTCCGGCAGGATCAGCGCCTTGTCCCGCAGTCCCGGCAGCACGGCCGCCGACACGTAACGCGGATGCAGCCCGAATTGCGACAGGCTCGCCGCGTAGCCGCGCATCGCGATGCGGAACGCATCGTCCTCCAGCTCCGTCTCTGCCCCGCGTTCGATCCACGCATCGCCCTTCGGCTGCTGGTCGAGCATCCACTGCGTCCGGAAACTCGCCGGCGAGTAGAGGATGGCGATCGGGTCGGTATGCGGGGTCGCCGCAAGGAGCGATGGCGCGATGCGGTGCAGTTCGGCGAACAGCTTCGCGTAAGCCTCGCCGCGTACGCCCAGCGTGCCGTCGGGATGCACGATGCTGTTGTTGTCGTCCCACAGCACCAGGCCGCGCGTGCCGCGCAGCAATTCGCGCCAAACCTGATAGATGTCTTCGGGCCGGGCGCCGAACGACGTGGTGAGTGCGATCAAGCGCGGATTGAGCGATCGCAGGATCGGCAAGTTCTCGCCGTCGTCATAGACCTCCATCAGATCGACGGCGTGCGCCAGCCGCGTGTAGTCGTAGCCACCCCAGCCGGGAATCTGGGCGCCTTCGATCGCCGCGAAGGCGTGCGGATCGGCGGCGTGCACCGCATCGGTGCCGCGGCGCAGCGCGGTGGCGAACGCCACGTCCATCCAGGCCTTGAAATCCGCCCAGGCGGCGAAATTGCCGTCGGTGCGGCGCATCGCCTGGATCGTGGTCTCGGGCTGCACCGCGTTCCATGTCGCGAAATGCGTGCCCCATTCCGCGTTCAGCGCGTCCAGCGTGCCGTATTGCCGGTGCAACCACGCGCGCATGCCGGCAAGCGAGGCCGGCGACAGGTCGAAATCCCAGAACGCCGACAGATCGGCGATGCCGGTTTCGTCGCCGAGATTGTAATATAACGGGTGATATCGCGACTCCTGCCGCACGATTGCGGTCAGCCTCGCATCGATGTGCGCCTGCCAGGCGGGATCCGACAGGCTGGGATCGCGCACCAGCGCGGAAAGATCGTCGGGATTGGCGCGATAGCGCTTTTGCAGCTCAACAAAGCGCCAGTTCACCGGCTTGCCCGGGGTCCAGCGATGATAGGCCGAGTAGAAGTCGGTGGCGGCATTCTCGATGTACCAGCGCAGCCCGGCCCGCAGCAGCGGCGCCGTCTGCACCGGGAGCGGGGTGCCGGTGCCGTCGCGGTCGGCGATCACCGCCGCCGCGGTGACCCCGATGCGCTTCAGCGTGGCGAGTTGCGCGGGGTCGCGCAGTTGCCACTCGATGATCTGGTAGTGGCGCCATGCCGCCGCTTGTGCCGGGCTGGCGCAGGCGGCGCCGCCGGTCAACAACAGCGCCAGCAACAGCAGGTTACGCATTTTGCTGGAGTACCTCGCCGGCCAGATAGAGGCTGCCGCAGATCAGCACGCGCGCCGGGCCGGGTTCGCGAGCCACCGCGCGCAGTGCGTCGGCGACATGCGGACCGGGCCGCGCCGCACCGTTGGAGGCCGCGACGATCGCCTCCACCGGACGCGCGTCGTGCTGGTGCTCCTCCGCCACCGCCCAGAGCGTCGTCGCGAGCGGCAGCAGCGGACGCAGGAACTCCTCGGAATCCTTCGACTGCTTCATGCCGACGACGAGATGCGCGGGGCGGTCGGCCCAGGTTCGCAGGTGCTCGGCGAGGACCGCGGCGGCGCCGGGGTTGTGCCCGCCGTCGAGCCACAGCTCCCAGCCGGGCGGCAGCAGGTCGGCCAGCCGGCCGTGCAGGCGTTGCAGCCGCGCCGGCCATTCCGCGGCGGCAATCCCGGCGCCGGCCGCGGCGTCCGGAATGGCAAGGCCGGACGCGCGCAGGGCGGCGATGGCGATGCCGGCATTGTCCAACTGGAACGCCCCGGGCAATGACGGCGGCGGCAGGTCGAGCGTGCCGTCCGCATCTTCATAGCGAAAGCCATGCGCGCGCGGCACCACGAGCCAGTCGCGATCACGCTGCCGCACCGGCGCCCCGATGCGTGCCGCCTCCGCCAGCAGCACCGCGGCGACCTCGGCCGGCTGCGCGCCGATGGCCACTGGCACGCCCGGCTTCATGATTCCGGCTTTTTCCGCCGCGATCGCCGCCAGCGTGTCGCCCAGCAGCTCGCGATGGTCGAGCGAGATCGAGGCGATCGCACACGCCGCCGGACGCCCGATCACGTTGGTGGCGTCACCGCGCCCTCCGAGTCCGACTTCCAGCACGCACAGCTCGGCCGGCGCCGCGGCGAACAGATGCAGCGCCACCGCCGTTATCACTTCAAATACGGTGACCGGTCCGCCCGCGTTGACTTGCTCCACATGCTCCAGCGCCGCCGTGAGCGCCGCGTCAGACACCAGCTCGCCGGCGATGCGGATGCGCTCGTTGAACCGCACCAGGTGCGGCGAGGTATAGACGTGTACGCGCCGCCCGGCGGCCTCGGCCATCGCCCGCAGGAACGCGCAGGAACTGCCCTTGCCGTTGGTGCCGGCCACATGGATCACCGGCGGCAGGCGCTCCTGCGGATTGCCCAGCTTTTCCAGCAGCAGCAGCAGCCGGTCCAGGCTGAGGTCGATCAGCCGCGGATGCAGCCCGTGCAGCCGGGCGACGATGCCATCGATGCGGCTGGTCACCGGCGTTCGCTCGTAACGTCATGACGGCAGGACTGCGACATCACGCTGCCGCCGGCATGTCCTTGACGCGCAACAGGCCGATCAGACGCGCCAGAGTGGCCTTCAGTTCGGTACGCTTTACCACCATATCGACGATGCCATGCTGGTGTAGGTACTCCGCGCGCTGGAACCCCTCGGGCAGCTTCTCCCGCACCGTCTGTTCTATTACCCGCGCGCCGGCGAAGCCGATCAGCGCGCCGGGCTCGGCGATCTGGATGTCGCCCAGCATGGCAAAGCTCGCGGTGACGCCGCCGGTCGTGGGATCGGTCAGCACGACGATGAACGGCAGGCCGGCTTCCTTCACCAGCCGCGTGGCGATGATGGTGCGCGGCATCTGCATCAGGCTGACCGCGCCTTCCTGCATGCGTGCGCCGCCCGAGGCGGTGAACACGATCAGCGGCGCCTCCTGCAACACGGCGAGCCTTGCCGCGGCGACCACGCCCTCGCCGACCGCGGCACCCATCGAGCCGCCCATGAACTCGAACTCCATCGCCGCCACGACCGCCTGGTGGCCGCCGAGCCTGCCATGCGCCACGACCAGTGCGTCATCCTGGTGTGTCTTGTCGCGCGCTTCCTTCAGGCGGTCGGCATAGCGCTTGCTGTCGCGGAAGCGCAGCGGATCGGCCGGCACCCTCGGCAGTTCGATGCGCGTATAGCTGCCCTCGTCGAAGGTCCAGGCCAGGCGCTCGGTGGCACTGACACGCATGTGATGGCCGCAATGCGGGCACACCTTCAGGTTCGCGGCCAGCTCGCGATGGAAGATCATCTGCTGGCAGGCCGGGCATTGGTGCCACAGGTTCTCCGGCACCTCGCGCCGCGCGAACAGCGTGCGGATCTTCGGGCGGACGAATTCGGTAAGCCAGCTCATGATATCATCATCCCCAACGGCCGGGCCACGGCAGCCGTCGAAAACCAACAACGGCTTGCAAAACCTCCGGTCCACAGTAGTCGTAGCCAATTCCGGTTATCGCGCGGTAATACGCGTCCCAGAGCAGGTCGGCTGCTGACATCGCCGTGGCCGGCTTCGCCGAAGCGACGGCCTTCAGCTCGTCCCTGGCGCGCTGCTGGTACTCTGGCTTGCGCGACTGGACCGAGTTGTTGACCAGGGCTTCCAGGTTGTGGAAGTAGTTGGCCGTGGCGAACGCGGCCGGCGCATTGAGGGTCATGAATCGATCACGATAAACCGTGCGCCGATCGTTAACGGACTGGATCGCCAAGTCACGAAAGAAGGCAAAGGCCGCCTCCCCGCCGAATCCGGTATTGCCCATGTTGAACAGTTTTCTTCGCAACAGCACAAGGACCGTGGTACCGACCGCCAAGCCACGCAATACCGGACTCTGTACGTTCAGCGTCAAGGCGGTGCTGACCACGTCGCCACCCTTTGGATCGGTGTAGCAGAACGCCGCGGCAGCGACGATGCCGCAAACCGCGCAAAGCACCAGAACGCCAAGGTGAACCACGATGAAACCGGGCACGCGGGCGATGCGCTTAGCACGTGTCGTATAGCAATCCCACGCCGTGGCCGCCGCGGCGCCAGTAAACACCAGGATGACGCCGCCGCTCAGCGCCGGATCGAGCACGACCGGCCTCAGCCGAGCAATCGCCGTGTCCCCGCCCGCGTCAGTTTCACACACGAGCGACTGCGCTGCAGGTCCTCTGGATTCGCGGGAAGGTCGCCGTCAAGCCCGACCGACCCCTGCTTGATCAGCGCTGCGAGCTCGTCGCGCACGTCCTCCGACGATCCAGAGGAACGCAGACGCAGCTCATTGAGCGGCAACCCGCCTGTGGAGCGCAGCAGCGGCACGATGCTCATACGTTGTCTCCCGATGCGTTCCCGTTGTATTGCCGATATTACCTTCAGTCTATGTCACGCGATGAGGCGGGCAACTCGCACTGCCGCGGCCAGGGCGCGCACCTGGTCGAGCACGATGCGCACCGCGTCCGGCTGCGCCCGGCCCGCGGCGTCGAGATGCGCCGCCAGCGTGTCGATCAGCGCGGAAGCCACCACCGCGGCGTCGGCGACACGCACCACCTCGGCCGCCTGTGCCGGGGTGCGCACGCCGAAGCCGATCGCGATCGGCAGGCCGGTCGCCTTGCGCACGCGCGGGATCGCCGCCGCCAGGTGCTCGGCCGTGGCGCTGCGCGTGCCGGTGATGCCGGTGATGCTGACGTAATAGACGAAGCCGGAACTGCCGGTCAGCACGTGCACCAGGCGCGCGTCATCCGTGGTCGGGGCCACCAGGCGGATCACGTCCAGGCCGCTGGCGTTGGCGAACGGCACCAGCATGTCGGCTTCCTCGGTGGGCAGATCGACGACGATCAACCCATCCACGCCGGTGGCGGCGGCATCGGTGCAGAAACGCTCCGGACCGTAGGACAGGATCGGGTTGAGGTAGCCCATCAGGATGACCGGCGTGGCGTCGTCCTCACGGCGGAAATCCCGCACCATCGCCAGCACGCGCGTCACCTTCACGCCCGCTTTCAGGGCGCGCTTGCCGGCGGCCTGGATGATCGGACCGTCCGCCATCGGGTCGGTGAAGGGCATGCCGATCTCGATCAGGTCGGCACCTGCGGCGGGCATGCCGCGCAGCAGCGCCTTGGAGGTGGCGGCGTCCGGGTCCCAGGCTTCCAGGAACGGGATCAGGGCACCGCGACCCTCGCGCTTCAGCGCCGCGAACCGGCTGGCGATGCGGCTCATGTTGGGGTTCCCGCGGGTGTGCGGGGAGAAGCAAGGCCAAGGAGCGCTGCCCCTTGGAACCCCGCCAGGGGCCGCCGGCCCCTGGACCCCGAATCCGTTTTTCGTTGAGGGGGGCGGGCGAGGTACTGCTGCCCGCATCTCCGCAGCCCGCCCCCCTCAACGAAAAACCGGACTGGGATGCAAGGGCCGCCGGCCCTTGCCGGGGGGTCCAGGGGGGCAGCGCCCCCCTGGCCTTGCTTGCCTCCGCGTACACGCAGAAACGCCGGCATCAGAGCTGCATCCCCAGGTGGTCGGCGACGGTGAAGATGTCCTTATCGCCGCGGCCGCAGAGATTCATGACGATGATCTGGTCCTTGCCCAGCGTCGGCGCCAGCTTGGTCACATGCGCTATTGCGTGCGCCGGTTCCAGCGCCGGTATGATGCCCTCGGTGCGCGTGCAAAGCTGGAACGCCGCCAGCGCCTCCTGATCGGTCGCCGACACGTATTCGACCCGCCCGATGTCATGCAGCCAGGAGTGCTCCGGACCGATGCCGGGATAGTCCAGGCCCGCGCTGATACTGTGCGCCTCGACGATCTGCCCGTCGTCGTCCTGCAGCAGGTACGTGCGATTGCCGTGCAGCACGCCTGGCCGGCCGCCGGTCAGGCTGGCGGCGTGCTCGCCGGTCTCGATCCCGTGGCCGCCGGCTTCCACCCCGATCAGCCGCACCGGATCGTCCAGGAACGGGTGGAACAGCCCCATCGCGTTGGAGCCGCCACCGATGCAGGCCACCGCCACGTCGGGCAGCCGGCCCTCGGCTTCCTGCATTTGCTGCCTGGTTTCTTCCCCGATCACCGACTGGAAGTCGCGCACCATCATCGGATACGGGTGCGGGCCGGCGACGGTGCCGATGAGGTAGTAGGTGTCCGCCACGTTGGCGACCCAGTCGCGCATCGCCTCGTTCATCGCATCCTTCAAGGTCGAGGCCCCCGACGTCACCGGCTTCACCTCGGCCCCCAGCAACTTCATGCGGAAGACGTTGGGCTTTTGCCGCTCGACATCGGTGGCGCCCATGTAAACCGTGCAGGGCAGGCCGAACAGCGCGCACATCGTGGCGGTGGCGACGCCGTGCTGGCCGGCGCCGGTCTCGGCGATGATGCGGGTCTTGCCCATGCGGCGGGCCAGCAGGATCTGGCCCATGCAGTTGTTCGCCTTGTGGCTGCCGGTGTGGTTCAGCTCATCGCGCTTGAAATACACTTTTGCGCCGCCGAGGTGCCGGGTGAGCCGCTCGGCAAACCACAGCGGACTTGGCCGGCCGACATAATGCGTCAGGTGGCGCTGCAGATCGGCATGGAACGCCGGATCCGCCTTGGCCGCGTTGTACGCCTGCTCCACCTCCAGGATCAGCGGCATCAACGTCTCGGCGACAAAGCGGCCGCCGTAGTCGCCGAAGCGGCCGCGCTGGTTCGGGCCGTTGCGCAGGCTGTTGGTGCCCGCCGGTGCCGTCGTCGTTGTCACGATGTTGCCATCTCCGCTCGCCGTCCCCTTCTAGCCCAGCCCGGTGCGGCGGTCACCTCCCGTCCTGCTGCGGCGCACCATTCAGGCTCGCGTGGAAACCCTGGATTTGCCGCGCGTTTTGCTTCTTAGTGTCGGCAAATTCGACCCCTCCGCGACCGTCGCGGAGCATCTGGAGGAACCCATCTTGGATATCGAACCGCAACGCGAGGCCGCGCGGCACAAGACGCGGAAGACCCTGGCAGCCGAGGCCCTGGCCGGCACAGGCGTGCATGCCTCGCGGGCCGTGCACGCCAACCTGACCGCGCCCGCGCTGGTGGCCGAGGCGCTTCGCCGCCATGAGGGACGCCTTGCCTGGGACGGCGCGCTGATGGTGGAGACCGGCGTCCACACCGGCCGCTCGGTGCAAGACAAGTTCGTGGTGGACGAGCCTTCCGTCACGCATGATGTGTGGTGGGGCAAGATCAACCAGAAGCTGGCGCCGGAAAAATTCACCGTGCTGAAGGGCCGGGTGCAAGCCTACCTGCAAGGCCAGGACCTGTTCGTGCAGGATTTGTATGCCGGCGCCGATCCGGCGTTTCGCGTGCGCGTGCGGCTGGTGACCACCGGCGCCTGGCAGGCGCTGTTCGCGCGCAACATGTTCATTCGCCCGCCCGAGGAGGAACTCGACGGCTTCGAGCCGGACTACGTCATCCTGCATGCGCCGCTGTTCCACGCCGACCCGGCGACCGACGGCGTGCGGTCCGGCACCGCCATCGCCTTGTCGTTCGCGCAGCGCTGCATCGTGATCGCTGGCAGCGAGTATGCCGGCGAGATCAAGAAGTCGATCTTCACCGTGATGAACTGGATCCTGCCGGACCGCGGCGTGCTGCCGATGCATTGCAGCGCCAACGTCGGCGAGGCGGGCGACGTGGCGCTGTTCTTTGGCCTGTCCGGCACCGGCAAGACGACGCTGTCCTCCGATCCGCATCGCAAGCTGATCGGCGATGACGAGCATGGCTGGGGCGACTGCGGCGTGTTCAATTTCGAGGGCGGCTGTTATGCCAAGGTGATCGACCTGTCGGCCCAGCATGAGCCGGAAATCTGGGCGGCGTCGCACCGCTTCGGCACGGTGCTGGAGAACGTGGTCGGCGACCGGCACGGCAAGCTGGACCTGACCGACAAGTCGCTGACCGAGAACACCCGCTCCTGCTATCCGGTCGAGTATATCCCCAACGTGCAACTGTCCGGCCGCGGCGGCCAGCCGCGCAACGTGGTGATGCTGACATGCGACGCCTATGGGGTGATGCCGCCGATCTCCAGGTTGTCGCCAGCGCAGGCGATGTATCATTTCCTGTCGGGCTACACCGCGAAGGTGGCCGGAACCGAGAAGGGGCTGGGCGGGTCGCCCGAAGCGACATTCTCCACCTGCTTCGGCGCGCCGTTCCTGCCGCGCCGGCCGGAGGTGTACGGCAAGATGCTGGAGGCGCTGATCCAGCGGCACGGCGCCGATTGCTGGCTGGTGAACACCGGCTGGAGCGGCGGCCAGTACGGCGTCGGCAAGCGCATGAGCATCCGCCACACTCGCGCCCTGGTGCATGCGGCGCTGGATGGCACCCTGGCGCGGGGCAGCTTCCGCAAAGACCCGTTCTTTGGCCTGGCGATCCCCGACCACGTGGCGGAGGTGCCGGCCGAGGTGCTCGATCCGCGGCAGTCCTGGGTGGACAAGTCCGCCTACGACCGGACCGCGCGCGAATTGCTCGGCAGCTTCGAGAGGAACTTCCGGCCGTTCGAGGCCGGGGTCGGCGAGGAGATCAGGGCGGTGGCGCTGCGGGCGGCGGCGTAGGCAGCGCAGCGGCGGAACGGCGAAGCGCACTCCGCCCGTCGGGGCGGAACGAGTTTCGCTTTTCCGCCATACGCAGCGGACTGATCGGTCCCGAGCCGTTCGGGCCTGTTCGGTACTTCCATTATGCCGCATTGGTCCGGTTCCGCTGACCACCAGAGGTGCCGCGTGTACGTCCCCTCCCAGTTCAACGAAGACCGCATCGACGTCCTGCACGACGCCATTCGCGCGTCCGGGATCGCCACCGTTGTCACACTCACCCGGCACGGGCTGATCGCCAGCCATGTTCCCTTGTTGCTCGACACCGCGCCGGCGCCATACGGCACGCTGATCGGCCATCTGGCACGACCCAACCCGCAGGCGCGCGGCGCCGTCGGCGAGGCCCTGGTCATCTTCCAGGGCTCCGACGCCTACATCACCCCGTCGTGGTATGCGACCAAGCGCGAGACGGGCAAAGTGGTCCCAACCTGGAACTACGTGGCGATCCATGGCGCCGGTCCGATCGAGTTCTTCGACGATCCCGACCGGTTGCTCGATGTGGTCACCAGGCTGACCGAGCGGCAGGAAGGCGGGCGTGCGGCCCCCTGGGCGGTATCCGACGCGCCCGCCGACTTCGTGCAGGGCATGCTGAAGGGGATCGTCGGATTCGCCATCCCGCTCGCCCGGCTGGAGGGCAAGTGGAAAATGAGCCAGAACCGTCCGGCGGACGACCGCGCCGGCGTGGTGGCGGGGCTGGCGGCTGAGGGGCGGGCCGACGTGGCCGCGCTGGTCCCCTTGCCTGCCGCGGAATAGGCCCCTGCCGCAACACGGGTTGCTGCAACCGTCCGCAGCCCGGCACGGTCGGTGTCCGCGCCGGTGCGTCAGGCGCCGAGGAGACGGTCGCCGCGCCGCATCCTCACCCGCCCACCCCGGCGCGTCGATCCGCTTCGCGGCTCAGCTCCGCCCGGGCGCGGGCGAGGTTTGTTCGCCGCCGAACGGATCGAACTTATAGCGGACCCCGATCAGGCACAGCCCCTCGGGCGGCGCGGTCGGGCCGGCGGCGGCGCGGTCGCGGGCGGCGAGCGCGGCGGCAACCCGATCCGCGCTCCAGTGCCCATCGCCGACCAGTCGCAGCGTTCCGGCCATGTTGCGCACCTGGTGGTGCAGGAAGCTGCGCGCCTCGGCGACGATCTCGACAAGGTCGCCGTCGCGCGTCACGTCCAGCCGGTCGAGCGTGCGCAGCGGGCTGTTCGCCTGGCAGGCGGCGGCACGAAACGACGTGAAGTCGTGGCGCCCCAGCAGTGCCTGCGCGGCGCGGTGCATGGCCGCTTCGTCGAGCGGCGCGTGCACGTGCCAGACGCGCCCGGCGAGCAAGGCGGGCCGGGCGCGGCGATTGAGAATGCGGTAGCGGTAGGCGCGGCCGATAGCGGAGAAGCGCGCGTTCCATCCCTCCGGCGCCGGCGCGGCGCGCAGCACAGCGACCGGGTGCGGCTTCATGTGGTGGTTCAGCGCGTCGCGCAGCCGCTCCGCGGTGAAATGCGACGGCAGCGCGAGCTGCGCCACCTGTGCCTCGGCATGCACGCCGGCGTCGGTGCGTCCCGCGACGATGCTGGACACCGGCGCGCCGCCGGTCAGCCGCGCGGCGGCGGCCTCCAGCACCGCCTGCACCGACAGGCTGTTGGCTTGGCGCTGCCAGCCGGCGAACGGGGTGCCGTCGTATTCCAGCATGAGCGCCCAAAGGGCCATTCCCGGTTCGACTCCCGCATGGTTGGCCGCGCCGCCGCGCCAGGCGAGGCGGCGTCGCCGATCAGGTCAGGCGCTCGATCAAGGCCCACGCCGCAGCCATACCTCGCGGCCGTACCCGATTGTCATTGCCCCCATTGTCATCGCGAGGCGCGAAGCGGCGAAGCAATCTCCTGCATGACGAACCGCCGCTCGCCAGGCGGGAGCTTGCTTGTGCGCCAGTAAAGCTGGCGTGGTCCAGCCGGTGCAAGTCCGGCCCGGGTAAGCCGTAGCGGGCGCCCGGTAGCGAGTGTTCCGTGGTCGCTGGCGACGGCGGCTGCGAAGCGTACACAGCGATGCAGTGGGGTGTGCGATTGAGCCACGAAACCTCCCAAAATGCAGAGGCCGAGACGGTAAGCAACGTCGAAGGCAACATGTGCGGTCCCGCCATGCGAGGGGCTGACGCTCTGCCGGGGTCGAAGAACACATCACGCTGCAAGGGAACGCGTCGGAACCTGGGAGGTCTCGTGGCCGACCGGCGGGTGAATGCCCGACCGGCCCGCGTCGGGAAGGCCGCAAGGCCGAAGCTGGCGATGCACGGTCACGAGAAGTCGGACAGATGCGTAGTACCGAGGAAATCCGTGAACAAGGCCGAGCGATCGGCGGCGGAGCGGATGGAGGGAAGGCGTCTGGTCGAGGGGAGATCGGCTGGGAAAACACGCTCCGGGCACAGAACCGGGCCAGCGTGTCACGTGTACCGGTCCGATCCCGCTGCGTCACTGCATGGGTCATCCAGACCCCGAACGGCGCAGCGGAATCACCCGAGAAAGGAGCCCGGTGCGGGAAAGCCGCACGCCGGGATCTGCGCGGGGGGCCGGCCGCAAGGCCAGTCCCTACCGCGACCGGCGCTCCGCTTTTCGCGATGACAGCGGGACGCGGCTTCTCCCAATGCCAGCCTGGCGTCGCTCCTGCCGGTCGCCGCCGCGTTCACCCGCCCAGCATCATGCCCGCGGGCAACCGGTGGCCGCGCAGGAAGGCCTCGGCGGACATCGCGGCGCCGCCGGCCAATTGCACGCGGGTCAACCGCAGCGCCCCCGCTCCGCAGGCGATCGCGCACCCTTCATCCAGCACGAGACCGGGTGCGCCGGCGCCCTCGGCCGGCTCCGCCGCCAGCACCTTCAGCACCGCGCCCCGTACCGTGGTGAAGCTGCCGGGCCAGGGGTCGAAGGCGCGCACTTGCCGCTCGATCGCGGCGGCGGCGTGCGTCCAATCGATCCGCCCATCCTCGCGCGTCAGCTTCGGGGCATAGGTCACCCCCTCGGCCGGTTGCGGCACCGGCGGCGGGTCTTCCGCCAGGGCGCGCAGGATCAACCGTGCCCCGAGCAACGCCAGCATGTCGTGCAGCGCGCCGCTGGTGGTCCGCGGCCCGATCGGCACCGCTTCCGAAAGCAGCATCGGCCCGGTGTCCAGCCCGGCGTCCATCCGCATGATTGTCACACCGCTTGCCGGATCGCCGGCCAGGATCGCCGCCTGGACCGGCGCCGCGCCGCGCCAGCGCGGCAGCAGGCTGGCATGGATGTTGACGCAGCCGCGCCGCGGCGCATCCAGCATCGCCGGCGGCAGGATCAGCCCATACGCCGCGACCACAGCCGCATCCGGCGCCAGCCCGGCGAAGGCCGCCTGCGCCGCCGTGTCGCCGCGCAGCCGCGGCGGAGTCCGCACCTCCAACCCAAGCGCGTCCGCGGCGCGATGCACCGGACAGCGCCGCACCGCCTGCCCCCGCCCGGCCGGACGCGGCGGCTGGCAATACACCGCCGCGATCGTATGCCCCGCGACGTGCAGCGCATGCAGCGCCGGCACCGCGAAATCCGGGCTGCCCATGAAGGCGAGGCGCATCGGCGCGCCTATTTCGCCTCGTTCTTCTGCCGCTGCTCTTTGGCGAGCCGGCGCATGATGATGTTGCGTTTCAGGGCGGACAGGTGATCGACGAACAGAATGCCGTCAAGATGGTCGATCTCGTGCTGCAGGCAGGCGGCGAGCAATCCGTCGGCCTCGACTTCCCGCCGCGCGCCGGTCTGGTCGAGGTAGCGCAGCTTCACCCGGGCGGGCCGCGTCACGTCCGCGTACTGGCCCGGCAGCGACAGGCAGCCTTCCTCGCGGGTGGCCCGGTCTTCGCTGAGCGCGAGGATCTCGGGGTTGATCAGCGTCAGCGGGGCCGGCTTGTCGTTCGGCATCACGTCGATGGTGATGACCCGCAGGCTCTGGCCGACCTGCGGCGCGGCCAGGCCGATGCCCGGGGCGCAATACATCGAGGCGAACATTCGCGGCACCAGCGCACGCACCGCTGCCGCGTCGGCCGGCCCGACCGGGCGGGCACGTGCCTTCAGCAGCGGGTGCGGCGCGATCAGGATCGGCAGCGTCTCGGCGCCGGCTCCCGGGGAGGCCCCGGTCATGGCCTTGCGGGCGGCCCCAGTGGAGGTCCCAGTGGAGGTCCCAGTGGAGGTCCCAGTGGAGGTCCCAGTGGAGGTCCCAGTGGAGGTCCCAGTGGGGATCGTGGTGATGGGCATTGCGTCCATGGTGCGCATGTAGCTTTCCACCTGCCCCAGATCAACGCGGCACCGCAACCGGATCCGCTCGGCGCGACGCCGCACGCATCGTTCGCCCCCCTTGCAACCGGTCGTCCGGCTGCCAAGATGTTCCGCAGTCGGGATGCCAGCAAGGGTTCCGGCCAACGCTTCGCTCTGAGGAGGGGGCCATGACCACCAGGTTGTTCACGTCGCCGCTGTTCCTGGGTTTCGACCATCTCGAGCAGATGCTCGAGCGGGCGGCGAAGACTTCGTCCGATGGCTACCCGCCGTACAACATCGAGCAAACCAGCCCGACCGGGCTGCGGATCACGCTCGCGGTGGCTGGCTTCACCATGGATGAGCTGCAGATCACCCAGGAAGACAACCAGTTGGTGATCCGTGGCCGCCAGACGGACGATGCGCAAGGGCGCGTGTTCCTGCATCGCGGCATCGCCGCGCGGCAGTTCCAGCGGGCCTTCGTGCTGGCGGAGGGGATCGACGTGAAGGGCGCCTGGCTCGATAACGGGCTGCTCCATATCGACCTCGCCCGGCCGCAACCGGAGCCGCGCGTCAAGACCATCGAGATCAACCGGAGCGGCGCGGCCGGCGGAAGCAAGACGAACGGCAACGGCCGCGGAAGGATGGTCGAGACCGAAACGGAACAGGGTTGAGGATTCAGCACGCGAGTTCGCGATCAATGACGCCCGGGAGCCGCAAAAGCGATCCCGCAGACACCACGACGGGGAGGGTGCTCACGGAGGCCCACCGCCGGAGAGGAGAAGAACCATGAATATGAATGCATCCGATCAGATGAACAACCCGAACGACAATGCAGCCGCATCGGTGATGGTCGATGTGCGGAAGCTGTCGCAGGAGCAATTCGCCCAGCTTGGGATGACCCATGTGGCGTATGTGAAGCCGGTGATCATCAACGGCACCACGGGCTTCGCGATCCACGCCGCTGACGGAACCCCGATGGCGATGGCAACCGACCGCGACGTGGCGATCGCCGCCATCGTCCAGCACGAGATGCTGCCGGCGCTGGTGCACTGAGCCGCCCACCGGCGCGGCGTCGATCGTCCGGGCCGTCGGTGCAAGGCCCTGACAGTCTCGATCCTTACGGCACAGGGACAAGTTCGCCGATCTGGCCCACGTCGTATTCCGCAAAGAACGCGCGGCCGTCGGGAATGACCAGGATGGAGCGGGCGCCGGCGTGTACCGTCGGGATCGGATATTCCGCGGTGATCTCGCCGGCCGCGTTCATGCGGGCAATCCGGTTCGCCGCGTTCTCGGTGATCAGGAACTCGCCGTGCGGTGTGCGGTCGATGCCGCGCAGGCTGGCCCCGGGACGCGGAAACGGAAACTCGACGATCGCTCCGTCCTCGCCGATGCGCCCAATGGCATTGGCGGAGGTCTCGACAAACCAGCAGCTTCCGCCGGTATCGGCAACGATCGCGCGCGGCCCGCTATCCGCGCTCGGTGTGGGAAATTCACGGATCGACCCATCCATCGAGACCCGCGCGACGGCGCTGCCCGCGGCCTCGCTGATCCAGACGAAGCCGCCGCCGGAGGTGGGCGCCAGCGGCCGGCTGCCCGGCGTGATCCCCGCGGAGAATTCGGTAATCGCGCCGTGCGGCGTGATGCGGCCGACCTGATCCGCGTCGGCTTCGGCGAACCAGACATTGCCGTCGGGACCGCAGGCAATGCCGTTCGGCCCGGCATTCGGGGTCGGCAACGGGAATTCGGTGATGGTCCCGTCCGGCGTGATCCGCCCGATCCGGTGGCCCTGGGACTCGGTGAACCACAAATTGCCGTCGGCGCCCGCGATGATGCCGATCGGCGCGCTGCCTTGGGCCGGCAGCGGGAACTCGGCGAAGCTGTGGTCGCGCGCCGAAAGGCAGCCGATCTTGTCGGCACCGCTTTCGCAGAACCAGACGTTCCCGTCCGGACCGAGGGCAAGGATGTAGGGCTGCGCGCCTGCGGTCGGAATGCGATGCTCGCGGATCCGGTAACTGGCGGGGGCGCCGGGTGGTCGGGTCATGCGCTTCACGCCGTGCCCTTGCCCTTCAGCAACTGGCCGCCGCAGGCTCCCGTGGCGACGCCGTTCTCGAACGCGACCTGGCCGTTGACGATCGTGGCGGCGATGCCCTCCGCCTTCTGCACCAGCCGCCGCGCGCCGCCCGGGAGGTCGGCTTCCACCACCGGCATGGTCGGGCGCACCGTGTGCTCGTCGAACAGCACCAGGTCGGCCGCGAAGCCGGTCCGCACCAGGCCGCGATCGTTCAGCTCCCACGCCGCCGCATTGTCGAATGTCAGCTTCCGCACCGCTTGCTCAAGCGTGAACGCCTGCCGCGCGCGGACCCAATAGCTGAGCATGTGGGTTTGCAGCGACGATCCCATCTCCTGGCACACATGCGCCCCGGAATCCGAGAACGTCGTGAGAGTCCAAGGGTGCCGCAGCATATCCAGCACGTCGTCCCGCCCCTCGTTTACCAACGGCTGCACGAACACCTGGTCCTCGTTCGTCAGCATCAGGTCGAGCATCACCTCCACCGGATGTTTCCCGCGTTCCGCCGCCAGCGCGGCGACGGTCGGATCGTTCCACTCCACGTCGCGCATGGCGAACAGGTTGGCGTAGTCGGGCTTACGCGGGTCGGTGGTCGCCGCGCCGCCGCCCTGGAACACGTTGTCGCGCGGCCTCATGCTGTCCTCGTCGGCGACAAGCTGTTGGCGCATGGCGGGATCGGCCATAAGCCGCTGCTGCTCTTGCAGCGGCAGGGCACGCAATTGCTTCCAGTGCGGCAGGGCGTCAAACGGCAGATAGGATTTCAGCGCGAAGATCGCATTGATCGACTTGGTCGTGGTCTGGCCGAACATGCGCGCGCCCGCGGCGACGCTCCGATCCAGATAATCGAGCTGGTAGCGGTAGGAATTCGGTGCCTCGCCCTGGCGGGTGGAAATCGTGCCGAACATCACCGGCCGCCCGGAGTCGAGCGCCACCTGCCGCAGCCGGTCGAGGAACACCCGCTGCGCCGGGCCGCTGGAAACGTCGGGCCCGACCTGGAAGATCCCCGCGTCCAGCTCCGCCATCGCGCCGACCAGCGCGTCGATCTCGCTCCATTCCGCGATCCGGCTGGCCACCGGCGTGTCGTCCGGCGTGACGTGCGTGCCGGCGCGGGAGCTGGAGAATCCCATGGCGCCGGCGCGCACGGCTTGCTTCACCGCATATACCATGCGCGCGATGTCGTCCTCAGTCGCCGGCTCGGTCAACGCGCGCTTGCCCATCACGTACATGCGCAGCGCCGAGTGGCCGATATAGGCGCCGTAGTTCAGCGCCTTGGGCAGGCGTTCCACGGTCGCGAGATACTCCGGGAAGGTTTCCCAGTTCCAATCGATGCCGGCGAGCATCGCTTCCAACGGAATGTCCTCCACCGCGGTCAGGCAGCGGGCGAACCATTCGCGGTCGGCCGGCGGGCAGGGAGCGAGCGCGAAGCCGCAATTGCCCATGATCACGCTGGTAACGCCGTGCCAGCAGGAGCAGGTGCCCTGGCGGTCCCAGTTCACCTGCGCGTCCATGTGGGTGTGGCCGTCGATGAAGCCGGGCGCGACGATCAGGCCGTCGGCGTTGATGCTGCGTTGCGCCGGCGCGCGGATGCGGCCGATCTCCACGATGCGGCCGTCGGCGATGCCGACATCGGCGCGGTAGCGGCCCATGCCCGAGCCATCGACGATGGTGCCGTTGCGGATGACGAGGTCCAGGGTCATGGCCGCTCCTCCTGCCGTGTTCTTCTGGCGATGACGATACCAGTGGCTCCGCGCTTCGTCACCCGCGCCGCGGCGCGGCGACGCTGCCTGGCATCGGCATGTTCTGCATCTCCATCGGTGCGGCCGGGGCAGTCGTGACCATCTTGCCGCCCGCCATGAAGGTGGGCAGGACTTGCGGTGCGGCCAGCACCACGGCGCCACAGGCCACGAGGGCGGCAGCCGTGGCACGGGCCACCGGGCGCCACCAGGGCAGTGTCTTCTCGGCGAAGACGACGAGCGTGATCACCGCCATGGCGGCGATGTTCATGATGCCGAGCGGGAACAGGATGGCGAACAGCAACCAGCAGCAGCCGAGGCAATAGGCGCCGTGCAGCAATCCCATGCGCAGCGCGCCACCGACCCCGTCACGCCACGAGGTCATGATAAAGTTGAGCGGCGTGCGGCACTTCGACAGGCACATGTCCTTGAGCGGCGTGAGTTGGTAAAGGCCCGCCGCGTCGAGGATCGCCCCGCCGATCCGGGCCGCGGTGGCCGGCGCCAGCGCGGCGCGCGCGGCAATGGCCTCCGCGGCGAGGGCACCCGCGTAGGCGGCAACACCCGACAGCGTCCACACCAGCATGTAGGCCGCCACGAACACCCAGGTTGCGACGAAGGCCTCGCCCCGCTGGCGCTTGCTCACCTGTACCTTGTGGAATGTGAGGATCATGGGTGCGGCGCTCGGAAACATCATGGCCACCATCATGACCACCCAGACCGCGAGGAACAGCGGAGCGCGCATGCCCATGGTCGGTGAGGCCATCGCCATGTCCGTGTCGGTGGCCGCGCCTTGCCACGCGAGAAGCCCCCAGGCTGCCGCCGCCAGCGCCAGCAGCGGGCCCAGGATGACGTAGCGATGCACCGCAAGCCGGTCGGTCCGGGCGCGTTCCATGGCAGCTTCTCCCCGCGGCGGCAGACTGGCGCTGGGGCAAGTGATAAGGCAACAGCGAGCCAAACCCGGCGTGCGGCTGGCTCGATCAGTTGATCGGCGCGTAGTGGCCGTTCTTGCCAGGCTTATGCCGGTTGCGGAAATCGCGAATTGTGCAACGTGACAACCTGCTTACCGCTGGCAAGACGCCGAATGGTCTTGCTGCCGGCAAAGCCTGGAAAAAGCGGGCCGATTGCGGCTGTGGCCGCATCGGGGCGATAATCCCCGACTGGCGACGAACCGGGAGGATAGCGCATGGCAAACACACCGCAGCTACGCAAGCTGGGCGAGACGCTGGGTGCCGAGGCACTTGGCATCGACCTGTCGAAACCGCTCGACGAGGCAACCTTCGCCTGGACGGCGCAAGCTTTCGCCGAACATCCGGTGCTGGTGTTCCGCGACCAGGACCTCGGCGCCGCCGAGCTCGCCGCTTTCGGCCGTCGTTTCGGCACGCCGCGCCGGCACGCGCTCATCAAGTACCGCCATGCCGACAATCCGGATGTCTCCTGGCTCACCAATGTTGACGAGGCGGGCAAGGTGGATTGGTACGGCGTCAAGCGCGCCACCGATTGGCACACCGACTCGACCTATGAGGACGATCTGCCATTGCTCGCCATGCTGCACGCTAAGGAGGTGCCGTCGGAAAAGGGCGGCACGATGTTCGCCGACATGGCGGCCGCCTATGCGACGCTGCCGGCGGCGCGGAAGGATGCGCTCTCCGGGCTGACCGGCTTGCACGGGCGCCACACCGGTCCCGCCGGCAAGAAGCTGTACGGCGATTTCAAAGGGGTGACTGAAAAGCAGTATCAGGAAGTGCCGTGGCCGGCGGTCGTCCGGCACCCGGTGACCGACCGGCCGATCCTGTTCGTCAATCCGATGCACACGCATGGCTTCGTTGGCATGGCGCAAGACGAGGCATGGCCGCTGATCGAGGAACTGGCCGCGCACGCGACGCAGGAGTGCTTCGTCTATTATCACCACTGGCGCGTCGGCGATCTGCTGATGTGGGACGAGCGGGCGACGATGCATCGCGGCGCCGGCGACTCCCGCCCCGACGAGCGTCGCGTCATGCTGCGCACGATCGTCTATGCGAATTGAAGGCGGCGCGGGGGCCATCTTCGCGTCAAGGATTCGCCGAGAAACGCACGCTTCAGTCCGGGCCGCGTACGCGTCATCCCTGCGAGGTACCCGTCATTCCCCGCGCAAGCGGGGATGACGTACAAGCGATCGTTTCGCGGCGGCGTCCTGAACCGGACGGGATCTGCCTGGTGCCTGCCGCCACCCGCCGGCAGCGGGTTCAGGCATCCCCGCGCGGGGGCCATTCGGGCCGGTTGTACCCCAGCGGCACCGAAGGCCGTGCCCAGTACGGCGGCGTCTCCGACAACCCCACCACGGGCCGCAAATGCCGCAGCCGCCCCGATGGCGTCTCCGTCACCATCGCCCAATTTTCCAGTTCCTCGGGCGCGAACTCGGCCGGAGCGTCGCGTGCCGCGTTCTCCGGCACCTCGCCCAGATCGACGATCCATTTCCCCACCTGCGCCAGCGAGATGCGCACCAGCCAACTGCCGCCCTCCGTCGCGCGCCGCCGCAGCGCCTCCATCGCACCGAACGCCATCAGGTACCCGGTGCCGTAATCGATGGCGGACACCGGATAGAATTGCGGCCCCGGCGTCTTGCCCGGCACCACCTCCGCCTGGCGCGACGTGATGCCGCTGACGGTCTGCACCACCGTGTCGAAGCCGCGGCGCGACGCCCACGGTCCGGCATGGCTGAACGCGCACAGCGACACATAGACCAGCCCGGGCCGGGCGGCGCACAGTTCCTCGGGCGACAGCCCGCGCGCGCCCAGCGCCCCCGGCCGATAGCCCTGCGAGAACACGTCCGTCTCGCGTGCCAGCCCGCGCAGCACATCGACATCGTGTTGCTCGCGCAGATCGAGCTGCGCCGAGAGCTTGCCGTGCCCGGTGTCGAACTCCTGATACCCGAGATTCGGCAGATGCGCGCCGGTGATCTTCAGCACGTCCGCGCCATGCTCCGCCAGCGTGCGCGCGCAGGTCGGGCCGGCGAGCACGCGCGTCAGGTCGAGCACGCGAACCCCCGACAGCGGGCGTCCGCCGGCGGGCAGCGGCTCGGGCGGAGCGTCGCCGATCCGCACGATCTCCAGCAACGGCAAGGCGGCGATGGCGGCGGCCTGGGGATGGGCTGCCCATTCGGCCTGCGTCCGCACCATGCCGCCGGCGCCTTTGGCGGCAATGATCGCCTCCTCCAGATCGGCGGCGTTCCAGGTCAGCACGGCGCGCGCCACCGCCTCGCGATCTTCCGGCACGCCCAGCACGCTAAGGGCGGCGGTGCGATGGTTGGGGAAATTGCAGTGCAGGTAGCTCCAGCGTCCGTCCTTGGTGGGATAAACGCCCATGATGCTGTTGCGCGCATGCGAAACCTCGCCGTCGCCCAGCTTCATGTAGTGGCCGCTGCGCAACGATGCCGCCGCCCGGCGCAGATCGACGGCCACGGACTGGCGCCGCCCGGAGCGCAGCTCCCACAGCGCGGCGGCGGCGAGCCCGGTTGCGGCCAGGGTCGCGGCACCGGCCACGCCGATGCGGAACGGCGTCGGCAGTACGGGGTCGGTGCCGCCGGTGAACTCCACGGCGTCGGCCCGCGCGGCGGGCCAACCCGCGGCCGGCAGGATTGTGCGTAGTGCGTCGCGTGGCATGGTTGTAACCTCCCCGTTCCATGGCATCGGGCTGCGATCATGCCCGGTTCCGCGGCAGCCGGATACGCCCGGGTGGCGCTGCCGCTTGTGGCGTTGGCGCCGATGGCGTCGCCGCAACGCGGGTGCCGCCATCGCCCGCCGCAGCGGGCCTGCTACGCCCGGAATTCCGGCATGACCTCCCGCCCGAAGATGCGCAAAGCGTCGCGCGATCCGCCGACATCGATCAGCAGCATGTGCCGGACACCAGCGGCTTCATACTCCTTCAGGCGGTGCACGATCTCGTCGGGGGTCCCGATCAACGCGTCGGTTTCGGTCTGTCGCCGCATGTCCGCCGCGTCGCCGTGGCCCTGATAAAAGCCACCGGCCGCCGGGCCGGACGGCGGCACCGACAGTTCCTGGACATTGCGCAGGAACCGGATGCGCAGGTCGTGCTGGCGATCCCGCTCCGCTGCCGTATGGGCCACGTGCAGCGCGCGGGTGACGCCGATCGAGAACGGATCGAAGCGTCGCCCCCGCGCCTCCACCGCACCGCGGTATATCGCGATCTTCTCGCCAACCTGCGCCGGCGTTCCGTGCTGCGCGATCAGCAGGTTCATTCCGTCATGCGCGGTCTTCACGATGGATGCGGCACTGTTCGCGCCGATCCACAACGGGGGATGCGGCCGTTGCAGCGGCGCGGGTTCGATGACCACGTCTTCGTAGTGCCAGTAAGTGCCGTAATGCGAGAAGCGACCCGGCGTGGTCCATGCCTTGCGAATGAACGCGAGGCATTCCTGGTAGCGCGCCTCGGCTTCCTCCATCCGCATGCAAAAACCGTGGAACTCGCCGTAGCGGTAACCGCGGCCCACCCCAAGGTCCAGGCGACCGCCGGACAGCACATCGACCGTGGCCGCCTGCTCCGCCAGCAAGGCCGGATTGTGCCACGGCAGCACCGTGACCGCGGTACCCAGCCGCATGCGCGTGGTCCTGGCGGCGAGATACGAGAGCAGATTGAGCGAGGCGGATACCTGGCCGAAGCCGGTGAAGTGGTGCTCGACCAGGAACACGCTCTCGAAACCCAGCGCCTCCGCCTCGGTCACGTAATCGATGAACTCATAAATCTGTTGACTGTCGCTGGGTTGTTCCCCCATCGACGTGCGCGCGCCGCCGAACAATCCGAAACGCATTGTCGCAACTCCCGTCACGCGGCGCGGTTGCCGCCGGCCGCGTCCTATGGATGGATCACGGTTCCCGTCCGGCTGATGACGAACGCCTCGTGGCGTTCCAGGAAATCGGTCGTGACCTCGGCGAACGCCTCGGGCCGTTCCGTGCTGATCGCGTGTCCCGCGTCATAGACGAAGACCAGATGGCAATTGGGCATCAGCTCCTTGTAGTGCCGTCCCATCTCGGGCGGGATCACGTGGTCGAGCGTGCCGAACAGCACCAGAGTCGGCGTCGCGAGGTCGCGCATCCGCGCCTCGAGCGCGGCGTCCCGGTCGGGCCCGCGCAAGCGTGCGACCAAAGCGCGCGTTTTCGCCTGGATGGCCGGGTCCGGGACCGGCAACGGCCCCAGCCTGTCCGGGTGCGCGTAAAGCCGGCGGGCGATTTCCTCCGGGGTGCCGGAGGGTGGCTGGGTGCCGGCCGGGCGGATCGCCGCCGGCGCCTCCAACACCAGGCCGAGCACGCGCTCGCGATGTTGCGCCGCCAACCACAGCGCCGCCTTGCCGCCGAACGAGGTGCCAAGCAGGTTGAACCGGTCGATGCGCAGGTTGGTGACGGCTGCCGCCATCGTCGCGGCCAGAGCCGCCATCGTCGCCGTGCTGGTGTTTTCCGGCGACTGACCGAACCCGGGCATCTCGAAGGCGATCACGCGGTATGCTCTGCCCAGCAGATCATGGCCGCGCGTCAGGCGCATGCCGCCGGCGCCGTGCAGATGGATCAGCGGAGTGCCCTGACCGGCCTCCAGGTAGCGGATGCGGAAGCCGTCCGCCTCGACGAAGCCTTCGGTGAACGCCGTTCCGGTCTCGCTGTTTGCCACGGGTCGGCTCCTGTCAAATGTCGCGGATGCGCGGCAGGACTTTGCGCCCGAACAGTTCCAGCCCGGCCATCATCGCGTCGGTGTCGCCGGCGCCGGGGTCCTGCAACGACAGATCGAGCACGCCGGCGCCGATCGTGTCGCGGCAGCGCCTGATCTGCTCCACCACGCGGTCCGGGCCGCCGCAGAAGCTGATCGGCAGGACGCCGCCGACATTGGCGGGCCGCTTTTCCCCGGCGATGTTGCGCGTGGTGTCGGCCTGCAGCAGCGCGTCGCGCAGTCCCGCGCGCACCGGGAACGGCGCCTGCTTGTCGCGCCGGTTCAGCGCATCCTCGGCCGCGTCGTCGGTTTCGCCGAGGATCATGTTCGCGCGGTAGATAATGTCGTCGGGTCCCGGCGCCCAGCCGTATTGCGCGCATTGCTGGCGGTAATAGGCCGTGGACTGGCCCATGGATTCGAAGGTTCCGTAGGACACGCCGAGGCCGCAATGGTTGCGCGCCGCGAACGCGCCGGCCTCTGCGCTGGTACCCAGGACGTAGGTCGGTGGCGGCGGTTGCTGCGGGCGCGGCCAGATCGATACGGTGCGGTAGTGGAAATACCGGCCCTGCCAGCCGAACGGCTGCGGTTCGTTCCAGGCCTTGAGGATCAGTTCCATGCCTTCATCGGTGCGCTCGCGGGCTTCTGACGGGTTCAGGTCGTAGCTGAGATATTCGTTGGTGGTGCCGCGCAGCAGGCCGACGACGATGCGCCCTGGTGCCAACGTGTCGAGCATCGCGAGCTCCTCGGCGATGCGGATCGGGTTGGAAGTCGGCACGATCGGCCCGAGCAAGGCGATCTTGATGGTGGGGACGCGCGCGGCGAGCCAGGCGGCGGAGACCACCGGCGAGGGGGTCAGGATGCGCGGGGAATAATGGTGCTCGGAGACGCTGATCCAGTCGAAGCCGAGTTGCTCGACGAACCGCACGCGCTCGGCCATGAGGCGGAAGGCTTCAGCGCCGGTGGCGGGGTCGTAGGCGGCCGGCGGCACCGGCCATTCGCGCGGCAGATCGGGTGGGGGGACGTAGCGGCCGGTTTCAAAGTAGGAGATTTTCATGGGCGTTTCCCCCGGAAGCCGCGACGCGCGGACGCGGTGCGCGCATGCCGGCTGTTATCTGACATTGCCGGGGATGTCGATGGTGACCGTGTCGGCGAGCGGAGGATCGTCACCGCGAACGGCGCCGGCTAAAAATCAAGATCGGCGTAGTGCTCCGGCGGTGTCAGGCCGGCCACGCGATCCACCAGCAGCCCGCGGAAGCTCGGCCGCGACTTGATCCGCGCGTACCAGTCCTTCGCCGGCGCCGAGAGCTTCCAATCCACGTCGCCGATGAAATCGAGGCATGACAGATGTGCCGCCGCGGCGAAGTCGGCCAGCGACAACGCGCCGCCGGCGAGCCACTTGCGGGTCTCGGCCAGCCAGCCGAGGTATTCGATATGGTAGCGCAACGCGAGGTAGCCGGTGCGCATCGCCGCCGGATCGGGATTGCCGCGTGCGGCCAGCCGCTTCATGAACTTCTCGCCGAGCAGGTTGCGCGTCACCTCGGCGGCGAACTTGCCGTCGAACCAGGCGACCAGGCGGCGCACTTCGACCCGTTCGGCCAGGGTGCGGCCCATCAGTCCGGTGTCGGGATAGGCTTCCTCGAGGTACTCGCAGATCACGTTGGAATCGGCGATTGCCAGGCCGTTGTCCTCCACCAGCGTGGGCACGGTGCCGGCCGGGTTCAGCTCGAGGTATTCCGGCCGGCGCTCCCATACTTTTTCCGGCCGCAGTTCGTATGGCAGACGTTTTTCCGCGAGCGCGAGGCGAACCTTGCGGGAGTAAGGCGACAGCGGCAGGTGGTAGAGCAAGCGCATGGCGCCGGTTATGGCACTCCCCCAGGCGTCGCGCCAAGCAGCAGGCGGGCGACGCGGCGGTCACGGTTATTGCCGCGGCGCGGCGCGTTGTGGCAGACAGCCACCATGCTGACCCGCCGTCTGCTGCTCATCGCAATTCCCGCGACCACCGCTGTAAGTGCGCAGGCGGCACCTGACAGTTTCGCCGGCTTCCTGGTGCGGCTGCGGGCCGAGGCCGGCCGCCTGGGGATCTCCGCCGTTACCCTGGATCGCGCCTTGGCCGGGCTGGCGCCGAACGCCAAGGTGCTGGAGCGTGATCGCCATCAACCCGAATTCACCCTGACCTGGGCGCAATACCGCGCGTTGCTGATCACCGACAAGCGCATCGAGACCGGGCGCGCGGCGGTGCGCGACAACCGCACCCTGCTGGCCGCGGTGCGGGCCCGGTTTGGCGTCGGCCCCGCGCCTGTCGCCGGCATCTGGGGCGTAGAATCGAGCTTTGGCGCGCAGACCGGCGATTTTCACGTGGTGGACGCCCTGGCGACGCTCGCCTGGGACGGCCGTCGCGCCAGCTTCTTTCGCCCGGAGTTGATTGCGGCGCTGAAAATCCTCGATCACGGTGACGTGACGCCGACGCGCATGACCGGCAGCTACGCCGGAGCGATGGGGCAGCCGCAATTCATGCCGACCAGCTACCTGCGCTACGCAGTGGATTTCGCGGGTGATGGGCGGCGCGACATCTGGACCAACCGCGCCGACGTGCTTGCGTCGATTGCCAACTACCTGGCGCGGTCCGGCTGGCGGGCCGGGCAGACCTGGGGTCAGGCGGTGATCCTGCCGGCGGGGTTCGGAACCGCCGCGGCCGGGCGGCAGGTGCGGCGGCCATTGGACGATTGGGCCCGCCAGGGCGTTCGTCCGTTGCAGGGCCCCTGGCGTGCCACCGCGGAGACGAGCGCCGCGATGCTGCTGCCGGATGGGGCAGGCGGCGAGGCGTTCGTCGTCTATCCGAACTTCGGTGCGATCCGGCGGTACAATCCTTCGGATTTCTATGCGCTGGCGGTTGGGCTGCTGGGGGATACGCTGGTCGCGTAAGAGCCTGACTGGAACACGCAAAACCGGAGACCAGTGCAGCGTGAGGCCACCAGGCGTCATGGCGCTGCAACGGGCTACGGCGCCGGGTCCTGGCCCCGAAGCCGCAAAGCCGCCGCCAGATAGTCGCCGCGCTCTGCGCCGGTCGGTGTGCCCGTCCCGGCCGCGACCTCCTGCATCGCCGCTGCATGGTCGATTGCGTCCGGCGCGAAGGGCCGTCATTACGGGAATGTAGCCAAGCGCTCGTCACTCCACGCCGAACCGCCGCACCGCCGCCATGTCGAGCGTGACGCCCAGCCCCGGACCCTGCGGCACGTCCAGATACCCGTCCGCGTACCGCACCGGCTCCACGAAGATCGCGTTCTGCAACAGGTTCTGCCCCACGTCGTATTCCAGCAGCGGCGGAAACGGCACGTGGTCGGCGTGCGGATAGGACGGCAGCGCGGCCAGGAAATGCAGCGCCGCAGCCAGCCCCACGCCGGTGCCCCAGACATGCGGCGAAATGCGCAAATGCTCCGCCGCGCACAGCACGCCGATGGTGCGCGCGACCTCGAAACCGCCGCACAGCGTCAGGTCCGGCTGCACCACCGATGCCAGCCTGCCGTCGATCAGCCGGCGGAAATCGAACACGGTGTAGAGTGCCTCGCCGGTCGCCAGCCGCACCGGAGCGTGCGACGCCAGGCTGCGATAGCCGGCCCAGTCCTGCGGCGACAGCGGCTCCTCGTACCAGTGGATGTCGCAATCGGCGGTGCGGCGCATGCTCTCCAGCACGCCGTCCTCGGTGTAGTTGCCGTTGGTGTCCACGGTCAGCAGCTTCGTGTCGCCGATGATGCACCGGGCCAGTTTGCAGCGCGCCGCATCCTCGGCCGGGTTGCGGCCGATCTTGATCTTGAACGCACCGAAACCGCGCCCCGCGTTGGCCTCCAGTTGCCGTGCCAATGCCGCATCCTGGTCGTCGGCCGCGGTGAAATAGCCGCCCGACGCATAGACCGGGATGCGCTCGCGCAACCGCCCGCCGATCAGCTCCGCCACCGACAGGTTCAGCAGCTTGCCCATCGCGTCGTATGCCGCGATGTCGATGCCGCCGAGCAAAGCGGTCAACTGGTTCTGCGTGCCGGCGTGATACATGCGGGCCAGCACCTCCTGCGCCGCGCCGCGCTGCGCGAACACGCTGTGGCCGACATAGAACGGCTTGATCAGCTCGACATAGGCGCGCGACACGCTGGGCGGTCCGGACACCTCGCCGATGCCCTGCGTGCCGTCCGCGGTGTCCAGCAGCACCAGCCCGCCGCCGCGCGTCTTCACCAGCCCGCGGGAGGAACCGTAGGGTTCGGCCGGCGCGAATTGCAGCGGCAGCACCGTGATGTCGCGAATGCGCGACATGGCTCAGGCCGCCACGCGCCGCGGCGGCGCTTCCAGCCCGACACCGCGCAGATGACCGAACAGCGCGGCGAGTTTCGCGCGATCCGCCGCCGGCAGCGGCGGCTTCAGGATCGATTCGATATTGGTGCGCAGATGCCCAGCGTCGCCGGTGCCGAACAGCACCACGTCAACGCCCGGTTCGTGCCGCACGAAGCGGTAGGCCGCGTCGGTCAGGCTGCTGGCGCCACCGTCATGCAGCAGGAATCCCAGCGGATCGTCGCTCTCGCCCAGCCAGGCCGGCACCTGCCCCGCCGCCGCCAACTGGCGCATTTCCTCGGCAAGCTGCGCCGGCCGGGCGAAGATGCCGCGCACCACGAACATCAGCAGCGTGCCGATGCGGTTGGCCTGGGTATAGGGAAACACCCGCACGCGCGCCGGCTGGTGCATCATGTGGAACGCCAGCATCGCCGTATCCCACACAGCATCCTGCGTCGCACGAAAAAGCATGTCCTGCTCTACATCGTTCGGTGCGGTCTCGGTGATGCCGAGGAACCGGAATTTCCCGCGGGCCTTCTCGCGCAACAGCGCCGGCGCGATCACGTCGCGCACCTGATCGTATTGCGTCGGGTGCACCGCGTGAAGCTGGAACACGTCCACATAATCCACGCCAAGCCGGCGCAGCGAGCCGTCCAGGCTGGCGACCACCTTGTCCACGTCGAACTGCTTCTCGCCGGCTTCCTTCGACGCCTTGGTGCAGACCACGACGGAGTCGCGCTGCACGCCGCGCAGCGCCTTGCCGACCACCGCCTCGGTGCCGTAAACGGCCGCCGTGTCGAGCAGATTGACCCCGAGATCGAGCGCCTGGCGGATCAGCGCGACCGCGTCATCCTCCGACTTGCCGGTGCCAAGGCCGAGCTTGCTGAAGCCGCCGCAGCCGAGGCCGGCGACACTCACCGTGAGCCCGGTGCGGCCGAGCGTGGTGTATTCCATGACTCTCTCCCGAGAAGTGTTGCGGTGCAGCGTATCAAGGCGGGCAGCGTGACGCGACCCTGTCTTATTGTCGGCCATCGCGGCGCGCGCGGGCTCTGGCCGGAGAATACGCTGGCGGGGTTCGCCGGCGCGCTCATGCTGGGGGTGGATGCGCTGGAGCTCGACGTGGCGCTGACTGCCGACGGCGTGCCGGTGGTGTCGCACGATCCCGCGTTGAATCCCAATATCACCCGTGACGCGACGGGCGCCTGGCTGAGCGCCCCGGGGTCGTTGATCCGCGCGCTGCGAGCCGCGGAACTGGCGGCCTACGATGTCGGCCGGCTGCGGCCCGGCACGCCCTACGCGGCGGCGTTCCCCGAGCAATCGCCGTGCGACGGCGAACGCATCCCGCGCCTCGCCGAGGCGCTGCGGCTCGGCAACGGCACTAACTTCATAATCGAACTAAAAACCTGGCCCGGCGATCCAGGATGCAGCGCCGGTGGCGCGGACCTGGCGGATGCGGTGCTTGCGGTGGCGGACGCGGCCGGCGTCACGTCGCGCATAACGGTGGAGGGGTTCGACTGGAGCGGCCCGCGACACGTGCGCAGCGTGCGACCGGAGGTGCGGTTGGCCTGGCTGACCCGCGCGGAGACGGTGCGCAATGCCGCTTTGTGGTGGGGTGGCCCGCATCCGGCCGAGTTCGGTGGTTCCGTGCCGCGTGTCGTGGCGGCCGAGGGAGGGCCGGTTTGGGCGCCCGACCACACCGATCTGACGCCGGACCAACTGGACGAGGCACACGCGCTCGGGCTTGCCGTAATCCCATGGACCGTGAACGAACCGAAGGACATGGCCCGGCTGATCGGCTGGGGGGTGGACGGCATCGTCACCGACCGCCCCGACCGTGCGCGCAAGGTGGCAGCGATGGATTAGGCGATTTCCCGATCGCTCCGGAGTACTTCGTTGCCGCTCGGCCGAGATGCTCACGCATTCGTGAATCTTCTGCGGGCATCCTGGCGGGTTCGTAATATCGCGGCATCCCGGCGGACAGGCGAGCAAGGTCAATCTGGTGGCCCTGTCGCTGGGAGGCGCAGGATGGGACCGGAGCGATGGCGTTGGAGGCCGCACCCCTGGCGGCATTCCCACTCCGTCGCCCGGTTGCCGTGGGCCGCGCTGGTTGGTGTCCTGTGACGTTCCCGCAAATGGACCGTATCTGCCGCGGAGGCTGTTTCGCCCCATACTCCCATGAAATCTCGGACACAACGTCGCGGTACAAGCACTAGTTACGCGACACGACTCGGTGCACATGTCAACTAGCAGCGGATGGTCGTCGCTTCGGTCAGGCGACGGTTGGGTCCTTTCAGGAAGGGTTTCGAATATGATCAGCAACGAAGTCAGCGATGGACTGGCCGGCATCCTGCGCACCGCCATCGTGGAGCTCGTCCGTCGCGATGGCCCCGATCTGTCGGCCCGACAACTTGGCGTCTTTCTGACCTGCTATCTGGAGGCCGAGGCGCAGACCGTGCGCGGCCTGGCCGCCAAACTCGATGTATCGAAGCCGGCGATCACGCGCGCGCTCGATCGGCTGTCCGAGTTCGATCTCGTGCGCCGCAAGACCGATCCACTGGACCGGCGCAGCGTGCTGGTGCAGCGGACCGCGACCGGCATGGCCTTCCTGCGCGACTTGCGCACGATCCTTCGCGATGCGGCGACCGCGATGCACATCACCGCGGAACCGGCCCAGTCTGCCCGCCACCGGTCGGCCGAAGGGGTCCGCGCAACGCACTGACCGTCAGTCGGCGCCGGGTGACGATATGATCGCGGCGCGGAGCAGTGCAGGGGTTTGCCGGGCCGTGTTGCCCGATGGGTGGAATATCGCGTTTGCCGCTGCGCCGCCAAAGCATGGACTCAAGCCCCCGCGGGGGCCGGGTCCTTGCTTTCGTGCGGCGATGCGGCCGCAACGAGGTTCTTCGCGCCGCGCTGGCCCCGATAACGAAATTCCCTTGCCGACCCGGCCGCGGTCATGCCACGCTGCGATGCAGCAAAGGGCGACCGTCGGCGGTTTTTGACCGGGTGGCGGTGTCGCATTCCGGGAGGTTGCGCCTCGAAGCAGGATCTTGGGTGCAACCGCATCCCTGGGGGCGCGACATCGCGCCCTCCAGGGTGCCGAACCGAGGAGTCTGCCCGCATGCTGGACCAACCGCTCGTCAACCTGTTTGCGCACGTCAAACCCGGCGATACGCCGTGGAAGGGCGAGGGATTGCGCGACTTCTTCCTGTACCGCGACCTTGGCGTCGCCGAAGCGACCGGCGGCCGCGTCATCGCCCAGGTCGTCAGGGCGAATGAACCACCCGAGCATGGCACCGGCTGGCACCGCCACGTCGCCGACTTCCACATCGTCATCATGCTGAAAGGCTGGGCGCGCTTCATGTATGAGGACAAGGAACATCTCGTGGCTGCCGGCGACTGCATCCACCAGCGGCCGGGCATCACCCATTATCTGTTCGACTACTCACCGGACATGGAATACCTGGAGATCGCCGCCCCGGCCGATTTCAAGACGGTGGATGTGGAAGGCCCGTGCGACGTTCCGGCGCCCGCCAAGTGGGCCGAAACAGCCTGAGTCCTGGCCGGCTCAGAATTCGACCTCCAGTTCTTCAATCTGCTCCGGCTCCTGCTGCGCGGCTCCGATCCACTCCTGCATTGGGGTCCAACCCATCACATGGGTGCAATAGGCGTCGCAGGCGGCGTCGAGCGCGACGTCGTAGCTGCGGAACCGGGTGACCACCGGCGCGTACATGGCATCGGCCACGCTCGGCTGCCGGCCGAACAGCCAGGGGCCGCGCCAGGTCTCCAGGCATTCGCGCCAGATTTCGGTGATCCGCTCAATGTCCGCGCGGGCGGCGGACCACAGCGTGAAGCCGGACCGCTGCATCCGCAGGTTCATCGGCAGCGACGACCGCAGCGCGGAAAACCCCGAATGCATCTCTCCGGAAATCGACCGGCAGCGGGCACGCGCCGTGCGGTCGCCGGGATACATGCGCGCGCCAGGGCAGGTTTCGTTGAGATATTCGGCGATCGCCAGCGTGTCCCAGACGGTCACCCCGTCATGAATCAGGCAGGGCACACGGATCGACGACGAGCGGAGCAACAGTTCGGCAAGATTGTCGGGATCGTCGTGCGCTACCGCCTTCTCGTCGATCGGCAGCCGCGCCAGATGGCACAGCAGGAACCCCCGAAGGGACCAGGACGAGTAGTTCTTGCTGCTGATCAAAAGCGTCGCCGCTGCCATATTGCGTCCCCTCGCCCGTTGCGCCATGCTGCGTCGCAACATTAGACACGGCTCCGCTGGCGGGGACAAGCATCACGTGCACCGATGATGTATCAGCTCTATCAAGCCCAGGCTGACCTGCTGCTGCCGCTGCGTCAGGCCGCCCGCTTTGGCGCCAGCCTGGCGCAGTTCATGGAGTGCGGCACCCGAACCTCCCCATTGCTCCGCCAACTGCAAGCGGGCTGCAGCCTGTTCGCTGACGCGAGGCTGACCCATCACCGCCCGCCGTTCGGCATCGCGACGGTGGACCTGGGCAACCGGCTCGTGGGGGTGAGCGAGGAGACGGTGGACGACACGCCGTTCGGCGGCTTGCTGCATTTCCGCAAGGACACCTCCGTCGTCCAGCCGCGCGTGCTGCTGGTGGCGCCGATGTCCGGCCATTTCGCCACGCTGCTGCGCAACACCGTGGAGGTCATGCTGCCGGAGCATGACATGTTCGTCACCGACTGGAAGAACGCGCGCGACGTTCCGCTGAGCGACGGCTGCTTCGGGCTGGATGAATTCACCGGGCATATCATCCGCTTCCTCGAGACGATGGGGCCGGGTGCGCATTTGGTCGCGGTGTGCCAGCCGGCGGTGGCGGCGCTCGCCGCTGTCGCGCTGATGGCAGAGGCCGCCAATCCCGCGCAGCCGCGCAGCATGACGCTCATGGCCGGACCGATCGACACCAGGGCCAATCCAACCAAGGTCAATCAACTCGCCACGTCACGACCGCTCTCCTGGTTCGAGAAGAACCTGATCGGCACCGTGCCGTGGGGGTTTCCTGGAGCGCGCCGCCGCGTCTATCCCGGATTCCTGCAGCTCGCCGCCTTCATCAGCATGAATCTCGACCGCCATCTCACCGCCCACCTGGCGCAGTTCCGCAACCTGGTCGGCGGCGACGCAACAAGCACCGAGGCGCACCGGCGGTTCTACGACGAATACGGCGCGGTGATGGACCTGCCGGCCGAATTCTACCTGGAGACCGTGCAACGCGTGTTCCAGGAGCACCATTTGGCGGAAGGCCGCCTCACCTGGCGTGGGCAGCTTGTGCAGCCGGCGGCGATCCGCCGTACCGGGCTGCTGACCGTGGAAGGCGAGCGTGACGACATCTGCGCCATCGGTCAGACCGTGGCGGCGCTCGATCTGTGTTCCGGCATTCGCGTCAACCTGAAGCAGAATCATTTGCAGACCGGCGTCGGCCATTACGGCGTGTTCGCCGGCAAACGCTGGGCGCGCGAAGTTTATCCGCGGGTGCGCGAGATGATCCAGGTGATGAACTGATAGCCCCGACGCCTCCCCCGCCTGCGGTGGGCTTGGGGCGCGAATCGGACCAAGACGGCGCGAGGCGCCGGGTGACGGTGTCGCGAAAGGCGCGCTGGGTGCTGTCTCAGTTTCAAAACCTGTATGGACAGGAGGCCTAGCGGTGAATTGCGCCCAATTTGAAAAGGTCAACGATTCGAGTCGCTTAGCCCAAGTTCAGCGCCCACCGAAATAAACTCTGCGTTATCAGCCTGTTGTGCGGTTTCGGCGGCCCGTGTGGCACTACAATCGCGTCATATCGGGTTCAGACCATGAGTTTCTGGACCCCTCCTGGCGACGCATCGATCCCCAGCGCGTCGTAAATCCGGCGCAAGGCCGGTTCCGCGACAGTGGCCTTGCGGACATGCATCGCGTGTCCGTCGCGCTGCTGGAACGTTGCGGTCACCCGCCGTTGCACTGAGAGGATCTCGCGCAACCGGATCCAGGACATGGTTTCGCCACGGGCTTCCAGTTTGCGCCGGATCGCCTGGACCAACTGATAGGCGAGGACCGTGATGAACAAATGTCCTTCGGTACGTTCCTCTTTATGATGGTACACCGGGCGCAGGCCGAGTTCCGATTTGAGGCCGCGGAACACCGCCTCCAGATCGGTCAGCATGGTATAGGTGTGCCACAGGGTTTGCGCGTCCCACATGGTTTCGTTGCTGCGCAGGCAATAGACCCCGGGATGGGTCAGCATCGAGCCTTCGACCGGGTTCTTGGTCCAGATGATCGAAGCGGCCTTGGTTCCGGTCGCATCCGGGGTCACGACGATTTCGTAATGCTGGCCGATCCCCCGGCTGTTTTCCTTCAACCGGCCGATGCGTTGCTGGATATCCGCCAGTTTCTTCTGTCCGCGCGGCTTGGTCAGCCCGGCGGCGAGTTTTCCGAGGCCGGCCTCGAAGCTTGTCACGAAGCGCGCGACGATCGCGGTCTCCTTGGTCTCGCGGCCCGCGGAATGACAATACAGCCGGACTTCCGTGGCATCCTCGCTGAGCACGCGCTGGAGCCGGACGGTTTCGTTCGACGCGGTCAGCGTATCGACGGCCTGATCGGGATCGAATTTGCGGCCGCGTTCGCGGCTGACCACGAGGTAGCGATATTTTTGTTCCTTGAGCCGGGCGATGTTGGCCGCGGTGGCGATCCTGGCGTCCATGATGATCAGCGCGCCGTCCAGGGCGGCGAGCCCTTTGAGCATGTCCTGCAGCGTGCCGGCTTCCGCGGCATTGCCGGCGAACATGCGGGAACGGCGCACGAAGCCGCTGCCGTCGAGGACCAGGCCAAGAGTGACCAGCGGGCAATCGGACCGCTTCTCTTTCGAACGGCCCCTGGCGGCCTTGGCGTTGCCGGCGGCGGTTCCCTCGAAATACGTATTGGTCAGATCGTACAGCGTGACGGTGACCGGCAGGCCGAACAGACCCTGGATGTTGGCGAACAGCGCCGCCTCGATCTTGTCGCGCTGGCGCACCAGCAGATCGGAGGCCCGGTAGAGGCGGATCGGCGGCATGGCTTCGAAGTCCGCGTCCAGCAGTTCGCCGAGGGCGCTGCGCTCGCGCAGCCAGCGCCAGGTCGCCATCTCGCTGCCGGGTGCCGCCATGCGGCCGATCAGGAGGCCGGCGGCCGCGTCGCGCTGGACGCCGTTCAGGCCGAGACCGGTGAGGATCCGGTCGATTCCGAGCCAGTCCATGGCCGCGAGACCGGCGGCTTCGACGCCAACGGCGCGGGGCCGGGTGAGTTGCAGGGAGGCGACGTCAACCTCGGCGTAGATCGGGCCTGGTGTGGCAGAAGCGGCCGAAGGCGCGGCCGGCGCGGGTTGAGCAGGCTCCGGCGCGGCCGGCGGCGGAGCGGCGGCTGGTTCGCCGGGTTCCGGTTGGGCCGCGATGAGGCGGGCGGCGAAGCGCTGCGCCAGGGCTTCGACGGCTTGAGGTTCGGGAACCATGCCGGGCTGCCCGGCGAGCAATGCGTCGATGCGGGCGCACAGGCGCGGCCAGTCGGGCTGCGGCAGGTCGAAATGGCGGCCGAGGTTGAGCCGGGTGATCTGGCGGACCTGATTGCCGGTGCGCTCGGAGGCGACGAGACGGAAGGTGAAATACGATTCGGTATCGGACTTACTCCGGGTTGTCGTTTTGCGGATGAACATGGCGTGGAAGCTGGGCGTGGCGGCGCGCGGCGTCAAGGGCGCGTAATACAATTATGGCACTACATTGAAAAACCGAGGGTGCCTCGACTGTATATCGGGGGTTTTCCATATTCGTTGCGGAAAATGACAGAAAAGGCGCTAAAGATGGGCTAATCCGTGACCACTCCGCTAACCGTCGGTCTCCCACGCTGCGGATAGGTCGTTAATCAAGGCCTGTGGGTCGTAAGAGTCTGTCCGGAAACATCGCTAGGCCCGGCATGTCCTCCTGACCATGAAGCGGATGCACGCCATCAGCAGAAGCGCCTGCGCCTTGTGGGTAAGCGTCCGGTCAGCCCCGCCTGTCGGCTTGACGTGAAGCGTGGCTACAATCCGGCTCAGGGTGCTTCACGCTGATCCAGCCTCGTCCGGACACCGGTGAGGTTCCAGGGCAGCAACTCATGGACCCGCTTGACCGGATGTTCGGCGATACGCTCCAGCACCTGGCGCAGGTAAGCCTCGGGATCGAGGGCATCTGGCGCAGGTAAGCCTCGGGATCGAGGGCATTCAGCTTCGCCGTCTCGGTCAGCGAATAGACCGCCGCCGCGCGTTCACCTCCGGTGTCCGCCCCGACAAAGGCGACGCCCAACAATTACCGCGTCAAGGCGGCCGAGGGGAAATGGTGTAATTCCACTCCGGGTGGAAGGCGTCGCCGTTGATGTTCAGGCTCGCCATTTCCTCCTCGCT
>Ga0307372_10000466_pt1 | contig 72584 bp, 72 predicted proteins | sample OX1MG_FD_202533 | JGI IMG/M metagenome (GOLD analysis project Ga0307372, IMG submission 202533) | Soil microbial communities from Risofladan, Vaasa, Finland - OX-1 | ecosystem: Environmental > Terrestrial > Soil > Coastal area > Acid sulfate soil | place: Finland: Risofladan, Vaasa | collected... | reverse complement strand
GCGGCCGGGTCGCCACCACCGCGCTTTTCACAGTGTCGACCAGAATGGCTTGGCACGCCTCGACGTCCGCTACCAGCAAGCTCTGCCTCGAGGTGTCGAAGGCGACGCCGTTCGGTGCCGGGCCGACCGAGATCCGCGAACGCACTTCCAAGGTGGCGGCGTCGATCAGGAGCACAAAGCCGCCGGAGCGGCTCGCCGCGGCCACGAGTTCGTGCTCGGAATCGCAGACGACCCCACTCGCTCCAGGACAGCCCTCGATGGTTGCGAGAACCGCCATTGCATCTGGGTCGAGGACGTCGACGGTGTCGGCGCCAGTGTGGGCGACAAAGACACGCCCGCTGCCCAGGTGGACGGCAGCGTGGTCGAAGTTGCCCGAGCCAGGGATGGCCATGCGCCCGATGACCTCGATTGATCCAGTCATCCCGTCCCCTGGCGAAGGTGCCAGCGCTGGCACCAGGCGTAGAGGGCGTCATAGACGAAGCTGCCGCGGGCCAGTAGTTGCTGGTCGTCGGGCTCAGCGTCGAGTCCCCCCTCGCCGATCGCCTGCAGACCCGCGCCGAACGGATCGGTCGCGACATCCTCGGAGATGTCTGCCGCGTGGACGATCTGGGCGAGCCGCACCAGCGCCGGGTCACCCCCGAGGTCGAAGGTGTCTATGAGCACCTCGAAGGAGCACTGCTTGCCACGGTGAGTGAACTCAGCCCCCGGAGCATCGAACGAGTGTCCCTCCTCGGCTTCGGCTCGCTGGAGGACCTCCGCCGGCGCTACATAGAGGATCTCAGCCTCGGTGTCGATGAAACGCCGAATCAACCAGGGGCAGGCAATCCGGTCCGTCTTCGGTCGGGTGCGCGTGATCCATTTCATGAGCTATCTCCTCCTGCTGTCATCTGCTTCTCTCCCCGGCGTGGGTGTGCCGTTGGTGGACGGGACTGGGATTACAGGTGCTGGGCTCGCGGCGGGGCTCTGGTCCCTAGGTCTAGCCGTTCTCGGTGGATCCCCCCGGTCGGACTGGCCCACGCCCAGGTCGACGGTGGGTCGCCGTCGCTCCTCGGCCGGCCCGTACACCTTCTCCGACTCAACCAATGGGACGTGGCGAAACCAGGCCCACAGCGAGAGGTCGTAGACGATTTTGAGCGCCCCGGCCAAGAAGAACGGCAACCCGGGGAGCACCGCCACGCTCGCCCCGGCGACTAGCGGGCCAACAGGACGTGTGAGGTAGCGGACCGCATTGGTGTAGCCAATGGCGGCGGTGCGTTCGGACGGGTCAACAAGCGCCACCACGTAGGCCTGGCGCAGTGGGACATCCATTTGCGAGAGAGCCGAGCGAGCGATCAGCAGGCCGGCGGCACCGGCGAAGGTGGGGGCCAGAGGCACTGCAGCGAGTAACAGGTTCGAGGGCAGATGGGTGCCGACCATGGTCGTCAGCAGGCCGAACCGACTTCCGAGCCGGGGGGCCACCAGGAAGGAGGCGGTCTGGACCACCCCGACAGCGAAAAACAGCACGCCCAATTCTCCAGGGCTGGCGTGGAACTGTGAGGTGAACCAGTAGGCCAGGAACGCCTGGACCACGAAACCCCCCGCAAGGGAGTCCAGAGCAAGCAGCGACGCCAGCCGAGCGACAACGGCTCGCGAGCCTCGCAAGCCCCCACTGCGCCCGCTGCGGCGATCTGGAGCGATGCGCCCCCGGCCCTGCGCTTCGACGGCTGGCGACAGCCTTGAGACGCAGAGCGCTCCAGCGGCTGCGGCCACCACAAGGACGAGGAAGAAGCGCTGGTCCACCGGGAGCCCCGGAATGAAGCGTCGTAACAGCCCGGGGGCGCCTAGCGCCAGCGCTCCCAACGCCCCGGCTCCCGCCGCCACCGCGTTGTAGAGGCCGAAACCCTGCAGACGGCGTCGCCCCTCCGGCTCGGCTGCGAGCATGGCCTGCTCGAGGGAAACGAACGGGCCTGAGCCCACGACCTCGGTCGAGACGGTGCCAGTCAGGGCGGCCAGCACGAGAAGCCACCAAGCATCGGCGTAGGCGAAGATAAGCCCGCTCGCACCAAGGAGGAGCGAGAATACGAGGTACATGCGACGGCGGCCGACGTTGTCCCCGAGCCGCGCGACCGCGACACTCGCCAAGGCGGTCCCACCCACAACCGCCGCTAGCACTCCGCCAGCCTCGACCCCAGATAGTCCGAGGCGGTCGAGCGTGGTTCCCAAGAGGAGCGCCGCGAGTCCGTATGCAAAGGCTCGCGTCCCCTGGGCCCACAGAATGCGCCGGACGTCTCCGCCATGCTGCGCCGTCTCATACGAAGCTGGCGTCCTCACGCCGGATCCTGCCATCCGGTCAAGTGGACCCGGCGCCGGTACTCGTAAAGCCCGTCGAAGATAGGCCCGGCCAGGGCCGAGACCTGCTCATCATCAAAAATGATGGAGAGGCCTCTGATCACGACGTCCAAGCCCGGTGCCACTGGCGCATCGTAGGCGTCATCGGCTAGGTCTGACTCATGCACTATGCGGGCGAGGTCCCAGAGCACCGGGTCGTCCAGGCCGAAATGCGAGAGCATGGTCTCGAAGCTGCAGGAGGACCGGTGATGGGACAGCTCCGCACTCGGCATGTCGAACGGTGTCACTTCTTCCGGCACATCGTCGGGATCGTCGACAAAGAGAAACGTAGCCTCGGAGTCGAGGAATGGGCGGATCAACCAGGCGCGGGCCGCCCGGTCGACGTGGTAACCACTCCGGGTCGCCCATCTCATTGGGACATCGCCACGGGGACGTCTCTCACCAGGGCCTCCCACCCCTTTAAGCTGCGGAACCCGGGTGACAGTCCGACCGACCCCTGGTATATTGGGGGCCACATGGCAGGGTTACGGAGCCTTAAAGTGCATATCCGGGCGACGCGGGAAGAGCTAATTCCGCTTGGCACCGCCGAGGACGCCTCCCGTAGTGGCCATACCGTTGCAATCCCTCCTCAAGGCCAGAGTTGGCCCGTCAAATTTACGACACTCTGAGGGAAAGGTCAAACGCGCAGCTTGACATGCTCATTTCTTCACACTGGAATGGGGAAGTTCAATGACGGATACAAAGGGAGTGACATCTGTGTGTTCACTAGCGGCTGACGCTGTCCAAACGAGCCACTCGCTGAGTCCACTAGTCGCTGCTGTAGCCGCTGATCGCCAGCATACGATTGACTTGCTCGCTCAATTAGTCGCAACGCCAAGCCCCAACCCTCCCGGCGACACGGTCGATGTCGCAAACCTTGTGGCCTCTGAGTTAAGGGGCATCGGGTTGGATGTCCATGAATACTTGCCCCGACAAAGTGGCCCCAATCTCGTAGTCCCCATGGACTTGGGGCGCCCCGGCCCGCACGTAATTCTGAACGCTCACCTAGACACCTTCCCTCCATCGAGTGGATTTGTAGGCCCTTACCAGCCACGCACGACTGAAGACCGGATCTACGGGTGTGGCGTCTCCGATATGAAAGCCGGAATTTCGATTACTGTAGCACTCGCTCGCGCAATCGCAGTCCATGCGTCTGATCTTTCGGGGCGCCTTACCCTGACGTACTCCTCCGACGAGGAAAGCGGCGGGGCCCTTGGCACCGCGTGGCTTCTCGACAATGTTCAGGAATTACAGGAAGCTGATGTTTGCTTTGTGCTCGACCAGTCAGGTCGCTACCAGATTGGCATTGCGGAAAAAGGCCAGTGCTGGATAAGATTGACTGCTCGGGGAGGGGGCGGACATGCGGCATACCGGCAAAACGCCAGTGCTATTGATTCCCTCATCGAGGCAATCTCGATCCTACGGTCCGCTTGCGAACTGCCACTGGCGCCAGCGCCTGACGGGGTCGTGGCGCCGGATCAAGCACGCACAGTCACTGTTAACGTCGGGAGGATAAACGGTGGCACGTCGCCAAACCTCCTCGCCACCGCCGCCACGGCTGACGTTGACATCCGCTTCCCGCTGGGACTAACAGCACTGCCGGTACTGGATACGATCCGAGCCGAGCTGCGGCGTCTCCATGTGGCATGCGACCTGTCTGTCATCTCGATGCAAGACGCTACCGAAACAAATCCCTCCGACCCCTACATAAAGGTGCTACAAGGCGTTGCGTCAACAATGCTTCAGAGAAAGGTCGAGTCTGTTGTCAGAGTCGGTGGGAGCGACGCCCGGCTCTTCCGACGGGCTGGGCTACCAACAGCCGTCTACGGATTAACTCCCCACAACATGGGAGCCGCCGACGAATTCATCGAACTTGCAGAATTGAGTTCCCTTACCGACATCTATGCGGCAACGCTAGAGACCGTTTTCACAAATCGCACCTCCGCGTAGAGGACTCCCGCAGCCCAAGATAAGTGTTGCCCAATCGCGGGATAGGGCAACCAAGAAGATGTGCGTACTCGGAGAAAAGAAGAATGCTAGCAGCTTTATATATCACGGCAACACATAATGGCGGCAGGGAGGAGAAATGACATGTAGCAGTCCCGGCTTACGCTCTGGTTGGGAGCATCCACAGTCGCTGTCGTAATCCCAGCGACTATTGTCGCCTGTGGCAGTACGGTCTGTTCGCATCAGTGTCCCAACACGCGAAGGAAGTAGCAAGCATCCCTGCGCACTTGCCGAGCTCGATACGATCCTCCGGGACAGTTACGCTCATGATGATGGCACAGGTAAGGATGAGGGACAGGCCGTGGACTAAGGATGGTCTGATGAGGTGCGGGAGGAAGGACCGGCCGGTCAGGTTGGCAGCCTGGGCCGGGGGAGATGGGAGACCATGGCAGGCCCGAGCAGGCTCTTCAGCGCGTTGTAGCCCAAGAACGCGGCGAAGATGTAGCCGAGAGGCGGCACGTAGGCGAGCGCTGTGACCTTGGCTGCGGGAACCTTGGCGTTTGAGCCCCGCCACCAACAGCGTGAAGAACAGTCCCATGGACAGCGGGATGCCGACGCTGGAAATGGTCACCCGCATCCCCCGGGCAGCCCCCGGTGGCGCCGCCGTCATGTCGATGGAGATCACGTCCGTGAATACCGACTCGGTGCACGAGCGACTCCCGAGTTGACGGCAAGTCGGTCCCTACGGGGTTGAGGTCTGCCGCGAGGTGCTGGTGCTTGTGCGCGTGGAGGAGTGAACCGCCCCGGGTGACATGCATCGATCACCCATCGCCGACAGGCCGAACCCTAAGGAATGAGTTCGATCGCCGCTCGAGCTGGTTCAGACAGCGGATCAGCCAGGCTGTGAAAGGTCCAGATGCCTTTCTTGAAGCTGCTGATGAGACCGGCGCTCCGTAGCTTGCTGAGGTGGTGGCTAACCGTGGGCTGGCTCAGCTCGAAGGCAGCGGTGAAGTCGCACACGCATACCGGCTCTGCGGCCGCCTTGAGCATGTGGACTATCTGCACGCGCGTGGGGTCGGCCAGAGCCTTATAGACGTCGGAGAGGGCATCGGCCCTCCCTGAGTCCAGCGGAGGGGCCACCGGGCTCGAGCACCCGCGCGTCCGGACCGGGATCGCAATGGCGCGTTGGACCACGGGGTCAAGTCTACGCTAACCATTGACATCCGTCCATGGTTAGTGCAAAATACGTATCGATAAACGTCAATCTACCCGAGGATTGCTGTGTCGCCACTGCAGTTGGTCTTGAACGTCGCCGATCACGAGGCGTCGATCGCCTTCTGCTTCAAACTCATTTATTCCGAACCAGTGAACATTCGACTCGGATACGTCACTCGGCGCTCTCCGAGCCGCCCTTGAGGCTGGTGCTGATCGAGCAGACGGCGACCCGGGGAACTAGGGCTGAGGGTGCACTCCAGCATCTGGGATTAGAAGTGGGGAACTCGGCTGCGGTGCCAGTGCCCTCCCCTCGACTGTCCGGTGAGGGCTGGCCGACCCGCGTCGAGGAGTCCAGGCATTGCTGCTTCGGGCTCCACGACAAGCTGTGGGTGGAAGCGCCCGAGGAGGCCTATACCGTGCTCGCCGACTCGCCCATCGCGACCTCGCTCAGCGGCGACGCCAGGGGCTGCTCGACCAGCGAGAGCGTGGAGCCCGGGGCTGGCTCCCGCGCGGCGATCGGTTACTGCTGAGCTGGAGCGAGACAAGTTCGTGTCGCTGGACACAGTTGCGGTCGCAGAGCAGGCGCCGGGGGGGCAGTCGGACGAGGTGCCGACCGTGCTCAAGCGACTCTCAGTCCTAGATCGCTTCCTCCCCCTGTGGATCCTCCTCGCCATGGGCATTGGGCTGACTCTCGGACGCGGAGTCCATGGGGTCAGCCACGCACTTGATTCGGCACAGATCATCTCGGGCGTGCCCGCTCCGATATTCGTTGGGCTGCTCGCGATGATGTACCCGGTCCTTGCCAAGGTTCGCTACGGGCATCTCGGCGAGGTGACCAGCGACCGTCGACTGCTCGTCACCTCGCTCATCTTGAACTGGATCGTCGGACCGGCGGTGATGTTCGGGCTGGCGTGGGCGCTACTGCCGGACCAACCCGCTTATCGGACTGGGCTGATCATCGTCGGCTTGGCACGCTGTATCGCGATGGTTCTCATCTGGAACGATCTTTCTCGCGGGGACCGGGAGGCGGCAGCCGTGCTGGTGGCTCTCAACTCGGTCTTCCAGATTGTCGCTTTCGCCGGGCTGGGCTGGTTCTACCTCGTCGCGCTGCCGGGTTGGCTCGGACTTGGGACGTCCGGCCTGCACGTCTCGATCGGGCTCATTGCGCTTTCGGTCGCCATCTTTCTCGGCATCCCGCTCGTGGCCGGGTTTCTCACCAGGATGTTCGGGGAGCGGGCGAAGGGGCGGGTCTGGTACGAAGGGAAATTCCTCCCAAAAATCAGTCCCGTCGCCCTCTACGGACTGCTCTTCACGATTGTCGTGCTCTTTGCCCTGCAAGGTCGCGAGATTACTAGCCAGCCGCTCGATGTCGTCCGGATCGCCGCCCCGCTGTTCTGCTATTTCGCCATCATGTGGACTGGGTCCTTCGCGCTTGGCAAGGCGATCGGGCTGCCTTATGCGCGGACGGCGACGCTGGCATTCACGGCGGCAGGCAATAACTTCGAGCTGGCCATCGCGGTGGCAATCGGCACCTTCGGGGCGACCTCGGGGGAGGCACTCGCCGGCGTGGTTGGCCCGCTCATTGAAGTGCCGGTCCTCGTCAGTCTCGTCTATGTTTCGCTCTGGGCAAAACGGCGCTTGTTCGCCGCCGAACCGTGAGACAGTCAGGGGCGTCGCCTCCATATATGGGCAGGTCGTCTCGCTGTCATCCATGCCACACCTCGGGTCGCCGTCGGTTTCCCGACATGGCCGCCGCCGATTCGTAGTTCGACAAAGGCTAGGAGTGCTCATGCGACGCATTGCAATTGTTGGGGGGAGCGACGCCGGAATCAGTGCCGCTCTGCGTGCCCTCGAGCTAGATCCGAAGGCCGAGGTGACGGTGGTAGTAGCCGATGCCTATCCCAACTTCTCGATCTGCGGCATCCCCTACTACGTCTCGGGAGAGGTGACTGACTGGCATCACTTGGCCCACCGCACCGTGGCTGATCTGGAGGCGACGGGCATGCGGCTTCGGCTGGACACCACCGCCCAGCGCATCGACGTGGAGGGACGCCAGCTCCTCGTGGCAGATGCCCACGGCACGGAGGAGATCCTTTCCTACCATGTACTTATCCTGGGTACCGGGGCCACCTCCGTCCGGCCTCCAATCGAGGGCCTGATCGGGCCAAATGCCCTCGGGGTTGACCAAGGCGTTCATCTGCTCCACTCGATGGGCGACACGTTCGCCGTCATGGCCACCTTGGAGCAAGCCTCTCCCGCCAGCGCCATCATCGTCGGCGCTGGCTACATCGGACTCGAAATGGCCGAGGCACTGGTAGCCCGTGGGCTAAAAGTCATTCAGATCGAGCAGCTCCCCGAAGTCCTCCCGACCGTGGACCAGGAGCTAGGCCACCTGGTCCGGGCTCAGCTGGTAGAGCAAGGAGTCCAGGTGTTGACGGGCACGACGGTGCAGCGCATCAGTCCTGCGCCCTTTGGCGCCGTGGGCCGCCATGAAGTGACCGCAGAGAGCGCCGACGGCCAGACCATCAATTGCTGTGCCGACCTGGTTCTTGTCGTGGTGGGTGTTCGTCCGGATACCAAGTTAGCCCGGGCAGCCGGAGCCGAGATTGGTGTCCGAGGCGCCATCTCAGTGGATAAGCAGATGCGCACCAATCTCAAGGGCGTCTTCGCGGCCGGGGACTGCGTGGTCACTCACCACCGGCTACTCGGCGACTGTTACCTACCGTTGGGAACCACAGCTCACAAGCAGGGTAGGGTTGCCGGTGAGAACGCGCTCGGTGGAAGCCGAGAATTCCAAGGCAGCCTGGGAACCCAGGTGGTGAAAATATTTGAAATGGCGGCGGCACGCACCGGGCTCCGTGACCATGAGGCACGATCAGTGGGCTTCGACCCGGTGACCGTCGAGTTCGAGGCGAACGACCACAAGGGCTACTACCCCGGCAGCCACTCAATCTCAATGCGCTACACGGGAGACCGGCGGACTGGCCAGCTGTTAGGCGTCCAACTGTTCGGGCACCGTCACGCCGAGGTGGCCAAGCGGATCGACATCGCCGCGACGGCCATCTTCCACTCGATGTCGGTGGATGCGATCAGTGATCTCGACCTCTCCTACACTCCACCGCTTGGCAGTCCGTGGGATGCCGTGCAGATGGGCGCCCAAGAATGGCAAAGGACGATTCAAACACCCTCCCGACCTTGACGTCTTGGCCAGGTCGCCGCAGCTAACCGAGACGTGCAGAGTGTCTTCAGGCGATCATTCGGGCGAATCGTTGGCGGCAGGTTGACGGTCTTAGACAGAGGAGGAAAATTAGTCTTAAAAATTGGAGGTCGATAGACGCGCCAAGTGTTGCTCGGACCATTGCTCTCCCAATTGAGCAACCTCGGCCCCGCTGGGGAGCGAAGTCTACCGATCGCGATAGTCAGTTGCTGCGAGCTCCGACTGGGTCCCGGCGGCCTCCTCCGCCCGGCCCCGGCACTGGGTGGCCAGTAGGCTACGAGCGTGCCTACTGGGCGGCCGACGCGAAGAGCCCCTCTTGCGGTAGCGGCCGGACTGCTCTTCGCCGTGGCGCTTTTCATCTCCTGGACCCAGGGCGCTGACCACCTCACACTCCAAGTTCTCGCGCTGGGCCTCGGACTAGTCGCCTGTCTCCTGGCCGCCATGGCCGCCGGGGTTGGTCGCCGGGATCGCCCGTCTTAGGCCAGCCGCTCCAGGATCATCGCCATCCCCATCCCGCCGCCCACGCACATGGTCTCCAGGCCCAGGGTCTTGTCCTTGGTCTGCAACCCGTTGAGCAGGGTGCAGGTGATCCGGGCGCCCGTCATGCCGAAGGGGTGCCCGAGCGCGATCGAACCGCCGAAAGGATTGAGTCGATCCTCCATCGGATCCAATCCGATGCCTCTGGCGGAGGGGATCACCTGGGCGGCGAAGGCCTCGTTGATCTCCACGATGTCGATGTCGGCCAGTGACATCCCGGTGCGGGCGAAGACCTTCTCGGTGGCGGGGATCGGACCGAGCCCCATGTACTCAGGCGCCAAGGCCGCGACCGCAGTTCCGACGATCCGGGCCAACGGCGTGATCCCCAGCTCTCGCGCCCGCTCCAGAGACATGACGATGACCGCTGCCGCGCCGTCGTTGAGGGGACAGGCATTGCCGGCGGTGACCCGACCGTTCTCCTTGAACACGGGTTTGAGGGTGGACAGGACCTCGGCGGTGGTGTTGGGCCGGGGACCGTCGTCCCGGTCGACTACCCGACCGTCGGGGGTCGTGACGGGAATGATCTCGCGGTCGAAGAACCCCTCCAACTGGGCGGCGACGGCCCGGTTCTGGCTGCGGGCCGCGAACTGGTCCATTTCCTCTCGGGTGATTCCCTCTCGCTCGGCCACGTTCTCGGCGGTCAAGCCCATCGGCAGGTAGAGATCCGGAAACCCCTCGGAGTTACCGGGCAGCAGCCGGGGGTTGCGGGCTTCGACGGGGTCCGAGGTCCCATTGCCGAACCGGCTCACCATCTCCACCCCGACCGAGGCGAAAACATCGCCTTCGCCGGCCCGGATCGCGTGCGCCGCCATCCTGGTGGTCTGGAGGGAGGAGCTGCAGTAGCGGGTCAAGGTGGTCCCCGGGGCGTTGATTTTGGCCAGAATGCTGATCGCCCGGCCCAGGTTGAACCCCGACTCGCCCCCGGGCAGGCCGCAGCCGCAGATCACGTCCTCGATTTGGGTCGGGTCCAGTTGAGGCAGTCGGGACAGCACCTGGCTGAGGATCAGGGCGCCCAGATCATCCGGCCGGAAATCCACCAGCGAGCCTTTGCCCGCCCGGCCGATGGGCGAGCGCCCGGTCGCCACGATCACCGCTTCCGCCATGACCCGTTCTCCTTAACTCTGCGCTGACCTAGGCATCGCTAGCGACCCTGGCGCTGGTCTCTCTCCCTAGGGGAGTGCCAGTCCGATCGCGGTCGCTCGGCGAGGGCGGCGAGGCTCATCGCCGCCCTGCTCAATTACGGCCGAACCTGGGCGGAAGCAGGCGGAGACCCTTGGCCACCGTCTCGATCGACTGGTCCGCCAGCGCCCACATCGGCTGATAACTCGGGGCCAGGGTGGCGGCGCCGGACTTGGCCCGGGCGACCGGCCGGCGGGCTCGGGACTTGGCGGCAGCGGCCACTGCCTGGTTCGCGTTCGCGCGGGTTGCCATCACGTTGAGTCTACCCAGCCAGGATCCGGCCCACCAAGAGCAGCACTCCGGCTAGGGCCAGGCAGGCCACGGCCCAATTCAGGAACTGCCCCTTGCGTTCCAGCTGCGCTCGATTGCGCGCCAGGGCGCGCAGCACCCCGGGCAGGGCGACCTCCTTCATGAAGTCGGGCTCATCCCCTGCGAACTGGGCCAGCCAGGTGGGGTCGGGGGCCGAGCTCCACTTGGAGGCCCGGGAGGCCCAGGCCGACAGAGCCACCGCTAGCACTAGGGCCAGCGCCGCGAGAGCCCGCAGGTCCGCGGTCTCCTTGCCGATCACCGCGATCCCGGCCAGGGCGAGGGTGGCGGCCAGAGCCCCTCCCAGCCGGGTGTTCAGCCCGTCGACATCACCCATCTGAGCGGTGAGCGCGGCTGCGGCAACGTCGAAGGCCAGGCCCACCCCGGGGGCGCTGGCTCGCCGGGGCGGGGGGCGGCGCCGCGCTGGGGAGGTGCTGGCCGGCTTGGGCACCGCCGGCGACTCGGTCGGAGCGGCGCTGGGGCTGGAGTCGGGTTCCGCGACGTCCACCAGCGCATCCTAGTCAGGAATGGAGGGATCCAACTTCCTCTGGTTCCGGTTGGATGCCCGCCGCCGCCGGGTCCAGCTGGGGCTGGGCGGTCCCCGCAACTCGGCCCTCAGCGCGCCCGGGTCCCGAGCCCCTGGAGCCGCCTGTGGTAGTCTGGAGCTGTCCTTCGCTGTTTGTGATGGACCGTTCGCCGCCGCTAGCCTCGCGAGCCGGCCGATCGATAAGGCTCGCGAGGAGGGCCGCGCAGCGGCACGGGAGATTGCAGATGCCGATCGGAACTATCAAGTCGATCAACGAGCGTGGGTTCGGATTCTTGGCCGCCGAGGACGGAGTGGAGTATTTCTTCCACCGTTCCAGCGTGGAAGGCGGAGCCTTCGAGTCCCTGACCAGGGGTTCACAAGTGGAATTCGAGATCGAGGCTAGCACCAGGGGTCCTCGGGCTGGGCGCGTCCGCGCCGCTTGATGGTTGCGCAGGCCGTCGGCAAGCCGCCGGTCCAGCGCCCCTTTCGCCGGCTCCATCCCGACCTTCCTGCCGCGCGTAACTCGCTTTACGATCCCTGGCAGTGCGGGTTTCTACACGATGGGCGGCGGAAGACCTGCCTCTTTGATGTGAGAGATGCCCAGCGCGCGATGCGCGCGCTGGGTTTTCCTCAGGAGCTCTGGACCCCGCTCAGCGAAGCCCGCATCGCCCACGACGAGTTTTCGCGGCATGTGGTGTCCGTGCACGAGGCCCTCTCCGTGCACGCTGACACGGCGGAAGCCAGGCGGCGCTCCATGGTCCCCTCTGCGGTCCGCATCGTCCAGAACTATCTGGGCTGGGCCGACCGGGTTTGCACCCACGGCACCGGGGTGGTCGAGACCGACGACCGCCGCCGCCCGATTCCCTGACCGACGGCCTGGCCGCCCCGGGTCTGGGGGCCGGCCGAGCAAGCGTGATCAGGGTCTGCTCAAATTCGCCGCCGTCGTGCTTTGATACCTAAGACGGCAGCTGCTCAGGAGGCGCATGCAATGGGATATGCCAAGGGACTCAGCCATGGATTGGCGATCGGGCTCGCGGTCGGGGTTCTGACCGCGCCTCGGGCCGGCACTGAGACCCGTCAAAAGCTAATGCGCACCCTGACCAGCACCAAAGAGAGGTCGCAGCGAATGGGCGATCGGGTCCAGCAAGGCTGGCAGATCGCCCAGCCAGCACTGGACCGGGCCAGCCACGCGGCTGGGGGCGTCGCCCGCGCCGTCCAGCCGGTGGCCCAAGGGGCCACTGAGCGTTTTGTAGAGCTGGCCGGTCGCAGCGAAAAGCCGGTTCCGCCACCGGTGCCAGGCTTCGACCACCCCAACTGATGGCTGACGACGAGCGCACCCCACAGGAGAGGATCCGGGCCTTCACCGACGCGGTCGATGAGGAGATCCTGAGGCCCACACGACGCTACCTGCGGGGAGTCCGGCGCGGGGTGGCGCTCGGCGTGCTGCTGGGGATCCTCTACGCGCCTCGCCCGGGGCGAGATACCCGGCAGCGGCTCCTGCGAGCCTGGCGCTCAGTCTCGCGATACCTCCCGGAGCGGGGGGAGACCCCCTAGGGGAGTCGGATCCCGTTCAGATCGGAGAAGCTGGCCCCGGCCACGATCTGGTCCTCTCCGCCGTCTAGGCTGCTGGTCGCTCCATCTGGGTAGTCGGCCATGAAAGAGGTGCCGCAGCCGCAGGCATTGCGGGCGTTCGGGTTGGCCAGCCGGAAGCCCTGGCCCCGGTAGCTGTCCTCGAAGTCGAGCACCGAGCCGTCAATCAGGGGTAGCCCATCCTCTTGGACGACCACCCGGACCCCGTCGAATTCAGTGAGGATGTCGTCGTCCTGAGCGACCTCCTCCAGATCGAAGAAGAGCTTGAAGCCACGGCACCCCCCGAGGCGGACATCGATCCGGAAGACCGTATCCGGCTTGGCGTCGCGCTCCTGCCAGGCCTTGATCTCGTCGATCGCATCGCGGGTTGCCAGAACTCGAGGGCTCACCTGGCGATTGTAGCTCCCGGCTGACGGCGGCCCTGCTCTCGGTAGCCTTAGGCGCATGGAAGTCGCCGAGCTCTGGCGCTACCCGGTCAAGTCCATGGCGGGAGAGCGCATCAGCACCGCCGAGGTGGGCCAGCGGGGGCTCCCGGGAGATCGCCGGCTGGCGGTCTTCGAGCTGGCTCCCCACCCCCAGGAGAAGCAGCTCAGCGCCCGCGATGTGGCGGGGTTGCTGCGGTTTCGGGCAACCCTCAATTCCGGAGCCGTCCAGGTGGCCGGGCCCGCCTGGGACTGGCTCCCCTGGGACGACCAGCAGGTCCGCCGCCGCATCAGCCAGCAGTGCCGGCGCGAGCTTGAGTTGCGGCCAACGCCCGACGGCGCCTTCGACGACTCGCCGATCCTGCTGGTCCACTTGGCGACCACCGCGGCCTTGTCGGAGGAGTTGGACGGCTACGTCGACCCCCGGCGCTTTCGTGCCAACCTCTACCTGGAAGGGCAGGGCGTCGCCGCCCATGAGGAGCGTCTACTGGTGGGAAGGGAGATCAGATGTGGAGCGGCCGTGCTAGAAGTGACCAGCGCCTGCCCTCGCTGCTCGATCACGACCAGGGATCCGGACACTTGGGCCAACTGGCCCCAGCTCCTCCGTCATCTGGTGCAGTCTCACGATGAACTGGTCGGGGTGTACTGCCGGGTGAAGCTGCCGGGGCGGATCTCGGCGGGAGACAGAGTTGAGCTCCTCTGAGCCCCAGGCGGTAGCGCGGGTGGGACTCCTGACCCAAGACCTCCTGGTCCGATCCCGTGTGCAAGTGGGCCTGGGCCGGCACGCCGCCGGACTGGAGCTGATTGCTGGCGAGGAGATCACCGGTACCTTCGATCTCCTGCTGGTCGACCTCAACCGCAACCCTGAGGAGCAGCTGGCCCGGCTGGGCCGGTTGGTCCGGGCCCAACCCGATGCCGAGGTGATCTGTTTCGGCCCCCATACTCATATGGCCCAACTGAGTCCCACCGCCAAAGCTGCTGGCGCCACCCGCTGCGTCGCCAACAGCCATCTGCCCGAGACCCTGCAGCGCTGGCTGCGCGCCTGGGAGGAAGCGTCGACCAGACCGAGGAGAGCACCCGCTTGACCAGTTCCGACCTCCAAGCCGAGTCGATGGCCCTGGCCTCCCAGCTAGTAGAGGACCGGCGCCACCTGCACCGCCACCCGGAGCTAGCCGGCCACGAAGTGGCGACCTCCCGCTACATCGCCGAACGGTTGACGGACCTGGGCCTCACTCCCCGCTTGCTCCTGGAGAGCACCGCGGTGGTGGTTGACATCAGAGGAGCCCACCCCACGGGTCCAGTACTCCTGCTGCGGGCCGACACCGACGCCCTGCCGATCCAGGAGCGCGGCCAGGAGCGGCCCTATCGCTCCGAGGTCCCCGGGGTGATGCACGCCTGCGGTCACGACGGCCACATCGCCATCGCGCTGGCGGCCGCCCAACTGCTCACCGCCCACCGCGACCAGTTCGGAGGCACCGTCCGGGTCATCTTTCAGCCAGCCGAGGAGACCGCCGGCGGGGCCGAGCGAATGATCGCCGCCGGGGTCATGGAATCCCCCACCGTCCAGGCGGCGCTGGGGCTGCATCTCTGGAGCGGCCAGCAGGTCGGGCGGGTGGGGGTGCGCGACGGGGCCATCTTCGCGTCCGCCGACGAGTTCGCGGTCGAGATCCGAGGCCGGGGCGGCCACGGGGCTCTGCCCCACCAGGCCCTGGACCCCATCCCCATCGCCAGCTTGGTGGTGCTGGCCTTCCAGACGCTGGTGTCGCGGGAGACGTCGCCCTTCGCCTCGGCGGTGGTGTCGATCGGCACGGTCAGTGCCGGTCAAGCCTTCAACATCATCCCCGAGACGGCCCTGCTCACGGGGACGGTGAGGGCCTTCACCGAGCAGGACCGAGAGCGGTTGCTGCGGCGGATCGAGGAGGTGGCCCAGGGGATCGCCGGGGCCTTCGGGGCCAGCGCCACCATGAAGTTGGGGGCCGGCTGCCCCCCGGTCGTCTGCGATCCCGGCCTGGCGGACCTGGTCCGCCGGGCGGTTGCCGAGTCGCCGGGTGCCGAGTTGATTGAGCCCGAGCCGCTGACCGTGGGGGACGACGTGGGGCTCTTCCTGCGCCAGGTCCCCGGCTGCTACTTCCTTTTGGGGGCGGGCAATGAGACCAGCGGGATCACCGCTCCCCACCACCACCCGGACTTTGACATCGATGAGGCCTGCCTGCCGATCGGGGCGGAGGTGATGGCCCGCGCGGCGCTGGCCTACCTGGCGGGGGCCGAGGGCAGCTGAGCGTGCTCTACAACCCTCCGCCTGACACCTGCGATCATTGCCGGCAGCGCACCACGGAGTGGAAACTGGTGGACGGGCCCGACCAGACGGTCACCCTCAGCAGTGGCCGCGAAGTGACCAGGCGGGGCCGGGTCTTCGTGTGCGGCGACTGCGGGCACACTGTGCCGGCCTCCAGTGAAGGGGTGCGCTAGGACCAAATGGGAGCAAGCCCACGATGACTGAGACGACCACCACCGCTTCCCACAGCCGCGCGCAGGTGGGGCCGGTGCGGGTCCGCGACGCCAGCAAGCCGGCTCCTCGCCAGCTGGTCCGTTTCGCCTTCTACCGGGTCATGCCGGAGTGGCGCCGGCTGGGAAGAGCCCACAAGGCGGAGCAGCGGCAGGAGTTGGCGGGGGTCCTCATCGACCACACCTCGAAGCTGCTGGTCCGCACCTACAACCTGGTCGGGACCCGCGGCGATGTCGACTTCATGATCTGGGCGGTCAGCGAGGAGTCGGAGCGGCTCCAGGCCCTCTTCACGGACATTAATCGCACCGCCCTGGCGGGATACCTCACCTGCTCCCACAGCTACACCTCGATGACCAAGCGCTCCATCTATGTCGATGTCGACCACCCCAACAGCGGCCGGGGCCGGGACCGGCTGGTCCTAGCCCCCGGCAGCCGACGCTTTCTCTTCGTCTACCCCTTCGTCAAGACCAGGGCCTGGTGGGCGCTGCCCGCCGTCGAGCGGCAGCGAATGATGGAGGAGCACATCCGAATCGGGCACCAGTTCCCCAGCGTCAAGATCAACACCACCTACTCCTTCGGACTCGACGACCAGGAGTTCGTGGTCGCCTTCGAGACCGACAGCGCCGCCGACTTCCTGGACTGCGTGCAGGTGCTCCGCGACACCGAGGCCTCCTCGTACACCGCCCGGGACGTACCGAGTTTCACCTGCATTCGGACCGAGATTCCGGAGATGCTGGAGTCGCTGGGCTGAGAGCCAGCTGGCGCGAGGCGGGGTGCCGCCGACGGCACTCCGCGACTTGGCGGATCGAGGTATTGCCCAATGCATGAGACCAGCCCCAGCATCTTCCTGATCGCCCGACCGGCCGTCGATCTGGCGGCGATGCGAGCGTACTTGGAGGACGTGGGCGGTGAGTCCTGGCTGGACCGGCGCCTGGCCGAGACCGGAGACAAGCCCAACCAGGGCGAGCTCCTGGTCGAGTTCGCCGGGCGGGCCTGCTACCGGAGCTGGGAACCGGGACTGAACCCCAACGTGAGCCGGGTGCGGACTGATCCCCGGGCTTACCTCGAGAACATCCTGAGCAGCGCTCACGGGAGCGTGCTGGAGCACGCCAACTACACCTTCGCTCTGCGCAACGTGAGCCGAGTGGCCACCCACGAGATCGTGCGCCACCGGGCCGGCGCCGCCTACAGCCAGGAGAGCCTGCGCTACGTGCGCCTGGTGGACATCGGCTTTCGGGTGCCCCCGGCGCTGGAGCCGCTGCGCCAGCAATGCGTCGAACTGGTGGAGAAGCTCGAGGAGTTCCAGGTGGGGGCGGCCAAGGCGCTCCGCATCGACGACCAGGGCATCCCCTTTCACGTCAAGAAGGAGGTGACCTCGGCCTTGCGGCGGCTGGCCCCGATCGGCCTCAGCACCGACCTGATCATGACCATGAACCTGCGCACCCTGCGGCACGTGGTCGAGATGCGCACCGACCCCGGTGCCGAGGAGGAGCTGCGGCTGATCTTCGGCCGGATCGGAGAAATCATGAAAGAAGAGGCCTCCGGGGTCTTCCAGGACTTCCAGCGCGCCGAGGACGGCAGCTGGGCGCCCAAGTACCGAAAGGTCTAGCCCAGCTGGCGCTGGTGGCAGATGAGGGTGATCTCAGCGGCTCAAGACTCGGGAAGGTTCAGATCGGATAGGATGGACGAGGCGGATTAGCCGTTCACCCCAAGGAAGGGAAATTACGATGATCACCGTCTCAGACCAAGCCCTCTCGCAACTGAAGAACCTGCTGGAGAAGCAGGAGCACCCGACCATGGGACTTCGCGTCTACGTGAGCCCGGGCGGCTGCTCCGGATTCAGCTACGGCATGGGCTTCGACGATGAGCCCGCCGCGGACGACGAGGTGGTCGAGCACCACGGAGTCAAGGTCTTCGTGGACCCTTACAGCGCCACCTACCTGGAAGGGGCCGAGATCGACTATGTCGACAGCCTCATGGGTGGGGGCTTCACGGTCCACAACCCCAACGCCGTCAAGACCTGCTCGTGCGGATCGTCGTTCGACGCCGGGGACGAGGCGGGAGCCGCCAAGTCCTGCAGCGCCGGCTGAGCTGATCCCCAACCGGGTGCGCCCGGCTTGATTTTCAGCCTCCACCAGAAGTTCGCCCTAGTTCTGATTCTCTTGGGCCTGGTGGGCGCCCTCTGGTGCTTCATCGACGTGCGCCGCCAGGGCCAGCCCTCGGGTGGCGTGCGCGCCTTCCTGATCCTGTGCTGGGCGTTGGTCCTGATTCAGGATTTGCTGGGGCTGCTGCTCCTCGCCGAGGGTAGGCGACCCAGCAATCTTGTCCTCCACCTAATGTATGGCGCCCTCAGCGCTCTGGTCTTGCCGGTCGCCTGGGGGCTCAGCGCCCGCAGCGGCGGGCGCCATGAGGCGCTCTACTTGGGCCTGGGCTCGCTGCTCTTCGCGGGGTTCACCTTCCGAGCGCTCTCGGTCGCCTGAGCTGGGAGATGCCCCGGATCCGCCGCCGACCCCGGGTCGACTGGGTCGAGAGCAACGGATGAGCGCCCGGGGCGGGGGGCGCCAGACGGGGGTTCCAGGAGCACCGCCGCCCTCCGGCCGGCCCCGGGTGTTGGTGCTGGCCGGGGGGGTTGGCGCGGCCCGATTCCTGGCCGGCCTGGTGGCGGTGGCGCCGGCTGCCCAGCTGACCGTGATTGGGAACACCGGCGACGACTTCAAGGTCCACGGCCTGCACATCAGCCCGGACCTCGACACCGTCAGCTACTCGCTGGCGGGGCTCGGCGATTGGGAGCGGGGCTGGGGGCTGCGGGGGGAGACCTGGGGCGCCGCCGAGCAGTTCCGCCGGCTGGGGGACGACACCTGGTTCCAGCTCGGCGACCGGGACCTGGCGACCCACGTCTGGCGCACCGAGCAGTTGCGGCGGGGTCGGCCACTCTCGGAGGTGACCCGCCGGCTGGCCGAGCGCCTGGGGCTGGGCATTACCTTGCTGCCGATGACCGACCAATCGGTGGTGACTCGGGTGCTCACCACGGATGGCCAGGACCTGCACATCCAGGAGTACCTGGTTCGCGATCGGTGCCAGCCGGAGATCAAGCGGATTGAGTACCGAGGGATCGAGCGGGCCCAGCCGGCCCCCGGGGTACGCGAGGCGATCCGGTCCGCCGATCTGGTGGTGATCGCGCCCAGCAACCCGGTGATCTCGATCGGTCCGATCTTGGCGGTGCCGGGTCTGCGCCAGGAGCTGATGGCGGCTCCCCAGGTGATCGCGGTGAGCCCGATTGTGGCCGGCCAGGCAGTCAGGGGGCCGGCCGTTCCCATGCTGCAGAGCCTGGGGGTGGTCCCCAGCGCCGCCGGCGTGGCCGCCCTCTACGCCGACCTCATCTCCGATCTCGTGATGGACCAGCGGGATCAGGAGCTGGCGTCGGAGGTGGCCGCCCAGGGTGTCCGGCCCCACCTCTGCGACACCCTGATGGTCGACCAGGCGGCGCGGGAGCGGCTGGCGGCGGCGGTCCTGGCGGCCGCCTCGGTCCGCCCGGTCCCCAGCCTTGAGTCCGCATGAGCACCCGGCCGCCATTGGAGTCGGACGGCACCGGGATCTTCCTGGTGATCCCGGTCAAGCGCTCCATCGGCTCCAAGCAGCGGCTCGCCTCCGAGCTTCCGGACGGGGTCCGGCAGCTGGTCAGCCGAGCCTTGGCCTCGCGGATGGTCCGCTGCGCAGCCGAGGGTTGGGCTCCGTCTCGCGTGGTGGTGGTGGGGGACGACCCCGAGGTGACTGAACTCTGCAGCCGCCTGGGCCTGGCCACCCTCCCCGATGCGGGGGGCGGCCAAAGTGACGCCGTGCGCACCGGGCAGACCTGGTGTCTGGATCGAGAGGCCACGACCCTGGCCACCGTCGCCGCCGACCTGCCCCGGGTAGAGGCCTCCGACCTACGACGGCTCTGGGAGACGGCCGCCCAGCTCCCCCCCAACTCCCTGGCGCTGATCCCTGACCGTTCGGGCACCGGGACCAACGGCCTGGTGCTCAACCCCGCCGACTCTGACCCGTTCCTCTTCGGCCCCGACTCCCTGCGGCGACATCGCGAAATCGCCCAGCAGCTGGGACTTCAACTTTCGATCCTCGACCTACCGCGGCTAGCCTGGGACATCGACCGCCCGGAGGACCTGCTCCCGCCCAGCCCCCGGCTCGGAGAAGGGGCCCACCCGGTGGTGGCCTGGGCGAAGGAGGTGGCCGACCTGGAGCCGCGGACTTCGCAGCTGGAGGCGGGGCTTGGCTGGTGAGGGCGAGCCCGAGCGTCCCCTGGTCCAGGCGGGTCCGATCACTTCCTGGGCGGTGGTCGGCATGCCCGAGGTCGAACGAGACCAGGACCTAGGCCAGCTGGCGCTGGAGCCGCTGTCGCGCTCCGGCGGCCTGCAGCCGTGGGATGTGGTGGTGGTGACCCACAAGGTCGTTTCCAAGGCCGAGGGGCGGGTCTACTCCCTGGCGGAAATCGAACCTCGGCCAGCTGCCCTGTCGCTGGCGGCCCAGCTGGGCCAGGATCCCCAGTTGGTGGAGGCGGTGTTGCGGGAGAGTCGCCGGGTGGTGCGGGCGGAGTCCGGGGTGCTGATCACCGAGACCCACCATGGTCTGGTCTGCGCCAACGCGGGGGTGGACCGGAGCAACGTTGGAGGAGGGGAGACGATCACCTGCCTGCCGGTGGATCCGGACCAATCCGCCGAACGGCTCCGCCAGCAATGGCTGCCGCTGGCCGGCGGGGGGCCTCTGGGCGTACTCATCTCGGACACCTTCGGCCGTCCTTTCCGGGAGGGCTCGGTCAACGTGGCGATCGGAGTGGCGGGGATGCCGGCGCTCAGCGACTACCGCGGGCTCAAGGATCCTCAGGGCTACGAGCTCCACGCCTCCACGATCGGCTCGGCCGACGAGATCGCGTCACTCGGCGAGCTGCTGATGGGCAAAGTGGACGGCCGGCCCCTGGCGGTCGTGCGGGGGCTCACCTGGACCGGACCGGAGGCAGGCTCGTCTCCGCTGCTGCGAGAGCCGGACCGGGACATCTTCCGCCGCTGACCGGCGCCGGGTTGATAGGCTCGGCCGATGGAGCCGTCCACGGTGCGGGTGCGCCTGTTCGCCTCCCTGCGCGAGCTGGCCGGCACCCCGGACGTGGAGCTGGAGCTGACCGGCGCGGACTCGGTGGAGAGCTGCTGGTCCAGGCTCTGTGAGCTCGTGGTCGGGCTGGACGCGTGGCGGGGCTCGGTGCGGCCCGCTCGCAACCTGCAATACGTGGCGTGGGATGAGGCTGTGGTCGGGGGTGATGAGTTGGCGTTCCTACCCCCAGTGTCCGGCGGCGCCCCCACCCCGGAGCCGGTCATCTGGGTGCGGGTGGGGCCCGAGCCCATTGACCTGGCGGAGATGAGCTCCGCCATCCAGCGCCACGGCATCGGGGCGATCGCCACCTTCGTCGGGCTGGTGCGCAGCCCGGACCGAGGACGCGCGGTCCGCCAGCTGGTCTACGAGGCGTACCCAGCGATGGCCGAGCCGGTACTGGTGGGTATCTGCGAGGAGGCCTGCCAACGCTTCGACGCCTCCGAGGCGAGGGTCCAGCACCGCACCGGCCCGGTGGCGGCTGGGGTCACTTCGGTGGCCGTGGTGGTGGGAGCGGCTCACCGCCGCCAGGCCCTGGACGCCTGTGGCTACATCATCGACGAGCTGAAGACCCGGGCACCGATCTGGAAGTCAGAGGAGTGATTTCGGGCGCCTGCTAGACTCGGCCGAAGTGGCCAGCACCGAACTGCTTCCCGAGGGGAGACTGCCGCCGCGACCGCGTGCTCCCCACGCTGGTCCCATCGCGGGCCGGGTCGAATTGCTGCTGGAGCTGGTTCGCCGCGATGTCAAGTCCCGCTATCGCGGCTCGTTCCTCGGGGTCGGCTGGACCCTGCTGAACCCGCTCATCTTCATGTTGGTGTACTCGCTGGTCTTCGGGAAGTTCCTGAGGGTCCGCTACCCGGGCGGCTCGGCCACCGTCTTCATCCTCTCCGGGCTGTTGGCCTGGACCTTCTTTTCGCAGGCCCTGATCATGGCCACCAACAGCATCGTCGCCAACGCGGCGCTGGTCCGCAAGGTGGCATTCCCCTGGGCGCTGCTGAGCGTGTCGACGGTGATCGCGGCGCTGGTCAACTACACCATCAGCCTCGTCCTGCTGATTCCCTTCATGCTGCTGGCGCACAAGGGGATTGGGTTACCAATCCTGGCGGTCCCGCTCTTGGTAGCCGTGACTTTTGCGCTGTCGTTGGGTTTGGGACTGATGCTGGCCGCGGGCAATGTCTATCTGCGCGACCTGCAGTACCTGGTCAACTTGGGGACATTGGTCTGGTTCTACGTCACTCCGATCATCTACCCGCTCTCGCTGGTCGAGACCAAGTTCTCCGGACACGGCTTGGAGGGACAAGTCGCGCACTTCGTGCTGTACGCCAACCCGATGACTTGGGTGGTGCTGGGTTTCCAGGACGTCTTTGTCTTTGATCGCTGGCCGCAGCACTGGCACGGGCTGGGTTACTCGCTGGTGTTTTCACTGCTGTCGATCTGGGTCGGGCTGCGGGTATTCCAGCGCTTGCGCCGCCGTTTCGCCGAGGAGGTCTGATGCCCGACGCGGTGGTCCGAATCCAGAATGTCAGCAAGCGATTCCGCGTGTATCACCAGCGCAACACCACCCTCAAGCAGTCGCTCATCGACCGCCGCCGCGGGCGGTATGAGGAGTTTTGGGCGGTGCGCGACGTCAGCGTGGAGGTCCCCGAGGGAGAGTCGCTGGGGATCATCGGCGAGAACGGCTCCGGCAAGTCGACCCTGCTCAAGTGCGTGGCCGGAATTATGATCCAGGAAAAGGGAAGCATCTCGGTGCAGGGTCGGCTGGCTTCGCTGCTGGAGGTGGGGGCGGGCTTCCACCCCGATTTCACCGGGCGCGAGAACATATACCTGAACGGCGCCATCCTGGGGCTGCCGCGACGGTACATCACGACCATCCTGGACACAATTGTGGAGTTTGCCGAGCTCGGGCAATTCATCGATAACCCGGTGAAAACGTACAGCTCCGGTATGTATACCCGACTCGGATTTGGCATCGCGGTGCACTTGGATCCCGACATTTTGGTGGTTGACGAAGTTCTTTCGGTGGGGGACGAGGCCTTTCAGCGGCGCTGCATGGAGCGGATCAATTCCCTGCGCGCCGAGGGGCGCACGCTGGTGTTCGTGTCCCACTCCATGGACTCGGTGCGCTCGGTGTGCGACCGCTGCCTCTGGATGGACCACGGGGCCGCCCGCATGGTTGGCGGGTCGGAGGTGGTGGTGGCCGCCTATCTCGCGGAGGTCAATCGGCGTGAGGAACTGGAGCTGGAGCTCACCGAGACCTCCGCCGTCGACACCAGTCCCGGGCGCCAGGGGGTGAGGATCACCGCGGTGGACTTCGCCGGCCCCCAGGGCTCGACGACGGTGCTCAACACTGGCGAGCCGCTCACCGTCTCGGTGGAGTACCAAGCTCCTGAACCGCTCCGCGGGGTCCGCTTCAGCATCACCTTTTTGCGGGCCGATGGCGTGCCCATCCTCACCGTCCCCACCGATGATCTGGCGACGGGGGACATCGCCCTGCCCCGGCAGGGGGTGGTGCGGTTGGCGCTACCCGGGGTCCCCTTCCTGGAGGGTCTCTACCGGGTGACGGTGGACATCACCGAGATCGCCTCCGGGCAGAACTACAAAAGGCTGGAGCGGGTGCGGCCCTTCCGGGTCCACAGCGCCGAGCACCGGGAAGTGGGCATGGCGTTGCTGGGACACCGGTGGGAGCTGCCCCAGGTGCCGGCTCGGGTGGCCCCCGGCTAGCCGGCTTCGCTCAGCTGGCGAGGGGACGGTCGGCGAAGGTGACCTTGTGGTTGACCAGGTAGTTCCAGATGGCGGCCACCGCGCTCCCCAGCAGCAGCGCCACCAGGTAGTAGAGGTGGAGGCGGGAGACACAGGTGAGCAGGATCGCCTCGTTAATCCCCAGCCCCACCAGGCTGACTGCCTCGAAGACGAGGAAGCGTCGGCGCCGCTTGCTCCCCGGTCGGTCCCGCCAAGTGATCTGCGAATTCAGCGTGAAGGTGACCAGGATGGCCAGCTGGATGGAGATCCCCGACGCCAGCCAGAGGGGCAAGTGCGCGTGGTGGTACAGGAGCACCGTGCCGACGAAGGTGACGATCAGCCCGGCGACGCCTACGCTGAGAAAGGTGGGGAAGCGTTTCCCATGCCGGCGCAGGAGCTCCTGGGCTTCGCGGACGGGCTGGCGGCGAGTTTCCATAGAGGCGCTCAAGACCAGCAGAGAGTAGCAGAGGTCCCAAGCAGCACCGATCTCAAACGGGTCGCGCTCGAGTGACGGGTCGCGGAGCCCGGGATGGGCGCCTGGGCAGCCCTCACAGTTGGACTAGGACCCGGATCTCGCCCACCACGGTCCCCGCCCAGTTGGTCACCTCCGTTGGAGCCAGCGCTGACGGAAGAGTTCCCAGATGGCCGAGCTGTTGCAGGGAGTGCACCGCGATCTGGGGTAGACCGGCCGGGGCCCCCGCTTCCAGCTTGACCACGAGTGCCCAACTGCCGTCCCGGGCGACGGCGCCGAAGATGGCCGCCGCGCCCCCTTTGGCCGTGAGGGTGTCGCCGGCCGCGCGGACCAAGGCGGTATCGAACGAAGTGGTTCCCCCGATCAGCCAGGGATGCTGGGCCATGGCCGCCTGGCAGGTCTGAAAAGCCAGGTCAGAGCTAGCCGCCCTGGCCAGGGCGGCGGCGAAGTCCTGGAGCGATACCCCGAAGGTCGGCAGGCCGCACCCATCGATCCCCCAGGGCATCCGATCGACTTCCAAGCCCGCGTGCCGGGCCAGCCGGGAGGCGATCTCCAGTTGCAGCGGATGGCCGCGTTCCAGGTAGGACTCGGTGGGCCAGCCCCGATGGACACAGGTCGCCAGCATGGCCGCGTGCTTGCCCGAGCAGTTGTTGTGGATCGCAGTGGGGCTAGCTCCACTGCGGAGCAGTTCGGCGGCGGCCTGGGGGTCGACCGGGAGGTGGGCGCCGCACCGCAGCGCGTTCTCCTTTAGGCCCGCCGCTGCCAGGATCCGCCGCGCCGCCTGCAGGTGGCCCGGCTCGCCGTGGTGCGACGAGCAGGCAATGGCGATGCTCTCCTGGCCCAGACCGAGGGCGGCGGCAGCGCCCGACTCCACGAAACTCGCTGCCTGAAACGGCTTGGCGGCGCTGCGCAGGGTGGTCATGGTTTGCGGGTCGCCCACCCCGCGCACCAGCTGGCCAGCGCCGTCCACTAGGACCAGGTGGCCTCGGATCAGGCCCTCGACGATCCCGCCGCGGCGCGACTCCGCCAGCAGGGCGGGCGCAGTTGACACTTCGCTTGACAAGCTCATGCTTCTCCCAGATGGCACGACCCATCCTCCGGCGAGATGGCGCCGCCCGGCGGCACGCAGCTAGGTGGGCTCGTTTAGTGTACGTAGCCGTCCTCTCCCGCTTTCCTGGGTAGAGGGCGCATAAGTGGAGGATCGCGGGATGGAGCGCTTCCAGGGCCAGGTGGCCCTGATTACCGGCGGTGGTCAGGGGATCGGGGAGGCGACGGTGCACCGCTTCGCTGCGGAAGGCGCCCAGGTGGTGGTCGCCGACCTCAACGGCGAAGCCGCCCAGGTGGTTGCGGAGAGCCTCGGCGGCATCGCCCTCGGCGTCAGCTGTGACGTGGGGGAGGAGGCCAGTGTGGAGGCCCTGGTGGCGGCGGCCCTGGACCGCTTCGGCCAGATCGACATCCTGGTGAGCAACGCCGGAGTCACCCGCGACAACCTGCTCCACAAGATGACCGTGGCGGAGTGGGATGAGGTGATCCAGGTGCACACCAGAGGCGCCTTCCTGTGCGCCCGGGCGGTCGCCCGCAGCATGGTGGCCCGCAAGCGGGGCAAGATGGTCTTCCTCTCTTCGACCTCGGCCCTGGGCAACCGGGGCCAGGCCAACTATTCGACCGCCAAGGCGGGCCTCCAGGGACTGACCAGGACGCTGGCGCTGGAGTTGGGACCGTTCCAGATCAACGTCAATTCGGTGGCCCCGGGCTTCGTCGACACCGCCATGACCCGGGCGGTCGCCGAGCGGTTGCACCTGTCTCTGGAGGACTTCTGGCGCGAGGCGGCCGACCGCATCCCCCTCGGCCGATTGGGGCAGCCGGGGGACATCGCCGCCGTGATCGCCTTCCTGTGCTCGGAGGACGCGGCCTACATCAGCGGCCAGGTGATCTACGTGAACGGCGGCCGGCCCGGCTGACCCGGGCTGGCTAAGCGTGGTCGGGCGGGCGGCTCCAGCTGGGGGCCCGCCGCTCCAGGAAGGCCATCATCCCCTCGTGGGCTTCTGGGCTGGAGAAGAGCCCAGCGGAGAGCTCGACCATGGCGGCGAAGGCGGTGGCCTGGGGCATCGTCGGAACCTCGGCCAGGATTCGCTTGGTGGCGGCCAGGGCGTTGGGATGGGCCAGCAGGAGTTGGCTGACCACGAGTTCCACGGCCGCCGCCAGCTCCGCATCCCCGACCACCTGGGCCACCAGCCCCATCGCCTGGGCCTCGCTGGCCCCGATCGTAGCCCCGGTGAGGAAGAGTCGGGCGGCGGCGCTGCGGCCGACCTTGGGCAACACCACCACCGAGAGCACCGCCGGCGCCACCCCGAGCCGGACCTCGCCGGTGGCGAAGGTCGCGGACTCCGCGGCGATGGCGATGTCGCAGGCGGCGACCAGCCCCAGCCCGCCGGCCCGGGCGGCGCCCCCCACCGCGCCGACCACCGGCTTGGGACAGTCCAGGATCAGCTGGAAGAGCGGGGCCAGCGCTCCCACCCCGGGAGCGCCTCGACCCTCTTTCAGGCCGGCGGTCTGCTCGCGCAGATCCGCCCCTGAACAGAAGGTCGGTCCGGTATGACCGAGCACGAGCACCCGGACCTCCGGGTCCGCCGCGGCCCTCTGAATCTCGCGGACCAGATCGGCCAGCATCGTTTCCGACAGGGCGTTCCGATTGGCGGGGGAGTCGAGCTGAAGCCGGGCGACCCCGCCTGAGAGCTCCGACCGCACCATGCTCGCCGCCATCTCCGATTCCTCCCGAGCGCCGCTCAGCTGCCCGTTACACGGCTGCGCTACCTTATCCCTAAGTGGGAGTCGACGGGCCTAGCCGCTGCGGCAGCTGCCACGGGCAGGTTGCCGGAGTAAGGGGTGGTGATTCAGGGTGAGATGCGCATGAGACAGCCGCGCTGGGGGGTCGGAGCCGCGCTCTTAGCTCTGGGCGTGTTGCTGGCGAGCTGCGCCACCCCGGCGTCCAGCGGCTCCGCTCCCAAGGTCTCCAACATCCCCAAGCTCAAGATCTCGCCGACCGCGCTCGCGCAGTCTCTGCTGGTGCTCCAGCAGGCCTACGTGGACCTCTACAAGGAGGTGAGCCCATCGGTGGTCCAGATCTCCACCAAAGTCGATCTGGGCTCCGGGATTATCTTCAACGCCCAGGGCGACATCGTCACCAACAACCACGTCGCCAACGGCTACAAAAACTTCCAGGTGACGCTGGCCAACGGCAAGGAATACCCGGGGACTTTGGTCAACAACTTCTCCCCCGACGACCTCGCCGTCATCCACATCGACGCCACCGGGCTGCAGCCCGCTACCTTTGCCAACTCCTCGCAGCTCCAGGTCGGCGACATCGTGCTGGCCATCGGCAACCCGCTGGGATTCCAGAGCAGCGCCACCGACGGCATCATCAGCGCCCTGGGGCGCACCGTCAGCGAACCGCCACCCAGCAGCGTCACCTTGCCCGACGTCATCCAGACCTCGGCCCCCATCAACCCCGGCAACAGTGGGGGCGCCCTGGTGGATCTGGAAGGCCAGGTGGTGGGGATCCCCACCCTGGCCGCGATCGATCAGCAGCTGGGCGGCTCCCAAGCGTCGGGGATCGGGTTCGCCATCCCCAGCAGCATCGTGGCCAACATCGCCGGCCAGATCGTCAAGTACGGCAAGGTGCAGAACTCGGGCCGGTCGTGCATTGGCATCGAGGTCGAGCAGGTGACCGGCTCCAATGGCCAAAATGCCGGGGTGCTGGTCACTTCGGTCACCCGGCCGGCCGTCAGCCAGGCAGGGCTCAAGCCCCAGGACGTGATCACCGCGGTCAACGGCAAGCCCACCCTGGCGGTCCAGGACCTGACCGACGCTCTCGCCAACCTCAACCCGGGCAAGGCGATCACCCTCTCAGTCACCCACGCGAACGGCTCCAAAGGCACCGTGTCCATCACCTTGGGGCAGCTCAGCGCCACCAGTTGTGCCTAGCGGCCCCTTGCCGCCTCAGGTGCGGGAATTCCTGGGCGCTGCCAACCTGGCGACCGTCGCCACGTTGGGCCGGGACGGGGCACCCCAGGCGACGGTGGTGTGGTACCTCTTGGAAGGCGAGCTGGTGCTGATCAACACCAAGGTGGGCCGGTCCAAGGTGCGCAACCTAGCCCGCGACCCGCGGGTGGCCCTGGCGGTCTTCGACCGGGACGATCCCTACCGCTCGGTGCAGGTGAGGGGCGTGGTCTCCGGTCGGCGCGAAGGGGAGGCAGCCGCCGCGGACATCCACCGCCTCAGCCGGCGCTACACCGGTCACGATTACCGTGATCCCGAGGGTCGGATCAGCTACCTGATCACGGTCGAATCATGGTCGAGCTACGGCCTGCCGGAGGTCGGCTGAGCCGGGCCTCTTCCGTTTGGCTCTAACATGGGCGGCCAGGGGGCGGGCAGCGCAAGGGAAGGAGTTCAGCAAATGGCAGAGCCGTCTGACGACCCATCCAGTGATTCGGACCCCGACCAGCAGATAGCCTGGATCCGAACCCCCTACCGGGCTCCCGTGTTTGACACGGCGGGCGGCGACTTCGGCATCACCGACTCGCTCCTCGGGGACGAAGCTTCGGACATCTTCCACGGCCTGGCGGTCAAGGTCCACCAGGGGGGCCATGTGGTGGAGATCGCCGCTGCCCAGATCGACAAGATCACCCTGGGCGGGGTGCACACGAGTGTCTCCCCGGACCAGGTGGCCCTCCTGCCCGCCTACCAGGAGGAGCGCTGGTACCACCTGGGCCAAGGTGGGCTCTTCCGCAAGCACCCCGAATGGAAGGAGCGGTGACCAGCAGCGCTGGGGCCGCCGCCGAGGACCGACCGCCGAGGTGAGCCGAGCGCTCCGGCCCCGGTTCTTGGCCGCCCTGCTGGTGGCGGCCTTGGTGATCGCGCTGGGGGTCTCGGTGGGACTTTTGGTGCGCCATAGCTCGAGTCCCCAGGGCAAGCTGCTAGTGCTGCTGACGGTCGCCGTGCCGGTGCCCAAACACCTGGCGACCCTCCAGGGGGAGGCCGTCGGGTTGCGGCTACTGCCGGAGGCCCGCGGCAGCAGCTGGGTCAACGTCTCGGTGCGGGCGACCGCGCTGACCCTCCCGGGCAGCTGGGAGGCCCCCAACTCCGACAGCCTCTTTCTGGAGTCGGTCCCGGCGGGCGACTACCGCGCCGCCGAGCTGGAGCTCAGAACCAGCTCCGGCCGGAAGCTGGACGATTCCCGGCAGCTGGTGTTGGACGTGGCCAAGTCCGGCCTGACCCCTCTCCTCTTCACCTTCGAGGCGGGCCCGGCCCGGCTGACCGGCGCCAGTTCCCAGCTGACCGCGGCCGACGCCTACGGGGGCAACGACCAGGTCAACTTCGGCCTCGAGGTCGCCCAGGGTAAGGTGATGAGCCTGCCCACGGTCCCCCTGGTGAATCAGTCCGGCCAGAGCGCGTCGCTGAGCCACTACCGGGGCAAAGTCCTGATCGTGGCCTCCTTCATGACCGAGTGCCAGGAGACCTGTCCACTGGTCGCGGCGGCCTTGCTGCAGCTACAACAGCTGCTGGACCAGCAGCACCTGCAGAATCAGGTCCAGATCGTGGAGGTCACCCAGGACCCCCTGGACGACGCGCCGGCCATCCTGACCAAGTACCAGCACTACTTCTCGCTGACTTGGCCGCTCCTGACCGGGAGCACCGCCAACCTCGACCAGTTCTGGTCCCAGCTCAAAGTCCCTCCGATCCAGGACGACCCCTGGACCGGCCCGGCGCCGATCGACATGTTCACCGGCCAGCCGGAGCCATACAACCTGGTCCACGCCTCGGTGGTGGACGTGGTCGACCCGCAGGGCTACGTGGTCACCGAGCTGGAAGACCAACCTACCTTGAGCAGCTCCACGATCCCGACCACCATCTATAAGTACCTGGATGCCCAGGGTCACCAGGAGCTCAAGGCGGGCGGCTCCTGGACCCCCTCATCGCTGCTGGCGGCCATCTCCCCGCTTCTGCAGCAGAAGGGAACCTACACCACGCTGCCCAAGAGCGGAGGCGTGGTGGCGGTGGGCCAGTCGGCCCCCGACTTCTCCCTGCCGGATTCGGCCGGGGGCAACCTGGCTCTGAGCCAGCAGCGAGGCCATCCGGTGCTGCTCGACTTCTGGGCCACCTGGTGCACCAATTGCCGGGCCGACATGAAGCTGGTGGCGGCGACCGCGGCCAAATACAAATCCCAGGGGCTCCGGGTCGTGCTGATCGACTTTGAGGAACAGCGCTCGACCGCGAGCAAATTCCTGAAGGGGCTGGGGGTCGAGCTGCCCACCCTCTTGGACCGCAACGGTTCGGTGGCCCACGACTACGGGGTCCCGGGACTTCCGGTGGCGGTTTTCATCAACAGCCAGGGCCAGATCACCGCGATCCAGCTGGGCCAGCTGGACCAGGCCGAGGTGAACCAGGACGTGCCGACCGCGCTGGGTTAGTGCACTGATTTGCTAGCATTTCAGTCGTGGGACCGATGAGCGCTGGGTTGCTCGCTGGCCGTGACACCGCCGGTCGGCGATGTAGGCGGGCGCCCGCTGGGCTAACCCGCTAGCCCAGGCTGTCGCCAGCGGGCGACCGGCGGCGGCCTGGGCTTATCGCTCGGAACGAGGTGCCGCCAGCGACGGCGGCCAGCAACGCCGACTCCAGGTTGAACTACCGACTATCTACCCCAAGGGAGACCAACGTGAGCGAATATGCCAATCCCCAGACGCTAGTCAGCACCGAGTGGCTGGCGGAACACCTCCAGGACCCGGACCTCCGGATCCTGGACGTCGACGAGGACACCGAGGCCTATGGCCGGGGCCACATCCCGGGTTCGATCGGAGTGCACTGGCGCAACGACCTGCAGTCGCAACCCGAGCGGGACTTCGTCGGACCCCAGGGGTTCGCGGAGCTCCTTGATCGCTACGGGATCACCCGCCAGACCCGGGTCATCCTCTACGGCGGCAACAAGAACTGGTTCGCCGCCTACGCCTACTGGTACTTCAAGTACTACGGGCACCCCGCGGTCCAGCTGCTCAACGGGGGTCGGAAGAAGTGGGAGCTGGAGGGACGACCGCTGGTCACTGACGCGGCTCAGGTCACACCTACCACTGGCTACCCGGTGCCCCAGGGCAACGACGCGATCCGCGCCTACCGGGACCAAGTCGCCCACGACATAGTCGGCCAGCCTGGCAAGGGTCTGGTCGACGTCCGGTCGCCCGAGGAGTACCGGGGCGAGGCCCTGGCCCCTGCCCATCTGCCCAGTGAAGGCGCCCAGCGGGGCGGTCACATCCCGGGCGCCCGCAACATCCCCTGGAGCAAGGCGGTGGATCCGGAGCAGGAGACCTTCCTGAACGTCGACCAATTGCGCCAGCTCTATCAGGGGGAGGGGATCACCGCCGACCAGGAGGTGGTCGCCTACTGCCGGATCGGGGAGCGCTCCGCCCACACCTGGTTCGTGCTGCACGAACTGCTGGGATACCCCAACGTCCGCAACTACGACGGCTCGTGGACCGAGTGGGGCAGCCTGGTCCGGGCACCGATCGAAAGGTGAGGGAGCGACCGGGAGGCGAGGCCGCCTCCCGGTCCACCCCAGAGCGCCGCTTCCGGCCGGAGCGGTAAGTTCCCCTGCGTGATCGGGTTAACCGTCGCCGGTTCGGCCATCCCCAGCTGGGGCCAACGATGAGCTTCGACCCCCACTGGGAGCCCGGTCCCCAGAGACCCCAGGCCTTCCCGACCGAGGAGAGCCAGGCGCCGGGCGCCGCCTCGACCTACCGGATCGTGCGCACCCTGCGGCTGCGCAACGAGAACCTTCCCGGGGTGCTGGGGGAGGTGGCGACCGCGATCGGTTCGGCCGGGGGCAACCTGGGGGACATCCGCACCGTGCAGCGGGGTTCCCGCCACGTGGTGCGCGACATCGACGTCAGCACCACCGACCTGCACATGCTGGAAGTGGTGCTGGACCAGATCCGGATCCTCTCCCACACCTCCCTGCTGGATGTCCGCGACGAGGTGCTGCGGGTGCACCTGGGGGGCAAGCTGCGGGTCGTCCCCAAGTACCCGGTCCATTCGGTGGCCGACCTGAGGCGGGTCTACACCCCGGGGGTGGCCGAGGTCTGTCGGCTGATCGCGGCCGACCCGGCGGTCGCCGATCGCTACACCGGGATCAACAACTCGGTGGCGGTGGTCACCGATGGGACGGCGATCCTGGGGCTCGGCAACATCGGGGCGGTGGCCGGGATGCCGGTGATCGAGGGCAAGTGCGCCCTGATGGCCCAGATGGTCGGGATCGACGCCTACCCTTTGTTGGTCCGGCCCGGGCCGTCCCAGGCGATAGTCGAGGCGATCGCTCGGATCAGCCCCACCTTTGGCGCGATCCAGTTGGAGGACTTCGCCGCGCCGCACTGCTTCGAGATCGCCCCGTCGCTCCAGGACCGTCTCGACATCCCGGTGATGCACGACGACCAGCACGGCACGGCCACCGTGGTGCTGGCCGCGCTCTTGCGGGCGGCCTCCCTGACCGGGCTTGACCTGGGCACCCTGACCGCCGGGGTCATCGGTCTCGGGGCGGCCGGGTCAGCGATCGCCCAGCTGCTGATGCGCTACCAGGGTCGGCCAGTCCTGGGAACCGGGCGGACCCCTGACTCGGTGGAGCGGCTCAAGGTGGCCGGCGGGGAGCCGGTGGAGATGGACGAACTGCTGGCGAAGGCGGACGTGGTGATCGCCACCACCGCCCAACCGGGCCTGATCCGACCAGAACAGATCCGGTCCGGCCAGATCATCTTTGCGCTGTCCAACCCCCTGCCCGAGATCGAGCCGGAGCGGGCCATACGCGCGGGGGCGATCCTGGCCGTGGACGGCAGCGTGGTCAACAACCTGCTGGGCTTCCCCGGCCTCTATCGAGGGGCGCTCGACACCAAGGCCCGGCGCTTCAACACCGAGATGTACTTGGCGGCGGCGGAGGCGATTGCCCGGCTGGCTCAGGACGACGAGGTAGTCCCGGACTCGCTCGATCCCCGGGTGCACTTGAGGGTGGCCAAGGCGGTCGCCAAGGAGGCGGTGCGCACCGGGGTGGCGCGGGTGGAGCCGCTGCCCGACTACTACGACGAGGTCTAGCGGCCGGAGAGCTGATCCGAGGAGATCCGTACGATGGCTAGGTGCTGATCGAGACCCTGGCGGAGTCGGAGCTGGGCGCGATCAGGCCGCTTTTGGTGGACCTGCTCCACGGGGAGCAGGAGCTGAGCGCCAAGCCCCAGCTGAGCCCCGAGCAGCTGGAGCGGTGGCTGCCCATCACCAAGGGGTCATTCTTGGGGGAGAACCACATCTTCGCGGCCAAAGAAGAGGGTCGCATCCTGGGCTTCTGCTGGTGTCTGCTCTTCGACCCCGGCACCGGCCTGGAGGGTGAGGTGGCCGAGCTCTATGTGACCCCGGAGGCGAGAGGGCAAGGGGTTGCCTCCAGGCTGGTGGAAGAGGCGGTGGCGCTCTTCGCCAAGCACCAGGTCACCTTCGCCTGCGTCTGGACTAGAGAGTCCAACCGGGCCGCGGTCAGCGCCTACCGGCGGGCCGGTTTCGGGCTCACCGACCAGCTGGTGCTGACCTGGTACCCCTCCCGTTGAGCACTCCCGCCAAGACCTCGCCGCAACCGGTCCCGGGGGCGCCGCCCGCCACCCCGGCCGCCGTGCGGCTGGGCGCGGTGGCGGTGGTCGCGGCCATCGTGGGCGTGGTGGTGGGCGGGGGCGCCGCCTACTTCCTGGTCCGGCACTTCGAGAACAGCTCGCCCGGGCAGGTGGTGATTCGCAACGTCACAGTTCCAGGCGGGAGCGGCACCGTCTCGGTGCCGTCGCTCCTGACCCAGCTGGGCCCGTCGCTGGTGGAGGTGATCCGGGAGCCGGCCCCGGGCACCCCCATCACCAATGTCGATTTGTCCAGCGGGTTCGTGGCCACCGCGGCGGGCCTGGTCGTGACCAACGAGGGGGCGGTGGCGGGCGCCTCGGGGGTGGAGGTGGTGCTCGCTTCGGGACAGCTCCTGTCCGCCACCATCGCCGCCGCCGACCCGGACACCGGGGTAGTGGTGTTGCAGGTCAGCAGCAGCACCCTGCCAGCTCCGCTGACCTTTGCCACCTCTCCGCCGGCGCCGGGCGACGTGGCCATTGCGGTGTCCCTGCCGGTGGGCGGTCCCAGCGTGGATGTGGGCAGCGTCAGCAGCGTGGGGCTGACCGTGACCGTCCCCGATCTGGCGACCGCCACCGGGCAGGCGGTGATCGACGGGGTGCTCCGAACCGACACCCCCCAGCCGGTGGGCAGCACCGGCGGCCCCTTGGTGGACTCCTCCGGCGAGGTGATCGGCATCCTGACCGGCGATCGGATGCAACCGGTCGACCAAGGGGCCAGCGCCGCCTCGTCCGGATTCGCTCTCGACGCCTCGGCCGCCGACCAGCTGATCTCCAGCCTGAACGCGACCGGCTCCGGGCCCCACCCGATCGGGTTTGTCTCCAAGTGGATGGACCCCACCTCGGCGGCCGCCTTAGGGTTCCCAGCCGGGGTCTTGGCGATCTCGGTCGACCCCGGCTCTGCCGCCGCTCAGGCAGGGGTCCAGGCGGGGGATGTGGTCACCGCGGTTGACGGCCGGGCAGCCTGGAGCGCTAAGACGACTGTCTACCCCAGCTTCTCCGATTACCTGGTCTCGCTCGGTTCGGGGGCTCAGGTGCCCATCACGGTCTACCGGACGGGGGTCAGCCGCCAGCTTTCGCTTACGCTTCCCTCGCCCTGAACCGCCGGGGCAAAGAGAACTCGGCCGCGGATTCTTGGTGAGGTAACCGTTGGAGATCACCTGGCTGGGCGAGAGCGCCCTTCTGCTCAAGGGCCGTGAGACCAAGGTGCTGCTGGACCCCGCCTACCAAAAGGGGGGCGCGCTGGCCAACAGCGCCGCGGAGATCGTGGTCAGCGCCGCCGGCGAGGACAACGTGCTGCGCCCGGTCAAGGGACCCCAGGTGGTCGCCCGGCAGGGGGAGTACGAGCTGCGCGGGGTCTCGGTGCGGGGGGTCGCCACCGCCGGGGGAACTTTGTTCGTGACCGAGGTGGATGAGGTCGCCGTCTGCGATTTCGGCGAGTTCCCCGGTCCGCTCGATGTCGAGGCGCTGGACGCCCTCGGGACCATCGACGTCCTGGCGGTCTCCCTGAAGCAGGGGTCGCCGGCCCGGGCGTTGGAGGTCGCGGCGCTGGTCGCCCAGCTGCAGCCCTCGGTGCTGGTGCCGGTCGGCTTCCAGGCCAGCGGGGACGAGTCCCCCGGGGAGCTGGGGGAGTTCGTCAAGGAGATGGGACTGACCCAGGTGAGCCCCCAGGCGAAGCTCACCTTGGCGGGCTCCCCGGGCGTCAGCGATGACACCCGGGTGGTCATCCTGGAGGCCCGATCCTGACCCTGGCGTGTTAGGATCCGGCTACATGGGTGCTGCCTACCCGTGTGCCGGCCGGAGCTGCTGATGACGAAGTTCATATTCGTGACCGGCGGGGTGGTTTCCGGGATCGGCAAGGGGATCACGGCGGCCTCGCTGGGCACGGTGCTCAAGGCCCGCGGGCTCAAAGTCTCACTGCAGAAGCTCGACCCCTACATCAACCTCGACCCCGGGACCATGTCCCCCTACCAGCACGGGGAGGTCTTCGTCACCGATGACGGGGCGGAGTCCGACCTGGATCTCGGCCACTACGAGCGCTTCGTGGACACCAACCTCACCAAGGCCAGCAGCGTCACCACCGGCAAGATCTACAGCGAGGTCATCGCCAAGGAGCGCCGGGGCGACTTTCTGGGGGCCACCGTGCAGGTAATCCCCCACATCACCAACGAGATCAAAGACCGGATTGCCCGGGTCGCCGAGGAGTCGGAGGCCGACGTGGTCATCGTCGAGGTCGGAGGGACGGTCGGCGATATCGAGTCCCTGCCTTTCCTGGAGGCGATCCGTCAGCTGAAGAACGACATCGGCCGGCGCAACACCTTCTATGTCCACGTCACGCTGGTGCCGTTCGTGGATGCCAGCGAGGAGTTCAAGAGCAAGCCGACCCAGCACAGCGTGCAGACCCTGCGCGGGATCGGGATCCAGCCCGACGCCATCGTCTGCCGTTCTAGGGAGCCGATCGGGGCCGGGGTTCGCGACAAGATCGCCCTCTTCGCCGACGTCGAGCCGCGGGCGGTGATCAGCGTCCCCGACGCCCCCACCATCTACCAGGTGCCCCTCTTGCTGGAGTCCAGCGGCCTGGGTGCCTACGTGACTGAGCAGCTGGGGATCGACGCCCCGGCGGCCGACCTCCGGGCCTGGAGCCAGCTGGTGGAGCGGATCCTGGGGGCCGAGGACAAAGTGGTGGTGGGGGTGGCCGGCAAGTACGTGGCCCTCCCCGACGCCTACATCAGCGTCACCGAGTCACTGCGCCACGCCGCCGTGGCCCACGGGGTGGGGTTGGACATCCGTTGGATCAACACCGAGGCGCTGGTCCCGGGCGATACCTCGGTCTTCGAGGGCCTCGACGGCCTGGTCATCCCGGGGGGGTTTGGGCACCGCGGCATCGAGGGCAAGATCGCCGCCTCCCGGTATGCCCGCCAGCACCGGGTGCCCTTTCTCGGGCTCTGCCTGGGGATGCAGTGTGCCTGCATCGACGTAGCTCGGGAGGCCCTGGGCACCGAGGACGTCAACAGCACCGAGTTCAACGCCTTCACCGAGCACCCGGTGATCGATCTGCTGCCCGAGCAAAGGGATGTCGCGGACAAGGGTGGAACCATGCGCCTGGGTCTCTATCCCTGCAAGCTGGAGCCGGGGACCAGGGCCGCCCAAGCCTACGGCGAGTCCGTGGTCTACGAGCGCCACCGTCACCGATTCGAGTTCAACAATCGCTACCGAGAGGTGCTGGAGCAAGCCGGCGTCGTCTTCAGCGGCACCTCCCCGACTGGACGGCTGGTGGAGATCATGGAGCTCAAGGGCCACCCCTTCTTCGTCGGCAGCCAGTTCCATCCCGAGTTCCGCTCCCGACCCCATCGGCCCCACCCGCTCTTCCATGGCTTCATGGCCGCCTGCCTGGAGCGAGCTGGCCTAGCGATCGAGCCGGAACTGCCCCAGGACCCGGAAGTAGCCTCGGTCTGAGAAGGGGCCAGGGAGAGAGCAACCGGGCAGTTCCGTGGTGCCGGACCCGATCTCGGCCGGGCAGCGGACGACGGCAGGGAGTGAGTGGCCCCAGCCAACCGGTCCACTGCGTCAGATAACCCGCTTGGTGCGCCGGCCCCGGCGGGGAGCTTTGTTGTATAAGACAAGGTCTGATACGATTGTACTAGATGGACTTTCGACACCCCCTGCAGTTAATTTCCTCATCCCTGGATACCGACGTGCTCGCCGTTCTCGCTCGGGCAGATACGTTTTTCACCCGGGCGCAGATCCAGGCTCTCATGGGGCACGGTTCGCAGGCAGGAGTGCATCGCGTTTTGCGGAGGCTGGCCGAGCAAGGCATAGTGAATTCCGAAGTCTCCGGTCAGACGTACAGGTATCGGCTTAACCGAAGGCATCTAGCGGCGCCGCTGATTGAGACGTTGGCCCAACCGCTCAAACTGCTTCTCGAGCGTCTTCCCAGTTCGTTGTCCAACTGGGAGGCCCCGGCCATCTGCGTTTCGGTGTTTGGGTCGGTTGCTCGGGGAGAAGCTGGCATCGCTTCCGACCTTGACATCCTGGTGGTCCGCCCTGATTCGATAGATGAGGACGATCCTCGGTGGCGGGAGCAGGTCGACGGTCTGGCCGGGGATGCCACGGCGATGACCGGAAACGAGGCTAGGATTCTGGAATATTCAGCGGCCGAGGCAACCCGCCTATCTACCGCTGAGCCCCTCCTGCAGGAGATCAGACGTGATGGGCTGTTGCTGATGGGTTCGCTGGCTCTTCTAATGCCCAAAACGGCGGCGAGAGCGTGACTCTCCGGGTGCGACCCTGCACGAAACAGACCGCAGACGGTCGCCAGCGCAAAGCGACACAGTTCCTCCCGGCCGCCGAGCTGATTCGGCAGCAAGCTCGAACCGAGGAGGATGTCGCAGACGCGTTGGTAACTCTGTGCGTGCCTGCGGGCATCGCCGCGGCTGACGTCATCTGCTGCAAAGACTTAAGGAGTCACGCCATTGGCGAAGATCACACGCAGGCGGTCAGTCTTGTAAAGACGGTTAGGCATGGTGGCCCAAAGCTGGCGGCGGATCTCGGTGCGCTGCTTCGAATGAAAACCAAGGCTGCTTATGGGGAGGAACCCGTTTCCGCTGCGGAGCGGACGCGAGCCTACCGGCGAGCGCTCCAATTAGTTACCGCCGCGCGGTCCTGGGTTTAGGGCACCGTGCTTAGGGTGAGCCGAGTGATTGCCATCCGTTGGCGCTCGTAACAGCGGTGCGGGCCCCCACGGGAAAGCAGGCGATGACGGCGGCGTTGACCGAGCGACCGCGCCCGCTGCTCAGCGATGACTCGGGGCAGCTGCGTCGCGCGCCGACCGACTGGGAGGCGCTGGGGCAGAGCGGACTGCAACCAAAGCCGATCTCCTCGTGGATCCCACTGCCGGCCAAATCGACGCTGATGCACCTGCCCCAGCGGCAGGCGCTGGGGAGGAGACGCGGGAGCGGAGCCGTCGAGCCCATCGCTGAGGGCGCCTGGGCGGTGGCGGCGGTGCTCCCGGTCGGCTACCTCCGACTGCTGTTTCCCGCGTACGTCCCAACTGGTCTGGCCCCGCCGCCCACTCTCCCGCTCTACGGTTATGCCGCAGTCGCCGAGCTGGCTGGGGAGGTGGTGGTGGCAGCTTCCCGCAGCGACGACTTCTCGCCGTGGACCGGGCGCCGGCCCGCTCGGGCCAGGCTGGCAGCCGCCGTCGAGCAGGCCCAGCGCCAGATGTCGCGCAGCCGGGTGATCGCCCAGCTGTCGGTCTGCGCCCTGCAGCACAACTGCCTGACCGCCCAGAACACCTTCCTGCGCCGCTTCGAGGGAGCACTGCCGACCTCCGCTGCCTGCAACGCCGACTGTTTGGGTTGCATCTCCCTGCAGACCGACTCCGGAGCACCGACTCCCCAACCACGGATTGCCCGGGCCCCCACCGCGGAGGACCTCATCGAGGTGGGCAGCTACCACCTTGATGGCGCCCTGGAGCGGGGGGAGGGGGGCATGGTGAGCTTCGGCCAGGGCTGCGAGGGAGAGCCGCTCTTGAGGGAGAGGGCGCTCCGCCCGGTCGCGCTTGAGCTACGTCGCAGGTATCCCGAGGCGACCGTCCATATCAACACCAACGGGAGCCGGCCTCAGGCTCTGAAGCGGCTTATCCGGGCCGGGGTGAACAGCTGCCGGATCAGCGTCTTCAGCTTCCGCCAGGAGCTGTTCGCCGCCTACTACCGTCCCCGCGGCTACTCGATCGAGGATGTCCTGGAGTGCGCTCGGGTGGCCCGGCGAGGCGGCGCTCAGCTGACCATTAACCTGCTCACCTTCCCGGGGGTGTCGGACACTCCCGAGGAGGTGGCCGCGACGGTGCGAACCCTCCAGGCGCTGGAGGTGGAGCAGGTGCAGCTGCGCAGCCTGAACGCGGACCCGCTCTGGTTGATGAGCCGCCTGCCGGCGCTCGGCAAAGGTATCGGGCTGGAGCAACTCACCGAGACGCTGCGCTTGAAGTTGCCGTCGGTCGGGTTGGGCAACTTCACCCGCCCGGTCAAGTCGGTGGGACCAGCTCGCCGAGTTGGCGCCAGCGCCTGACACGCCGGCACCGGACCGCGCGCCTCGCTAGTGGAACGTCTCAGTGATCGTTAGACATTGAGGTCGAGCATCCGGATCCCCTCCCCTCCCGGCCGTGTCGACCACGCAGAAGACGTTACCTTCGGGATCCTCGAGGAGGATGAAATCCTCCCCTGGTTCAGGAGTGCGGGGATGGACGGTGGCGCCCAGCTCGCGCAATCGTCGAGCCTCCTCATCCTGGTGGTCGGTGTAGAGATCCAGATGCAAACGGTTCTTCCCCATGCGCTTCTCCGGAACGACCTGCAGTGAAATGTTGACGTGCCCTCCCTGGGGATCCCCGAGGACCGCGAAATCCTCCTCGGGGGAATCTCTGAGGACATAGCCGAGCGCCTGCTGCCAGAACGCCAACATGGTTGGAAAGTCATTGCAGTCGATCACGACAGATCCGACGTACATGTGGACCTCCTTGCGGATGATCGATCGTCACATCACGAGGACACCGCCGCACTCTATCGGCTCTCTCCGGCCCATGCCGATGCCGTAATTTCGGAGGTGAGAGAGGCGGTGAGCAACTGGGCCCAGGTGGCTGAGGCGGTGGGGCTCTCGCGAGAAGAGCGGGACCTCATGGGCGACGCACTCGCGGGCGCCGAGCGGGCCTGACCCAGCTGGTCTGGCGTCGACTCGAGCGGCCGGTGTAGCGGCCAGGAAAATCGCAGCCTGGCCTATGATCGGGGAATGAGTTCGCCTCCCGATGGCCGGGACGGCTTCGGGTGGATCGGCTCCTCGTCTCCCGTGGCTCCAGCTGAGCGGCCCAGCGACTTGGGCCTCCAAGAGCCACCGGCTGAGGACCGAGCGTGGCCCACGCCCGGTTCCTGGGGCAGCGGCGACTACCGCTCCCTGCCTCCAGATGGGCAGAAGCCCAAGCGTCGGGGGGGCGTCGTGGGCTCGATCCTGGCGGGCGCCTTTGCCGTCTTCAAGTACGGCTTCCTGCTGCTCAAGCTGGGGGCGTTCAAAGGAACCCTGATCACGATGGTGGTCAGCGTCGTCGTCTATTCCCTGTTTTTCGGGCCCGTCTTCGCGATCGGATTCGTTCTCCTCATCCTGGTGCACGAGATGGGCCACTATCTGATGGCCAGGCGGCTCGGGCAGTCGGTCTCCGCGCCGGTCTTCATCCCTTTCCTGGGCGCGCTGATCAACATGCGACGCCAGCCCGCCTCGGTCCAGCAGGAGGCGACCATGGCGCTGGCCGGCCCCACGGTGGGCACGGCCGCCGCTTGGCTCTGCGTCCTGGTGGGGATCAGCCAGCACTCCGAGTTCTGGGCGGCCCTGGGCTATCTGGGGTGCCTGCTAAACCTTTTCAACCTGATCCCGGCCACTCCCTTGGACGGGGGCCGGGTCACCGCCGCCGTCTCCAAGTGGGCCAACCTGGTCGGCCTGGGGATCCTCATCCTCTACGCCGTCTGGGCCTTCACCTCCGGCACGGCGGTCAGTCCGGTGATCGCGATCATCGTGCTCTTCGCCTTCTTCGGGACCTTCTCCCGGTTCCGCCAGGCCCGGCGCATGCCCGGGTATCTGGCGGTGCCTACCCGGGAACGCTGGATCTTCCTGGGCTGCTACTTGCTGATCGTCCTGGTCGCCGGGCTGGGGGTGGTCAAGGGTTATCCCTACCTCCACTACGTGCACACCGTCCACCTCCCGTTTAGCTTCTGAGCCTGGCTGGTAGACTCGAAGAGCAACCATGAAGGCGATTCACCCCGAGTACTTTCACGACACCACGGTCAGCTGTTCCTGCGGGAACAGCTTCACGACCGGGTCCACCCAGCAGACCCTGCACACCGAGGTCTGCAGCGTCTGCCACCCGTTCTTCACCGGGCAGCAGCGGATCGTGGACACCGGGGGCCAGGTGGAACGCTTCCGCCGCCGCGCCCAGCTCGCCCAGCAGCCGTAGCTCGCCGACCGGCCCAACCCCGACCGGGCAGCCGCCGCCAAGTCATGACTTGGGCAGCCGGCCGTACCGGAGCCTGGGGCACCGGCTCCAGGCCGGTCGTGGTCATCCATTAGATAAGGTGACGATCGTGTTGGAGAGCAATTCATGAAGGCGATGGGCGGCCCCCGCGGGCTGGGCAGTTGCGCACCGGGAAGGGCGGGCTGATGCTGGCCCCCGGGTTGGAGGCGCGGCTGGAGGCGGTCCGGGCCCGGTCGGAGGCGATCACCGCGGAGCTTCAGGATCCGGTGGTGAGCCGCGATCCCGGCCAGCTGGAGCGGCTCGGCAAAGAGCAGGCCGAGCTGCGCCCGGTGGTTGAGGCGCTGGCCTCTCTGCGCCAGTCCCAGGCGGCGGAGGCGGAGGCGCGCAAGCTGGCCGGAAGCGAGCCGGACCCCGAGATGCGGTCCTTCCTCGAGGCGGAGGCCCGCCAGGAGTCCGAGAGCGCCGCCCAGCGGTTGGGCGCCCTCAAGCTGTTGCTGCTACCGCGAGACCCGGACGACGACCGGGATGCGGTGGTCGAGATCCGCTCGGGGACGGGGGGTGATGAGGCGGCGCTCTTCGCCGCCGACCTGATGCGCATGTACCTGCGCTTCGCGGAGCGGCGCCGCTGGCGGGTGGAGCTGCTCGATAGCTCGGCCACCGAGGGCGGGGGCTTCAAGGAGGTCTCCTTCGAAGTCCACGGCCGGAGTGCCTACGGCACCATGAAGTTCGAGAGTGGGGTCCACCGGGTGCAACGAGTGCCCAAGACCGAGTCCCAGGGCCGCATCCACACCTCGGCCGCCAGCGTGGTGGTGCTCCCGGAGGCCGACGACCTCGACGTCGAGATCAACGACGAGGACCTCCGGGTCGACGTCTTCCGTTCCACCGGGCCCGGCGGCCAGAGCGTCAACACCACCGACTCGGCGGTCAGGATCACCCACCTGCCCACCGGTCTGGTGGTGACCTGCCAAGACGAGAAGTCCCAGCACAAGAACCGGGCCAAGGCGCTCCGGGTGCTCCGCTCTCGGCTCTACGACTTGAAGCAAAGGGAGCGGGACGCCGAGCTGCAGGAGACCAGGCGCTCCATGGTCGGCCATGGCGACCGCAGCGAGAAGGTCCGCACCTACAACTTCGCGGAGGGCCGGGTGACTGACCACCGCATCGATCTCAAGGTCTACCAGCTGCCGCGGGTCATGGAGGGGGAGCTGGAGCTGCTGATCGGACCTCTTCAGGCCGCGGAGCAGGCCCGGCGGCTGGCCGGGGAGAACTGACCTCACCCCTTGGCCGCCGCGCTTCAGTACGTCGCCCGGGGCTGAGGGCGAGCTCGCCGGCATCAGTTCCGATAGTTCACTCCGGGTCAGGGAGCCTCGACCGGAGGAGGCGTGGCCGGCAGAACGGCGGCTCCCGCCTGGGGGCGCCTCCCCCGCCCACCCCGTCGCCGCCGCCTGCCGGGGCGCGCGGCGGCGGCCGGAGCCTCGGCCTCCGTGGCGGCTGCAGCGTCGGCCTCCGTGGCGGGCGGAGCAGTGACCGGAGCGGGAGGCCGTCGCCGGCCCGGGTTGGGAGTTACCCGGGGAGGCGGCGGCATGCCGACGGCCACCAGGTGCGCCAGGGTCCGCCACTCGAATTCCTCCTGGCCGAGGCGGATAAGCCGGACGAAACAGTCGGCGGTGGCCTCTGCGTCGGCCAGGGCGTAGTGCGGGTTGCGATGGGTGACTCCCAGACGCTCGCAGAGCCGTTCCAGGCCGATCGTGTCCTTGAGCTGGAAGAGGAAGCCCGCAATCCGGGAGGTGTCCAGGTGGTGATTGTTGAGGGGCCGGCCCAGTGCCCGGGAGACCAGACGGGTGTCGAATCCGTCAGCGGAGTGCTCGATCAGCACCGTGCCCACCGCGAGGTCGGCAAAGGCCGTCGCGACCTGGTGCAGGGTCGGGGCGCCCCCCAGCATGGAACTGTTGATCCCATGGACCCGACGGGCGTAGGGATTGATGTGGTCGGCGGTGTGCACCAGGCTCTCCAAGGAGATCCGGGGCTCCGGCGGCCCCTCGTCGGCCCCGAGTTGAAAGCGGACCGCCCCCAATTCGACCATGCGGTGGGGGAAATGGCCGGTCGTCTCGCAATCGAGGGCCACAAAGCTGAGCTCGGCGAGCTCGGTGCTCAGTGGCAGCCGCTCCGGGAGCTCACCCGCGGTGGCCAGCGCCAGAGCCGAAGGATTGTGGAAGGGAGCGGCATCCGGCGAGGCGGGTCCCAGCCGGGGGATCAAGCGCTCGCCCGGTCCGCTGAAGCCCCGCTGCCGGCCCCGCTTGGGGCGCGAGGTGGAGAGGGGCGCCGGGGGCGGCACGTCTCGAGCGGCTTCTGGAAGTGGACGGTCCACCGACCCATCCTATCGGTGTCTCTGGGCCGGCACCCGGGCGAGAGGGCCCGCTGATCGGGGGGCCGAGCCTCCCCGGATATACTCGGCCCTAGTTTGCCCTTCCTTGCCACCGGGCTCAGCCACCATCTGGCACCCCTGCCGGTTCGCGAGCGGCTCCATCTGGACGAAGCTCAGATCGTGGAGTCGCTACGAGCCCTGGTGGGTCATGCCGGCCTGACAGGAGCAGTGTGCCTCAGCACCTGCAACCGGACCGAGTTCTACGTGACCACCCAAAACGACCGCCAGAGTCAACAGGCCACCGCCCGCTTCTTTCACTACATCTCGCCCGAACCCACCTACGCCGAACTCATTTACAGCCATCCGGGCCGGGCTGGATTGCACCACACCTTCCGGGTCGCGAGCGGCCTGGACAGCGTGGTGCTGGGTGAGGCCCAGGTGCTGGCCCAGTTCAAAAGGGCCCACCGGGTGGCCCAGCAGGCGGGGACCATCGACGCCGAGCTCGATCTGGTGATGCGCCGCGCCGTGGAGACGGCCAAGCGGGTGCGCACCTCTACCGGGATCTCGCGCCAGGCGGTGGGCTACGGCCAGGCCGCTACCGCGATCGCCCGGGAGCGCCTGGGCGACCTGAAGGGGTTGGGGGCGGTGATCGTCGGGGCCGGGAGCGTGGGCAGCGCCACAGCCCGTCTCCTCACGCGGGCCGGGGTGGCTCCCCTGTTCGTGGCCCGCCGGGGCCAGAAGGCCCTAGCCCTGGCCCAGGCTCTGGGGGCCGAGCTGGTCGACCTGGAGCAGCTGCCCTCGCTGGCCTCGGCGGTGCGTCTGATCGTCTCCAGCACCAGCAGTGAGGACCGGGTCATCGGTCGGAAACTGATCTCCGAGGTGAGGCGGGTCCAGGGCTCCAGCGGAAGTCTCCTGATCCTCGACCTCGCGGTCCCCCGGGACGTGGATCCGGCCACGGCCAGACTTGAGGGGGTCACCCTTCTCGACCTGGACCAGCTAGGGGAGGTAATCCGGCAGAACCTGAACCAGCGCGAACAACACCGTCCCGCCGCCGAAGCGGTCGTGGAGGCGGCGATCGCCGAGCTGGAGCTCGAGCTGGGCCGGCGCGCCGCGGTGCCCCTGATCACCGCGCTGGTGGACCGGGCCGAGCTGGTCCGGCAGGGAGAACTGGCCCGGACTTTGTCCCGGATGCGGCCGCTCAGCGAGGAGGAGCGGGCCCACCTGGATCGGCTGACTCAGGCCATCGCGGCCAAGCTGCTCCACCATCCGATCGCGTTTCTCCGGCAGCATGCCGACGACCCCGACCGACGCCAGCTCCTGGAGGAGGCCTTCGGTCTGGAGGGAGCGCAGGACGATTGATCGCGCTCGCCACCAGGGGGAGCGCGCTCGCCCGGGCCCAGGCCGAACTGGCGATGACCGCCCTGCGGTCGCAGTTCCCCGGCCAGGAGTTCACCGCGGTGGTGGTGGACTCGGACGGGGACCTGAGTCCCGCCACCGTCGCCCCTGACCTGCCCGGTCAGGGATGGTTCACTTCCCGGCTGGAACGGGCGCTGCGGACCGGCCAGGTGGAGGGGGCGATCCACAGCGCCAAGGACCTACCCACCGACCTCTCGCCCGACCTGTTATTGGCCGGTTTTTTGCCCCGCGCTGATCCCCGGGATGCCCTGGTGGCGGCCGGTGACCTGGCCCTCGGGGAGTTGCGTCAAGGGGCCCGGGTCGGCACCTCCTCACCGCGCCGGGCGGCGCAGCTGCTGGCCCTGCGCCCGGACCTGGAGGTGGCGACCATCCGGGGCAACGTCGAGACCCGAGTCCGCAAGGTGCGCGAAGGGGAGTTCGACGCCTGCGTCATCGCCCTGGCGGGACTGCTCCGGATCGATCGGCAGCACGAGGGGCAGGCGCTGGACCCGTTGCGGGAGTGCACCCCGGCCCCGGCCCAGGGGGCGATCGCGATCCAGGCGCGGGTCGGCACCCAGTTCGCCGAGATGGCAGCGAGCGTCGACGACCAGGTGACCAGGTCCTGCGTCGAGGCGGAACGGCTGGTGCTGACCCAGATGGGGGGCGGCTGTCGGCTGCCGCTCGGGACTTTGGCCGAGCCCCTGGGAGCGGGCCGGGTGCGGCTCACCGTAGCCTGGGCCGAGGAGCCGGGGGCGGCGGTGCGGCGCATCACCGAGGAGACCTCGCAAGGGAAGATCTCCGAACTGGCGATCGCGATGGCGCAGGAACTGCGGTGACGGCAGCGACCCTCCGCGGTCGCCGCATCCTGGTGACCCGGGCCAGCGCCCAAGCCGAGGAGCTGGTGGAAATGCTGCGCCGCCGTGGGGCTGAGCCGCTGGCGGTCCCGGTGATGCAGCTGGAGCCGCTGTTGACGGAGGCGGAATTCCGGGACCTGGGGGTGGGCATCTCCAGGGGGCGCTGGGACGACGTGGTCTTCACCAGCGCCAACGCGGTGCGCCTGGTCCTGCCGCAGTTCGCGGGGGCCTCGCCAGGGACCCGGATCTTCGCCATCGGGCCCGGCACGGCCGCCGCCGCAGAGGAGCGGGGCTGGCCGGTCGAGCCCCTGGCCGAGACCTTCATCGCGGAGGGGCTCGCCGAGCAGCTCATCAAAGTGGGGGTTGCCGGTCGGCGGGTGCTCTTGCCCCGCGCCGCCGGGGCCCGGGAGGTTTTGGCGGAGGCGCTGGCGCGGGCCGGCGCGGAGCTGGAGTTGGTCGCCCTCTACCGGATGACTCCCGAGGAGCGGTCGCGGCCGGCGCTGGCGCGGGCCCTCGCGGCCCCGGGGCTGGACTGCATCGTCTTCGCCAGCGGCAGCTCGGTGGACTGCTTCCAGCTCCTGCGAGGTGAGCGGCCGGTGCCCAGCTCGGTGCTGGTCGCCTGCATTGGGCCCATCACGGCCCAGGCTGCGGAAAGCGCCGGTTTGCGACCTCGGGTGGTCGCCGAGGAGCACTCCCTGCCCGGCCTGCTGGCCGCGCTGGAGCTGCAGCTCGGCCCGTTGCCGGAAAATGAGCGCCGACCATGAGCTTTCCGGAAGACCGACCCCGCCGACTGCGCCGCAACCCCTTGCTGCGCGGGCTGGTCAGCGAGGCCTGGCTGGCCCCCAGAAACCTGGTCCTGCCGGTCTTCGTCAGTGCCGCCATCCCGGCCCGGCGCGAGGTTCCGACCATGCCCGGGGTATTCCAGGAGACTCCGGAATCCCTGGTCCAGGTGGCGGAGGAAGCGGTCGAGCTGGGGATCCCGGGGATGATCCTCTTCGGCATCCCGGACAGGAAAGACCCGGAGGGCTCGTCCGCCTGGGACGACCAGGGAGTGATCCAGACGGCTCTCCGACGGCTGCGCCAGTCGGTGGGGGACCGCCTGCTGCTGATCGCCGACAACTGCCTCGACGAGTTCACTGACCACGGGCACTGCGGCGTCCTGACCGAGTCCGGCGAGGTCGACAACGATGCCACCATTGCCCGGTACGCCAGGACGGCGGTCAGTCAGGCGGCGGCCGGGGCCGACCTCATCGCCCCCTCGGGAATGATGGATGGGCAGGTGGGGTCGATCCGGGCCGCCCTGGACGACGCCGGCTATGCCCAAACTGCGATCCTCGCCTACGCCGCCAAGTACGCCTCAGCTTTCTACGGTCCCTTCCGCGACGCTGCCGAGTGCCAGCCGACGTTCGGCGACCGGCGCGGATACCAGATGGACCCGGCCAACCGGCGCGAGGCGATGCGCGAAATCGAGATGGACGTCTTGGAGGGAGCCGACCTCTTGATGATCAAGCCCGCCCTCCCTTACCTGGACGTGCTGCTGGATGCGCGTCAGCACTTCGACCAGCCGCTCGGGGTCTTCAGCGTGAGCGGGGAATACGCCATGCTCCAAGCGGGGGCTGCCGCTGGCGGTCTGGAGCTCCGAGACACAGTGCTGGAGACCCACCTCGCCATGCGCCGGGCTGGGGCCGACTTCATCATCACCTACTTTGCCCGCCAGATCTGCCGCTGGTTGAAGGAGTCCGACTGATGGGTTCCTCGAGCTGGCGGGCGGCGAGTGGCGTCCTGGCCGGGGTGCTGGTCGTGGCGGTCGTCGGGCTCGGCGCCTATTTCATCAACGTGGCCGCCACCAGGAGGACTTCCCCAGTGACCAGTGCAGACTGCGCCGGCGCCAACTTCAGCGACCCGCTAGGACCTTTGGACCAACCTTCCAACGTCCACCACTACGCCAAAGCGCCGGCCTTCACCATCGACCCGGAGCGGCTCTACCAAGCGACCATCGCCAGCGCCAAGGGCGACATCGTGATCTGCCTGGTGCCCGGGTGGGCGCCGCACACAGTGAACAGCTTCGTGACTCTGATCCGCAACCATTTCTTCGACGGTCTGCGCTGGGGCCGGGACCCCTCCACCGCTCCCGGCGGACCGGTGATCCAGGGGGGCAGCCCCAACAGCAATCTCACCGGAGGACCGGGCTACCAGTTCAAGGACGAGAAGGTGGTCAGCCCGCTCTACACGAAGGGGGCCTATCAGCCGGGCGCGGTGGCCATGGCCAACTCCGGCCCCAACACCAACGGGAGCCAGTTCTTCATCACCCTCTCCTCGTTCACCCTGCCGGCCAGCTACAACCTGTTCGGGGAGGTCGTCTCCGGCCTCGACGTGGCCCTCACGGTGAAGCAGGGCGACCCGATGCACATCACCGTTCGGGAGCAGTTGCCCTGACCGAACCTGGGTCCTTCTCCCTGGAGCGCTCCGCTGCCGCCATGGCCCGTGCCCGGCGCTCGCTGCCGGGAGGGGTCAACAGCCCGGTGCGCTCCTTCCGCGGCGTCGGCGGTACGCCGCCCTTCTTCCAGCGGGCGGAGGCCCAGTTCCTCTTCGACATCGATGACCACCGCTACCTGGATATGGTGCTCGCCTACGGCCCTCTGATTCTGGGTCACCTTCACCCCGCGGTGGTCGCAGCGATCAGCCGCCAGCTCCAGCTGGGGGAAGCCTTCGGCGGACCGACGGAAGCGGAAGTTGAGCTCGCCGAAGAGATCGGCAGGCGGATGCCGAGCCTGGAGATGGTGCGGCTGGTCAGCAGCGGCACCGAGGCCGCCATGAGTGCTATTCGGCTGGCCCGGGGGGCGACCGGCCGCGATCTCCTGGTCAAGTTCGCCGGCTGCTACCACGGCCACAGCGACGGGCTGCTGGCGGCGGCCGGATCCGGGGTGGCCACCCTCTCCATCCCGGGCTCCCCGGGGGTGCCCCCGGGCACGGTCGCCGACACGCTGGTGCTCCCCTTCAACGACCCGGAGACAATCTCGGAGCTCTTCTCCCGCTCGGGAGATCGGATCGCCGCGGTGATCGTCGAGCCGGTGCCCGGGAACATGGGCGTGGTCCTCCCTGCCGAGGGCTTCCTGGAGCTCCTCCGCCAGCTCACCAGCAGCCACCGCAGCCTGCTGATCTTCGATGAGGTCATCACCGGCTTCCGGGTGGGGCGTGGTGGCGCCCAGGGCCTGTTCGGGATCACCCCCGATCTCACCTGCTTGGGCAAGGTGATCGGCGGCGGGCTTCCGGTCGGGGCCTTTGGGGGCCGCCGAGACCTGATGTCCCAACTCGCCCCCGAGGGCGACGTGTACCAGGCCGGGACCCTGAGCGGGAACCCGCTGGCGGTGGCGGCCGGGCTGGCCGCGCTGGCCGAGCTGGTCGGGCCCGAACCCTACCAGCAGCTGGAGGCGCTCGGGTCCCAGCTGGAGTCGGGGATTTTGGAGGCAGCCCAGCGTCGGGGCCGCCCGATCCAGGTAAACCGCCAGGGATCGATGCTGACCGTCTACTTCTCGCCAGTGCCGGTCACCGATTACCAAACTACCCTGGGCTCCGACCGGGAGACCTTCGCCCGGATGCACTTCGAGCTGCTCCGCCGGGGCGTGTTCTGGCCCCCGTCCGCCTTCGAGTCCGTCTTCCTGTCCCTGCGCCACGAGCCCTCGGATGTGGACTACCTGGTGCGCGCCTTCGACTTGGGTCTGGCGGCCCTGGACGCCGCTTGAGGACCCTTGGGCGGCCGGAGGATTTGAACTCGGGCCGCAGAGGGCTTGAACTCAGACCGCTGCTATACTCCGGGCACCCTCGGCGGCTCCCCAGAGGCATTTGCAGTGATCGGTCTCGACCCCGGGTGGCCCCTCGCGGTCCCGCCTGAAGGTGCGTCGGCGAGCCTCCCCCAAGGCCAGCTAGGCGGCCGGTCTCCCCAACTGCGCCCGGGCTCGGAGGGCTAGCCGGTGGCTGCCGGACAGGTCGCCGGAATCGATCGTCCAGCTCGGCCCCAGGAGAACCCTCCCGCGGCTGAAGAGCGCCAGCTGACCCTGGTGGAGCACCTGGAGGAGCTGCGCCGGGTGGTTCTGATCAGCATGATCGCCTGGGCGGTCGCGACCGCGGTGGCCTTCATCTTCAACCACCAGATGATCGGGATCCTGGAGCGGCCGCTCCATCTGGCGCTGGGCCACACCCACTCCCCGTTCGGCCAGCACGTGGTGGTGACCAGCCCCATCGAGGGCCTCTCGATCCCCTTCAAGGTGGCGGCCGCCGCCGGCGTCGTCCTCTCCTTGCCGATCACCGTCTGGCAGATCTGGACCTTCGTCAAGCCGGGCCTGCGCCGCAGCGAGCGGAACCTGGCCTTCCCGTTCATCTTCGGGACCTTGTTCTTCTTCTCCGTGGGAGGCCTGTTCGCTTACTTCATCCTCCCCGTCGGGCTCACCTTCCTGGCGACCTTCTTGGGCACCAACGCCGTCTACCTGCCCGACCTCAACTCCTACCTGACCTTCCTGGCGTTGGTGGTGCTGATCTTCGGGGTCACCTTCGAGATGCCCGTCGTCCTCTGCACTTTGGGGGCGGTGGGTATCCTCAGCAGCGCCAAGCTGCGCCGATGGCGCAAGGCGGCCTACTTCATCATGGTGGGGGTGGCGCTGATCGTCACTCCCGGCGCCGACCCCTTCACCCCCACCTTCTTGTCGGTGGCGCTGATCATTCTTTACGAGGGCAGCATCTTGGCCATTCGCCACGGCCTGCACCGCTGATGGCGCGCCGCGACGACCGTGCCCCCGACCAGCTGCGCCCGCTGCTGATCGACACCTCGGTGCGGAGCTGGGCCGAGGGCGCCGCCCTGATCACCATGGGCGCCACCACGGTCCTCTGTTCCGCCACTGTGGAAGGGCGGGTCCCGCCCCACCGCCGCGGCTCCCGGGCCGGCTGGGTCACCGCCGAGTACGCGATGCTGCCCCGGTCCACCCACGAGCGCAGTCCCCGGGAGCGGGGCGGGCGGATCGAAGGCCGCTCGCAGGAGATCCAGCGCCTGATCGCCCGCAGCCTGCGCGCCGCCGTCGACCTGGGCCGCCTGGGCGAGCGGACGGTGATCGTGGACTGCGACGTGATCCACGCCGACGGCGGCACTAGGACGGCCGCCATCAGCGGGGGCTACGTGGCCCTGGCCCTGGCCTGCCGGAGGCTCGAGGAGGCCGCCATGGTGGTCTCCTCGCCAATGGTTCGCCAGGTGGCGGCGGTGAGTCTCGGGCTCTTGGACGGTGTCGCACTGCTCGACCTGGACTATCTCGAGGACTCCCAGGTGAGCACCGACCTCAACGTGGTGATGAGCGCGGAGGGCGGCATCATCGAGGTCCAGGGGACCGCGGAACGCGACCCCTTCAACGAGGCCCAGCTGGGGCAGCTGATCGGCCTGGCCCGGGGCGGCATCTCCCAGATCCTGGCGGCCCAATCGCAAGCGCTGGCACCCTCCTCCTGACCGGGTCAGCCGGCGAGGGCGCACCTGGCCGCTGGGCGGCCCGGCCGTGGCACGTGGTGGTGGCCAGTCGCAACCGGGGCAAGGCCGCCGAACTACGCCGGCTGCTGCAGGCGATGCCGTGGCGCCTTTTGGAGCTGGACCAGGCTCCCGGCGGTCACCAGATCGAGTGGGTGGAGGACGGCGCCACCTACCTGGAGAATGCCGTCATCAAAGCGCGGGCGGTGAGCGCCGGCACCGGGCTTCCGGCGCTGGCCGATGACAGTGGCATCGAGGTTCCGGCACTCGGCGGCTGGCCCGGAATCCACACCGCCCGGTGGATGGGGGACGTGGCCACCCCAACTCAGCTGCTGCAGGGCCTGACGGAGCGGATCGCCGGGCTCCCCGAGGAGAGCCGCCGAGCGACCTTCATCTGCGCCTTGGCGCTGACTGTGCCCGAGCCCGGGTCGGACGCCTCGCTGATCGTCACCGAGTCCCGGCTCGATGGCAGGCTGGTGACTGAGCCCCGCGGCCGGGGCGGCTTTGGCTACGACCCGATCTTCATCCCCTTGGGCGAGCAGCGCACCATGGCTGAGATGAGTCGGGCCCACAAGGACGAGATCAGTCACCGAGCGATGGCGGCGCGCCAGCTGCTGGCCAAGCTCCCCTGAGGGGGGCCCCTCGCGGGGGAGCCCGGGAGCGGTCCCGTTCCGTCCGATCCGGTCTGTGCCGCTGGAAGTGGGTCGGAACCGCAGGCCGTCTCTGGTGCGCCAGGCCCCCGCCCGGTCGGGCCCTTGCTCCCGTCATCTGAGTCGGGGCTAAGATTCCCTCGCTGTCGGGGTGTGGCCTAGCGGTAAGGCGCCTGCTTTGGGAGCAGGAGATCGGCGGTTCGATCCCGCCCACCCCGACCAGCTGGTAGCGGTCGTGTCGCAAGGGCGGTGTGCCGCCACTCCCCAGTCCCAGGTCTGGGGGATAACTGGGCCAGGCGCCTGCAATGAATCCTGGGGGTTCGGCAAACGGTATAGTAGATCGTCGGCATATGGTATAGTCGCTCTCCGGCAAACGGTATAGTAGCTGAGATGCCATACGTCCACCGAATCGTCGACGATGAGCTCGATGAACTGCTCAAGAGTTTGTCCGCCTTAGCTTTAGAAGGCCCAAGAGGGGTCGGGAAGACAGCCACGGCGGTCAGAAGAGCCAAGACCGTGTTCAGGCTGGATGAGCCAGCCCAGCTAGAGATTCTGGCGGCAGGGCCCGCGCTACTCGATGCTGGAGAGGGTACGGTCGTCATTGACGAGTGGCAACGCTACCCGGCCGTCTGGGACTTCGTCCGCCGCCGGGTCGACGACGGAGCCAAGCCGGGGCGCTTTCTGCTGACGGGGAGCTCGACCTCGGTCGAGTCCCCAACCCATTCCGGAGCGGGGCGAATCGTGCAACTTCGCATGCGCCCGATGAGTCTTGCCGAGCGCGGCCTGGCTAACCCAACGGTGAGCCTCGCCGGCCTCCTCCAAGGTGGCCGAGGAGCTGTCCGCGGGACCACTGGGGTTGACCTGCCGGAGTATGCCCACGAGATCCTGGCCTCCGGATTCCCCGGGATCCGGCGGCTGCAAGGTCGGGCGCGGCGGGCCCAGATTGAGGGCTATCTAGCGCGAGTGGTGACGCGGGACTTTCCTGACCAGGGATTACGAGTTCGCCGGCCTGACGAGTTGCGGGCGTGGTTGACGGCCTATGCTGCCGCCACTTCGACGACCACTTCCTACGATCGGCTGCTCACGGCAGCGACACCGGGCGAGGCGGGTAAGCCGAGCAAAGTGACCACGATCGCGTACCGAGACGTGCTTTCGTCGCTGTGGCTGCTCGATCCGGTCGCGGGGTGGTCTACTAGTTTGGGGCAGCTCCGGAGACTGACCCAGGCCCCGAAACATAATTTGGCCGATCCAGCCTTGGCGGCCCACCTACTCGGAATTGGGTCGGACGCACTCCTCCGCGGGGAGGCATCTGGTCCAGAGGTTCTTCGCGACGGAACCCTTTTCGGGGCCCTCTTCGAGTCGCTGGTCGCCCAAAGCGTAAAGGTCTACGCGCAAGCGAACGAGGCAGCTGTTTACCACTTACGGACCAGGGCCGGCGAACACGAGGTGGACCTGATTGTCGAGCGCGCCGACAAGCGGGTGGTAGCCTTCGACGTCAAGCTCGCCCAGTCGCCAGATCCGAGCGATCTCCGCCACCTGCACTGGCTCCGAGAGCAGCTGGGCGAACGACTCCTTGACGCAGCGGTCATCACTACTGGCACGCGAGCCTATCGGCGCGACGATGGTGTCGCGGTAATACCCGCGGTGCTGCTGGGTGCCTGACTCCGGTCAGCTCCTTGCGGCCCTCGTCGTCTCAAAACAATCGAGGCCGTGGTGGGATGACGCTCTTGCAGGAGTACCGAGGCCAACCTGGCTGCCTGTTCGCAAACTACCGGCACGGGGATCGCAGTCAGTGGACCTGACACGATCGACGACTGGGTCAACATGCAGCAAGACGGCATCGGGGCACCGGATCGGGGTGTTGTAATTCAGCGAAAGTGACACTGCCAATAGCTCAGCGACTCTGTCACAGCGCGGGCCACGGCGTCGGAGACCGGTCTCAGAGGCTTGGGAACCCGGTGCTATACTCGCCCAAGGTCTTCCCAGGGAGGTTCGGCCATGCTCTCTACGACCCACATCGTCTTTCTGCTGTTGGTGATCCTGCTGGCTCTGGTCGTCTTCGGACCCAAGCGGCTTCCCGAGTTGGGCAGCAGCGTCGGCAAGGCCCTGCACGAATTCCGGAAGGCCTCGGCTTCGACCATGGACGAGGTGAGGTCGGTCACCAACTCGGTGACCACCACGCCGACCACTGTCGAAACCAAGCCCCCTGACGGGGAGCCGGTCGCTGCCGCTCCAGCCGCCGAGGTCAAGCCGACCGACTGAGTCCGCCGGACCCGGCGGCGGCTTCTCAGGTGAGTTGCGCCACGCGAAGCCGCTGGATTGGGAATTGTCCCGGGCCGCCAGCAGCTAGGCTCGCATCATGGTGGACCGCCGACTCCAGCTGGCGGGCGAGGACGGCCGCCGCCGCTGCCCTTGGGCGACCGGGCCCTGGCTCACTCCCTACCACGATTCGGAGTGGGGAGTTCCGGTCCACGACGACCGCCGCCACTTTGAGCTCCTGGTGCTGGAGGGAGCCCAGGCCGGACTCAGCTGGCTCACCGTGCTCCGCCGGCGCGAAGGTTACCGTCGGGCCTTCGCTGACTTCGAACCGGAAGAGGTAGCCCGGTTCGACAGCCGTCGGGTTCTGGCGCTGCTCGCCGACCCCGGGATCATCCGCAATCGTCAGAAGGTGCAGTCCGCGGTCGGGAACGCCGCGGCTCTGCTCACTGTCCAAGCGGAGCAGGGTAGCTTCGACAACTACATCTGGCGCTTCGTAGGCGGCGGTCAACTGGTGAACCGGTGGACGTCGCCAGACCAGGTGCCAGCCCACACCCCGCTCGCGGCCGCTCTGAGCGCCGATCTTCGGCGCCGGGGTTTCAGCTTCGTGGGGCCGACTGTCTGTTACTCCTACCTCCAGGCGGCCGGACTGGTGCTCGACCACCTCACCGGCTGCTTCCGCTTCGAGGAGCTGGCCGGACCTCGCGGCTAGGCTCGGGGAGTTGGTTGGCGGCGGACCGCAGCAGTTTTTCCGGGCACTGGCGGACAGTCGTCGCGGGGGCGGGGAGGGAGCGAAGCTGTCCAGCACGCTGGGCAAAGCCCAACCGGTAGCGAGCCGCGAGCCCCGGTGCCCACGGCCTGAGGCACTCGGCTGCCGGCGGGGACCGCTTACCGGCGAGTAGGGGAGCCGGCTAGCCGGCTCCGAACCAGCCGGAGAGGTCCAAGATCAGATCGGCGCTGCCGGTGGATTGGTTCTGGAAGTCGAGGGCGCCAGAGGTGCCAAGCCCCAGGACCACGGCGTTCTCGGTGGTCTGGCCGGGGCCCCAGTTGACTTGTGAGGTGGTGGCCGCCGTCTGGCCGGCCGGCCAGACCGCGAAATCGCCGGCTGCTTGGGTGTTGGTCGCGGTCGCATTGACCACCACTCCGGTGGCGTTATGAGTGGGGATTCCCGCTACTCCGGCCAACTGCACCTGCAAGGTCCCGAAGGACGAGATGGTCTCCCCCGCATAGGGCTCGCCGCTGTTCGCCCGGGTGTCCGCCACCCGAGTCGGGACCAGCACGTTGAAGGTTGATCCGCTGTTGGCGCCGGGGGCGCCATCTGTATACCAGCCCGCCACATCGAGGATTACATCCACCGACCCCGGGCTCTGGTTGAGCACGGTGAGGGCACCGCCGGTGCCCAGTTCCACGGTGTCCTGATTGGGGATGGCCGCCCCAGGGGGCACATTGACCGTCGAGGCCAGGGGCGCACCGGCGCCGGCGGGAAAGACCAGGATGGGGCCACCAGCTGAGGCGTCAACCCCGGTCACATTGAGCACCACCGCCTCGGCCCCGCTGCTGGGCACGCCACCGGCGCCGGCCACCTGAACGGTCATCGATTGATGGGGCCCCAGCGTGTCTCCTGAATAGGGAGTTCCGGTGCCCGGCCGGGTGTCGGCAATCCGCGCGGGTGGCAGCGGATTGTAGAGACCAGCCCCGCTGGTGGGGCCGCTGCTGTCGTACCAGCCTTCGACGTCGACAATGATTTGGGTCCAGCCGGTCGAGTTGTAGATCGAGATCTGACCGTTCCGGCCCACGGCCACCTCCGCCAGATCAGCCTTGGTCTGGGTGGCCAGGAAGTCCATGGTGGACGTGAGCGGCAGTGCCACCCCGGCTGGGTAGACGCTCACCATACCTGTTTCGGTGGGAGAGGTGATGGTGACGTTGGCCACCACCGCCGAGACCCCCGAGCTGGGAACCCCGCCTTGGCCGGTCACCTGAACGGTGAGGACTCCCCCGGGACCCGGAGCCTCTCCCGACCCCGGCAGCCCGGCAGCCGGCCGGGTGTCCTCGATCCGGGCCGGGGTGAGAGGGTGATAAGCGCCGGGGGCGGTGTAGAGGAAGCCGTCCCCAGCCGCGGCAGCACTGGTCCCCACTGCCGTCCGCACAGTGATGTCGACGTAGCCCAGGCTGCCCGCCGACGAGGTCGCCGAGATGGAGTTGGCACTGTTCACAGCGAAACTGGCGGCCGGATTGGCGCCAAAGTCCACCGCTGTGGCCCCGGACAAGTTGGCGCCGGAGATCTGCACTGTGGTCCCGCCCCCCGCCGGGCCCTGGGCCGGCGAGACCGAATTGACAATGGGAGCTGCATCGAGGGGGTCGGCGGTGAACCAACCGGAGAGGTCGAGGACCAGGTCGGCGCTGCCGGTCGATTGGTTCTGGAAGTCGAGGGCGCCATCGGTGCCCAGCCCTATGACCGCGGCGTTCTCCGTGGTCTGTCCCGGGACCCAGTTGAGTTCCGAGGTCGTCGAGGCCGCGTGGCCGTCCGGCCACGCGGCGAAGTCGCCGGCGGCTTGGGTATTGGTCACAGTCGCGTTGACCACCACGCCGGTGGCGTTCTGCGTGGGGATTCCGACTTCTCCAACTAGCTGTACCGGCAGGGTCCCGAAGGCCGGGATGGTCTCCCCCGCATCTGGCTCACCACTGTTGGTCCGGGTGTCCACTACCCGAGTCGGAACCATTACGGTAAAAGTTGATCCGAAGGTCGCGCCGGTGCCGCCATCGGTATACCAGCCCGCGACGTCGAGGATTACATCCACCGACCCAAGGCTCTGATTGACCACCGTGAGAGCGCCGCCGCTGCCGAGCTCCACGATGTCCTGATTGGGGACGGCCTCCCCGGGGGTCAAGTTGACCGTCGAGGCTAACAGCGTACCGGATCCGGTGGGAAAGACCAGGAGGGAACTGCCCGCGGTGGCGTCAACCCCGGTGACGTTGAGCACCACTGCCTGGGCCCCGCTGCTGGGCACGCCACCGGCGCCGGCCACCTGAACGGTCATCGATTGGCTGGGCCCCAGCGTCTCTCCTGAATAGGGAGTTCCGGTGCCCGGCCGGGTGTCGGCAATCCGCGCGGGTGGCAGTGGGTTGTAGAGACCAGCTCCGCTGGTGGAGTTGGTGCTGTCGTACCAGCCTTCGACATCGATGATGATTTGGGTCGATCCATTGGCGTTGTAGATCGAGATCTGACCGTTCCGGCCCAGGGCCACCACCGTCAGCTCAGCCTTGGTTTGATTGGGGAGGAAGTCCATGGTGGACGAGAGCGGCACCGCCACTCCACTTGGGTACACACTCACCAAACCAGGTGCGGTGGGACCGGTGATCGTGACGTTGGCCACCACCGCCGCGACCCCCGAGCTGGGAATCCCGCCCCGGCCCGTCACCTGAACGGTGAGGACTTGCCCGGGACCCGGGGCATCTCCCGATCCCGGCAACTCGGATCCCGGCCGCGTGTCCTCGATCCGGGCCGGGGTGAGCGGGTGATAGGCGCCGGGGGCGGTGTAGATGAAGCCGTCTCCGCCCGCGGGAGCACTCGTCCCCACCGCCGTCTGCACGGTGACGTCCACATAGCCCGGGCTGCCCGCCGGCGCAGCCGCCGAGATGGAGTTGGCACCGGTCACGGTGAAGCTGGGCGCTGGGTTGACGCCAAAGTCGACTGCCTCGGCCCCGGAGAGATTGGCGCCGGAGATCTCCACTTGGGTGCCGCCCCCCGCCGGGCCCTGGGCCGGCGACACCGAGCTGACTTGAGGCAGGTTTTGCAGCGTCCAGGAGATGGTGGTCACCGAGGGGATCGCCGGACTCTGCCCGGTGTCTGATTCCAGGGCGGCCCAGGCTTCGTTGGGACTCAGGGTCCCGGACTCCACCTCGGTCATTACCCCGGAGAATTCGATCGCCGGGTAGCCTTTGGCAACCGCCCACTGGCTCAGGGCCTGCCACTCGGCGGCCATGTCCGAGAAGTAGATCTCGGGCAGCGCGCACGCTGCCGGCAGGGCCCAAGCCACCTGATACACCTGCTGGACCGTCCAGCCGTCCGCACTGCCACTTCCTCCCAGGACGTCGTCGCCGTAGTCGGCCAGGTATCCGGGCTGGCCCAACGGGCAGGCGGAAACAGCGGGGGAGGCCGAGTCGAATCCCTGGACCCACGCCACAGTCGGTGGCCCGGGGTACCACTCGTTGTCCGATGACTGCTCCATGTCGTTGGCGCCCCAGATCGTGAGCGGCGCATTCAGCCCGGAGGTGGAGATCGCGCCGACCAGGTTCTGATACCAGGACTGCCCTGATGCGGTCATTTCGGCATTGGTCAGCGCGTAATTGGTATCGACACCGTTGTAGCTGTTGCTGGTACCGATGGCCAGGGTCAGATTGACTGTGCTGGTGGAGTTCTGCGACTCGTAGCCGCTGATCCAGTTTTCCACCAGTGGCTGTAGCGAGGAGTCGGGAATGCAGGTGGGCACGAAGAACATCTCGACGCCGTAGACCACCGGTGAGCTGTTGGGGACGAAGCAGGGAGAACCGAAGTCCAGCACCAGGAGCCCGTTGTGGGGAGGCGGGTGGGCCGACGCCCCCTGCCGGTAGAGCGGACAGTTGACGTTGGGGCTGGTGGTGCATTCGGAGTAGTAGGCGTTGTACTCGTAGTAGGAAGGGGTCACCGACGGGGCTACTCCCACGGTGCTGGCCACTGCGGGCGCATTCTGGGCGGAACCCGAAGCGCCGAAGTCGGGCGCCGTCACCGACGGGGTCGGCGCGGCGCCGGTCACCGCGGTGAGGGCACAGTCGGCCGCCCAGGCGGAGGAGACCGTCCCCGAATACAGGTCGACTGTCCGAAACTCCCCCTTGGCGTTCTTCACGCAGGCGCTGGCCGGATTGACCTCAGTCACCTGCAGGGCCCCGGAGCTCGGCAATTGAGCCAGGCTCTGGGCCTGTCCCTGGATGATGACGATCGCGCCCTCGCTGGAGTCCCCGGGTACCGAGCCCACCAGCAGCGCCGAGGTCGGGCCGGTTAGCCAGCAGCTCTGGGGGACCAGCACCGCGCTGCTGACCGGGAGGTCGAGGCAGGCGATCTGGCTAGCGCTGTCCGGGCTGGCCAACGGGCGAGCGGGCGTAGGGGCAGAGGACGACTGTCGGCTGGCCGCGGGGGTCGACTCCCAGCGCGACGAAACCAGACCGCCGGCCGCTACCAGGGTCAGTGCTGCGATTACCGCCAGTCCGATTCTGCGGTGGGGTTCCAAGTGCTCCAAGGGAATCCGTTGAGGCGGCGGAAGCGGAAGCAGGGGCGGAGGGCCGAAAAATCCATGCTATACCGGCTCAGCGCCTGAGGGTAATCGAGATCAGAGTCGTGGTGGCGACGCCGTTGTGGCGACCCGGTCACGCTTCTGTCGATCCCGGGTCCTGCCTCCACTCAGAGGGGGTCGCCGGCTTCAAGAGCGCGAGCTGTACTTTCCGACCGTTTGCTCGACGGGAAAGGCTGGAGCTGACCGCAGACCGGGAGGAATAGGCCAAGCCGGAGTTCCACGACCGCTTGACGGTCACCGCTCCCAAGCCCTTGTTGCCGGGTCTGACCGGCTTACCCAGTCAGAGTAATCGTAGGAGGAGGCACGATCAGGGCACTGCGAGCCGCGCTAGGTGTACAGTGGCGCCCGGCTCGCACGAGCGGTCACTCACAGTTCAGTAGTGAGAGCCAGGGGGGTGTGCCGGCGAAGTGGCGGAGTGCAGTCCTCTGCACCGCCCTGCTGTCGGGAACGACCACCCTGTTCGGCCCGGTTGTGCTGGCAGCGCCCGGCTCCTTACTGACGTGGGCGGCAGCGGTGCGCGTCGACTAACAGACGCCATTCTTCGGCGAGGCAGTCACAGGCGTGTCCTGTCCCAGCACTGGCCCCTGCGTCGCCGTGGACAACAACGGGGACGTAGTCACCTCCACCAACCGCACCGGCGGAGCGGTAGCTTGGAAGGGGACCAACGTCGACGGCTCCGCTCTGGGTCGGACCTGACCGGATCCTGGCAAGTTGCCTCGGTTTCCTTGAACAACCTGGGACGCCAAGTCGCCCCACTAGAGAACTCGGTGGACCGCCTGGAGCGAAGAATCAGCGGCGCCCCTGCCGGCAGTCAAGACGGGCCTGAGCCGCCTGACGCCACCTCATAGGCGCCGCTCCCAACCTCTTGGCTCATCAATTCAGGATTGGCACCTGTTTCAGGCGCGGTTGACAAAGAGGGCAACCGGTGGAGTTGAGAAGACCGGGTCAGATGGCGGTCGACCCGCCGCATGTGAGGGCGCAGGGCAGCTTCGGCATCGTCGGACCGACCTGACCTTCTGTTACTCCTACTGGCCGCAGCCGGGGCTGGGGGTCGGCGCTCTCGTCAGCCGCTGCCGGGTTGGGATCTGGCTGGCGACCTGGCCGGCCCGAGCCTGCCACGCCAAACGGGAAGGGGAGAGGAGGCGCGGTGCTGGTGGGTATCGCCCGGAGCGCCGCCGGCGCCCGCTTGTAGGTCGTAGCCGGCAGTAGAGTTGAGTCGTGGAACGGGGGGACCAGGTCGAGGACTTCGAGCTGCCCGACGAGACGGGCACTCCGCGCCGGCTCTCCGAGTTCCTGGCCCGCGGGCCGGTGATCTTGTTCTTCTACCCGGCGGCGATGTCTCGAGGATGTACGGTCGAGTGCTGTCACTTCCGAGACTTGGCCGAGGATTTTGCCGCGGCCGGTGCTCAGCGGATCGGCATCAGCGCCGATAGTGTGGCCAAGCAGTCCGAGTTTGGCGAGCACAACTCCCTAGGGTTTCCCCTCCTCTCGGACCCCGAGGGCGAGGTCGCCAGGCAGTTCGGGGTCAAGCGGCGGTTCGGACCGATCCCGGTCAAACGCTGGACGTTCGTGATCGACCCGGACGGGCGGGTTCGCGAGGTGATCAAGAGCGAGACCCGGATGAACCTGCACGCCGACCGAGCCCTGGAGGTCCTTTCCACGCGCCCACGGGGCTGAATCCGGACTAGGTCAGGGTGAGCAGCGGGTCAGCAACTGCCGGGTACAAGGCGGTCCCTGATCAGGGCCGGCGCCCAAAAGATGGTCAGTTCTGCCGGAGGCCGGCGAAGAGGTCGTCTTCGGGCACCCCGGCACCAGTGCGATCGATCGCTCGGATGTAGTACTCCTGTCCCAGCAGCAAGGGCGCCACATTGTCCGGCAGCCCCCCGAAGAAGGCATTGTCCATCTGGCTGGAGTGGGCTCGGATCGCCGCCAGTTTGGCGGCGACGTGCGGCAGGACATCGACGACTGTGGTGATCAACTCGTCAGGCACGCCGAAGGGCGGGTTGTCGGGATCGAACTCGATCTCCCCGAGATCCCAAGGATCGATCCCAGCTTCCTTCATCTGGTCGAGGACCCGGCGAGCTAGGGACTTGGGGAAGATGGTGTAGTAGAGCTTGCTGGGGATGCCCGTCTTGATGGTGGCGCCTCGGGCGACCTCATGGGCTCGGATGTGATCGGGGTGCCCGTAGCCTCCGTCCGGGCCATAGGTGACGACGACCTGAGGGCGGTAGCGCTCGATCAGCTCGGAGAGCCGGGTCACCTCTTGCTCGAGAGCCGAGCCGGCGAAGGAACTAGGGGCGGCTGCCTTGCCCCACTCAGCCATCCCCGAGTCCCGGTAGCCCAGCAGTTCCAGCTGCCCTACCCCAAGCTCCCGGCAGGCGGTCTCCAGCTCCACTTTTCGAATCAGCCGAACCGACTCGGGATCATGACCTGGTTGGTCCGGCTTCAGCCCCTTGGGGCCGTCCCCCAGCTCTCCGCCGGTGCAGGTGACCAGGACGGTTCGAATCCCCTCGGCGGCGTACTTGTGCAGGATGCCTCCGGTCGAGGCGGCCTCGTCGTCGGGGTGGGCGTGGACCGCCATCAGCGTCAGCGGACCCTCTGCCATGCCCACAGTCTGCGTCAGGAAGGTGGCCAGCGAGCGATTTCGAACTGGATGGGGCGACGGCGTACAAAGTAGATGCTCAATGCTAGACCGCGAGCGCGGCTGACGGAATACGGCATGCGGTTTTTGGTAGAGCGGGTGGAGCGGGTGGGTTGGACGGTGGTGGCGGCGGCCGAGGCGGCGAGGGTCTCGCGGTCATTGGTCTACCGGTGGCTGCGGCGATGGGAGGCAGAGAGGATGCACTTGGGTCAGTCCAGCATTGACACCGGACGGGCCCAGCAGCAGACCGAGACCACTGCCCGCCAGCGCGAGATCCTGACCCTGCTCGAGATCGCCGAGCCCAAGGTGGTCCTGGATATCACGCCCGGTAGGCGCCGCCTCTCTCGATCGACCTAGTAACCATGCCTCCTCAGGAGCCGGCACATAATCCCTGGCCCGACACGCCCGTCCCCCCTTGGCCCGTCCTGTGCGGTCGAACTCGGGTAGAAGGGCCATAGTATTGTGTCAGCCAGCCCGAACAAAGTACCGGGTCACTGGGCTGTCAGCCAATCCGCATGGCTTTTTACATAGCTCAATTCGAAGGCACCGACAACGTGAATCCATACATCGTTCTCGGTAGCGCCATCGTTGGGCTTCTCGTCGGAATGACGGGCGCGGGTGGCGGAGCACTTATGACCCCGATTCTGATCCTCCTGTTTGCAGTGAAACTCTCCACGGCGATCTCTAGCGACTGGGTCGCTGCCGTGGTGATGCGTCCCTTCGGCGCCGCGGTACATCTGCGCAAAGGAACAGTCAACCTCCGACTCGTAGGGTGGATGATGTTGGGGTCGGTCCCGATGGCCTTCCTTGGGGCCTACATCCTTCATCTCATTGTTCAGGCTAAGGTCGCCGAGACCAACGTTCAGACGGCTCTCGGCGCCGCCTTGCTCATTGGTGCGGCCGCCATGGGCCTTCGCTGCATCCTCTACCGTCGAAAAGGTCACGCTCGTAGCGAGTTCGTCCAAACCGTCGTCCTTCGACCACTTCCGTCTGTGATCATCGGGATGATCGGAGGGATAATAGTTGGGATCACGTCGGTTGGCTCGGGGCCGTAGATAAAAGTCCTCTTGCTGTTCCTCTATCTCATGCTATGAGCCACCAGCTGGTGGGGACAGACCTCGCTCAGTCGGTACCACTGACAGGAGCCGCGGCCCTTGGGGCGCTAGCCTTCGGCCACGTTGAGTTCTCGGTGACCACCTCGCTGATCGTTGGGAGCGTCCCGGCCGTGCTAGTTGGTTCTTTCCTCTCCTCGCGAGCACCCGACCGCTTCGTGCGCCCGATCTTTACAGTCTTCACTTTTGCGTCTGGGCTCAAATACGTAGGGGTCGGTACCACCGCGCTCAGCTGGATTCTCTGCTCTGTACTAGCCACCACCGCTGCCGTTTGGCTGGTATCAGTCCGCCCCTGGAGGAACGGAGCCGGGAACCCGTTGTCGACAACTTTGGCGGGACAGGACAAGGTGCCCAGGCAAGAGTACGGATCTGGTCTAAGTGACTAAGAACCCAAGCGAACTGGCGACAGGTCCGGTGACCAGCAGGGGCGCCAGACGACGACGTCTTGTGAGCCACAATGCAACGGTGGAGCACGATCGGAACGCCGTGCTCTACGCTCTTTAGCGGTACCGGAGAACTTCCGAATGGGGGCATACGTGCAGCGCTGGCCAGGCAATCTCATCGCGAGCGTCCGAAGGCAGGTCACCGCACCGAGCGTGCTCGAGAGTACCCCCGGTACTTGACTGATCCCTCGCAAAGTCCACACGGTCGCGATTAGACGACGGCGACTCAGACGTGTCATGCTGTCGGCAAGCTACTTATGCTGGCTCGGCAAGAGGGCTTCAAGGCGGCGAATCGCATCCCTGCCGCAATCCAGCTAACTCGAGCCACCCGGTGCTTCCGTCTGCGCAAGGTGCCGCAAAACTAGGTTGGCGCAGAGATCGGGGTATGGAAGGAGAAATCCCGGCCCCGTGAGTTACACCGGGTCGACCCCTGGAAGTGGTTTGAGGACAACCGGCGCGCGCCAAAATGGTTATAGGGTAGATCAGGTAGGCAAATCTTGCGGACACCAGTGAGCTCGTCGCAGCTATTGCGTCACGATTCGCCCGAGAGATCGAGGACGGCACTATCGTCATTCCCCACTTCATGTCGCTCAAGGGGGCAGACGAGCTTCGGGACCAATTGTTCGGCTGAGCGTGCAGCAACGCCGATCACACCTGCGACGCGGCGAAGTCAGACCTCTAAGCCTTGGGAGAGAAAAGCTGAGCCCCGGGGGCTGTTGACGGGTTACGACTACCGCGACGGTAGCTCGCGCCAAGGCGTCGCTATGCGCGTAGTCGAGGGATGCCGTGCCGCCACCGCGAACGAGCGGCTTGCACGTCGCCACCGAGATCTCTGCTTTCGCGTGCGCTGGTGCTCCAAGGCGACGCGCTGCGGGGCACGCTAGCCCTGCCCAGAAGGAGTGTTCAGCCGCTGCTCACCACCGCCATCGACCGGAGATGCTTCAGAACTGCCTCAGCGGCCTCCACAGGAGTCAGGGTCGACGTGTCGACGCGTACCTCGGGACTCTCGGGCGCTTCATATGGCGAGTCCACACCAGTAAAGTTGACCAGCTGGCCCAGCCGCGCCTTACGATAGAGGCCCTTGGGGTCCCGCCGCTCGGCGACCGCCAGCGTCGAATCGACAAACACCTCGCAAAACTCCCCTTTGGAAAGTAGCTCACGGGCTAGCCGACGCTCAGCCCGGTATGGTGAAATGAGCGCTACAAGTACGATTAGTCCCGCATCCGCCATGAGCGCGGCCACTTCGGCCACCCGTCGGATGTTCTCGATACGGTCGGCCTCAGTGAAGCCCAGGTCTTTGTTCAGCCCATGTCGCAAATTGTCACCGTCTAGCAAGTAGGTGTGGCGGCCCACATCGTGTAAGCTTAGCTCGACGATATTGGCAATGGTGGACTTCCCAGCACCCGATAATCCAGTGAACCAGACTACGCAGGGTGAGTGGCCATTCAGCACTGATCGTTGCAGCTTGTCAATGGCAACCTTCTGCCACTGAACGTTGTCAGACCGACGGAGGGCAAAGTGCAGCAACCCTGCCCCGACCGTGTCGTTCGTGAGTCGGTCGATGATGATGAAGCCCCCCATGTCGCGGCTTTCCACGTACGGCTCGTACGGGATCATCCGATCGACCCTGACGTTACAGACTCCAATTTCGTTCATCACAAGCGTAGTGGCCGCGGTGTGTTCAAGAGTGTTGATGTTGACCTTGTACTTAGGGCGTGCCACGGTAATCCCGGCTACCAGAGATCCTATCTTCATGAGGTACGATCGGCCCGGTGCTAGATGGTTGCTGTCCATCCACACGATGTGAGCTTCAAATTGGTCGGCTATCCGAGGCGGTGAAACTGCGGCCACGAGTACGTCTCCCCGACCGACATCGATCTCCCTAGATAGCGTGACCGTCAGCGACTGGCCGGTAACCGCCTCATCAAGATCACCGTCGAAGGTGACAAGTCGTCCCACGGTGCTCGCCTGGCCCGACGGCAGCACCTGGACCGGATCTCCGGGACGCACGGATCCTGCTGTGATCGTGCCGGCCAAGCCACGGACCGAGGGTTCCACGCGATTGATCAATTGCACTGGCATACGCATCGGAGCATCGCGGACGAGGTCTTGGACTTTGACAGTCTCGAGCTGGGCAATTAGCGTAGGTCCGGAGTACCAGGGCATGTTGTGGCTTAATTCGGTGATGTTGTCGCCGTGCAGGGCCGAAACGGGAATACACACCGTGCTTTCCAGGCCGACCTGGGCCGCGAATACTCTAAAGTCCTTCTCGATCGCGTCGAACACTTCCTTGGAGTAGCCGACGAGGTCGAGCTTATTCACCGCCAGAATGATCTCCGGTATGCGGAAGAGGGACGCAAGATATGCGTGTCGGCGTGTTTGCGTCAGCAGCCCATGGCGGGCGTCGACAAGCAGGACGGCAAGATCGGCTCTCGACGCTGCGGTGATCATATTGCGTGTGTACTGCTCGTGGCCCGGAGTATCCGCTACCACAAACTTGCGTTGGGGGGTCGAGAAGAATCGGTAGGCGATGTCGATGGTGATGCCCTGCTCGCGCTCGGCTGCCAGTCCGTCTACGAGGAGGGCGAAGTCAAGGTGGTCGCCTTGGGTACCCACCGTCCTGGAGTCTGCAGTCAACGACGCCAGATGGTCTTCGGTCACTTGCTTGGAGTCATAGAGCAGCCGACCGATTAAGGTGCTCTTGCCGTCATCGACGCTGCCGCACGTGATGAATCGTAAGTGAGTCTGCTGTTCGGTGGTGCGCAGGTATTCTTCTAATTGGGAAGCAGTCGCCGGACGGGGGCCGCTTCTCATCAGAAGTAACCCTCCTGCTTCTTCTTCTCCATCGACTGACTAGTATCGCGGTCAATCATCCGGCCACTTCGCTCGGACCTGTTGGTGCTAAGGATCTCTTCAATGATTGCCGGGACAGTATCGGCTTCACTGTCGATGGCTCCGGTGAGCGGGTAGCAGCCGAGAGAGCGAAAGCGGATACTCCTCGTGCTCGGTCGTTCCGGAGGTAGAAGGGGCATCCGGTCGTCGTCTACCATGGTGATAATGCCATCTCGGTAGATGACCGGCCTCGGGGCAGCGAAATACAATGGCACTAGGGGAATCCCTTCCCGATGGATGTACAGCCACACGTCCAGCTCCGTCCAATTCGACAAGGGGAACACCCGGATCGTTTCCCCGGGACCCTTGCGGGCGTTGTAGAGCCGCCATAGCTCGGGGCGCTGCCGCTTGGGGTCCCATCGGTGCTGCGGCGAGCGGATGGAGAACACGCGCTCCTTGGCCCGTGAGGTTTCCTCGTCCCGGCGAGCTCCCCCCAGTGCGACGTCGAAGCCATTACCGTCGAGTGCCTGCTTCAGGCCCTCGGTCTTCCACATGTAGGTATGGACATCCGAGCCATGGGTAAACGGGTTGATCCCTAGCTTTATGCAATCAGGGTTCTGGTGGACGATCAGTTCGAGGCCGAGAGTAGCGGCCGTCTGGTCGCGAAATTCGTACATCTCCCTAAATTTCCAAGTGGTGTCGACATGGAGCAGCGGAAACGGCAGATTAGATGGGTAGAACGCCTTCCGTGCCAGATGCAGCATCACTGAGCTGTCCTTCCCAATGGAGTAGAGCATGACTGGGTGCTCGCTCTCAGCGACGGCCTCCCGGATTATGTGTATGCTCTCAGCTTCCAGGTACTCGAGGTGAGGTAAGGCTTCCAATGGTCAGGATGCCGTGCAGAGCGTCAGGACAAGGTCGGCCAACTCCGGACGGCACACAAGGATTTCGGGGAGCCACGGATCTGGTCGCCCGTATAGCAGGGCAGAACCATCCAACCGGGACACGTGCAAGCCGGCAGCGATCGCCACGGCCGCCGGGGCGGCGGTGTCCCACTCGTATTGGCCTCCGGAGTGGACATATACCTCTGCTTCGCCGAGCACAACGGCCATCGCCTTGGCACCAGCGGAGCCCATAGGTATAAGCTCGCCGCCTAGCTTGTCAGCTACCACTCGACCAAGTTCGGTGGGCCGTGTCCTGCTGACAAGCACCCGCAGTGGACGGCGGGCAAGTGGCGGCAACCGGGGCGGGCTCGCTGTACTGAGGGTCAGTCGCCTGGCTGGCAGCGCTACCGCGCCGACCACCGGCAGTCCATCAACCACCAGGGCGACGTGGACTGCCCAATCTTGCCGCGGTGGGTCGCAGAACTCTCTGGTACCATCCAGTGGGTCGATCACCCAGAGGCGCTGCCCAGAATCGTGATGGGCATCTCCTCTGCCTTCCTCCGACCGCACGGCGTCGCTCGGGTAGAGGCGGCTCAACTCGTCGAGTAGGAACGTATGCGATGTGAAGTCAGCCGACCCCAGCAGTTCGGCGTTGGATCTCGACCGCTCACGAAGCGAGATGAGCCGCCGCCCAGCCGACCCCGCGAGGTCTGCCGCTGAAGCATGCTCGTCGGCGAGAGCGGCCTCCTGCGCAAGCTCGGTCATGACGCCTATGCTCCCACAATGACGGCGGCGCCGTGTAAATCTCTGACGGGCGGCGGGGTATCACCTGGGGTCCGGGCTGGATCCTACTAAGCCACTCATAGAGTTCCAGACTTAGAATGCAGTGACAGCGGCGCTTGAGTGGCGACGGCGAGGAGTCTGGCGCGGTAGAAGTCGTGGACGGTACTGTGCAGCTGATGGAGGCGGCGGAGGACGCCGTGGACGGTGTCCTGGAGGTCGGCGGTACTCTGTGAGATCGCGAAAGCGGCGCGGTCGGGATTGACTCCCATCCAGAGCCACCGGCAGGCTCGAGCTGGGGCGAATGGGCTTACAAGAACGTCAACTGCAGCAGTCCAGCTGTGTCGACTGTGAACTCCCATTGCTTGGCCACCTCACGCACCGACTTGTCGCCTATGTCTGGATGATAGGGCGGGCGATGCGATTGAGCAGCTCCCTACACGGCCCAAAGTAGTGGGAGGTAATCACCGAGACTTGATGCATCCGGCAGCGTACTTTCCACTTAGGGCTGACCGAGGTGCGCATCTTCGTCGCCATTCGCTCCCCCATCGCCTTGACCTCCGTAGTGCGCCGCACTAGGGCCGGGTTGGTCCCCGCGTGGCACTCGGGGCGCTATCTTTCCGGCGAAGAAGATCGCCCCGATCTGGCACATGGCCGCGTTAGGGTCTGGGGACAGGACTTCGCAGTCCTTACCTCAACCGCTTCGGTATCGACCTGGACGGCCGGATTCACGGGCCTTTGCGGGGGACTACCCCAACTCGTGGAGCACGAAGTCCACGTGGGCCAGAAAGCCTCACCCCAAACTTGCGACGCCTCAGTTCGGTCACCCTGGGCCGGGGCCACAGACCGAACCCGGAGCGCACTCATTGGCTTCTTGCTCATCCACCGCAGCTACCTTGTAGGGAGCTTCGTCGCGGGCGCCGGGGTCGTCGTGTGCGGCAGACGCCATCACACCTCTCCGAAGTCCTGCCTCCTTGAAGACCGTGGATTGGGCGAGCACGAGACCTCAGCGACCAACCCTGTCCGCGTACCACTCTCACTTGTTTCCGCTGCTCCAAGACAGTTTCTGCCGGCCGTCCGTCAGCCTAGTCTCGACACTGTTCGACTAACTTAGAAACATAACCAGAAAGTGCAGAAGCCCACTATCGAATTACTGCTATAGGAGAGGGAGTTGACTCGTCACCTTAGGGGAACTCGTGGTGGAACAGTCCCCACGAATCCAGGCCCTGGCGCTACTCGGAGCAAATCGAGAAGTTTGTATTCGGGGTCTAGTATCTCGCGAAGTCGAGCCACCTGAGTCCCGGTTGGCAGAGTCTCTGCCACGGAAACGCGATCCACGCGGGGTGCCAGTGGCAAGCCGAGGCGATTGGCGAGCGCGGCCACTCCCTCATTGTAATGTTCACTAAAGAAATAGAGCGAGTACCCGCGAATACGCTCTGCTGCCTCTACCGGATCAAACCGTGAAGAAAAGGCGTACAGCTGATTGAGAAGTTGGACTCTATCCGCCTGGTCTAGAAAGGTCGCAAAGCCGTCTGCAGCCCACGCTCGCTCATCGGCCCTGGCATGGAACCGTTCTCCTTCATCGGCTCGCTCGTCGGCGAGGTGCCGGAATAGCGAGATTACTCGAGAGATTGGATCGCGCAGAATGCTTACCGTAAACGTACCGGGCTTAAGATGGAGCTGCCAGGCGGGCAAGTGAGACCATCCGAAGTTATATCTCGCCATGCGAAAAACAAAAGAGCGATCAGAGCATGCAAAACTATATGGCCCACTGCGAGCCTTTACGCCGTGGTTCATGCGGGTTAGCACCTGCGCCGGATCTTCGCCTCCCAAGGAGAGAAACGACTTGTAGAGGCTGGTTCCGCCGGTCTTGCGAACATGAGTGAAGTAGATTCGGTGGCACTTGCGCCCGTCCGGCAACACAGAATCATACAGGTAGTCACTAGTGAGTTGCAGGGCGATCAGGGCATATCGACCGCTGTCTCGAATGGATGTAGCACCGCGTGTACGTGTCGGTCTAGACATGTTCCCTTCGGGAGCGTCCAAGGGCATAGACGAATTCACAACCTAGATTCATGGCACGCTCGGGCTTCGCGTCCCGGGTACGACTGGTAGGGCAAGGGCGCCGTGTGGGATAAACCGCCCCAAATTCGTAATTACCTGCGAGTTCAGCATGGTTAAGTCACAATAGCCCGACGGCAGCTGTGCACGACTACAAATAGTCCCTTGACTAAGTTCCGATGAGCGCGTTGCCTGCTTGATCCACTGCCATGCAGAATACCTGGGAGACGCACGACACAGAGGATGGGACGTGGCCGGGATCAGCAACCCCACGGGACCATGTGGCCCCGTCATAGGCGAGGGCATTGCCTAAATCATCCACGGCGACGCAGAAACTCTGGGACGAGCACGACACAGAGGTAAGCGCGGTAGTACCGTCGATATCATAAGGAGCCGGCCAGGAGGTCCCGTCGTAGGTGAGAGCATTGCCACGATCATCCACGGCGATGCAAGAACTCCCGGACGCGCACGACACAGAGGTAAGCGTAGTAGTGCCGTCAATGTCAAAAGGAGCCGACCAGGAGGTCCCATCGTAGGTGAGGGCATTGCCGCCATCATCTACCGCGATGCAGGAGCTTTCCGATGTGCACGACACAGAGGTGAGCCTATCAGTACCATCGATATCATCGGGAGCCGACCAGTTGATCCCATCGTACGTAAGGGCATTACCCCTGTCGTCCACCGCCACGCAGAAACCAGCCGAAGGGCACGAAACAGATGTGAGTCCATTACTGCCGTCTATGTCACCAGGAGTCGACCATGAAGCGGCATTCCAGGTAAACGCGCTGCCGTTCTCATTCACGGCGGCGCAATAGGTAGACGACGCGCACGAAACTGAGGTGATGGACCCGACGCCAAGCGACATCGGGTTGGACCAAGTGGTCGCATTCCACCAAAGTGAGCGACCAGAGGAATCTACAGTCATGCAGAATGCTGATGACACGCACGACACAGAGGTGAGGGAATTACCACCAACATCAATGGCATGCGGTGCTGACCAGATAAGGGAGGGGGTAGAGATAGCGAAGGCCTGGCCAACCTGGGCAGCTGGCTGGTAGGTCGCGTTACCCGCCTGGTTGGCATAAATGACACAGGTTCCGGCGGCGGTGAATGCAACGACACCAGAAGTCAGCTCACAACTCTTTGACGTAGCCGCCCGGGTAAGGGTCACCGGCAGGCCAGAGCTTGCGGTTGCCAGGGGCGTGTAAGTTCCCGAACCGACCACTGCATTGAGAGGAGCAGTGCTAGTGAACGTGATCGTCTGTGGGTTCCGGGAAATGGTGAAAGACTGCGAAGCCTGGGATGCCGGCCGGTAAGCCGCGTTACCCGCCTGGTTGGCATAAATGACGCAGGTTCCAGCGGCCGTGAAGGTGACGACCCCCGACGTGAGCGCGCAACTCTTTGAGGTAGCTGCCCGGATAAGGGTCACCGGCAGGCCAGAGCTTGCGGTTGCCAGGGGCGTGTAAGTTCCCGAACCGACCACTGCATTGAGAGGAGCAGCGCTAGTGAACGTGATCGTCTGTGGGTTCCGGGAAATGGTGAAAGACTGCGAAGCCTGGGATGCCGGCCGGTAAGCCGCGTTACCCGCCTGGTTGGCATAAATGACGCAGGTTCCAGCGGCCGTGAAG
>Ga0307372_10000465_pt1 | contig 72629 bp, 77 predicted proteins | sample OX1MG_FD_202533 | JGI IMG/M metagenome (GOLD analysis project Ga0307372, IMG submission 202533) | Soil microbial communities from Risofladan, Vaasa, Finland - OX-1 | ecosystem: Environmental > Terrestrial > Soil > Coastal area > Acid sulfate soil | place: Finland: Risofladan, Vaasa | collected... | reverse complement strand
GTCGCGTGCTCTTGCGGTACTGCTCAAACCCGGTCTCTGCAAACGTCGTCTGTTGCTCGCGCATCTTCATCTCTCCATCAAAATAATTGATGTATGCTATGACAGCACGAATTAATCAGAGTTTCCTTAAGGATCATGCGCTGAACATCGCGGTATTCACTGCATTATCTAATCCGGCTCATGCGGCCGAAGGAACGAGACAATAACGGAGAAGAACAGGATCGAGCTTATCGGCAGAAGCGCAGCCAGTTCTGATATATAAGCTGCCGAGTGCTGTAGCCCGCATATCGCTTCATGCGCTTCGCACGCATGGCAATTCTTGGGAGGAAAACTGCCATCACCATCAGTGCCGAGATGCCAGCGATGTGCCATGCTGACGACTCTTCGAGTCCAAACAAGGTTGGAATAAATGGAACAAGCGCCAGCATGGCAGTGCTCAGACTTACAATCAGCATATTCGTCAGACGCCCGGCATCCACTTGCCGTTCCTTTGGATTGAGTTGCTCGCCCAACGCGGTTCCGATGCCCGCAAAGCCAGCGAATGCAACTGACAATTCAGATATTTGCAGTAGTAGTTCCGATTCGTTGAGCATTGACATGATACCGTCGTCCCCTAGCCAATGAACAAAGCCGCCGCGCGGCATACTCAATCGAAGTACGAATAAGCACCCAGCATCGCTACCAGGATCACCGTTAATCCCAGGATCAGATTAATGAGCATGGTGATACGGATCTGACTCATGGCCTTGCGTGCCACGTCCTCGTCGTTGACCTCGACGCTATGACGTAAACGCCGGTAAGGTGCAAAGAAGGCATGTGCGAATAACAGCATCATCAGGATACCGAAGGCCATCATCAGGTTCACGAAAGGCGGTGATTGCTTGAATCCGCCGAAAGCGCCGAACAGCAAGTAGAAGCCTGTCGCCAGCAGCACCAGAATGGCAGTCCACACCCATGGGAAAAAGCGCTTGAAGACCGCGGCCCATAAATGCGCACGCGCCAGCACCGTGTGGGATGCGAGCGCTGGCCGCAACGCCAGGTAAGCGAAGAACATGCCGCCCACCCAGATGGCGGCCGACAATACGTGTAGCGCAATGGCAATGGCGTTCATGGATACTTGCTCCGCTGCTTGTTTAGCCGGTGGGTGTGGCTGGCCCGTCGGCTGGCCGATAGGGTAGAGTGTAGCGCCAACGACGCCACAGGGTTACTGGGAACGCTCATGCGCGATTTTCGCATTGCCCCCTCGATTCTATCCGCTGATTTTGCCCGTTTGGGCGAGGAAGTGGATGCCGTTCTCAAGGCCGGTGCTGACCTGATCCATTTTGACGTGATGGACAACCATTATGTTCCCAACCTCACCATCGGGCCGGTGGTGTGCGCAGCGCTGCGCAAGTACGGGGTCAAGGCTCCCATCGACGTGCATCTTATGGTGAAACCCGTGGATCGGCTAATCGTCGACTTTGCCAATGCCGGCGCCACCGATATCACATTCCATCCGGAAGCCAGCGAGCATGTCGATCGCAGCCTGCAATTGATTCGCGACAACGGCTGCAAAGCTGGATTGGTGTTCAACCCCGCCACACCCCTGACCCATGTCAATCACGTCATGGACAAACTCGACATGATTCTTATCATGTCCGTGAACCCCGGTTTCGCCGGCCAGTCTTTCATCCCGGCGAGCCTAGAAAAACTGCGCGCGGCGCGCACACTCATCGAGATAAGCGGTCGCGACATCCGCCTGGAGATCGACGGCGGCGTGAAGACCGACAACATCGGCGAGATCGCGAGCGCCGGCGCCGATACCTTCGTGGCCGGATCTGCCATCTTCGGCGCCAAGGATTACCAGGGCGTCATCCAGGCGATGCGTGCAGAGCTGGCGCGCGCCACACGTTGATGGCATCTATCAAGCTGGTCGCTTTCGACCTCGATGGCACGCTGGTCGACAGTGCCGCGGACATCGCCAGTGCCGTGTGCCGTATGACGGAGGAATTGGCACTGCCACCCCCGGATATCGGCACAGTGCGCACATGGGTAGGCGATGGTGTCAGGCTGCTGTTGAAACGCGCACTCGGCGTCGAGCGTGACAGCGAGCCGCCCGCCGAACTTTATCAACGGGCGTTCGAAGCCTTCCGTCGTGCCTATCATGAACATCTGGTGTCAGAGAGCTGCCTGTATGCGGGCGCATTGGACACCCTGCGGTTTCTGCACGCACGGGATTTCGCCCTAGCCTGTATCACCAACAAGGCGGCAGAATTCACCACCCCGCTGCTGGATGCACTGGGTATTGGTCCTTATTTCGGCTTGGTGCTGTCGGGCGATTCGCTCACGCAACGCAAACCGCACCCATTGCCGCTGTTACACGCTGCGCAGCATCTCGGCGTCAGTCCTGCACGGGCCTGCATGGTCGGGGATTCCAGGAATGATCTCTTGGCCGCACGCGCCGCAAACTTCATGGCTATCGGCGTGCGCTATGGTTATGGCGGTGACCTGACCGGACTCGAAGCGGATGCCGTATTGGATTCGCTCACGCAATTACCGCCGCTGTTGATGCAAACAACGCTGCGACACGCCCCAGAATTAACCGGCTAATCCGGCGGCACAAACAGCGCTTGCTTTCGAGGCGACCCATGCTGTTGATGCTGGATAATTACGATTCCTTCACATATAACCTGGTGCAGTATCTGGGCGAACTGGGGGCGGATGTCTGCGTCTATCGCAATGATGCGCTGACGCTGGCCGATGTGGAGGCCATACATCCTGAGCACATCGTGATATCGCCGGGGCCGTGCACACCGAATGAAGCCGGGATCTCCGTCGCGCTCATCCGGCGCTTCGGCGGTAAGATTCCGATCCTCGGTGTATGTTTGGGGCACCAGAGCATCGGTCAGGCCTATGCAGGTAAGATCGTGCATGCCGGGCAGGTGATGCACGGCAAGACTTCGATGATCCATCATAAAGGCAGGGGTATATTTGCCGGCTTGCCCAATCCATTCGAGGCCACGCGCTATCATTCGCTGGTGATCGAGAATCACAGTGTGCCGGATTGTCTTGAAGTGACAGCGTGGACGAATAATCAGGAAGGCGGTATTGAAGAGATCATGGGCGTGCAGCACAGGACCTACGCTGTGATAGGCGTGCAATTTCACCCGGAGTCGATCCTGACGCAGCACGGGCATGATTTGTTGAGGAATTTTTTGAAGCACTGACTGTCCTGCACATTCTGGAATTGGAGACTGGATATCACTCCCAGGCGTAGTATTGGGAGCAGGCAGTGGATAGTAAAGATTATCTATGGATAAGGTAGCAGGGTCTTCGATATGCCATTAGTGAACATCCTGTTTCTGGCGGCGGGGGTGCTGGCCATCATCTATGGTTTCGTTATTCTTTGGACTATAGCTGCCAGTGCCAGGGATGTAAAACAGGCTGACTGGCTCAGATCGGAAGAAGTCACTCGCAGCCGGTTCAATAGCATGAAGAACATGCGGCATCTGCTGGAGCCGGAACGTCAGAACATCAGATCCAGCCGCAGCCGGGCGCGCGGTTATGCCATGGTAGTGGTGGGGATTGTCCTGATCGTGTTCGGGCTCACATGAGAATTCGGAATGAATATTGAATTGATATCTCAACGCTGCAGGTTGAGATATTTTTCAGAACGGGATCTTTCGATTTTTTCGCACTATCGTGGCGTAGCCTCTGTAGCCAAGTTCCAAAGCTGGTCATCCTATTCGTTGGAAGATGCGCAGCATTTATATATGACGCTGACCAAAACTGCATTTGGAGAACCCGGCACGTGGTTTCAAATCGCGATTGCAGATAAGCAGAATGATTCACTGCTCGGAGACTGCGCGCTGCATTTCCTGGATGACAATCGGCAGGTAGAGATCGGGTTTACCCTGGCCCCGGAGCATCAGGGCAAGGGCTTAGCAAAAGAAGCGGTTTCCCTGTTGCTCGATTATATGTTTACGGTGATGGATAAGCATCGCGTGATAGCGCTTACCGATGCTGAAAATACCCCCGCAAAAAAACTGCTGCGAAGTCTGGGGTTTAGGCAAGAAGCCTATTTCCTGAAAAATGTCTTCTTCAAAGGGAAATGGAGCGATGAATGCTTGTTCTCGTGTCTTGAGAGTGAATGGAAGGCGCTGCGCGCGCTACAGCCGTCAAAATAGATCTATATCCGATAGGCGGTTCCAGTCATTATCTTCGACGTGAGTCGCATCAGGTTGCGTATCGGCTCCGGCATGGCGCTGCCGCCAGCGTGGGTAGCGATACTGCTGTGACGGGCTTCGTCCTGTTTCATCTGTTCCAGTATCGCTCGGCTCTTGTGGTCGCCTGCTGGCAGACGCTGCAGATGCCTGTCCAGGTGCTCGACCACCTGGCGCTCGGTCTCGGCCACGAATCCCAGGCTGAAGTTGTCGCCGATGATTCCTGCCAGGGCACCGATGGCGAAAGAACCCAGGTACCAGAAAGGATCAAGCTTGCTTGCACCTGTATTCAGTTCCTGAAGACGCTGTTCACACCAGCCCAGGTGATCCACTTCCTCGGCGGCCGATTGCGCCATGCCGCTGCGTACCGAATCACTGTGTGCGGTGAAGGCTTGTCCCTGATAGAGGGCTTGCGCGGCCACTTCACCCGCATGATTGACGCGCATCAGCTTTCCGGCGAGTTGGCGTTCCTGTGTATCTAAATCATCCTGCAATTGTGCTGCCGCTGGGTTGGGACGTGCGGCTGTATGAGATGTGGTTGGAAAGGCCGTGCGCAATGCCTTATCCAGCTCGGTGATGAAGCGGTCCAGGGGACTGAGGGTGCGGCTGTCATTCATGTGTGAATTATAGCGCTTACATCGCTGTCATTAGGCAGTTGCTTCGCCAGCAGCTCCAGCGGATGCAATACCGGCATCTTCAGGCCGTGACGTTGTAATGCTGCACGCAGGTGCAGGCTGCAACCGACATTCGATGTCACCAGGATTGCTGGATGGACTTTTTTGACTGTTGCGACGATGTTATCCGCAAGGCGGTCTGCGATCTCCGGTTCGCTCATGACATAGCTGCCGGCTGAACCACAACAACCGGCGCTGGCCGGCAGGATTTCCAATTTCAGTTGCGGGATACAGCGCAACAGCTCAGCCACAGCCTTATCAGCCTTGAGTACATTTTTCAGGGTGCAGGGGCTGTGCAGCAACACTGTCGCAGTCAGGGGTTTGAACCTTATGTGCTTGAGTTGTGCATGGCTGACAAGGAAGGCGCTGATGTCCTGGCTGCGTTTGCTGAATGTAGCGGCACGCTTATCTGATAGCAGCGACGGATATTCACCCAGGGTTGCGCCGCAACCACTGGCGGTATTCAGCACAGGCACAGTGGCATCGGTGCTGAATGCTTCCAGATTTTTAATAGCCAGTATGGCTGCGTGCGCGGTGCGACCCGCATGTTGATCCAGAGCGCCGCAGCATGTCTGTCCTTCGGGGATGCGAACGCTGTAGCCAAGAGCATTCAGTAACTGGATACTCGCACGCGTGACCTGCGGCTGGGTAATACGCGCGATACAACCGAGAAACAATGTCACTTCCTGTCTGCCCCCATGCGATGCCCTATACAGAGGCTGCCAGCGGCGTGGTCTGGCTAACGGCGGCAAGATTCTGGCAAGCCGCCGCAGTCGTGGCCACATGGACGCGAGCTTTTGGAGTCCGAGCTTTTGCGTGAGCCACAACTTGTAATGCATGAGATGTAACAGAACGGGATGACGCATGCACACAGCGAACAGTCGTACCAGCATCGATTCCTGGTGCCCATGCAGGATAAGATTTGCGCGCGCGGCATCGATGAGTTTTCCGTAAGGCACTTCTGCTGGACATACCGCTTCGCAAGCGCGGCACGCGAGGCAGCGATCCAGATGACCGGTTAGCGCAGATGTGATATCGAGCGCGCCCGTGGCAAAACCCTGCATCAGAGCGATGCGGCCGCGGGGTGATTCACCTTCGTCCAGAGATTCTCGATAGGTGGGGCAATGCGGCAGGCACAAAGCACATTTCACGCATTTGTCGGCGTCGGCAAGCGGGAAAGCAGTGGATGCCTGATGCATATAAATCCGTGATCTGAAATCGAATAGTCCTATTGGTATAATAACAATTCACAACCCGGGCCGTCGGCCGCGGGTTTTGTGTTTTTGAGCACTCAGAATTTAATTTCCATAAATCCTAAATATGGGCTTTGTGAGGGGGTTGTGTGATGACGCAGAAAATCATGGTTCTCGGACTTGTGGTTTTTGCAGTTCTGAGCAACAATGCCTATGCCGACACTGATTTAACCCAGTTGGATGCCAACGTGGCTGCCACCAAGAAGGCGGCCGCCAAGGAGGGTTGGCAAGGTTCGGTTTCCCTCGGCTACCTGGCCACTAGTGGCAATACCAATACCCGCAGCTTCAACGGGCAGGCCCTCGTTGGATACAAAAGTGGCCCTTGGCAGGACACACTCTCCTTGCAGGCTCTTCAGGCCAGCCAGGATGGCAATACAACTGCCGAAAACTATTATCTCAATGGCCAGAGCAATTACAGTTTTACCGAAAACAATTACCTATTCGGCATGGCGGACTACTTGCGGGATACATTTAGCGGTTATCAGCGTCGGACGTCTGAAATCGTAGGTTATGGTCACCGCCTGCTGAATACCGATACCCAACAGTTGGATTTTGAGCTCGGCGCCGGCGCGCGCCAGACGCGCTATACCAATGACACAATTAACAGCGAGTTAATTGAGCGGCTGGCCGCGAATTATCTGTGGAAGCTCACCGACAAGAGTAATTTTTCCGAGAACCTGAGCGTGGATCATGGTGTGAGCAACACATTTACCCAATCCATTACCGCTCTGACCACCAATCTGGCAGGTAATTTTGCCCTGTCACTTTCCTACACCGTCAAGCACAACAGCAGCGTACTGCCTGGTTTCAAAAATACCGATACCACCACCGCCATTTCACTTGTTTACGCCTTCTGAGGGCTGTGGCGGGAGTAAAATACACGGTGATAGCTTCAACCGGGGCCGCTCGAGTCCATGCACTATCGTCGCCATATCTTTTTTTGTTGTAACAAGCGCGAGGATGGCTCGCCTTGTTGCCAGAACCATGATGCGGATCACATCCGCACATATGCCAAGCAACGGATAAAAGAGCTCGGGATAGCCGGAGCCGGTGGCGTGCGCGTCAACAAGGCCGGGTGCATGGATCGTTGCAGCGAAGGACCCATCGCGGTGGTCTATCCGGAAGGCGTTTGGTATAGCTATACCGACATGGACGACGTCGATGAGATCATCGAGGAACATCTCCTAAACGGACGTGTGGTGGAGCGTTTGAAAATCTAGTAACAGACTGATTCATGTGGATATTTCCCGGCCTCACCGTCAAACGTCAGCGCTGTTAACAGAGCACTCACAGGCTGCCAAGTGCTTGAAAAAACAGGCATTGTCGCGTAGCATGGCGCCCCTTTCAGCGCCCCCGGAGTTCAGGTTCATGAAGACTTTCTCGGCCAAAGCCGAAACCGTCAAGCGCGACTGGTATTTAGTGGATGCCAGCGGCAAGACTCTCGGCCGATTGGCCACCGAACTTGCGCGCCGCCTGCGCGGCAAACACAAGCCCGAATTCACCCCGCACGTGGATACCGGTGATTATCTGGTAGTCATCAACGCGGAAAAGATCCATGTCACAGGCCACAAGCTGGAAGACAAGATCTATTACCACCACACCGGTTATATCGGCAACCTGAAGCAGACGAACTTAGGCAAGCTTTTGCAAGAGCACCCCGAGCGCGCCATCGAGATGGCCGTCAAGGGCATGTTGCCCAAGAATCCGCTGGGCCGCAGCATGTTCAAAAAGCTGAAAGTCTATGCGGGCACTGAGCACAAGCACGCCGCGCAGCAACCCCAGAAACTCGATATTTAACCACCCGATTTTTCTCAAGAGAAACAACCAATGGCAGTAAGCACAAGTTACGGCACCGGCCGCCGCAAGACCTCCAAGGCGCGTGTATTTTTGAAACCCGGCAAGGGTCGCATCCTCGTCAACGGTCGTCCATTGGACGAGTATTTCGGGCGTGTGACCTCGCGCATGATTGTGCGCCAGCCGCTTGAAGTCGTGAACCAGCTGGACAGCCTTGATGTCAGTGTGACGGTCAAAGGCGGCGGTAACACCGGTCAGGCAGGTGCCATCCGTCACGGCCTGGCGCGTGCACTGATCGTCTATGATGAAGTCAACCGTTCGCCGTTGCGCAAGGCCGGTTTCGTAACCCGCGATGCGCGTGCCGTGGAGCGCAAGAAGGTCGGTTTGCACAAAGCCCGCCGCGGACCGCAATACTCCAAGCGCTAACCGGACTTTACCCCGTTGCTGGTTGTCAGTTTGACACAGCTTATTGGGGGATCGTCTAGCGGTTGGGCTCGTCGCACTGCGACGAGTGCCGAGACAGGATGTCGAGGCAGGTAAGCCCACCAGGGACGGTTCCCTGAGATTAAAATTACTTTGAGTGGGGGATCGTCTAGCGGTAGGACTGCGGACTCTGACTCCGCCAACCTAGGTTCGAATCCTAGTCCCCCAGCCAAACATCAAGGCCCGTCTTAATTATAGATGGGCCTTTTCATTGATGATCAGTGCGCTTTGGTTCAGGCCTTACAAGCGTTCATGTTTCAACGATTGATTTTTTCCACCCTGTCCCCATACCCCACCAGCAGCACATCTGCCGGCCGGCGGGCAAAGATGCCCACGCTGACTACGCCGGTAATCTGGTTGATTTCCGCCTCCAGGGCGGGCGGATCCAGGATGCGCAGGCCGTGTACGTCCAGTATCGCGTTGCCATTATCGGTAGTGAATCCGCTGCGCCAATCGGGTCGACCCCCGAGCTTCACCAGTTCGCGCGCCACGTAACTGCGGGCCATCGGAATCACCTCGACCGGCAGTGGAATACCACCGAGCACCTGCGCCACCTTGCTGTCATCCACGATGCACACGAAACGCTTGCTTACCGCTGCCACGATTTTCTCGCGGGTGAGTGCACCGCCACCTCCCTTGATGAGCTGCAGGTGCCGGTTGGCCTCATCGGCGCCATCCACGTATACCGGCAGTTCACCTGCGGCATTCAAGTCCAGCACTGGTATACCCAGCGTTTTGAGGCGCAGGGTCGAGGCCCCGGAACTGGATACCGCGCCGTCCAGCCGACCTTTGATGGACTTGAGTGCATCGATGAAATGATTGACGGTGGAGCCGGTGCCGACGCCGACAATACGGCTGTCTTCCAGATACTCGAGGGCTGCAAGTGCAGCCCGTTTTTTGTTGTCTTCCGCGCCCATGGCGCCGATTCTCCCTGTTGTTTGTGTAAAAAAATAGGCCCGCTGGAGCGGGCCTATTTAAGCAAAGCCTTAAGGCTTTACATCGCCGCGCTAGATTTCCTACGACGACGGCGAGCTTTCTTCTTGCCAGCCTTCTTTTTCTTGCCGGCTGCCTTTTTCCGACGACGGCGTGGGGCCTTCTTCACGGCAGCTTTTTTCTTTTTCTTAGCTACAACCTTGGTCTTCTTACCTTTCGCTTTACGACGTTTCATATCAAAGATCCTCCCGGTTAGATCACACGCACTTGAGTATATACAAGAAAATACAAAATTCCAGTTTTGCAATCATATTTTGCCAATTTAGTGTGCAATTTTGGTGTTTGCATGTGTTTTGAAGTTAATTTCGCGATTGCAAACGACATTTTCAATAATTTTTGCCACTTATCGATGTCAATTCAGGTGACGGTAATCAATTTCAGGATGTGAAACCACTGTTTCGCGCTTACCGGAGTAATCGATAAGCGGTTGCCACGACGCAGGATGAGCATGGCATCGAGCGCAGCGTGTCGGCGCAATTCGGTGAGTGTGATTGGCTGCTTGAAGCGCTCAACCAGCATCATGTCTACGGCGTACCAGCGTGGCTTTGTAGGCGTGCTGCGCGGGTCAAAAAGCGGATTTTCCGGCTCAAATGCTGTGCTATCTGGATAAGCTGCACAGCTCACCTTCATGATGCCTGCGATACCCGGTGCAGCGCAGCTCGAGTGATAGAAGAACGCCAGATCGCCTTTGTGCATCTGGTCACGCAGCATGTTACGCACCTGGTAATTGCGGATCCCGTTCCACGTCGTGCTCTTGCGAGGTGCGTTTGCGAGATCCTCGATCCCGAACGTGCTGGGTTCGGATTTCATCAGCCAGTAGTTCAACCCAGCTTGACCTCGTGACGCGCAAAAAAATACACACGGCACTCAGTCACCACACCGGCAAGCGGGACATCCCAGGAAGCTTCCTCCAGGTGTTCCAAACGCTGGAATTCATAGGCCAGGCCCAGCATCAGCGGCTTGTCAACGCCGGCCTTCAGGAAAGCAAAGGTGCGATCATAGAAGCCTGCACCCATGCCCAAACGGTTGCCACTGTTGTCGAAAGCCACCAGCGGAGTTAACACCAGATCCAGTGATCGTGGCTCAATGCCAGTGGCGCCGGATGCCGCCGGTTCCAGTATCTGGAGGCGGTTTTGTAGCATCGCAGTATCAGGCGCCCAACTATGAAACCGGAGTTCGGCCGCATGCTCAGCAGGCAATACCGGCAGATAGATGTGTTTGCCGTCGCGATGCGCCTGCAGCAGCAGTGGTTTGGTATCCACTTCCCCATCCACCGGCATATAGGCGGCCACATGCTGTGCCGAGTGGTAACCGGGCAATGCGGTGAGCAATGCCGTCATGGCTTCGGCTGCATGCGCACGGGCGGCAAAATCCAGCGCGCGCCGCTGGCCGCGTATTTTCTGACGGATGGACTTACGGATAATCACGGGAGGAATTCAAAGAGGCGTCTCCCATCGGTGCCGTTACCGGCTATCGCCCTTGAACCAAAAGTTCAGGTGGAGCCGGCCGTGATGCTTTAGGCTTTCCGCTGCATGGCGGACCTGCTCACCGTCATCATCGGGCCAGTTCCGTGGGTTTGATTTAGGCTCAAAGAGTAACCCAGCCCGTATCGCACACCACAGGAGACGCCATGCTCTTAAAAAACGCTGCATCCAGCATGCTACGGATGCGCGCGCTAATTTGCCAGTGACGTAGCGCCAGCCGTGGTGCCTGCCAGCTGGTCGTTGAGTGTGCGCAACCTTCCAAGCAGGTCACGATCCGCGTCGTTGGCGATAGCCTGGTTCTGCAATATTTCATGGGAGAGGTTGAGGGCGGCCATGACCGCGACCCGATCCAGGCCCACCACCTTGCCGCTCTCGCGGATCTCACGCATCTTGCGATTCAGGAGTTCAGCGGATTCCAGCAGTGCCTCGCGCTCGTCGTCCGGGCAGGCTACCTGGTACTCCTTGTCGAGGATGCGCACCGTAACACGCGCGAGTTCTTCACTCATGCGCTTTCCTCCAGGGACTTGAGACGCGTGATCATGGCTTCCACCCGGCCACGCACCTGTTCATTCTTGGTTAGCAGGCCGGCACGCTCCGTATTCATGGATTCCAGCCGCTCACGCAGGGAATGATTGTCGCTGCGCAGCCTGACACAGGTCGCCACCAGTTCCTCGACCCGGCCTTCCAGCCGCCTGAGTTCCTGTTCCAGTAGTTCGCGGGCGTTTTCAGTATGCATGCAATCACTATAGAGCGATGCCGGTGAAGCGGTCAACGTGCCCGCACACGATGGGCGCACGATGCTAGGATAATACCTGACCCGGCCTGTCTCCGCTGCCAGTCGATGGAATCCGGGATACATTAAATTTGTAACGAGGCTGTTAACTACCAGATGCAACCCAAGGAATTCGCTGGCCGCCGCCGTGAACTCATGCGCATGATGGGGCATGGCAACATCGCTATCGTACCTGCGGCACATGAGCGGATCCGCAACCGCGACAGCCATTATCCGTTCCGCCAGGATAGCGATTTTCACTATCTGAGCGGCTTTCCGGAGCCCAATGCGGTGCTGGTGCTGGTGCCGGGACGCCGTCAGGCGGAATACATCCTGTTCTGCCGGGAACGCGATCCCCTCATGGAGACCTGGAACGGGCGTCGCGCCGGACCGGAAGGTGCCAGCCGCGAATATGGTGTCGATGATGCCTTCCCCATCGGCGATATCGACGACATCCTGCCCGGCTTGCTGGAGAACCGCGAACGCGTGTTCTACACCATGGGGAACTACTCGGAATTCGACAAGCGGGTGATCGGCTGGGTAAATGGGCTGCGCGCCCAGGCCAAGAGCGGCATGCATACGCCCGAGGAATTCGTGTCGCTGGATCATCTCTTGCACGACATGCGCCTGTACAAAAGCAAGGCGGAACTCGCACTTATGCGCCATGCAGCGTCCATTTCGGTGCGCGCCCATGAGCGCGCCATACGTGTCTGCCGTCCCGGAATGAACGAAGCTGAGCTGGAAGCGGAATTCCTGTATGAGTTCCGCCGCCATGGTGGCGTGCCCGCCTACAACTCCATCGTGGGCGGCGGTGCCAACAGCTGCATCCTGCACTATGTGGAAAACAACCAGTCTCTGCGGGACGGCGAACTGGTCCTAATTGATGCGGCCTGCGAATACCAGTGTTACGCCACCGATGTGACCCGCACTTTTCCGGTGAACGGCCGCTATACGGCGGAGCAGCGCGCCATCTATGATTTGGTGCTTAAAGCACAGCTCGCAGCCATCGACAAGATGCGTGCCGGTAACCACTGGAATACCCCTCACGAGGAAGCAGTGAAAATATTGACCGCGGGTTTGGTGAAACTCGGACTACTCAAAGGTCCGGTGAACAAGCTTATCAAGGACGAAACCTACAAGAAGTTCTACATGCATCGTACCGGCCATTGGCTGGGACTCGACGTGCATGACGTGGGCGATTACAAGGTGGGTGATGAATGGCGCGAATTGGAACCCGGCATGGTGATGACTGCGGAGCCGGGTATCTATATCGCGGCCGGAACCCGTGGTGTACACAAGCGCTGGTGGAACATCGGCGTGCGCATCGAGGACGATGTGTTGGTAACCCGTGGCGAGCCCGAAGTGCTGACCGGCGCGCTCATCAAGCAGGCAGATGAGATCGAGGCCTACATGCAACGCCAGGCAGCATCACGATGAAGCGCAAGGTTATAGCAAAACACACCAAAGAACCCAAAAGTCCGCGGGATGTACAGGTTAATGATCGGCCCGCCGTGGATTTCGACATCCTGATCGCCGGCGGCGGTATGGTGGGCGCGAGCCTGGCTGCCGCACTCGCGCCGCTCGCGCTCAAAATCGCGGTGGTGGAAGCGGTGCGTTTTGGCAGTCGCGACCAACCGAGTTACGACGACCGCATCACGGCGGTTTCTTGGGGCAGCCGCCGCATCTTCGAGGGCATCGGCTTGTGGCCGCAGATTGCGCCGCAGGCTACGGCAATCCATTGTATCCACGTATCCGACCGCGGTCATATGGGCATGACGCGCCTGCATGCCGCGGAGATGGGCGTGGAGGCGCTCGGTTATGTGGTGCCCAACCGTGTTATCGGATCTGCTTTGAGCGGATTTCTGGAACGTCAGAAACAGGTTGCACTGCTGGCACCGACAAAACTTGAAGCCGTACAGATGCAAGCCCATGCAGTTTGCGCAAGCCTGGAAAGCAGTGCAACAAAAAGCGTCAAAAGCCGATTGCTGGTGGCGGCAGACGGCGCCAATTCAAAAATACGTGAACAGCTCGGCATCGATACGCGGGTCTGGGATTACGGGCAGAGCGCCGTGATTTGCAATGTCAGTGTCGAACGACCACAGGCGTACACAGCTTTCGAGCGTTTTACCGGCGATGGTCCACTGGCGCTGCTGCCCATGGGCGAAGAGCGCTATGCACTGATCTGGACCGTGGTCAACGAGCGCGTGACCGGAATTCTGGCGATGACTGATGCAGAATTTCTAGCCGGCGCGGCCGCCGGATTCAATGGCCGACTGGGGCGCTTCATCAAAGCTGGCAAGCGCCAGGCCTACCCATTGAGTCTGGTACGTGCGCAGACACAGATGAAAGGTCGTGCGGTGGTAGTGGGCAATGCTGCCCACAGCCTGCATCCGATAGCCGGCCAGGGCTTCAATCTGTCGTTGCGCGACATCGCGGCGCTGGCGGATACCTTGGCGGATATCATTGCTGTTGGCGGTGATCCGGGAGACCTGCGCCGACTTGGCGCTTATATACAGACGCGCCGCAGCGACCAGACGAGTACCATGTTGTTTACGGATATGCTCGCGCGCGTATTTACCAACCCATTGGCGTCAGTCGGCTGGGCCCGCAACCTCGGCCTTCTGGGTCTGGAGTTATTCCCGCCAGCGCGTCACAGGCTTGCGCGTCATAACATGGGCATCAACGGCCGCCTGCCTCGTCTCGCCCGCGGGCTGGGGATCAAAGCCGGGACTGATTGTCTTACGTGGGATACCCGTATGCCATTTGCTATCACAGATACAGGGCAGGGGCCGGTATGACAGCAGGCCGTGCCAAATCACACTTCGATCTGATCATCGTGGGGGCTGGTGCGATTGGTGCGGCGTTCGCTTGTGCATTACGCAACAGTGGTTTGCAAGTCGCCCTTCTGGATGCCTGTGAACCGAAAAGTTTCACAGCCGCAGGGGAGGTTGATTTGCGGGTGTTTGCGCTATCACCGGCATCCCGACGCATCCTGGATTCTTTGGGCGCCTGGCAGACCATCCAGTCACTACGGGTTGCCGCGTATACCGAGATGCACGTGTGGGATGCCACTGGCAGCGGCCGCATCCATTTTGACTGCGCCGATGTGGGCGAGCCGGCGCTGGGTTATATCGTCGAGAATCGTCTCATACAATATGCATTGCGGGTGCAACTGCAAAGCACTCACAACATCACTGCGATCCATCCGGCCACGCCAGAATCTGTGGTGATCGACGCCGAGCAGGTGACGCTCACCCTGCAGGATGGGAGGCGATTGCAAGCACGCCTGCTGGTGGCGGCGGATGGCGCGGATTCTGCTACCCGCAAGCTGGTGGGTATCAATACCCGCTCGGCATCCTATGGACAAACGGCCATCGTCGCCCATGTGGCCACGCAAGAGCCCCATTGCCATACTGCCTGGCAGCGCTTCCTGCCCACTGGCCCGATCGCGCTATTGCCGCTGCTGGATGGCCGTTCTTCAGTCGTGTGGTCGCTGGATGACGCACGTGCGGCAGAAATCCAGCGATTGGATGACGCGGGGTTTTGCGCCGCTGTGACCACGGCCAGCGATGCCATTCTCGGTCAAGTCACCGCCAGCACAGCGCGCGCCGGATTCCCGTTGCAGCGCATGCACGCCAGCGAGTATGTACAAGCACGTTGTGCATTGATCGGCGATGCCGCCCACGCACTGCATCCACTGGCAGGTCAGGGCGTGAATATGGGGTTTAAAGATATGGCGGCGCTCGGCGAGATCATTCTGGATGCCCAACAGCGACACCGTGATGTGGGTGACTTTGGTGTATTGCGCCGTTACCAGCGTGCACGCAAAGGCGAAAACTTGGCAATGATTACTGCGCTAGACGGATTTAAACGCCTTTTCAGCAATGATATTGTGCCGCTTACATGGCTGCGCAATACAGGATTGTGCGCTGTAGACCGTTTTACGCCGCTCAAGAGCGCATTTATGCGGCGCGCGATGGGTTTAAGTGCAGAATTGCCGTAAAAATGCTGTAAGTCGCGGTGCATCAGTTATTACAAGCTGAATCGGGGAAACCAAGTCCCCTAGCGACAAGTTTTCTCATTTAAATTAGGAAAACGGTCAGATTCGACTGGTATGCTTAATTATCAGATTGGATTACCTGCGGGCGTAACGCGTGCCTCAGCGATGAAGATAACCGAGGCGGGTTTTTGGGTCTTTGGATGGCAAGGCTCGCGAATCTCAAGCAGTCCAAACCCGTTTCTTACGAATAGCGTGATCCAGCTCTCCAGGGTTCTGAAGTACCAGGGTGCGGGATCGGTGAAATCACCACTGAATCCGTACCATGAACCCTCTCGCCAGCCATCCCGATAAGGTAAATCGCCGCATGCCGTGACCGGGTGCAGGGTTTGTACAATGAACGATCCACGGGCTTTCATGAGAGCTGGCACTGTGCCAAACAATCCTTCAACCGATTCCTTTCCCAGCAGGGCAAAGTTGCACACCACGACATCGGCGGAGGTCTGAAGCTTACCGGCAGTAATTTCCTCATAGGAAATTACATGGAAATCGTCTCCTCCGGCGGATTTAGCTTGGTTGATCAGGTGCCCAACAGCATCCGCCCCCTCTACGCGTATTGAGTGCGACGTGAGCTCACGGGCTAGCCAACCTTCACCACAGCCGATGTCAAGCACAGATTGGGGTGTACGGCTCAGGACGGCGTCGATTATTGCCTGATTAGTGACCAGCTGACGGCTTTCGATTTGCCCCTCGCGCACAGCGTAAGTCCATGGCAAAGCATTCTTGAGCCATGAGTCGATGATTTTCGCATCACTAAATGTTTCCATGCCATGCAGATTTCAAGCTGGGCATCTCTTATTTTGCCAGCAACTTGTCCACTTTGGCGGCGCAGATGAAGTCGTTCTCAGACAGACCGCCGATGGCATGGGTGGTGTACTGCACCAGGCAGTGCCCGTAGCCCACTTCCAGGTCCGGGTGGTGGTTTTCCTGGTTGGCGATCCAGGCGAGCGCGTTCACAAAGCCCATGGTGCCGTTGAAGCCCTTGAATTTGAAGTCCTTGTGGATCTGTTTGCTGTCGGCACCAAGTTGCCAATCCGGTGCCAGTTTTTTCAAGTAACGATCCGCTTCCTCGCGGGTCAGGGGTTTGACGCCGCCTTCGCAGGGGACGCAGTGCTTTTCAGCCAGTTCCGTCATGACAACCTCTCAATTAGTGGACGAATGAATACCTTTATGCCCAACTGATTTTCTTGTTGGTGGGCGGGAAATTGGGCTCATGCATACCTAGCCGCCGGGCCTCATGAATAAGGCCGATCAGGTCCTTATGGGCAAGATCGAACATGTCTTCCAGGCTGTTGATGATGAAGTACGTGGTCTGGAAGATGTCGATGCGATAGGGCGTGCGCAGGGCATCGATGGGATCGAAGGCTTTGCGCAGGGGTTTGTCGCTGTCGATGGAATAGGGGGTTTCTCCGAAGGATGAGACGATACCAGCCCCGTAGGTTTTCAATCCCCTACGTGTCTTTATTAATCCAAATTCCACCGTGAACCAGTAGAGCCGCGCCAACATCACATGGTCCTTTTTGTCGGCATGCACCCCGGCTTTGCCATAGGCGTGGGTGAATTCGGCGAAGCGTGGATCGGTGAGCAATGGGGTATGCCCGAAGATCTCATGGAAGATATCCGGCTCCTGCAGGTAATCCATCTCCTCGCGGCTGCGGATGAAGGAGGCGGCCGGGAATTTCTTATCAGCCAGCAGGCTGAAAAACTGGTCGAAGGGGATCAGGGCAGGCACCGGCGCCACCTCCCAGCCGGTATGCTGCTGCAGTACCGCCGAGATTTCAGGGCACTGGGGGATGCGGTCGGTCGGGAATCTCATCCGCTCCAGGGCCTGCAAGTAATCATCGCATGCATATTTTTCAACGATGGGTCTTTGGCGGGTAATTAGGTCATGCCAAACGGCATCCTCTTCTGCCGTATATGAGATCTGGCCCTGCTCATCCGGGATTTTAGCGGTGTATTTGGAGGTTTTACCCATGGATGATGCCTCAGACTGCGATTTTACCAGCTGCGGCCTGGTTACCAGGGCATTGGGTCGCTGATGCAACATACCTTATTATATAGTTTGCGTATGGAAGGTGTAGTGATCAGTGATGACCATGGGTCATGGAGATCTCTAAGGCTATTTTTCATGTTTTAGCTTGAAAGTGGATGCGGATATAATCTTCTATAATCTTCTGGAATTCTGCTGCGATCTTGTCACCTTTGAGCGTGACTGTCTTTTCCCCGTCCACATAGACCGGTGCTACAGGCCTCTCGCCAGTGCCTGGTAGGCTGATGCCGATGTTCGCATGCTTGCTCTCGCCGGGCCCATTTACGACACAACCCATGACTGCCACCTGCAGGTTTTCTACACCCGTGTAGCTCTGTTTCCACTCCGGCATATGGTTACGTATATAGCCCTGGATATCCTGGGTGAGTTTCTGGAATACGGTACTGGTGGTGCGTCCGCAGCCTGGACACGCAGCGACCAGCGGCATGAACGCTCTGAGGCCCATGGTCTGGAGGATTTCCTGGGCTACGATCACTTCACGGCTGCGCTCACCCTCCGGCTCGGGTGTCAGGGAGATGCGGATAGTGTCGCCGATGCCTTGCTGCAAGAGTACTGCCAAGGCCGCCGTCGAAGCCACGATGCCCTTGCTGCCCATACCCGCTTCGGTCAGGCCCAGATGCAATGGGTAATCGCAGCGTTCCGCGAGGCGTCGGTAGACATCTATGAGATCCTGTACGCCGCTCATCTTGCATGACAAGATGATTTTGTCGTGCCCCAGACCCAGCTGTTCTGCACGCTGCGCTGAGTTGAGTGCCGAGGTCACCATGGCCTCGTGCAGGATTTCCTGTGCGTCTTTCGGTGTGGGCAGACGCGCGTTCTCGTCCATCATCTGGGTGAGTAGATCCTGGTCGAGGCTGCCCCAATTTACGCCGATACGCACAGGTTTTTCGTGTTTAAGCGCCACCTCGATTAAGGTGGCGAACTGCGGGTCATGTTTGCTGCCGCGCCCCACATTGCCGGGATTGATACGAAGTTTATCCAGGGCTGCGGCGCACGCCGGGTGTGCGGTCAAAAGTTTGTGACCATTGAAATGGAAATCGCCGATCAGCGGGACGTTCACGCCCATGCTGGCTAGTTTCTCGCGTATATGAGGCACGGCCGCTGCAGCTGCATCGGTATTAACCGTGATACGCACCAGTTCCGAACCGGCACGCGCCAGCTCCGCCACCTGTTTGACGGTCGCCATCACGTCAGTCGTGTCGGTATTGGTCATGGATTGCACCACGATGGGTGTGCCGCCGCCTACCGGGACACGGCCGACCATTACCCGGACACTGTGACGGCGTTTTTGCGGTGTACTGGGGGTTTTCATGGATTTCATGGCTGCATTCAGATCGCTAATGATAGCGGATTCCTGAGATTAGCCCCGGCGCCTGTCACATATGGATATACGGCCTGTGGGAACAGGCCGTATCCCAATGAATATGCATACCGGCGGCTTCTCACGCGGTGCGTGCTTAAGTACTATGCCGACCTTGATACTTTTGACACTGCTTACGTGCATTCATTTACCTGAGTAACCATGGCTACCAGCAAGGGAACCGTAGTCTTCGTCCATGGACTGTACATGACTGGTCTGGAACTGGGCCTGCTGCGCCTGCGCGTGACCCAGGACGGATTTCAAACCCATGTATTCCACTATCATACGGTGCTGGAACCGGTGCTCGAAAACGCACGCCGTCTCGCGGAATACATCAAGCAACTTGAGGCAACTCCATTGCACCTGGTTGGGCATAGCCTGGGCGGTGTGGTGATTCTCCGTATGTTTGAAATGCATCCCGATATTCCACCCGGACGTGTGGTGCTCATGGGCTCACCGGTACGCGGCAGCATCGCCGCACGCACTATTGTGGACAGGAACTGGGGTTGGCTTCTGGGTCAAAGCGGAACGGACGGTCTGGCGGAAGAACATGAGCCAGTGTGGGATCGAAACCGTGAGCTGGGCGTGCTGGTGGGTACCGCCGGCCCAGGGTTCAGACTGACACATCCGGATTTGCCGGAACCCCATGATGGGCTGGTAGCGGTGCAGGAAACCCGGATCGCCGCTGCTACCGACCAGATCGAACTCGATGTGCACCATACCGGCATGCTGTTCAGCCAGGAAGTCGCTGAACAGGTGATCGGCTTTCTAAATAACGGCCATTTCAATTGACGCAATAGCAAAGTCCACCGACTAGCGCCTGCCTTTCTTTGACTTCATTGTCCTAAATCAAACGCTTATAAAAATTAACTAATTATGATATCCAGGTGATATGGGGTTAACACGCAGGTTTAAATGCGAATTAAACGCATTACGGGTGCTGCCTATAACGTGGCATTCGAGACCCGGCAGCAATTCCTCCATTCGTTTGAAGTTCAACCAATCAGGTAGCTACATGGCGTATACGAAACCAACAAGACGAAGCTGGGCTGAACCGTTCAAGATTAAGGTGGTCGAGCCACTGACGACAACCACCCGGCAGCACCGGATAAAGGCGATTAAAGCGGCAGGTTACAACACCTTTCTGTTGCGCTCCGAGGATGTTTATATCGACTTGTTGACGGACAGCGGCACAAATGCGATGAGCGATTACCAGTGGGCTGGCATGATGTTGGGTGATGAGGCCTACGCTGGCAGCAAGAACTTCTTCCATCTCGAAACCAACATGCGCAAGTATTATGGCTATCGATACCTCATACCGACCCATCAGGGTCGCGGTGCTGAACACATCATTTCACAGATAATGATCAAGCCGGGGGATTTCATCCCCGGCAATATGTACTTCACAACAACACGCGAACACCAGGAACGCGCCGGTGGAACCTTTGTCGATGTGATCATAGATGCAGCACACGATCCAAAATCGTCTTACCCCTTCAAAGGAAACGTGGACCTACAAAAGCTAGACGACCTGATTAGAAAAGTCGGCGCAAAGATGATCCCGTATATCAGTGTGGCAGCCACGGTAAATATGGCGGGTGGACAGCCGATTTCAATGGAAAACATGAGCGCACTTTGCAGATTGGCCAATAAGCATGGAATAAAAGTCATACTCGACGCCACACGTGCCGTGGAGAATGCGTATTTCATAAAGCTCAGGGAGAAAGGTTACGGTAAGAAATCGGTGGCGGCTATCTTGAAGGAACTCTGTTCATACACTGATGGAGCGACTATGAGCGGGAAAAAGGATTTGCTCGTCAACATCGGCGGATTCCTGGCCGTCAATGATGCAAAGCTGTATGGCGAGGCACGCAACATGGTGGTCGTGTATGAAGGACTGCATACCTACGGTGGCTTGGCAGGCCGCGACATGGAAGCCATGGCACGCGGAATGGAGGAGATGGTTAAGGAAGATTACCTGCGCTCACGCATAGGACAGGTGGAATATCTCGGTCAGAAACTGATGGACTGGGGGATTCCGATAGTCCAGCCGATTGGCGGACATGCAGTGTTCCTGGATGCCAAGAAGATACTGGGGCACATCCCACAAGACAGATTCCCGGCACAGACCCTGGCTGCCGAAATCTATGTGGATTCTGGTGTCAGGACCATGGAGAGAGGCATCGTGTCAGCGGGGCGCGATTCAAAAACAGGCGCACAACGTCATCCGAAGTTGGAACTTGTACGCGCCACGATTCCAAGGCGTGTCTATACACAGGCACACATGGATGTAACCGCCGAGTCGATTCTCACCGTCTATGAGGATCGCAAGAAGATTAAAGGTCTGAGAATGATCTATGAGCCCAAGCACCTGAGATTTTTTCAGGCAAGATTCGATAAGGTTGAACCAAGGCAATAAACCAATCCAACTTTTTATGATTTATCCTGGCCCCCCCACGCGCATTGCGCGCGGTGGAGGGGTGCCCGAATCATTCGATCGCTCCGATGAGTTTATTTATTGTGTTCGGAATCCCATTGCTTCAGGGCAGCCAATGTATTCGCTACATGCTGATCGGGGTTGAGGTTTGTGTAGGTATAGATGATGGTGCCGTCCGGTGATATCACATAGGAAGTCCGATTGGCATAAGTATCGTGCTGCGGCAGCACCGCGTCATAGGAGCGCATGATTTTCTGGTCGGTATCCGCGGCTACAGGGAACTTGCTGCGGCATTCGCTCACCGAGAATTTCTTCAGGATGGCGATGTTGTCGTGGGACACGCCGATGACCGTGGCGCCCAGTGCCTTGTACTGGCCGATGGCGTCGGCGAAGTCATGCGCTTCGATGGTGCACCCCGTAGTGAAAGCCGCCGGATAGAAATACAGCACCACCGGTCCTTTCTTGAGCGCATCGGCCAGCGAGAAGCTGTATACCTTGCCGCCCAGGGAAGCCTCGGCAGTGAACAGCGGCGCCTTGGTGCCGACTTTGAGGCTGGCTAAAGCTGGAAATGCCAACAGTGTGCCGATCAACGTCAAAACAAAAAATAAGCGTTTCATAATTAAGCCTCCTGGATTGAATACGCGCGATAGCTAAAATCTGAATGCGGTCACGCACGCCGAATTCACGTTAAACAGCCAGATTCCCCGAAGCTTTATTACCCGGCCGCGGGCTTGACTACTATTGAAAATGTTAACTTCACCTGATTGCCTACCCAACGGGTATCAGCCCATTGACCGAGGCCGATATGGTAATCCAAGCGCTCAAGCCTCAGCTGACCCTCGAGCCGGGCATTGCCGTCCGTCGCTGGCGTAAATGTAAATGGTACGCTTACCTCATGGGTCACGTCGCGCAGCGTCAATTTCCCGGTTACCCGGTAACGCCCCTGTCCCATTGGGCGTACGGTCTCGCTTTCGAATAGCGCTTGTGGCCAGCGACGGGTGTCGAAGAAATCTGGGCCGCGCAATGCTGTGTCTAGTTCTGGCAACTGAGTATCAACTGACGTGGTATTTACGCTGACACGGATATGGCTGTCGCCGCTGGCATCAATACAAACGAGACCAGCATAATCACGGAAAGTGCCCTGGAAAGGTGCCCCCGCCTGTGTGGTACTGAACTCGATATTGCTCATGCTGGGCACCGGCACCCAGCAACTGGCGGCGGCAAGCGTAGTATGGAGCACACCCGCCAATCCCAGGATCAGTGGTAGCAGCCAGTGCTTCATGGCGGGGTTCCTGGGTGCCGGCCGGTTTGTGTGAACGGCAGCATACGCAACAATACCTCATCTCTCAGGATAATGTGATGCCAGAGCGCGGCGCTGATGTGCAGAATCACCACGGCCAGCAGCAGCCAAGCCATGCTTTGGTGCGTGAATAACAACCAGTGGGCGAGCCGCCGGTCAGGTCTCACCAGGTTTGGCAGCGAAAACAGCCCGAACCAGCTCACCGTTAGGTTGGAAGCGGAGGACAATAGCCAACCGATCACCGGCATGCTGAGCAACAGCGCATACAGCAGAATGTGGGACAGGTGTGCCGCCATCCGGAAGACTGGGTGCGGTAAGGGTGGCTGCGGCGGAGGCGGCGAATACAACCGCCAGCCAAGCCGCAGCACCACCAACCCGAAAATGGTGAAGCCGATGGATTTGTGGCGGGCGAGCAAGATGAGTCTTACCAGACTGATGGGAAGTGCAGCCGCCCAGATGCCGAGCACGAACTGCACCAGCACCAGTGCCATGATGACCCAGTGAAATGTCTGGGCCACAATACCATAGCGCGTGGGCGTGTTAGCCAACGGAATAAATGGCAGTTGTGAAGGGCCGTCCATCGGACTTAATCTCTCCAACATTGATTCCAAACAGCAAATGCGTTCCGGGTTTTGTAGGATGCCGTAACATGAAACTACAGACTTATATTCAATCATGGATCAGCGCACTCAATACGGCCGTGCTCGCACTGGCCCTGCTAGCCGCCACGGGCTGCGCGGGTGTGGCCGTCAAACACCCCACAGGGCCGGTGTTAGCGCCGTTGCCGCCGCTGGTTACGTCAGGCGCCACTCATTACATCATTCGTTCCAGGCCCTCGGACATAGTGTTTCTGGTATACCGAGCTGGGCCTTTGGCGGCTTTTGGCCATAACCATGTACTCCGCGCCAGCGGCGTCCACGGTGATGTGTATCTTAACCGTGATTTTATGCTCTCAGGTTTCACGCTCTCATTGCCGCTGACCGATCTGCGGGTTGATGCGCCAGCGGATCGAGCTGCGGAAGGCGCTGATTTTGCCACTCAACCCTCGGCGGCTGCCATCGCAGGAACCTTGCACAACATGCTGGGCCCGGCCGTACTCGACGCTGCGCACTACCCGGACATCCGCGTGCGCTCGCTGTGGATAACGGGCTCGCAAAACGCGGCACAGGTAATGGTGCGTATCACTCTGCACGGCGTAGAACGCGAGCTGAGCGTACCGCTGGCACTCAATATAGACGGCAAACTTCTGAGCGCCACTGGTCATTTCGATATCCGTCAAAGCGATTTCGGCATCACGCCCTTCAGCATACTCGGCGGAGGCTTGCGGGTGGCCGATACGGTGAAAGTGCGGTTCCATATCGTCGCCGCTCGCGAGTGAATATTGCCGTGCACCGGCTCTTGGCCAGTGCAATGCATTCCACTTTTATTGCTCAAGTTTTCTCTTCAGGTCGTAGATCAGGTTTAATGCCTGTCTGGGCGAGAGGTTCTCTATGTCCAGATTCCGCAGTTCCGCCAGCGCCGGATGTTCAGGCGCGAACAGGCCCAGTTGCGGTTGCGGTGGACTGCCGGATGCATCGCTAGCTTGCTGGCGTGATCCGGCTTCCAGGGCGGCGAGCCGGCCGCGGGCTTCCGAGATAACCGCTTTCGGGATGCCCGCTAGGGCCGCAACCTGCAGGCCGTAACTGCGATCTGCCGGCCCGTCTTTCACGGTGTGCAGAAACACCAGGTTTTGTTTGTGTTCAGTGGCATCCAGATGCACGTTGGCGATGCCCGGCACCAGATCCGCTAATGCCGTGATCTCAAAATAGTGGGTGGCGAACAGGGTGAAGGCCTTGAGTTCGCACGCGATATAACTGGCTGCCGCCCATGCAAGCGACATGCCGTCATAGGTGCTGGTACCGCGACCGATCTCGTCCATCAGCACCAGACTCCTGTCGGTGGCGTTGTTGAGGATATTGGCGGTCTCCAGCATCTCCACCATGAAGGTGGAACGTCCCCCGGCGAGATCATCAGAGGCGCCGATACGTGTGAAGATGCGGTCTAGCGGCCCGAAGACCGCCCTTGCCGCCGGTACATAGCTGCCAATGTGCGCCAGGATCACGATGAGCGCCGTCTGGCGCATGTAGGTGGATTTCCCGCCCATGTTGGGACCGGTGATGATGAGCATACGGCGCTGTTCGTTGAGCTCCAGGTCATTGGGCACGAAGGGGGTATTGAGCACCTGTTCCACCACCGGATGGCGGCCGGCTTCGATGTGCAACAGTGGCGTATCGGTGAGCCGCGGCGCCGCAAATGACAAGGCATCGGCACGCTCGGCGAGATTGGCGAGTACATCCAGTTCCGCCAAGGCTGTGGCGGTTTTCTGCAAGTCGCCGAGTTGCAGGATGAGTTTGTCCAACAGCTCGTCATACAGGGTTTTTTCCCGCGCCAGCGCCTGTTCGCGTGCTGACAGCACCTTGTCCTCGAAACCTTTCAGTTCAGGCGTGACATAGCGCTCCACGCCTTTCAATGTTTGTCGGCGCATGTAGTCGGTAGGTACCTTGTCCGCCTGCGCGCGGGTGACCTCGATGTAATAGCCATGCACGCGGTTATAGTTGACGCGCAGTGTGGCGATGCCGCTGCGTTTGCGTTCGCGGAGTTCCAGCTCGGCCAGATACTTGTCGGCGTGTCCGCTGAGCATGCGCAGCTTATCGAGCTCTGCATCGTAGCCCTCCGCCAGCACACCGCCATCGCGAATGAGCGCCGGCGGCGTTTCTAGTAAGGCCTTTTTCAGCAGTGCATGGGTCGCCGGATGCTCGGTGGCATCTGCGGCCAGCCGCAGGATCAGCGGTGAATCCAGCGCCTGCAGTTGTGATTGCAGGGCCGGAAGTTCACCGAGCGCAGAGCGCAGTTGCACAAGATCTCGGGGACGCGCTGATTTGAGTGCTACGCGCGCCAGGATGCGCTCGATGTCGCCAATGCCGCTGAGCCGTTCGCGCAGTGCTTCAAAACGCCGGTCATCCACACACGCGGCCAGAGCCTGGTAGCGTAGTCCCAGCAGTGCGTGATCCCGTAGCGGCCTGCTTAGCCAGCGGCGCAGCAGGCGCGAACCCATGGCAGTGACGCAGCGGTCCATGATGCCCGCCAATGTATGTTGCGGCTGGCTACCGAAACTGGTTTCCAGTTCAAGATTGCGCAGGGTGATGGCATCGAGGATCAGCGCCTCATCGCGTCGTTCCACCACCAGACCATTGATGTGTGGAAGCGCCGTGCGCTGGGTCTCCTGCACATATAGCAATAAAGCGCCGGCGGCGGATATCGCGATAGCCAGATGATCCGCACCGAAACCTGAGAGCCCGCGGGTTTTGAATTGTGCAGTCAACAGACGCGTGGCGCTGGCCAGATCAAAATGCCAGGGCGGACGGTGACGCGCGCCGCTGCGGTTCGCGAGTGAACCCGGCAGCACACTGTCCTCAGCCAGCAGCAATTCCGCTGGCTGCAGGCGTTCCACCTCGGTCAACAGCGCATCCTGCCCCTCCACTTCCAGTAGCGTGAAGCGGCCGCTGCCGATACTCAGTGCCGCCAGCCCATAGTGCATACCGGCCGCATGTACTGCGATCAAGAGATTATCGCGGCGTTCCTCCAGCAGGGCCTCGTCGGTGACCGTCCCGGGAGTGATGATGCGCACCACCCTGCGTTCCACTGGGCCTTTCGCAGCTCCCGGATCACCGATTTGCTCACAGATGGCGACGGATTCGCCGAGTTTCACCAGCTTGGCGAGATAGCCTTCTGCCGCGTGATAGGGCACACCCGCCATGGGGATGGGCTGGCCGGCGGACTGGCCACGCTGGGTGAGGGTGATATCCAGCAGGTGCGCCGCGCGGCGCGCGTCATCATAGAAAAGTTCGTAGAAATCGCCCATGCGGTAGAACACGAGGATATCCGGGTGCTCGGCCTTGATGCGCAGGTACTGGCGCATGACCGGCGTGTGGTCGCTATAGGGTTGGTCGTGCTCGTCGTTCATGGAATGCCCGGAGTTTCAAGGGGGGATGCTAGTGACGGTGAGCGGCGATGGCAAGCAGTGCTACCCTGTATATATGCGCAAAGCGACGATCCCCACCACCGAGACCAGCGATACCGCACTGGCAGCACTTGCTGCCAGGCTCGCCGAAAAAATACTGGAAAATGAGCTCAAGCTGGCATCCGCGGAATCGTGCACCGGCGGTTGGATTGCCAAATGCCTGACCGATATTTCCGGCAGTTCCGAGTGGTTCGAACGCGGCTTCGTGACCTATAGCAATAGCGCCAAGATGACCATGCTGGGTGTGAGCGCCGATACCCTGGCTTCCCGTGGGGCGGTTTCCGAGGAAAGTGTACGTGAGATGGCCGCGGGCGCGGTACGACACAGTCAGGCACAGGTGGCAGTGGCGGTTAGCGGTGTCGCCGGACCTACAGGCGGCAGTTCCGAAAAACCCGCCGGGACTGTGTGGATCGCCTGGGCCTGGCCGGACCGCAGTGTCAGTGCGCAACTTTTTCATTTTGGCGGTAACCGAGAGGCGGTGCGCCGCGCGGCGGTCATGGAAGCCCTTAAAGGCCTGCTGGATGGCATCGGCCACTGAGGTCCAACGGCTGTTTTTCGCTTTGTGGCCAGACGACTCCCTGCGTCGCACACTATATAAAGTAACCCGGTGCCCGGTGCGTTTGAGCGGTGGACGGCCGGTGCCGCCATCAAATTTCCATATCACACTGGCATTTCTCGGCAGCCTGGATACAGTTGGCGGACTGCAGGCCCGCCAGGCGGCTGACAACGTAGCCGGTCGATCCTTCGAACTGCAATTGGACCGTCTGGGTTTCTGGTCCGAACCAGGGATGCTGTGGCTGGGAGCCACGCAGGTGCCGGTTGCAGTGCGGACTCTGGCGGCGGACTTGGCGAAGGCGTTGCGAATGTGGGGACTTGAGCCCGACTCCAAGCCCTTCGTGCCGCACATAACCCTGGCGCGCAAAGTGATCAAGCCCGGACAATTGGGCGAACTGCGCCCACTGCGCTGGCCGGTGCGGGAATTCGCATTACTGCGTTCGTTCACGCATGCGCGCGGCAGTGAATATCAGCCACTCGCGTTCTGGCCGCTTGCCTCCAAGGCTGCGGGGCCCGGGGAACTGTGAAATAATAGATTTCTTGGTAATTTCAGCTGAAATTCTGGCCATAACCCACAAGTACACAGGTGTCCAATGGATGAGAACCGCAAAAAAGCACTGGCTGCCGCACTCAGTCAGATAGAAAAGCAGTTTGGCAAAGGATCGGTCATGCGTCTCGGTGACCATATTGCCTCCCGTGATGTGGACGTGGTTTCCACCGGCTCGCTCGGCCTTGATATAGCACTTGGAGTCGGCGGGCTGCCGCGTGGCCGGGTGGTGGAGGTCTATGGACCGGAAGCGTCCGGCAAAACCACTTTGACCCTGCAGGTGATCGCCGAGATTCAGCGCAAGGGCGGCACCGCTGCCTTCGTGGATGCGGAACACGCACTGGATCCCACATACGCCGGAAAGCTCGGCGTGAACGTGGATGATCTTTTGATCTCACAGCCGGATACCGGCGAGCAAGCGCTGGAGATCACCGACATGTTGGTGCGCTCCGCAGCCGTAGATGTGGTGGTGGTGGATTCGGTGGCGGCGCTTACACCCAAGGCCGAGATCGAAGGCGAGATGGGCGATTCCCACATGGGTCTGCAGGCACGCCTCATGTCTCAGGCGCTGCGCAAGCTCACCGCTAACATCAAGCGTTCCAACACCCTGGTAATCTTCATCAATCAGATTCGCATGAAGATCGGTGTGATGTTCGGCAATCCCGAGACCACCACCGGCGGCAATGCCCTTAAGTTCTACGCTTCGGTGCGCCTCGACATCCGCCGCATCGGCGCGATCAAGAAGGGCGAGGAAGTCATCGGCAGCGAGACCCGCGTCAAGGTGGTGAAGAACAAAGTGGCACCGCCCTTCCGGCAGGCGGAGTTCGAGATTCTTTATGGCGAGGGCATCTCCCGCGCCGGCGAGATCATCGAGATCGGTGTGCTGCACAACCTGGTGGAAAAATCCGGCGCTTGGTATAGCTACAAGGGCAAGAAGATCGCCCAGGGCAAGGAAGCGGCGCGCGAGTATATGCAGCAAAATCCGGAGGTGGCCGCCGAGATCGAGCAGATTATCCGCGACAAACTGTTACCGAAAAAAGTGAAGGCGCCCGCGGGTGAAGCAGTCGAAGCGCAGCAAGCCTGATGAAGAGGATGCCCGTGACCCTGTACGGGTCAGGGCAGTAGCGCTCAGATTGCTGGCCCGGCGCGAACATTCCACCCGGGAATTGACCTCCAAGCTGACGGCGCGCGGCTATGAACAGCAGACGGTTGCGGCGGTGATCGAAGCGCTCGCGGACCGCAATCTGGTGTCGGATGGGCGCTTCGTGGATGAGTTCGTAGCCAGTCGCGTGCGCCGCGGCAGTGGGCCGGTGAAGATCCGTGAGGAACTACGCAGCCGCGGAGTGGCAGAGTCCCTGGTGGATGCTGCCCTCAGTGAGCAACGCGGCGAATGGTTGACCAATGCGGAAGCGGTGCGTCGCAAACGTTTCGGCGCGCCATTGCCGCAGGATTTTGCAGAACGCGCCAAGCAGGCGCGTTTTTTGCAGCAGCGCGGTTTTAGCGGTGAACAGATACGCCAGGTATTGAAGGGCGATGTGGAATTCGGGGATTAGCAGTCGCGGCGCAGAGCGCTGCACTCACAATTGAATATGATGACCAGTAACGAAATCCGCAGAAGCTTCCTGGAGTTCTTCCGCTCCAAGGGTCATACCATCGTCCCCGCAAGCCCGTTGGTGCCGGCGAACGATGCCACCCTGCTGTTCACCAACGCCGGCATGGTGCAGTTCAAGGACATCTTCCTGGGCCGCGAAAAACCCGAGCATCTGCGCGTGGCCGACGTGCAACCCTGCCTGCGTGCCGGCGGCAAGCACAACGATCTGGAGAACGTTGGTTACACCGCGCGCCATCACACGTTCTTCGAGATGCTGGGTAACTGGTCGTTCGGCGACTATTTCAAGCGCGAGGCCATCGTCTATGCTTGGGAACTGCTGACCCAGGTTTGGAAACTGCCGCCGGACAGGCTGTGGATCACCATATATAAGGATGACGACGAGGCTTACGCCATCTGGACCCAGGAGATCGGTCTGCCCAAGGAGCGGGTGGTGCGCGTCGGCGACAAGCCCGGTGCGCCGAAGTACCAAAGCGATAATTTCTGGCAGATGGCTGATACCGGACCCTGCGGCCCCTGCACCGAAATCTTCTGGGACCACGGTCCCGGCATTCCCGGCGGTCCGCCGGGCAGCCATGATGAAGGCGACCGTTACGTCGAGATCTGGAACCTGGTGTTCATGCAGTTCGACCGGGCCGCCGACGGCCGCATGACGCCGCTGCCCAAACCCTGCGTGGACACCGGCATGGGGCTGGAGCGCATCGCCGCGGTCATGCAGGGCGTGCATGATAACTATGACACTGATATTTTTCGACGTCTTATTGAAGTGTTAAAGGACATGATGTCAGCAAGCATGCGTGGCATTGCTCCCGCAGCTTCTTTGAAGGCAATCGCCGACCACATTCGGGCAGCCTCTTTCCTTATTTTGGATGGCATATTGCCCTCAAATGAAAGTCGAGGTTATGTATTGCGTCGCATTGTGCGAAGGGCGATTCGTCATGGATATAGACTCGGTTTCCACGAACCTTTCTTTTTTAGGTTGGTTGGCCCATTGGCAGTGGAGATGGGTGAACCCTATCCGATGCTGAATATGCGTCGAGAGTTCATTGAGCAAGTTATTCGGCAGGAAGAAGAAGGATTTGCAGAAACCCTAACTAAAGGGTTGGGTTTATTGGAAAAAGCGATAGGTAACGCGCGCAAGACAATTCTTGACGGCATTACCGTATTCAAACTATATGACACTTATGGATTTCCGGTGGACCTCACGGCGGATATTGCACGCGAGCGCGGATTGACGCTGGATATGCAAGGTTTCGAACGGGAGATGGAAAAGCAGCGCGAGCGAGGCCGCGCCGCCAGCCAGTTCGGCGCCGAGTACGGCCAGGATGTGGATATCAAAAGTGAGACAATATTCACAGGTTACGATTCCTTGAAGGACAAGGGCAAGATTGTGGCCCTGTTCAGGGGCAAGGAATCCGTGAAAGCACTCAAAACCGGCGAGCAGGGCATGGTGATTCTGGACCGGACGCCATTCTATGCGGAGTCCGGCGGGCAGGTGGGCGACCAGGGCGTGCTGCGCACCGCCAAAGCTAAATTCAAGGTCGAGGATACGCAAAAACGCGGCGGCGGCGCCCACGCCCATCTCGGCACGCTCATGAAGGGCGAACTGAAAATCGGTGAAAGCGTTGAGGCGCAGGTGGATGAAAAACTCCGTGCCGCCACCGTATTGAATCATTCCGCCACCCATCTTCTGCATGCGGCACTGCGCAAGCTGCTCGGAACCCATGTGATCCAGAAAGGCTCGCTGGTAGCGCCCGACCGGCTGCGTTTCGATTTCTCCCATCATCAGCCGCTCACGCCGGATGACATAAAGAGCGTCGAAGATCTGGTGAATGGTGCAATCCGAAAAAACGCACAAGCTGATATAAAGCAAATGACATACGACGATGCAATCAAATCCGGCGCCATGGCATTATTCGGTGAGAAATACGGCAGTACTGTGCGCGTCATAAAGTTCGGCGATTTCTCCACGGAGCTTTGTGGCGGCACCCATGTGCGTCATGTGGGTGACATCGGCCTGTTCAAGATCATGGGCGAAACCGGCGTGGCGGCCGGTGTGCGCCGTATCGAAGCATTGACTGGAGAAGGTGCGCTTGCCTGGGTGCATAAGACCGAGCACACCCTACGCAGCGTCGCCGACATGACCAAAAGCAGCCTGGAAAACATCGAGGAAAAGGTAAGCCAGCTGCTGGAACGTAACCGCAAACTGGAAAAGGAACTGGAACAACTGAAGGGCCAGATGGCCAACCGTCAGGGCGGCGATCTGGCCTCCGAAGCCGTGGACATAAACGGTATCAAGGTACTTGCTTCACGGCTCGACGGTGCCGATGCGAAAACCCTGCGGGATACCGTGGATCAGCTCAAGAACAAACTGGGCTCCGCGGCGATTGTTCTGGCGGCTGTCGAGGACGGCAAGGTGCGATTGGTAGCCGGTGTGACCGCGGACCGTATGGCCAAGATCAAAGCAGGGGATCTGGTGAATGTAGTAGCCGAACAGGTGGGCGGCAAGGGTGGTGGCCGGCCGGATATGGCGCAGGCAGGCGGCAACGATCCCGCGAAACTCGATGCCGCGCTCAAGTCCGTGCCGGAGTGGGTGCGGGCGCATCTCAACTAAACGCGCGGTTACCTGACTCTCCATGAACCATAACGGAACCCAGCCGTGGCGCTGATCGTGCAGAAATACGGTGGCACCTCGGTGGCCGACTGCGCACGCATCGAACATGTGGCCGACAAGGTGTGCGCCACGCGCCGTGCAGGTCATGACTTGGTAGTGGTGGTCTCGGCTATGGCCGGTGAAACTGACCGGCTGCTGGGTCTTGGCAAAAGCATCGCGCAACGTCCCAGCGCCCGCGAGATGGATGTACTGCTGTCGACCGGCGAGCAGGTGACCATCGCTCTATTGGCCATCGCATTGGAAAAGCGCGGCTTGTCCGCGCGCTCGTTTACTGGAGCACAGGTATGCATCCATACCGACAAGTACCATAGCAAGGCGCGTATCGAATCCATCGACGATGGCAAGTTGCGCTCAGCGTTAACCAGTCAGTGTATTCCGGTAGTGGCCGGCTTCCAGGGCGTGGACGAACACGGTGATATCACCACCCTGGGTCGCGGCGGTTCCGACACCACCGCGGTGGCGTTGGCCGCAGCGCTCAAGGCGGATGAATGCCAGATCTACACAGACGTGGATGGGGTCTATACCACCGATCCACGCATGGTGCCGGAGGCGCGCCGGCTGGCGCGTATCACCTTCGAGGAGATGCTGGAGCTGGCGAGCCTGGGGTCCAAAGTACTGCAGATCCGTGCCGTGGAGTTCGCCGGCAAATACAATATTCCCCTGCGTGTGCTGTCCACCTTCAAGGAAGGTGAGGGCACGCTAATCACTTATGAGGATGTGACCATGGAAGCCGCCATCGTATCGGGCATCGCCTTCAACCGCGATGAAGCGGAGATCACGCTTATCGGTATCAAGGATGAGCCGGGGTCAGCTTACCGGGTACTCGGGCCGATCTCCGATGCCAACATCGTGGTGGACATGATCGTGCAGAATGTGGCTCGCGATGGCCGTTTGGATTTCACTTTCACCATCCATCGCAACGACTACGCCCAGGCCATGGAAATACTTGAAGCCAATCTAAAGGACATGGGCGCTAAACAGGTCGTGGGGAATGATCGTGTGGTGAAAATTTCTCTGGTGGGTGTTGGCATGCGCTCCCATTCAGGCGTAGCCACAAGCTTGTTCCGGACGCTCGCCAAGGAAGGCATCAGTATCCGGCTGGTGGCCACTTCGGAGATCAAGATTTCCGTGGTGGTGGACGAGAAAAACCTGGAAGCTGGAGTGCGGTCGCTGCATGCGGCCTTCCGTCTGCACGAGCCGTCGCAGCAGGAGCACCTGCCAAAACCGGCGCCAGTGCTCAAAGGCGGCGCGGCGGGTTGAGAACCGCCTCGAAAACCCTCAGAATACGCAACCCCGCCAATCCTGACGGGATGATTTTTATAGAAAAACAATATTAAAAATGGAATATCCAAGATGATTGAGTGTAACAAGGAGCAAATACATGTTGATTCTTACCAGGCGGGTGGGCGAGACCATCATGATCGGTGACAACGTCACCGTCACAGTACTGGGCGTCAAGGGCAATCAGGTGCGCATCGGCGTGAATGCCCCCAAGGACATCGCCGTCCACCGCGAAGAGATCTACGAGCGTATCCGGCGTGAGCAGGAAAGCGGCAATATTGCAGTACCGCCGGAAGCCTGACGCTTTCTGCAAGTACAGTTTTGACCCAACCGGCGGGGATTAGTATCATCCCCGCCGTTGATGTACTTTTCCCGGTGAACTTGGCGACATCGGGAACGGTCCAGTAACAAAATTATTTTATGGAGAGATGGCCGAGCTGGTCGAAGGCGCGCCCCTGCTAAGGGCGTATACGCGCAAAACGTGTATCGTGGGTTCGAATCCCACTCTCTCCGCCATTCTTCAAAAGGGGCCTTCGGCCTCTTTTCCCCAGCGTGATAGGGGCCGAACCAGCCTAACCGTTTGATAAATTTTTCGAACATGTATAAATAGCAGCCGAACTGACGCTCAAACTGTTATGTACTTACTCCAGAGCAGTGTTCCAAGGAGGGAGCGATACCTCGCGTGATCTACCTTTTGAACTTTTGTTCCAGATTGAAGGTTCCACCACACACCCAAGGCAGGGAAAGGCGGTAGAGAATGATCGATAATTTCCGGGACCACGCCGCCAATGAACGAACCTATCTTGCCTGGATCCGCACGGCAGTAGCGCTGATGGGGTTTGGTTTCGTGATCGAGAAATTCGATCTGTTTCTGGGCTATATCGCCGTAGCGATCCATCAAGTGAATATCCCCCACACCCGGCATTTCGCCGAAGAGGCCGGTCTCGCAATGATGATAGTGGGACTCGCGATCGTGATATTTTCTACCTGGAACTTCCTGCATAATATCCGACTGATAGATGCTCCTGATCAACACCCGTACCGGGCCAAGCTGCCCAACCTCGTGTTGGGCGCGGTGGTCGCAGCGCTTGGGATTTTCCTGATCCTGTATGTGGGGTTTGCACTCTCATCCCAAATGCTTTGACACCCAGCCCTGAAATGCGCGCATGGAAAGGCCGGGTACTCAGCAGAGTTTTGATTTTCACTTTTCAGATCCTCTTCGGATCAATAGGGTCAGGGTCTGATCCTATTTAAATTATCGCGGGTTTTAGTTCTGTATTAAACTGAAATATGTCGGTGCTGAATGACAACAAAGGCATTTGGATAACTGTATTTATATTGAGATCATGCCATGGTGACTGTAATACGTAACTCCCTGCGTACGCTCATCGGTGTGGTGTTGATATCGATCAACACCATGGTGCATGCTGTGCCCCTGTTTCTTGTATCGTTTATCAAGATGTTCGTGCCTGTAAAGGCAGTCAGGCAACCTTGTGCACGGACGCTGGCGCGCATCGCCGAGAGCTGGATAGCTGTGAACTCAGCGCTCATTGTGTTTATGACGCATACCCGCTTTCACGTGTCAGGCGTCCAAGGATTGCGTAGGGACACCTCCTATCTTGTGCTCAGCAATCATCAAACCTGGGTTGACATTCCCATACTGCAGAAGATATTCAACCAGCGAATTCCATTCATGCGATTCTTTCTCAAGAGCCAGCTTATCTGGGTACCAGTTTTGGGATTAGCATGGTGGGCCTTGGATTTTCCATTCATGAAGCGTCATTCGCGAGACGCACTCAAACGACACCCCGAATTGCGTAACCAGGATATGGAAGCTACGCAACGCGCGTGTCAGCGCTTCCGCGGGATCCCAGTATCTGTAATGAATTTTGTGGAAGGCACGCGCTTCCAGGCTGAGAAGCACGCGCGCCAGGCATCTCCGTACCGTTATTTGTTACGCCCAAAATCGGGAGGTGTTACATGCGTTTTAGGTGCCATGGGCGATGCATTGCACTCGATTCTTGACGTCACTATTGTATATCCGCAGGGGCGGCCCAGCATGTTCCATCTTATGATGAATCGACTGACTGATGTTTACGTGATTGTCCGCGAGTATCCCATTTCAAGAGAATTACGAGACGGTGACTACGAGGTTGATTGCGAATATCGCGCCCGGTTACAGCGATGGCTAAACACGCTTTGGTCTGAAAAGGACGTGTTGATTGGGAAGATCATCGAGTCCCACAAGAAAGAAAAGGGGTCAGGTCAGCGCCCTTTTTAAAGCATATGGATTAGACAGTTGCTGTATTCAATGGAACAGGGATGTTCTGATGTTGAGGAAACTGCGTTTTTATCTTCCGGTACTGCCCGTTCACATCATGCAACGTGGTAATAACTGCCAGGCGGTATTTTTTGATGAACAGAGCTACCTGAACTATCTCGCCTGGTTACGGGATGGGGCGACAAAATACGGATGTAGGGTTCACCCGTACGTATTGATGACGAACCATGTTCATTTTCTGGTAATGCGGTGTAGAGGCGGGATCGGCAAGATGATACAGATGTTAGGGCGAGATCACGTTCAATATTACAACTACGGCTATAAGCGCATGGGTACGTTGTAGGAAGGACGGTATAAAGCCACGCTGATTGACAGCGAAACTTACCTTTTGACCTTCATGCGTTATATCGAACTCAATCCGGTACGGACGAAATGCATGGCAGAACATCCCGCTCGGTATCTATAGTCCAGTTATGGGCATTACGCTCTGGGGTGGGAAGATCGGTTGGTGACGCCGAATCTGGAATACCAGCACTTGGAGGATAGCTGGGAAGAGCGGTAAATCGCGTATTGCCAGTGTGTGCTAACGCACAGACGACCGGGCAGCGGTATCAGTATCCTACTTAATTCTAAATTTGATTCTCAAAATAGGTAGGTAATTATGGACACAAAAATGAAGGTTCGAGGTATTCTTCTGGCGACGTCGCTTACCATAGCAGCGATGATGTCAGGTGTTATGTTCACTTCCGCAAATGCGGCAACACCAGCTGATCTCAATAGGGAATCGAATCAGGCTCTGCAAATGCTTTACAAATCTAATCCCGCCGCAGAAAGTCTTTCGAAGAAAGCCAAAGCTATCCTTATTTTCCCCAACATCGTCAAAGCTGGATTGGTGTTCGGTGGAGCATATAGCGAAGGTGAGCTGCAACAAGGATCAAAGGTCGTCGGCTACTACAATTCTGTTACTGGATCCTGGGGCCTGCAGGCAGGCGCCCAATCATACGGATACGCCGTGTTTTGATGACCAGTAAGGCAGTATGCTATATCCATCGTTCGCAGGGATGGGAATTGGGTGTGGGCCCGACAGTTGTCGTTGTCAACGAAGGTATTGCTAAGAATCTATCCACCTCAACACTGAAGGATGACGCTTATGCCTTCATATTCGATCAGCAAGGGTTAATGCTCAGCTTAAGCATCGAAGGAACGAAGATTTCTCGAATTGATAAGCATTGATTGAATGCTCAACTGTGGCTCTGACACCGGGTAAAACCCGGTGTCAGAGCCACAGTTGTTTATTGGCTCAAGACACAAAACCCCCGCAAAGTCTTTCAAGAAAATGGGTCAGCGCCCTTTTAAAGCATCTGGATTAGACAGTTGCTGTCAGGCGTGTCCCAACGTTAATCGAACAGAATCAGCTGGTTGGGTGAAGGGTCGATTTCTAACCAGTCGTTGGGTCGAGAAAGTACCGTAGTTAGCGCGGTTTTCTCGAATAGGGTCAAGCTCAAAATCTGTAACATTTCGTAGAGGCTGAGCGAGAGTGCGAGCCGCTTGCGGACGATGGCGACGAGCACATAGACCGACACGGCGATCCATATTTGCGACTTGACGGCATTTTCGGACGTTCCGAAGAAGGCCTTGATGCGCAAGTGCTGCTTGATCCAGCGAAAAAAGAGCTCGACCTGCCACCGGGCCTTGTAGAGACGGCAGATACTCAACGCTGGCAGTACGGTATTGTTGGTGATGAACAGCAAGCGCTTGCTCGTTTCGGGGTCCCTGTAGCGGATACCGCGGAAGCTCTCCGGGTAGTCCTTGGCTGACTGGTAACCCTGGAGGACCAGCGTCTGATCGAAGATCAAGCCGGTGGCTCGATCGACCGGATGCGAGTAGCGACGTTGTGCATCCAGGTTCTTTTTCGCGCGGGTCACAAAGAAGCTGCCAGCCTGATGCAGGCGATACAAGCGTAGGAAGTCGATGTAGCCACGATCCATGATGTAGAACGCACCGGCTTCGGGGATCAGCTGGTCGAGGATGTTGACGTCGTGAAACTTGCCGTCGCTGACATGGATAAACGAGGGGATATTGCCGCGCAAATCGAGCAGCGTGTGCATTTTCACCGCCGATCTGGTCGAACGAAATGGCGCCCAGGGAAACAGCGACAGGGACAAGTCGATGGTCGTGGAATCCAGCGCGTAGGCTGTGTTGGTCAGATCCACACCAAACGGCTCGTTCACGTACAGTGCGCGGGCAATCCCAATCAGGCGCTGGGCAAAGTCGGCGTAGATACGCCAGTCGCGCGTGGCATTGGCATGCGCCAGCGTGTTGCGCGACACCTGCCCGCGCACACCCATGTGGTAACGTTTTTCGGCTTGCGCCCTCAAGCAGGCCTCGATATCGCGTAGGCTCTCGCGAAACGTCAGTTGCGCGAACGCCATACATAGATACTGATCCATGCACGTGAAGCTCTTGACCTTGTGGTTCCCTCCGTACCGAGCCACGCACCGTTCGAATACCATCGGTGGCAGATGCCTCATCAATTGCGCGAACACCAGCTGCCCAGCATGCATTGTCCGATCTCCCCCAGAGCCTAACCGGGTCCAGCATGACACCTCGCGTAGTTGAAATCGTTAACATCGCTAAAGACCCTATTTGTGCAGCATCATCAAACAGTTACACTATGCCGACGGATAAACGTTGGGACACGCCTGAGTTGCTGTATTCAATGGAACAGGGATGTGCTGATGCCGAGGAAATCGCGTTATTATCTTCCTGAGATGCACGCGAACCTTTATAAAAGAGTACTGCCCCTTTATGGGTTATGCTTGATTGTGTTGCTGGGCAACATCAATGCCTTTAATCCAGTATGAAAATCCGCCGTCTTGCGACCGGGAGTAACCGATGAAAACCGCACAACTGTTTGCCGGACTATTGATCTGTGGCGTGTTAACCGCCTGTGGAGGCGGATCATCAGGCTCTTCGTCTGGCGCTCTCGTCGTTTCACCGGTGAGTGTATCCGTCGCTGCTGGCAACACACAGCAATTTAGCGTGACGGGTAGCAGTGGTGGTACCGTGACCTGGGAAGTCAATGGCATAGCTGGCGGTAATGCCAGTATCGGTACGATCTCATCCGGCGGACTGTATACAGCCCCTGTTGTGCCCCCGATCTCGCAGCCGGTCAACATCACTGCTACGCAGAGCAGCATGACCGGTTCCGCCGCCGCCACCGTCACCTATTCCAATTCATCCTTGAACGGACAATTCATCTTTACGTTCGATGAGCTCCAGAGTGGAGGTGAGACCAACACCGTGGGCATCATAACGGCGGATGGTAACGGGAACATTTCAGGTACCGAGGATGTGCGTAGTCCGATGAATTATTATCCTTCCCAGCCCGTCACCGGCAATTACACGCTCTCGGCCAACGGGCAGGGGACACTGACGATCAATGGCGGTGGCGCCGGGACATTGACACTGACATTTACGCTTGTAGGGGGCGCTGTGCAAGGGGTGCTGACGGACGCCACCACAGGCCGGATGGGAGGTGGTGCTCTTTATCCGATGACCGCAGCGGTGAGCTCGGCGTCTGCTCTGAACGGCAATTACATCATCGATCTGGGTTCGGCCGTGGTTGCTTCCAATGACAATAGCGTGGGTCTCGTGTCGTTGTCGGCACCCAGCATTAACACTGGCTACATGGATGAAAACAATGGTGGTGCTGTTACTACATTTAATTCTGTGAACGGGAACTTTGCCGTGGGTAGTGGCAACCAGGGCACACTCAGTCTGACGGTGGGCGCCACCACCCATAATTACGTTTTCTATGCCGTGTCTCCAAACAAACTGGAATTGATGTGCATTGATACTAATTGTGTAAATACCGGCGAAATGAATATCCAGACCAGCAAGACAGTGGCTTCTGCAAATTTTGTGTTCCAGCTCACAGGCAGCGGCACCGGTACCTCGCCGGATGCACTGTTGATTACGGGCGGTATGACCGACAATGGAACAGGAACAGGTGGGTCAGCAAATTTTACAATATATGAAAATAACAATGGCTTCTATACTACTATCAGCGGCACAACAACCTATACGGTATCCAGTTATGGACGCGGGACGATGACAATACCGACTCCATCTGGGCCGCGAGATTTTGTCTTCTATGTGCAGTCTGCTGGTTACCTATACCTGCTGGAAACATCCTCAGGGTATGGCGATACTTCAGGTTTTGCATCGGCTACACAAAGCAATGCGGCGGCAGTGAGCGGACAGTATTTGCTGATTACACTAGGCCAGATTCCTTTCTCCACAACTGTGAGTACCACCCAGGCAACCCTGCATGTGACCAGCTCCGGACAGGTGACAGGGCAGGGGATACAGGACAATAACGGTGCGATCTCAATCATACCTGTGAGTGGTAAACTCACGGCATCGCAACTGGCCGGCACTTATACCATGCTGCTCAACCTCGGTGGTGGCCAGACCGTGTCTTATGTGATGGCCGCTGTCGCGCCCGGCGTATTGCTTCCCATCGGCACGGATACTAATGAAGTCAGAACCGGTGGGTTGTATATCCAGTACACATCGCCCTGAGCCCTGATGTCGTGATTCCGCACAAAGCGCGTGGCGTGAAAGCGGGAATGTGCCGGACGCCCCCGCCAGCTAGGCGGGGGCGTCCAACAGTATCTAATTACGGGCTATTTATAGCGTGCTGAGATAATTCGCGACCGCACTCATCTGGCTGTCGGTGAGATGCAGCGCAACCTGTTTCATGATGTCGGCGTTCTTGTCGTTGCGGACGCCCGAGCGGAAATAGCGCAACTGGGCTAGCAGGTACTGGGCATTCTGGCCGGCGAGGCGCGGGAATATCCCGTTACCATCGGCTTTGGGTCCATGGCAGCTCGCGCAAGCAGGCACATCGGCTTTAAGTATACCGTTCAAGAATATATCGCGCCCCTCGCTGGCCGATGAGCCCGGCGAAAAGGGTGTAGGAGGCGCCTGTGAAGCAAACCACTCTGCAGTCTGCTTAATCTCATTTTCGCTCAGACCTTGTGCGATGGGCCACATATATATAGTTGCGGGCGGGTCTGCACGACTGCCATCGCGGAATGCCCTGAGCTGTTCTTCGATATAAGTTGAGTTTTGCGCCGCCAGGCGCGGGATGAATGCAAGATCCGGATTATTGCCATGGGTGCTATGGCACATATAACAAGTGGTACGAACTACTATCGGTGGGGTTTTGCTGGTCTGCTGTGCCTGGGCTGTGATACTGCATAACCAAAGCCCGAGTGCTAATAGGCATGAAAGTGGAGTGGATATTTGCTTCATATTTGCAGCCTCGATGGGATTTTTTACAGTAACAAATTATACTGCTGATTATATAGTTACTGATTTCAGGATTTTGTTAATGTAATATTCTGTCAAAACCAGTCCCTATACTACAAATGGCAACCTGTTGTTTACTATCGAACATTTGCAACGTGGATACCGCACAGGAAGTTGACGGCGCTACTCATGAATGCCAGAAAAAACCATGATCTTTTGACACAGAACTGGCACTCCGAGGCCAACCTCCCCATATTTTTGTTTCATATCATCCTATTGATTTTCGTGTACCCATCCCAAGGGATAGGCGTGGTTCATGCCGATTTGTCCTTGAGTTCTGGTGGGCACATACTTACCGCATCGTGGACCTTTTGTTTCCTGGTTCATTCAATACCGCAGAAGTCGTGACCGGGCCACTCTACCTGGCGGTACTGATTGCGCGCCTGGTCTCGATGCAACTGACCAGCACGCAGAAATAGTCCCCTGAAAAGCTGTTGTTTATACGCTTACCGGTATTGATCTAGGTCAATACTACTTATACATCGAGATGCGTATAATTCGTGTTTGCAGACCATCTGAAACCATATACCTGAAGCGTCACGAATAGCGCGGCTGGAGGAGCAATGATCCCAGAACTCGGTCAGATGGCACTGGTGCTAGCCTTATGCCTGGCGCTGGCACAAAGTTTTTTCGGGCTGGTGGGTGCGCAGCGCGGCAGCGGGGCATGGATGGCGACGGTACGTCCGGCAGCCATTGGCCAGTTCCTGTTTACTGGTTTGGCGTTCCTGCTGCTGGTTTCCTGTCTGTTGCGCAGCGATTTCTCGGTGCTGTACGTCGCGCAGAATTCGAACACGGAACTTCCCTGGATCTACAAGATCGCAGCGGCTTGGGGAGCCCATGAGGGTTCGCTGTTGCTGTGGGCGACCGTTCTCGCTCTGTGGACCGTGGTGGTGGCACTATTTAGCCGCAATCTTCCGCTGCAGTTCGTTTCCCGTGTGCTTGGCGTCATGGGCATCATCAGTATCGGCTTCCTGCTGTTCATGCTGACCACGTCCGATCCGTTTACCCGCCTGCTGCCGCCCGCGCAGCAGGGCGCCGATCTCAACCCGATCCTCCAGGATCCGGCCATGGCGGGACATCCGCCGATGCTGTACATGGGTTATGTGGGACTGTCGGTGGCGTTCGCATTCGCGGTGGCAGCCTTGATCGGCGGCAAGATGGATTCCACTTGGGCGCGCTGGGCCCGACCCTGGACGATCGTAGCTTGGCTGTTCCTGACTCTCGGCATCACGCTGGGAAGCTGGTGGTCCTACTACGAACTCGGCTGGGGCGGTTGGTGGTTCTGGGATCCGGTCGAGAATGCCTCGTTCATGCCATGGCTGGTAGCTACTGCCTTGATTCACTCGCTGAACGTCACGGAAAAACGCGGCATGTTCAAAAGCTGGACGGCGTTGCTGGCGATTGCCGCCTTTTCTCTCAGTTTGGTCGGAACTTTTCTGGTGCGCTCCGGCGTGCTGATCTCGGTACATGCATTTGCAACCGATCCGCGACGCGGTATTTTCGTGTTGGCGCTGATCGGGGTTGTAGTAGGCGGATCCTTGGCCCTGTATGCTTGGCGCGCACCCAAACTGGTGTCCGAGGATGGTTTCAGCGCGCTGTCGCGCGAGACTTTTCTGCTGCTGAATAACCTATTCCTGGTAGTGGTGGCCTTAGCCATTCTTCTAGGCACGCTCTATCCGCTGGTATTGGATGCGCTCAACCTGGGAAAGATATCCGTGGGCCCGCCCTACTTCAACAGCATCTTCATGCCGCTGATGCTACCGTTGTTGATTCTGGTGGGTATCGGGCCCTACCTGTACTGGAAGCACGATACGCTCAAGCGCCTGCTGTCGCAGTTCAAGATAACGGTGTGGATTGTGGTTGCTGCGAGCATCATTATATTGGTGGCACTGTGGGGCCGCGCCGGCATTGCTACAGTCCTGGGTGTGATCATCGCTGGCTGGCTTCTGCTTAGCACCGCCATGAATGTGGTGATGCGCTGGCGCCGTCGGCAGAAAGTGACGCGTGGAATCTGGGGTATGACCCTTGCCCATCTAGGGGTGGGTGTGCTGGCGCTGGGAATCGCCGTGACCAGCAGCATGAGCGTCGCAGAAGACACCACGCTTGCACCTGGGCAAAGCACGCTGGTACACGGTTATCGTTTTACTTTTGATGGTACCCGCAACGTGCGGGGACCGAATTATCAGGCAATCGAGGCGGATATCCGCATTACCCGTAATGGCAAGCAGGTCACGGTTTTACACCCCCAGAAGCGGATCTACGATGGAGCCAACTCCAGTGCTACCGAGGCAGACCTGGATCCAGGTCTGTTCCGGGATCTCTATGTCGCCATGGGAGATCCACTGGGTAACGGTGCCTGGAGCATGCGGCTCCAGTATAAGCCCCTGGTACGCTTCCTGTGGTTAGGCGGTCTGCTGATGGCGTTTGGCGGAATCCTGGCGGTTTCTGATCGGCGCAGACGCGCAACCGTCAGTGTGCCCAAATACACGGATGAACGGCAAGCGGTGGCCAAGGGATGAAAGCGCTGTTATTCCTGTTGCCGGTCGGCATCCTGGTACTGTTGATCCTGCTTTTCTGGAAGGGCTTGTACCTGAATCCATCCCAGGTTCCTTCGCCGCTGATCGGCAAGCCGGTGCCGCAATTCAGCCTGCCGGGTGTGGGTGGCACGTCCGCATCGTTGACCAGCGCGGATTTCAAAGGGCACGTGTCCATTCTGAATGTATGGGCCACTTGGTGCATACCCTGCCGCGATGAGCAGCCGGAACTGGAGAAGCTTGCGCAGCAGAAGGTAGTTACAATCTACGGGTTGAACTATAAAGATGATGCGGACAGCGCTGTGCAGTGGCTGCAGTCACGAGGTAATCCTTATGCAAAAGACGGTTATGATCCCAAGGGAAAGGTGGCTCTTAATTTCGGCGTATACGGCGTCCCAGAGACCTTTGTGGTAGACAGCTATGGCATCATCCGGCATAAATACATAGGACCATTAACGGCATCGCTGATCAGCACTCAACTAATACCGCTGGTGCACGAACTGCAACAGGTGTCGAAGTGATGCGATATATCGCATTATTGATGTTGCTGGTCGCTATACCGGCGCTGGCAGTGGATACTGAGCCACCTATTCCAAATGCCGCTTTGCAGCAGCGCTATGAATTGCTCACCCACCAATTCCGTTGCCTGGTTTGCCAGAATGAGACAATCGCTGAATCCGGCGCCGGTCTAGCGGCCGACCTGCGTGCCCAGGTCCGGCAACAGCTGATCGCCGGTAAGACCAATGAACAAATCAAGCAATACATGGTTGCCCGCTACGGTGATTTCGTACTCTTCAAACCCCCGTGGCAGCCAAATACCTGGCTGCTCTGGGGTGGACCGCTGCTGCTGTTGTGCATCGGCGCGTTGGTGGTGATCACCGTAGTGCGCCGCAAATCACAACTTGTGAAAACATCGCCAAGTGAAGTCAATGTGGACGACTTAGAGCCTTGATGTCCGTCAAACAGGGATTTCGAACATGATCTTCATTGCTATCACAGCCAGCATGCTTTTGGCGGCAACCGCTTGTGTGGTCGTACCGCTGTGGTGGCGCCGTAAACCGCGTGACCCCGCAAATGTCGGGGAACTGAAGGAACATAAAAAGAAACTTGCTATCCTGGAACGCAATCTTAAGAAGGGCACGCTGCCCATGCCGGAATACATGCAGGCGCGCAAGCAGCTCGAGGAGGCTTTGCAAGGGAGTCTATCAGCACAGGCTGATGCCGTGTCTGTTACGGACACTCCCACTTCAAGCCCGCTGACAGCTGTGGTGATATCCATCCTGCTGCCGCTGTTCGCGATCGGCCTGTATTTATTGATCGGCAACTGGCGAGTTGCGACTCTAGGAATGCAAGTAGCGGAGCAAAATTCGATTAGCCAGATGGTGGAGCAGCTGGCCCAACGGCTCAATACCAAAGATTCCAACGACGCCAACGGCTGGATGATGCTGGGTCAATCCTATGTGGTGATGGGTCGATACGCCGCTGCCGTGCCGGCCTATGCGCATGCCTATGCACTCACCGGCGACACGAATCCGGACCTGCTGGCCGATTATGCCGAAGCCATCATCCTCGCAGACCCGGCCAAGCTGACAACCGATGCTGCACCACTGCTCACCAAGGCGCTGCATGTGGCGCCCGATAATGCAAAGGCACTCTGGTACGGGGGGCTGCTGGCGTTCGCCGAGCACGACAAGACACTCGCGATCCAGCGCTGGCAGAATCTGCTCACACAGCACCCACCGCCGGGAATCCGGCAGCTGGTGGTCAAGCAGATCGAGGAGGCAGGCGGAAAAGTTGCATCCCAAGAGATCGCCAAGCCGGTGGGTCAGCGTGTAATACCCGTACATGTCAGCATCGATCCGCGGCTCGCCAAACAGGTACCGGCGGATACGATGCTGTTTGTATTCGTCAGGCCTACAGGCGATAGCAGTGGCCCGCCATTGCTAGCGACACGCATGCTCGTCGGCAAACTGCCCACCGACCTGGAGCTGACCGACGCCAACGCCATGATGCCTGGCACCACCCTGGCCAGCTATGACCAGGTGGACGTCATCGCGCGTCTGTCATTGAAGGGCAGCGCCACCGCCAAGCCCGGGGACCTGGAGGGCAACACGCTGTTTAAATTTGCTACGAAGACGCACGTTGCGAAGATCACCATCGATCGAGTCATACCCTGATCAGGCTGTGACCCAGTAACCGGGTCGAATCTACCCACCACCGGTTATGAAAAAGTCTCACAAAGGCATGCAGCTTCCTGAGAGCAAGGCCGTATCGTCAGACTCGTTGACACGTCATCGACGTCTCGCGAGATGCAATGTGCTATTCACATACCGTATCCAGGTTGGATGTCATCGAGACCCACGCATCCTGGGTGATATTGACGGGCGAGCATGCCTACAAGATCAAGAAACCCGTGGATCTCGGCTTCCTCGATTATTCGACGCTGGAGAAGTGCCACCACGCCTGTTACGAGGAACTGCGGCTTCACCATACGCTGGCACCGGAGCTATATATAGATGTGGTGCTCATAACCGGCCTGGTGACTGCACACCATATGAATGGCGAGGGTGATGCCATCGAATATTCCGTATACATGCATGAATTCGACCAACGCTGTCAGCTGGATCATATGTTGGAGTTGTTTGAACTCCGCATTGAAGACATGGATGCCGCCGTCAGACATGTGGCCGCCTTCCATGCGGCAACTCCAAGATTGGATCTCGCCAGGTCCTATGGCCGGGAACGGGATATGCACAGGCCCGTAACAGATAATATTTCCGCGATCGTTTCACTACTCGATGGTTAGAACTCGCCAGTGATGGAGGACTTGCGCAGATGGAGCGATGCGGAGTTCCAAGCCAGGTGCAGCTCCATGAAAACCTGGCGCAATCTCGGTTATGTGCGGGAATGCTATGACGATCTACACCTCGCCAACCTCGTAAAGTATCGCAGCCGGATCCTGGCGTTGGATCGTATCGAATTCAGCGAATCTTTGCGCTGGATTGATATCATGAATGATTTGGCCTTCCTGGTGAGGGATCTTCTGTTTCACGAGCGCTATGATCTAGCGTTTCGCTATCTGAACGTGTACCTACAAACTACCGGCGATTACCGTGGGCTGGCAGTGCTGCGCTATTACCTGGTGTACCGGACTTTGGTGCGTGCCAAGGTCAGCCTTGCTGAAAGACACCCGGGTTGTTGATGCGGGTACCTCAGCATCTGCCAAGCAAGATGCAGATATGCACAGCAATCTGGCAGATTCCATCATCCAGCCCAAGCAGGCGCAGCCGGTGCTCATGCATGGTTTGTCCGGTTTGGATAAAACCTGGCTCAGCGACCGTCTGATGACAGCGCTGCCGGCGGTACGCCTGCGCTCCGACGTTGAGCGCAAGCGCTTACATGGACACATCATCGAAGTCCACAGCGGCGCCGTGCAGGAAGAAGGCTTGTATACCAAAGCTGAGTCACAGCGGACTTACCAGAAGCTCGCGGTGCTCGCAGAAAGTGTTTACAGCGCCGGTTGGACAGTGATCGTGGATGCGGCTTTTCTGCAGAAGTGGCAGTGTCAGCTCTTTGTGGAGCTAGCCAAAAGACTCGAGATTCCCCGGGCGTTTGTGCACTGCAGTGCTTCTGTACCTGTTCTGAAAGCGCGGGTGACACAGCGTCTGGAGTTGGGGATGGATATATCGGAAGCAAATCAAATTATGGGTGCCACGGAGCTAGGATTGCTGGCAGCGTATGGATAACATGTGTATTTACCACAGTCCTATCCAGGTGATTTTATGACGCAATCGATAAGGGTTGTCGGTATGAAAGTTCATCATCGGGCATGGTTGATCATGCTGCTGCCTGTTGTTACGGCCTGCAGCGCGCCCACTCCGCTACCGCTCGTGGGCACGCTGGAGCGCGACCGCATCGAGCTGGTGGCGGAAGCCCAGGAGCCGATCGTGCAGATCCCGGTGCATGAAGGCCAGCAGGTTGCGGCAGGACAAGTGATCCTGCAGCTGGATACCACCCGCTATCAAGCCCTGACGGATCAGGCGCTGGCCGCATGCAATCAGGTAAAGGCACGCATCGCGGGTGACAAAGCCAGACTCCTGGAGGCCCAGAAAAGTTTTGCGCGTATCCAGGCATTGGTGAATCAACGCGTGCGCAGCGCGGCTGACTTGGACGCAGCCCGCGCGGCCCTGGATACCGCGCGTGCCGGTCTCGATGCGGATACTTCCGCGCTCGAGGGTGCGCAGGCCGCGCTTGCGGATGCCAAACTCACGCTGGCGCGGCTGACGGTGCAAGCACCGCGCGCTGCTGTGGTCGATTCCCTGCCGTTTCACCTAGGGGAGCGTCCGCCGACACATGCGGTGGTCGCCGTGTTACTTGCCACTGACAGTGCATATGCGCAGGTTTATGTCCCGGAACCATTGCTCACGCAAGTCCGGCCCGGTCTGCGCGCCACTATTCGCTTTGACGGTGATAGCCGCACGTACGCTGGCAGCGTACGTTTTGTATCTTCTGACGCCACCTTTACTCCCTACTATGCCCTCAATGACAGGGACCGCAGTCGTCTTGCCTATCTGGCGAAAGTTTATCTCGACGAGGGTAAATTGGGCGAGCTACCCACAGGTGCACCGGTCAGCGTGGATTTTCCTGCGCTGCATCAACAAGCACGTTGATGTCCGGAAACTTCGCTATCCAGGCCGAGAATCTCACGCGCCGCTTCGGCGCTCTAGTGGCCGTTGAAGATGTAAGTCTTGCCATACCCCGCGGCCAGATCTACGGTTTTCTTGGGCCCAACGGTTCAGGGAAATCCACCACCATCCGCATGCTCTGCGGACTGCTGCGGCCAACAGCCGGTCACGCCAGCGTTCTCGGCCATGTAGTGCCGCGTGATGCCGAGATGCTGCGGCGCAAAATCGGCTACATGACCCAGCATTTTTCCCTCTATCACGATCTCACCGTACGGGAAAACCTGGAATTCATGGCACGCATCTTCACCTTGCCACGCGCACAGCGGGTCAAACGCGTGCACGAGGTATTGAATCGTTACGACCTTGCGGAATGTCATGAGCAGCGGGTCGCGACCATGAGTGGCGGCCAGAAGCAACGCCTGTCTCTGGCTGCCGCCACCCTGCATGATCCCGAACTACTGTTCCTGGATGAGCCCACCAGCGGCGTGGATCCGCAGACACGGCGGGATTTCTGGGACAGCTTGTTCGAGATCGCCGCCACAGGCGCCACTTTTCTGGTGTCCACACACAATATGGATGAGGCGGAGCGCTGCCATCGCCTGGCGATTCTAGATCGCGGCCGCCTGGTGGCTGAAGGCACACCGAATCAATTGATGCACGATATTAAAGCATTGGTAGTCGAGGTGGAGACCGCAGATCCGCAAGCAGCCATCCATCGTTTGCGCGCGCAGCCGTTCGTGAAAAGCGTCGCGCAATTAGGTACGCATCTGCATGTATTGGTAGCGCAGGACATGCGCGATCCGGTCAAAGGTGTGCGCCAGGCGCTTGGCGAAGCCAGCGGCACCCCGCAAAGGATCAAGCGTGTGCCGGCCAATCTGGAAGATGTGTTTGTGGCGGCCACCGGATTCAGTAACTGGGAGTCAGGCCATGCGTGATTCCCTGTTGCGACTACTGGCCATCGCCGGCAAGGAAGTCCGGCAGTTGCGGCGTGACCGGCTGACTTTCGCCATGATCGTCGGCATCCCTTTGTTACAGATTCTGCTGTTCGGCTATGCGATTAACATAGATGTACGCCATCTTCGCGCGGCTGTGGCCGACCTGTCCGGAACACAATTGTCACGCACCCTGGTGGCCGAAGCACAGGCCAGCCAAGTGCTGGATGTCGTCGCCCAGGTGCACTCCGCCGACGCGATCCAGCGCCTGCTCCGGGATGGCAAGATCGCCGTCGGAATCTACATACCGCCGGATTTTGAGAGCCGCATGATGGCAGGTGACCGGCCGGCGGCACAGCTTATGGTGGACGGCAGCGATCCAACTTTGTCTGGAATTGTGCAGGGATTGATGGGCATGACGCTGACCAGCCGCGATTGGTCGCCGCCTCGCAAAGCTGCACTCTTCGAATTGCGCAATTATTACAATCCGGAACGGCGCTCGGCGGTCGCCATCATACCGGCGCTCATCGGCGTTATCCTGACGCTTACTATGGTGCTATTCACAGCCATCAGCGTGGTGCGCGAGCGTGAGCGCGGCAACCTGGAACTGCTGATCACCACACCGGTCAGCACTGTCGAGATCATGGTTGGCAAGCTCACGCCTTACATATTCATCGGAATAGTGCAGGTAACACTGGTGTTGCTGGTCGGTGCCTGGTTGTTCCAGGTGCCGGTGCGCGGTAGTTTCATGGATCTGTATCTTTCCGCACTCATTTTTATAGCCGCCAGTCTGGGGTTGGGATTGCTCATCTCCACATTTGCACAGACGCAATTTCAGGCGGTACAGCTCACAATTTTCACTTTTCTGCCATCTATTCTGCTCTCCGGCTTCATGTTCCCATTTGACGGAATGCCGCGCTTGGCGCAATGGATAGGTGAACTGCTGCCTCTTACGCACTTTGTGCGTTTGATACGTGGCATCGTTCTGCGTGGCGCGACTCTGAGCGAGATGATGGTGGATGTCTATCCTCTGTTGGCGTTCTTCCTCGTGACCATGACGTTGGCAGTGTTGAAGTTCCGCAAGCGTCTCGATTGATGTCTATATCTGCATAGTATTGGAGAGCTTTCAGGAGGCGTGGTCATGGGAACAGAGAACAGCACCACCAGCTCGCAGGATATCGAGCGTTTCAAGGCAAACCTGCGTGACGAGATTGATGGCGCGGCCTTGTACGCGGCGTTGGCGGCGGCCGAGAAGGATGCTGTACGCAAGGATCTGTTCCTGCAGCTTGCCGAGGCCGAATCCCGGCACGCGGAATTCTGGCGCAAGAAACTGGCGGCACGTGGCATCCGGGACATCCAGCATGTTCCGAGTCTGCGCACCCGGGTATTGGCACGGCTGGCACGACGTTTCGGGCCCGGTTTTGTGTTGCCGAGTATCGCCGAGGCGGAATTTGCTGACCGGGATAAATATTCCCGGCAGAGCGACGCCGGCGCTTTATCCGCCGAGGAACGCGGCCACGCAGCGGTGGTGAACGCCGCACTCCAGGGCGACCGGCCGTCAGCAACCATCGGTGCAGACATCGCCAGGGCGAAATTATGGTACCGGGGAACTTCGGGCAACAGCCTGCGGGCTGCGGTGCTGGGCGCCAACGATGGCCTGGTATCGAATTTCTGTCTGATCATGGGCGTGGCCGGTGCCGGGGTCGGCAGCAGGGAAATCCTGCTTACTGGTCTGGCCGGCCTGCTGGCGGGTGCGTCCTCCATGGCTCTGGGGGAATGGCTGTCGGTGACAAATTCCCGGGAGTTGGCACGCACCCAGATCGCACGCGAACGTATGGAACTGGAGCAGACACCCGACTCGGAGCAGAAGGAACTGGCGCTGATCTATCAGGCCAAGGGTCTCGGCCGCGAGCAGGCGCAGAAGATGGCCGCTGAATTGATGCAGGATAAAGAAGCAGCGCTTGACACCCTGGCGCGCGAGGAATTGGGCATCGACCCGACACAATTGGGCGGCAATCCCTGGACTGCCGCGGGCGCATCGTTTGTGTTATTTGTGGTGGGTGCGGTGTTCCCGGTACTGCCATTCATCTTCGGCACCCACGGTGTTGTCGCCGTTGGATTGTCCATCGACTTCAGCATCTTGGCATTGGCTGGCATTGGTATGGCCACGTCGCTATTCAATGGCCGTAGCCCATGGTTTTCGGCAGGCCGGCAAGTGATCATCGGCAGCGTGGCCGCGGCTGTGACTTACGGTGTGGGCGCGCTGATCGGGGTGACTTTGGCCTGAGCCAGCCACGCCGGCTGCCACAATTCTCTTGTTATTGCTAATTACTGAACCTATTATTTATGCGGCTGAATTCATCGGCGTGCATGTGTACAAGGGAGAAATTTATAACCCCCATCAGCGTCTGGATAAAGCCCATTGCATTTGTTATGGCTGTACTGCTTTGTAGCCAAACCCTCGCGGCTGCACCTAGCACGACGAAGCTCGCACCAGCTGTGCGTGCGATCACGCAAGCGGTTTCAGCTGGACACGCAACCGATCTGATGCAGGCATCACTTACGCGCCAGCTGTTTCGTGAAAACGCGCCGTTCGAAGCGCGCTGGAACGCAAGTGGTCAAGTACAGGTGTCTATAACCTATGATCGTAATAGTGTCACGCCCGACACCGAAGCACTGGCAAATCTCGGTGCAACAAACATTCGCGTCACTGAATTGATGGGCGTGGTGCAGGCTTGGGTGCCGCCTAGCCAACTGACGGCGGTTGCCGGATTGTCCTGGGTGCGCCGGATCGCTATTCCACAATATGCCCTCACCAACAATATGGCGCCGCTGCCTCCCCAGCTACGCGCCGGCTCTGTTGATAGCCAGGGTGACCAGATCCTGGGCGCATCCGCCTTTCGTACGGCTACCGGAGACACCGGTCAGGGCATCACTGTCGGGGTTATTGGCCCGGGAGACATGGGTTTAAGTCAAAGCCAGGGCACTGGCGATCTGCCATCTAGTGTGTGGGTAGACCCGAACTACCCTGGTACTAGCGATGGTGAAGGTACCGCGATGATGGAGATTGTGCATGATCTCGCGCCCGGATCTGCACTGGCTTTTTGCGGGCCTCAGACTAGTGCGGATTTTGTGAACTGTCTGACGGATCTGCAGAACCAGGCCGCCCAGGTAATCGTCGATGATCTGGCTTTCCCTGTGACCGCCTATTTTACTAATGACAGTGATGTCACGGCTGTTCAGCAGTGGCAGTCACAGCATCCGAGCGTACGGTTGGTAACTGCGGCTGGCAACTTTGCCACGAGTTTCTGGTCTGGGACTTATGTCCCAACAGCTATAAATCCGATCACCATTAATGGCGTCACCTACTCTGAAGCAAATAATTTCGGAACTAACGCTAACCCGAATTATTACGATCAAATTACCGTTGCGCCCAGTGCCCAAGTCGGCTACATCTTGGAATGGAACGATCCCTGGGTGTCAACCTCAGATATTAACGGCAGCACCCCCGATGATCCTAATGACTACGATGTGGTTTTGTACGATTCCAGTTACAACATCATCGCTTGTAACCAAGGCATGACTTCAGATCAAACCGGATGCAGTCAGCCAGGCGCTGCAGCTAGTGCAACACCAGGGCCACAGCCAGTCGTCGACAACCTGTGGACTAATACCACAACTTCTTCTGTAGTCCTTAATCTTGCAATATATTATCGAGCTGGAACGCCCGGCAATCAGCTCAAACTCTTTGTAGCCTCACCCAATTCCTGTGAGGTCACGATCTCTCCGGTTACTCCCATTGGAAGTATCGTTGACCACGCTGCGTTGCCTTATCCGGCGGAGATTACTGTTGGTGCAATCAATGCCTCTTATGCGCTTAATAAGCAATACATTCTCGAGCCCTACAGTTCACAGGGACCCGTGACCCTGTCCTTGCTCTCCAATAATCCAATTCAGAAACCTGATTATGTCGGTGTCGATGGTGTAAATATCAGTGGGGCAGGCGGGTTTCCGCCGGCGGAATGCGGATCTCCGCAACCACCGCCTATTTTTTATGGAACCTCAGCTGCCGCACCCCATGTTGCAGCTCTCATCGCGCTGCTCGAATCAGCCGGCTATACCAGTGACCAGGTTTATGGAGAACTGCAATCGAGTGCAATTACTTTAACCAATGCCAACTATAGTAATGGCACGGGTATTCCGAATGGTATGTATGGTTATGGCATGCCAAATATCGCTTTAGTAAAAGCGGTCAACAGTAATCCACCGCCATCGTCTGGCAGCAACAGTAGTGGGGGAGGTGGTAGCCTCGGCCTATTCAGCTTGATAGCTCTGTTCATGAGCCTTCTTATTAAGACCCGCTCATCCTGAACTCCAACTCCTTATACTGGCGACGTGTGCTCCTATGGTAGCGGTACATGGCGCATGCGAGGAAATAGCCTAGGTTTTGCGAGTACGAGATTCGGTCAGTCGGCTACCTAGTACGCTGGAAAGTTGATCAAGGAGGCAGAGCAGCCCTTGTATGCGCACTCCACATATGTGGCAAACATATCGGTGCTCTGATTGGGGTATCTTTGACGTAAGCGGTGCGCGCCAAGTAAAGAAGCGCGTTCCAGGAGTTCGGGTACCACGCCGGACAAGGAGCCGACAGATACAGTTAAGCGGGTGAATGCCACGCGCGCATGCTCGGCGGGGTCGTATGGACTTGATCCAACAAAGGCCGGCAAACAGCTAATTGGTGCCTTGCGATTCCAGGATTTTTACATCTTGGTTATCTATATTTCATCACTGCTGTCCAGAGGATTAGAAAATGAGCTGTATTTTATGGTTGTAACACTTTGATTTTTCAAGACGGTGTTTTTGGATAGAAACTAAAATCGGCACCACCCTTAAAATCTCGAAAAGCCGCATTAGCGAAGTCTTTACGAAAAACGTGTTTGAAGTCGACCGCACAGCAGTGATATTTCAGACCAATTAAATATGGCAGAAATTTTGTAACGGGATACGGCTTGGATCAAGGCAGCCGCCATGCCGTGGCGCGGCCGAGACAGGGGCAGGCTAGTTAATGGTTTATTGATATGGATCAAAACATCTGCCTGAAAATGAGTTTATAAATCTCCACAATCATGTCGTCCGACGGAGTTTCCGATGCAGTTAGCCACGTTGCGCAAGGAGATATCTGTTGATGCCCCCGTTGGGCAGAGGGCTGCCATCGTTGTGCTGGGTCTTGGCAACACATTGCTGGGAAACGATGGTTCCGGGGTCCAGGTCGTACAACAACTGCGAACCAGCTGTAGGGCACCAACTGGCGTGCGCTTCGTGGATGGTGGCACCCTGAGTTTCTCACTGCTGGATGAAATTGAAAATGTCGATGCCCTGATCGTCGTGGATGCTGCACAACTGGGTGAAGCCCCGGGCACTGTACATATTTTTAAGGATCTGGCCATGGACCAGTTTTTGCGAAGTAAGCGCACATGCTCGGTGCATGAGGCCAACCTGTCGGAATTTCTGGACATGGCGCAAAAGTCAGGCCACTTGCCGTCTCGGCGTGCGTTCATCGGAATACAACCAGAGGTAGTTGCTCGTCACACTGAAGTGTCGCCGTCTGTGCGTTCCGGACTGGAAACCGCCTGCACGCATGTCAGGGCATTGATCGCACGCTGGTCAATATGATAGCCCGGCTTTCGGATATCCCGGTAAAGGTGATGGATGGTGCCACCGGCACAGTCAGTGGCGGTCTGATTGCCATACTATGGGAAATTACTGAGATGCTGAAACGCCTTGCCCAGTACGACGAACCCGCAGCCATTGATATGCGCAGCCTGCCTTTCAGTTCCAACGACTACCAGCGTCTCCGTTAGTCACTTGGCGATGGCGAAGTGGAAATCACGCTCAATATGGATGGCCTAACCCGAGTTCGGGAAACAAGCTATGCTGGTGTCTGGTGGGCCGAGTATCTCAAAACGGAGGACATGCTGGTGGCCGAATATCTGAAGATCACCAACATTCCGGAAATTGTCGTGACTGAGAGGGACGAGGTTGAGAGAAACGTCCACCGACTTTGCAGTTGTTTGTCTCTGCATACCGACGGAAGGAGCACACGGTAACCACCGTATTGGCTGGGAGACTATTGGAGAACTGCTGACTGCCAACGGTGTCAATTGACGCGCATTTATACGGCCAATGGCGGCGAGCGGGTACGACCGAATTGAATGTCCGTTAGATGGATGCCAGACGGTGGAGTCTGGAGATCATGATGCGCTTTTAGCTGCCACCGCGGCCTGCTGAGCGGCCTCGGCTTTCTTGATGTCCGCACCCACTTCCGGCGGCATGTATTTGGCATCGTGCTTGGCGAGCACCTGCTGGGCTACGAACAGGCCGTCCTTGTCCAGCTTCCCATACACGATAATTCCCTGGCCTTCGCGGAACAGGTCCGGCAGGATCCCCGAGTACACCACCGGAATGGATTTCTGCATGTCCGTGAGGGTGAAATGCACGGTCATGCTACCCGGGCTGCGCTCCACGCTGCCCATGGCCACCAGTCCGCCCATGCGGAACAGCTGTCCGGGGTGGGCATCGCCGGCCACCACCTGTGCCGGGGTGTAGTAGTACAACAGGTTTTTCTTGAAGGCCTGCAGCCCCAGGGCCGTGGCTACCGCCATGCCCACGACGATCGCCGCCACGATGAGTAGGCGTTTGCGGCGTACCGGCGTCATGCACACCAGTCCTTGCTGGGAAAACAGCGATGCATCTTAAATCTGCATGGTATTTTGTCTACACACTGCAGCGTCGGCTCGATGGTTGTCATCTGCCTGATGTAATCAATTCTGGGTGTCATACTGCAATTAAATATCATTACGCATTACTTTCCGATGAAATCCGGGTCGAATCATGTTCATGTTCCAGCGTGATTCACATGGGCGTAAATCGAGCGATAATCAGTGCCAAACCATTCATCATCACGACAAGACTGAATATAGAGAGTGCTCAATGGCATACCGTGCATTGCTGTTTCATTTTTTACTACATTTCCGTTGGCAGTTCATGTGCCACCCCCTTGTGGCAGTCGATGCAGGTCTTGCCGGTTTTCGCGATGTATTCAGGCGAATGATGCTTGGCCGCTTCACGACTTTGTTTATCGAGGGCCATAGCAGCAAAACTGTGGCATCTACGGCAGGTCACAGAATCATTTTCCTTGAGATCCTTCCAGACGATTTGCGCCATGCGCAGTTTGTTTTGCTCAAACTTTGCCGGTGTGTTGATTATGCCGGTCAAGTGCCCCCAAGCGTCACGGCTGGCCTCTAAGTGGGCAAGCAAGCCTGGTCCCAACCCGGGTGGGACATGACAGTCAGCGCAAGTGGGGCGGATGCCGAACTCATTGGAGTAGTGAAAGCTGTGTTGAAACTGGGCATAGGGAATCTGCATTTCATGGCACGAGGTACAGAATGCATCTGACTCGGAGTACTCAAGTGCGGGATGCAGAACGCCGGCGGTAAAGCCAACCCCGATCACAAAAGCCAGCAGCGCACCAACCGGCAAACCTAACAGAAACCATCGGTGTGATGGCCGCCATAACCAATGCCAGAGTCCGCGTTGCGGCTGCTGTTCAGATTCGGAGAGATCGATTTTATCCATGTTGCCTGCCGATGTAGCTTGTTATCGAATGCGGTGTGCTACTTTTTACCCTCGCTCGCGTAAAACTGAATGAGCGCATTGACTTGCTCCGGCGTCAAACTATCAATCATTGGTTTCATCTTGTCAGGCATTTGTCTTTTGCCGGATTGATATTCCTTGAAAGTCACCTGCAGGTAGGGTATCCACTGGCCGGCCAGGATGCCGGCATCATCATCAGCCACGCTGCCGCCATCGGTGTGGCAGAGCTCGCAGTTTCCCGAATGGATCCGTTTGCCGATAGCAGCCAGTTTGGGATTGAAGCTCTGGGTGGCCGGCACGAATGGCTGCGATGCAAGGTATTTGTCGTTGGCAGTGGAGTCTGCCGGCGACAGTTTTTTGGCTAAGTCGCACATGTCAGTGGCCGGTTTGGCGGCATCCTGCGGGAATTTGGTCTTGGGGCAAGGACGCAGGCCTTTTTGATACGCCTGCAGCTCACCATCCAGATAGAAGGCCGACATGCCGGCGATTATGGGGATGTTCTTGTCGATGCTTGCGCCGTTGGTTCCGTGGCAGGCTTCGCATTCATTAAAACCCGCAGGAGCTGCGGCTAATGCGGTTCCCATAACCATAAAAAGCGCGATCACGGCCGATAAAGCGATCATGTAATAGCGCATGACGGTCTCCTCTGGAATACAGGTTCGATCTCTCCCGCCCGGATAACCCCAGGGGGTGCTTAACGCTGCATAGCCTACTTGAGTGGCGCAGCAAGTCTTTGATCTAAATCAAGCGGGTGATTATTGATTTATGTGATCGATTATTGATCCATGTCAGGCCGATCATTGATCTAGGTCAAAACACCGCTGTACGGGCCGGTATAGGCTTTTACCAGTCGGTTTCCAGGTGCTCTTAAATAATAGGGTGACTGTAGGTTGCATTATGAGGAGATCGGTATGCGTGACTTAAGATTATTTATGGCACTGTTTGGATTAGTCACCCTGGTTTTAGTCCTCCTGCTTGCAGGCTGTAATTCCGGTAATACCGGACCGACTGGCGCCACCGGAGCCACAGGGCCCGCAGGTTCCGCAGGTCCACCGGGACCCGTCAGCGGAGTCAGCACTTCCCTCGTCATCACCATCAACGATGTCAAGATCGGGAAACCCTCGATGGTGGATTTCACCATCACCAACCAGTCGGGATATCCGTATGCCGGAGTACCCGTTAGTGCACTGGAAGTCATCATCGCCAAACTGGTTCCCGGCACCAATGGCGATCCCGACGAATGGCAGAACTACATCAACAAGGTCGCCAAACCGAATGGTATCGGACCTGGTACACAGACTGCGATCCAGGCGACGTATGATTCCGGCGGCACACTCGCCGACCACGGTGATGGTACCTATACTTATACATTCGGTACCGAAATCGAGAACGTCACCCAGCCGCTGTCGGTCTCCTACGATCCCAGTCTGGTGCATCGCGTGGCGATCAATATCCGTTCATCGACGCTGCCGCCGGCCAACAACGGCATTTACACCTTGATACCGGCGACCGGCGCAACCACCGGTTTCAATGCGGACGACATCGTGGACACGGCGACCTGCAATCAATGCCATGACCATCTCGCAGTTCACGGTGGTCCCCGGCAGGATGTGCATGAATGCGTGCTGTGTCACAACGCAGGTTCCACCGATCCGAGTAGCGGTAACACCCTGGATTTCATCGTCATGATCCACAAGATCCATGACGGCGCCAATCTTCCCAGCGTCCTCGCGGGAACCTCATACATCATCTGGGGTTATCAGAATTCCAAGAACGATTTTTCGGATGTCAAATGGCCGCAGAATATTGAGAACTGCACCAAGTGCCATGCACCCAACAATCCCAACGCGCCGGACTCGAGCTACTATGCTTCGGTGCCAAGCATGGCGGCCTGCGGTTCCTGCCATGATGATGTGGACTTCGCGCAGGGCGCTGCCGGTGGCCATCCCGGCGGCGTGGTGACTGATAACAGCCAGTGCACCGTGTGCCATGCGGAAAACCGCATCGCTGGTAGTGTCGATCAATCACATACTATTGCAGCCAAGGTCGCGGCACAGGATTTCCAATACAATATTCTCGGAATTACTCCGACCACACCCGGCTCGTATCCGGTAATAACGTTTTCGGTCACCAATCCGCAAAAAAACAACGCGGCCTACAATCTGGCGACTGATCCCGAGTTTACGGGGTGTGGCAGCGCCTGCCGTCTTTACATCGACCTCGCCTGGAGTAATACAGATTTTACTAACACGGATGCGACCGGAGCGCAAGCTGGGAATCCAACAGCACAAGCAGTCAGTTTCAATGCGCTAACAGCGACTGCCAACGGCAATGGCACCTATACCATCACCTCACCGGTGCAGATTCCAACCAATGCCATCGGGTCGGGCACCGTAGGGATCGAGGGTCATCCAGCAACGGATTCCACCACCCCCGGCACCTACAACGTGGCTGTGCCGGTCACCAGTGCGACGCAAGCCTTTTCAATCACCGATCCGCTGCCGGTCCCGCGCCGCGCGGACGTGGTCTTGGCGAACTGCCAGAAATGCCATGGACAGAATGACGGACTGTCACTGCATGGCAACAACCGCACCGACAATCTGACCTTGTGCGAGATGTGCCATAACCCCAATGAAACCGATCTGACCATGCGGCCGGCGGATCCGGATGCCACACCGAATGGCGTAAATACTGCGGCTGTCGATGGCTTGGAGCAGCGGCCCATTGATTTCAAATACATGATCCATGCCATCCATGGTGCAGATTTCCGCGCGACCAACAACCCATCAGACCCTTACATAGTCTATGCATATGGAAATAATCCCACGGATTTCAGTAGTGTTGGCTTCCCGGGTATCCTGGGGGACTGCACTCAATGCCATTCGTCAACCGGCTACACGCTGCCGTTGCCGAGCGGTGTACTGGGCACTACCGTGGATACTCATGCGACGGTACAGACGGCAAACGCTTCCGGCACAAAGGTTTTCTACGGCAACGTAGCCAACACCGCCGCTTATGACCGGATCACACCCACGGCCGCGGCCTGCTCGGCTTGCCACGACGATGCCTTGACTGAGGCGCATATGCAGCAGAACGGCGCATCGTTCTCTATCACCCAGTCTCTGATCAATAACGGTTCGACCACCGAAACCTGCGTCGTATGCCATGGATCGGGCGCCATAGCGGATGTCTCGGTGGTGCATCAGATCGGCGGAGGTAATTAGCAGTACTGGCAGTCGTTTGCCGGAATTAACAACTCAACAAGGTTGACAACAAATGCCTGGGAACGAAGGGGCACAGCGTCAATGGAATTGGCTAGCCTGGCTGCAGCACATCGGATACCTATCCGTGTGTGTCGCTACCCTGTTTGTATTCAATATCCCGAGTCAGGCTGCGGATGCACCGCAGGCGGTCACGCAAGCGGCACCGATCCCCTATACGCTGCGTGGCGCCGATACCTGCCTGCGCTGCCATGACGACCCCCAGACACTGGCCATATTCAAATCCAAGCATGCGACCAGCGCCGACCCACACACGCCGTTCGCACATTTGCAGTGCGAAGCCTGCCATGGTCCGGGCGGCGAGCATGCTGCGCACCTGCATCCCGGCGAACCCCGCATCCCCATACACCGCTTTGGCAAACATTCGCCGGCCACGGTCGCCGAAGACAATGCGGCCTGCCTGAGCTGTCATCAGGACAGCCATCGGGTTGGCTGGCAGGGCAGCGTGCATCAGCGCGAAGGATTGGCCTGTGTCAGTTGCCATACCATCCATGTGGCCAAGGACCCGGTGCTGGTGAAAGCCCAGCAACCTGCGGTCTGCTATACCTGCCATCAGGCAGTGCGGACAGACTTCACCAAGTTCTCGAGGCATCCAGTGCCGGATGGCAACCTGGATTGCAGTTCATGTCATGCGCCACATGACTCCCTGAACCCGGATTTGTTGATCGCCAGCACCGTCAACGACACCTGCTACACCTGTCATGCGGAGAAGCGCGGGCCGTTCCTGTGGGAGCATCCGCCGGTGTCCGAGGACTGCAGCCTTTGCCATGTGCCTCACGGTTCCGTGAATCCAGCCTTGCTGGTTAGCCGCCCACCACTTCTGTGCCAGTCCTGTCATTCCCAGACCGGCCATCCCAGCCTCGCCTTTAACGCCGCAGGTTTGCCTAGCGGCCAACCCAACGCATTCCTGCTGGCAGGCAGTTGTCTGAATTGCCATGCCCAAGTGCATGGCTCCAATGATCCATCGGGTGCAGCGCTGAACCGCTGATGATATGAGTGCCAATTATGTTTAGCACTAATATTCCGCGCAGCAAAAATTCGGTTTTTGTTGTACGCCGATTATCTGCAGCCGTGGCTGTGATGCTGGGCATGGTGTTTACCGCCGGAGCGTATGCTGGTTCCAACGGCACTGGTATCAGTGTGGACACCTCAAATTGGCAATGCCGCTTATGCACCTATGCCTACGGCTGGACGGGAAACCTGGACGCCGGTCTTACAAATGTTTCGTCCAGCAGTTACAAGTACGGGGAATACACAGGCCTTATCAAATCCGGACTTTATCCGCTGGCTGACGGCAATGCTTCAAATCTCAACAAGGATGGCCAGTATTTCGACGTGACGGCGATTAACCTGGGTTTATCCTCGCGAGATATCAGTATCGAGGGCGGCAAGCAGGGATTCTATGAGTTGAATGCCGAATTCCATGAGATCCCGCAATATATCGCCAACACCGGACGCACACCGTTCCTGGGGATTGGTTCCGATACCCTGACGCTGCCTGGAAACTGGGCCGCTGGGGGCTCGACCGGCCAGATGACGAACCTGAACCGTGACCTACAGAATGTAGATATTGAAAATACTCGCCGGATCGCTGCCGTGGGCATCAAAATAATGCCACCCCGGAGCAGCTGGCGTTTCTCAGTTAAATTCCAGCGCGATACCCGGGATGGCGTGAATGCGCTGGGCGCCAATTTTCTGACCACCAGCAGCATCCTGTCCGAAGCTTTCGATTATAGTACCAACCAGCTGCGGGCCTCCGCCGATTACGCCGTGGATAAATGGCAGGTTGGCTTTGGTTACTACGCTTCCTTTTTCCAGGACGCCAATGCGGCCCTCACGTGGAGTAATCCGTTTATCCCGCTGACGCCGGGTGCGACCCAGGGACAGATGTCGCAGCCACCGAACAACAATTTTAATGCCGTGTCGTTCAGCGGTGCGTGGCAGGCTTTGGCGAATACCCGCCTGATTGCTACCGCGTCCATTGGCCGCGGTACACAGAATGCCGTATTTCTCGCGCCCACCGTCAATAGCCAGCTGTCGACGGCGCCGCTACCTCGCAGCAGCCTGGATGGCGTGATAGACACGATGAATTACGCGTTGCGCGCCTATTCCTATGTACTGCCGGATCTGAGCCTGACGGCGGATTATTCGGTCAACAGGCGGGATAACCATACACCCCAGGCCACATACCAGCAGGTTATCACGGACACGTATCTTTCCAACTACGCAGTCAACATCCCCTACAGCTTCAGCAACCAGCTCGGGCGCTTGATTGCCGATTACCACTTGACCTCCAATGTGCATGTGGAAGGCGGCGGCTCCTACGAGAACCAGGAGCGCGTCTATTCCGTGACGGCGAGTACCCAGACGGACACACTGTGGGCGAGTATCCGCGCGAATCCGTTCTCATCGCTGAGCGCCAATCTGAAAGTCACACACGCACGGCGCTTCTCGCCGGAGTACACGCCCATCGATGACCTGTTTGCTCCCCAGAACCCGCTGATGCGGCAGTTTGACCTCGCGAATCGCACCCGCAATCAGATATCTGGGCAGCTGGCCTATGCGCCGATTGCGCAGTGGAGCGCAGGAATATCTGCGGAAAGCAATGATGACCAATATGACGGGACCACGATCGGACTGACGCGCGGTAAGGATTTCAATTACACACTGAACCTCACCTACACGCCTGTGAACGCCTTCAATATCAATGGTTATTACACCCAGGAACGCACCAGCTGGCGCCAGGCAAACAGCCAGACGTACTCGACAGCCGACTGGTATGGTGACAATGAGAATGCCTTCCAGACCGTGGGCGTGAGCGCCGAGATGCGCGACATCAAACCTGGCTTGGACGGCGGCGTCGATTTCAATTATTCGCTGGCCAGCGGTGCGACTGCTGTTTCGACCGGTGCCACTGGACCGGTTTTCCCGAACATCATCATGCGCATGCAAAGCCTTTCCCTGTATGCAAAATACCGGATCGATGAAAAATGGGGCCTCAAGTTCGCGTACCGCATCGAACGCTATGCCACTACCGATTGGAGCCTCGACGGTGTGACGCCCGGCGCTATTCCCAATGTACTCGCATTGGGCATCTATAGTCCCAATTACGTGGTCAACCTCATCTCCTTGTCTACCCAGTACACGTTCTGAACTGTTGGCCTGCACGAAATGCCGTGCTTAAGCAGATCCCTCTAGTGTATACGGTTAAGATGTTGACGCAGGCCATGCTATTGCGAAGGCCAGCAATTGAAGTCATTGCAGCCGCATATGTGCGAACGGGACGTTTCCGCATAACTGGTGAAGACGATCCTGGTCAAGTATGCGTATATGGTGATAATCCGCCTCAATGATCCCTTCATATTGCAGCCGTGAGATTGTCCGGCTGACTGTCGCAAGCGCCAGATGCAGATAGATGGCGATGTCACCTCGCGACATGGGGAGATTTATTTCTCCTGTTTTATCGGCACCCTGCAACATATCCCGAAAATGCGCCAGAAACGCCGTGATGCGTTCCTCGGCGCTGAAATTGCCCGACAGGAACATGTCACTGGCCAGTTTCTGCCCGACCATGTGCAGCAAAGTGTGCAGCAACCTAGGGAAACGTACAACCATCTCATTCAGCTGCGTGGGATTTATCCGGCATACGATCGAGGTGGCCAATGCCAAGGCGTTGAATTGATAGGTACCGGTTACAAAACTATGCTGGCCAATTACAGCCCCGGGCAGGCGGAAACCGAGTATGTACTCGCGACCGGCCGGGTCCACGCCGTAGAGTTTGAAACAGCCGGACTGGACGATGTACAGACCGGTTATCGGGTCTCCTGTACGGTACAGGTGTTCGCCACGGTGCACTGGTCCAATTGGATGAATATATTTTTCCAGTTCGGGGATATGTGTGAAGCCGACACTGCCGGGCAGGCATTCTCTGGATAAATGACACTGGCTGCACGCAATGTATGGTTTTTTATTGAGAGCGTATTCCATAAAAGCGGTTTCCTGGCAATGGAAAAAACGAGATCTATACCGGCTGAAAACTAATCCCTGTTAATGATAGACACGGTTTCGTGTTCCACTGCCTCGGTTGAAATCGTAACCTTCGGTCCCTCAGAGACAATTGACCTGTGTCAGTATATCCACTGATATTTACCCTACTATTCCATAGTTTCCTTGAAAAATCTTGTAATCCTTACATCCGGGCAGCACAACAATTGCTCCAATCAGGAGCCGTACAGCTGGCCCCAGCCAGCTAAACCAAAGCGGAAGCTTTAGCTTTGCCTCGCATATACCATTTCCATGCTTGATCCATGTCAATGCGGTATCCGCGTAGGGTGCCTATCTTGAGAATGTTGGAGTTATTACTTTAGGCGCTGATAAGCTGCATCCACTCATGCTATGGGAGATTACAATGAGATGGATAATGGCGCTGTTGGTGATCCTGGCACTCGGGACTTGCTCGGCGTGGGAATCTCATGAGCATGCCAGTGTACCCTCACAGATGCGCCAGGATGATGAATATTGCATCAACAAGGGTGTGCACTATCCGGATGCTGTCTATGTCAGTTGCCGTTATAATCTGCAGAATGACCATTTATATTATGCATGGAAATGCATGCAGATGATCAAGTGTGTTCACACTCAGCCTACAACGACACCATCGGCGTTCAATCAGACAGAATCCTACAAACCGTTAGACGAAGAGCATTACCGCTGCTGGAAGGAGCCGCAATTCGGTGGCGACTTTGTCTACTGTGGAGTGAGAAAAGAATCGTAAAAATACCACAGCTTGTTCCTTGTATTTTATGTTTTTCTTGGAGCCGCCGCCATGGTGATTCATCAGGGCGCAGGCTGGAGCATTGATGTGGATCAAACAATCAAACGTTCCGTGAGCAGAATATTCTGCGATGCTCTGTCAGCCTCTGCAGGACCTATCCCGGTTCGCTGTTTCCCGTACCAGCACCCAAGGATCTCACGCGCCGCCGCAGACCTGGCCCGATCTCCACCACAATAACACCCAGCAGGATGAGCGCACAGCCAACGGCTGCCCAGGGTGTCAGGCGTTCACTCAGCAGTAGCGCGCCTGCGAGCGCGGCAAACACGCTTTCCAGGGACATGATGAGCGCGGCTTCCGGCGCTGGTGTGTGTTTCTGGGCGATGATCTGCAGGGTATAGGCGACGCCGCCGGATAGCAGTCCCGCATATAGAATCGCGGGCACGGCCGAAACTATTCCCGGTATGACTACCGGCTCGAAAATCAGTCCGCATATCAGTGCAAGCACTGCGGTAACTGCGTATTGGACGAACGATAGGAAAAAGGGCCGGTCTGACCGTTGCAGAAAAATCGCTATCAAGGTGATCGCCAAGGCCCAGGCTACATCAGCTAATACAACTAACAAATCTCCAAGGCTCCAGGTCTTTGCATGACCGTTGTCAGCCAGCAACCATGCACCGATGATGGATATCACACAGGCAAGTACAACGATGGAGCGCGGACGCTGACGTGTTAGCAGCCAGACGATGAAAGGCACCATGACAACATACAGGGCGGTCAGGAATCCGCCATTGGTGGCCGTGGTTGTAAACAGCCCGATCTGTTGCAGAACAGCGCCGCTGAAAAGGCAAAGGCCTATCAGGCCCGCTTGTACAACATCTTTCTGGGTCAGGGCAGTGGCGTTTTTTCTTGCTTCGTACAGGGCCAGCGGCAGCAGCATGAGTGCAGACAGCAGAAACCTTGCACCTACAAACAGCACCGGTCCCATGTGTAGATTGGCATTTTTCTGGGCGATGAATGCCGTACCCCAGATGAAGGCTGTCAGCAGTAACAACAGGTCCGCGCGTAAACGATTCATATGGCCTTGTCTGAGGTATCCAGTATATTCGCGGATTATGCCTGTACTTGGCTTCGTTTATAACAGGTTGCGCTCTCGATTTGGCAGCTATTGGGTTCCTGGATATCACCTTGGATTTCGTACATGACGGGGACGGACAAGCCGGCATCGAGACTAAGCCCGCATTTAACTGCTATCCAGGGCTGACACCACCCGTCTCCGAATGTTGTAACAATCGATCTTATTAAATGAGTTATTCTAATAGCCTTGAAATATTGGTATTCCTCGACCTGGTACCCCAATTATCAGTCTTGAGGTTACCCTTCATGGATTGATGTGTGTACATATCATGCTATTTGGAGACCATCATGCATAAGTTCCTAGGAGACACACCGTTACGTATAACCTGTCACGCATGTGGCAAGGAACTCGAGAAGAAGATCAAATGGATGAAGAAAAATAAGACATTAAAATGCAAGAAGTGTGGCAAGAAGATCGACCTTACTAAACAAGAGATCAAGAAGGCAGTAAAGGACGTGGTCCAGGCGATCAGTAATTTCGAGACGGCTTTGGACAGGCTGCACACGCCAGCTGCAAAAATGAACAAACGGAAATCAGCGGCAAGACAGGTATCCAAGCCAGCCACCGAGGAGGCCTTGTCCGCACAGCCGCTGAGCGTTAAAGAGCAGCACTCATACAGTTAAATATAGCGGAACGGTCAGCATATTACTGGCTGGTTTGGCGGCAGGTTGCCAAGAGGTTCGGGGTGCTGTTGGAAATAAAGTGCGTAACAGCCACCTGAATAACACAGTTAAATAACTGCGTTTTACGGCTTTGCACCCTCATCAATCCATTTCGATATCTTCTCAATCTCACCTTTTGTAAGGCTGCTCTTGTGAAACGGCATATTGATTGAGGCGTTCGCCCGGTGTTCGATCAGTTCGATCAGGGTGCTGTCGAAACTGTCACCCGGTACAATGATACTGCCGAACTTTGTGCCTTTCATCAGTCTTTTATAGGTGCGCATATCCAGTCCACTACGCTCATAGCCCTCCCCGCCAGGCTGATGGCATTGGAGACAGTTGGCTTTAATGATAGGTTGCACGTCATGTGCATAGCTGAGTGGACTTGCGTAGCTGGATGATGAAACCACTGTTGATAGCGCCAATACCATACCCGCAAGTAAATTATTGGTAGGTCCGGATACCCGTCCTGCTGCAACTTGTATTTGTTTGTATTTACCCATATATCCTCCTCCTGTATCTGATGCTGCCGCCTACTGATATGGCCATAAAAAGGCACGAATTGGGCAAAATATCTACTTATCCGTCCGATTTGTCATTGATCCGGGTCAAGTATGAGCCACTATCAGAATCACCACCGCTGCTACTATTAGCGTGAGGGATCCGGTAATTGATTGAATCGTTATAGGACTGACCCAACCGGCTACTGAGAAGCCAACTGGAGAAATGCCATGGCAGATTCATGGACAGTGCAGACCCTGATTGAATCGTTCAACGCCCGCGGTGAGTCACCTGCCCTGGTGACTGTCCATGGCGAAAGTATACAGAAGTTTACTTATATGCAGTTGGCCGATGGCGCGCGAAGGCTGGCCAGCGGTTTCCACGCCATTGGAATTCAGCGCGCCGAGCCAGTTGCACTTCTTGCCCCCAATGGTCCCGACTGGGTGATGGCGTGGCTTGGACTTGGTGCAGCAGGTGCTCTGATTATTGCGCTCGATGATCTGGCAAGCGATGCTGAGCATGCCAGTGCGCTTGGTGACAGTGGTTGCCGTCGTATCGTAACGACGATGGCGCATGCCGAGCGGCTTCGCCGTCTCAATTCAACTGATCGGCAGATCATTATCATGCCAGACGCTGCCACGCCCGCTGGAGGCGCAAGTTGGGCAAGCCTGATGGCAACACCTATTACTCACTTGCCGCCACTGACCTGTGAGCAGCCGGCGATTCTTGTTTATACCTCGGGAACAACAGGTCAGCCGAAAGGGTTCGTGCTGACCACGGCCAATTTATGGGCGAATCTACATCCAATCGTCGTCACAGGACAGATTGGGCCGGCAGACTGTGTGCTGCTGCCACTGCCACTCCATCATGTCTATCCGCTGATGGTTGGAATGTTGACGCCGCTTTTGTGCGGCGCCACCGTTGTCTTTCCAGAGTCGGTTGCCGGGTCTGAGATTATGCAAGCGCTTACGCTCGCGAACGTGACAACAGTTATCGGCGTGCCGCGCCTTTATGCAGCGCTCACAGCCGGGCTCAAGGCGCGCATCGCTAAGGCAGGACTGTTCAGTCGGTGGTTCTTCCGGGCTCTGCTTGCGAGCGCGATCGGGATCCGTCGTCATGCAAATGCAGATGTCGGCCGCTGGCTCTTTCGCCGTGTGCGGGCCAGACTCGGGCCACAACTGCGGCTTCTCATCACGGGCGGGGCCCGACTGGAGCCCGAAGTGCTATGGCTGCTGGTTGGCCTGGGCTTCGAAGTCCGTAGCGGCTATGGTCTTGCCGAGACGGCGTCGATTTTCACCGGCAACCTGCCTGGTTGCGAGCGTTTGGGAAGTGAGGGCCAACCTTTCCAAGGAGGCGAATTGCGGATCGCTGAAAAAGACGCAGATGGGATGGGGGAAATCCAATTGCGAGGCCCCAATGTTTTTGACGGTTATCGTAATAAACCTGAACTGAATCACAGCATTTTCACCGCGGATGGCTGGTTTCATACCGGTGACCTTGGACGACTTGACGCTGACGGTTTCCTGTATGTCACCGGTCGGCTTAAGGAAATTCTCGTGCTGGGCGGCGGCAAGAAGCTCCACCCCGAGGAGTTGGAAAAGCTCTATGGAGCAAGTCCCTATATTCAGGAAATAGCCGTGCTTGAGCAAGCAGGCAGCCTGGTTGCGCTTGTATTGCCCAACTTTCCAGCCATTCGGACCACGACTAGCATTCACGCAGATGATGTCATCCGCATCACCCTTATGAGCCAAGCCCAGACACTGCCTTCTTACCAGCGCCTGGCTGGCTTTGCCCTGGTTCGCGGTCCTCTGCCACGCACGCGGCTCGGGAAGTACCAGCGGTTTCTTTTGCCGGCACTTTACACGCAGGCGCGCGCCGGAACAGTGGCCGCGCCGCGCCGTGGGTCGAAACCCGAAGATCAGGTACTTCCCGGAGACCCTCGCGCCCGCGAGATCTATGAGTTTCTCAAGGCCCGCTATCCGGACAAATACCTGAGCCTGGATGCAAACCCACTCTTGGACCTCGGCATCGATTCGCTGGAGATGGTCGGCTTATCCCTCGCCCTCGAGGAGCAGTTTGGCATCCGCCTCGATGAGGAGCAGGTAAGTCGGGCAGTCACTGTCTCAGAACTCCTGAGAACGGGTTTGAAACCATCACAGGCACATGATGGAGCTCATTCTGAAAAAGTAAGGCAAACGCCTTCATCTGAGGAATTGCATTGGATTGCCCCAACTGGCCCGGGACTCGCGTTGCTTGCTGTAATGGTGCTTTGGTTTAATTGGCTAGTTATGCATCTGGCATTCCGCGCGCGACTCGAAGGGCGGGAAAACCTCCCTCAGGACAGACATTTCGTGTTGACGCCAAACCACGCGAGCGACCTTGACCCCATGGTGCTGGCAGCACTCTTGGGCGGGTGCCGGTTGCGTAATATTTACTGGGGTGGTGATGCCCAACGATTATTCTCGCGATCCTGGCTTCGAGAGTTACTGCGTGCTTTGCATGTCTTTCCCATTGATGAGCATAAACCGGGCCAGGCTCTCTCCCTAGCTAAAACAGTGCTTGCCCGCGACCAAGCACTGATCTGGTTCCCGGAAGGATGGAAAACGCCTGATGGCCGTTTGCAGACATTTTCTCCTGGGATCGGCAGAGTGTTGAAAGAAACCGGGGCAACCGCAGTTCCGGTATATATCGCCGGTACATTCGCTGCTCTCCCGCGTCACCGCAAGCTACCTCACTTACATCGCCTTAGGGTAGTAATAGGCCAACCGCTAAGCCCTACGGCACTGGCAGCAGTTGGGCACGGCGAAAAGGAAGAGCAGCGCATCGCGAGTGCACTTCATGATGCCGTCGCAGCACTTGCCGCAGGGGCCGCCAAACTGTATTAAATAACTCGGCGCATGGAAAGTTACTGGCAGGTTGTATCAGGTTACTGACCGCGGCAACGATTGGAGCAGTCCAGGGTTTGACACCCATACACCCAGGTGTTATTGCTTGAGCGGTGTCACACTCCTATATATATATATGAGTATATGGTCGATGCATAATCGGATAACAGACACTCTGCTTGCCGTTGCATTAGCTCTCCTTGCTGCACTCGGCCCGGTGCAGTCCGGTTCTGTCTATGACGGGATCAGTGGTCGCATGCTCTCGTCGCGTTCGCCAGTGATGGCGCGCCACGCCATGGCCGCCACCAGCCAGCAGCTGGCGGTGCAAGCGGCACTCGAGGTCATGCGCGAGAGCGGTAATGACGTGTATACAGCCATCGCCATGAACGCGGTGTTAGACGTGGTGGAACCAACCGCGCGAGTGCGGCGGTGACCTGTTCGCGACCGTTTGCTGAGAGTAGACGTTTATATTCGAAGTGGGGGTATACATTTTCTTGACCCCCGCCTAATGCTCCGGGATAATTTGCATTCTTCTACGCCTTTATGCGCCTGTAGCTCAGTTGGATAGAGTACCTGGCTACGAACCAGGGGGTCGGGAGTTCGAATCTCTCCAGGCGCGCCATTAAATCAAGCACTTACGATCATTCTCATTTTTCGCGATGATCTCCGTGCCCATCTCGTGCCCAATCCGTGCCCAAGTGTGCGAATTGTCCTGCAACCGGCAACTCCCAGTCGTTCTGACTTCAGTGATCGGCCTTAATCAGTTGTCGTAGACCCAGCCAGGTCTGATGTAATCAGACGAAACTGTTCCAAAGCCGCTTCTAAATCATCAACGATTTCCTGGGCGATGACGTCAGGCGGTGGGAGATTGTCAGATTCGGAGAGGCTTTCGTCGCGGAGCCAGAAGATATCAAGACTGGCTTTGTCGCGGGCCATGAGCTCGTCGTAGGTATATTCGCGCCAACGCCCCTCGGGCGTCTTTTCGGAACAAGTGGCTTTGCGCTGGTGGCGATTCGCTGGGTTGTAGCATTTCACGAATTCGTCAAGGTCTTCGCGCTTTAGGGGGTCAGTTTTGAGCGTGAAATGTTTATTGGTGCGCAGGTCGTAAATCCAGAGCTTTTTAGTCCACGGAGTCTCGGAGGCTGGTTTTTTATCAAAGAACAGTACGTTTGCCTTCACGCCTTGGGCATAGAACAATCCCGTTGGAAGGCGCAACAACGTATGGATATCACATTCATGCATGAGTTTCCGGCGCACGGTTTCGCCCGCGCCGCCTTCGAACAGCACGTTGTCAGGCACCACTACGGCAGCGCGGCCATTCTGCTTGAGTAGGGTTTTGACATGCTGAACAAAGTTGAGCTGTTTGTTGGAGGTAGTAGTCCAGAAATCATCCCGTTCGACAATATCCTTTTCTTTGCTGACCTTGCCTTCCTCACCCACGATGGTGGTGCTGCTCTTCTTGCCGAAAGGTGGATTGGTAAGCACCATATCAAACCGGTCGCCGGGATCAGCCGCCAGGGAATCGGCAACCGTAATAGGTTCGAAATCCTGGCTGCCAATGCCATGCAACAGCATGTTCATGGCGCAAAGTCGCGCCGTAGCCTGTACCAGCTCCCAACCTTTGAAGGTTTCTTCCTTGAGTTTCTTCTTTTCGGGTTTGGTCAGATTCGGATTGTGTTTTATTACATAGTCGTAAGCCGCGAGCATAAAGCCGCCGGTGCCGCAGGCCGGATCACAGATAGTTTCGCCGGGTTTTGGAACCATGACATCCACAATCCCCTGGATTAAGGGTCGCGGGGTGAAATATTGTCCTGCACCAGACTTGGTGTCCTGAGCGTTCTTTTCCAGCAGGCCTTCGTAGGCATCGCCCTTCACGTCGGCGCTCATCGACACCCATTCTTCCTTGTCGATGAGGTCCACCACCAGCCGACGCAGCTTCGCTGGATCCTGAAACTTGTTCTGAGCTTTATTGAAAATCAGACCTAGCAGACCGGGTTTGTTACCTAGGGCTTCCAAGGTATGGCGATAGTGCTCAAATAGCGCTTCACCATCTTTCTTTATTAGTTCTGGCCAGGACCATTTCGTAGGTATTGGGTTTTCCTGGTTATAGGGAGCCTTCGTGCGCTCGTCGGCCATCTTGAGGAATAGCAGATACGTGAGTTGCTCGACGTAGTCGCCATACGACATGCCGTCGTCACGCAAGACGTTGCAGTAGTTCCAGAGTTTTTGAACGATGGTGGCTGTATTCATGAATCGAAGTCTATTACGCGGAAACTTCTACCACCCAATGAGAATTGGTGTGTTATACATGTTGTTCGAGGCATCTTTTTCTTTCCGAAGAA
>Ga0307372_10000462_pt1 | contig 72902 bp, 66 predicted proteins | sample OX1MG_FD_202533 | JGI IMG/M metagenome (GOLD analysis project Ga0307372, IMG submission 202533) | Soil microbial communities from Risofladan, Vaasa, Finland - OX-1 | ecosystem: Environmental > Terrestrial > Soil > Coastal area > Acid sulfate soil | place: Finland: Risofladan, Vaasa | collected... | reverse complement strand
CGAGGCCGTGCGAGCCGGGAGTATTCGAGACGGTGGCGGTGCTCGACGAGGACGAGGACCACGTCACCGAATCGGTGAGGTCCCGAGTGCTCAGGTCGGAGTAGGTGCCCGTGGCGCTGAACTGCTGCGTAGCTCCCTGGGTGATCGACGTGGCCGCGGGCGACACCGTGATCGACAAGAGGATGGCGGGTCCGAGCGCGCTCGCCGAATCGGACTGGCCGGCACCGATCAGTCCGACGACCAGCGCCAGTGGCAGCACGCGGGCTGACACTCGCAGAACACGGCTTCCCAGCATCTCCCCGACCCCCAGGCCCACTCGCACTGATGTGACGCAACAGAAGCGCCTCGGCAGTGGAACCTGTCTCAGTCTTGATCGGGGCTGGGACCCGGGAGAAGCGGGTGATCACTCGGTTGTCACCCAGTGATTCCACCTATGAAGACGGGTCTACTGACTCGGACCTCGGGTCCACTCGACTCCTTGGCCCGGAAGCTCACGTCGGGACATTGTGGCTCCGAAGAATGAGGAGGCCAGGGCCTCGGCTTGGAGCCGGTTCATCTCGCGCTTGTCGTCGCGGCCGTCGAGATGCGAGACCCGGGCCATGCCGCTGCGACCCCCGAGACCACCGGGATGCCACGTGATCGACAGCACTACGCCGCCGGTGTCGAGCGCCACGGTGTACCTCCGATCTCAATGGGGGAGACGAGAAGTCTGGCTCCCGGTCCGCGGGCGCCATGCTTCGGCCGACGCCGTCATGAGCAGGAACACAAGGAGCTGAGCGGGAACACAAAGAGCGGGGCCCGAGGGCCCCGCTCTTTGTCTGCGAGAGGCTGGCGGGAGCCTCCCCATAGTCGGGCCCTTCCTGTGCTCGGGGCGTCGCAATGCCCGAGCGCAGGCGAGAGGCCCGTGGTGATCCTCGGTTCCCCCTACGGGTCCCCGAGAGAAAGGGCCCTGGGATTACAGGGTCACCGTGCTGGCGCTGGAGTCGATGTCGATGTGGTTGACCGGACCGGACTGGCACCCACTGATCAGGTTGGAGTTGTTGGCGTCATTGGTGAGCCCGGCCTTGATCGAGGCGCTCTTCGAAGCGGTCGGGTAGGTGCCGCCTTTGACCGTGCCCGACACGGTGAAGCCGACGTCGGGTCCGACGGTGCCCTCAGCAGCCTTGGCGCCCTTGAGCACTCCACCTTGGAAGGGCAGGTTCTTCACAGCCTTGGCCAGGTCCTTCACCGTCGCTGTGCTGGCGAAGGATCCACACAGGCCGAGGTAGAAGGTCTTCTTGCTGTTGCCGTCGGACTTCCAGTTCTTGTCCTTGGCCGCCTTGAACAGGATGGTGATGTTCTGGTGGAAGGGGCCCGGCGACCCCGTGGCCGTCGTGCAGCCGCTGTAGGTGGCGTGTGCTGCCGCGGTCCCTTCGGCGCCCTTGGACGACGGGGTGCCCTTCGCCGTCAGGGCCGGGGTGAGGGTCACGGTGGCCGCGAATCCACAGGTGACGGGATTGGGTGGTGGCTTCTTGGCGAAGGCCGGTTGGCCCAAGGTCGCCACGGTGGCCAGCGGGATCGTGAGTGCGAGCACCCCGAGCAGCATCCTGTTCTTGTTCCGCATGTCTTGACATCCCCTTGTTGTGAACCGCCTCGATGCGGTCTCGATCGAACACTTCGTGTCACTGACAGCCAACGCCGCAGGAGCCACAGGACTGATCACGGGCCCCCACGCTCGTCCGCCGACCACCGCAGTGGTCTGTCTCCAGTTCTCGCACAGGCGCTTGTTCGGGTCATCAGTGGTTGTACCCGTGGCGCGCAGGTGATTCCCCGTGGAACTCGGCCGTGGCCGTGCGTCTCGACCAGGGCCCCGACCAGGCGGCGACCGGTCTCCCCAGCGGATTCGACGGGTTGACAGCTACAATCGAGAACTGGGCCTGGAGCACCCTTGATCCAGCGGGGAGGCACGATGAGGAACGGCACCTGGCGGGCGTCGCCGCTCGCCCTCGTCAGCGCACTGGTCATCGCGGCGGCCGCGATTCTGAGTTTCTTCCTCGCCAAGCACAGTGTCGACAGCCAGAACCAGGCGCTGCTCAGAGAAGACGTGACCCAAGCTGCCGGGTACGTCTCGTCGTTGACATCGACGCTCAGCTCGACCCTGGATGCACTCGCCCCCGGGGTCACGTCGACCAACGGCTCAGCTGCGGCCTTCGAAGCTCAAGCCAAACCCCTCGCCGGCGGTCCGTTCACGCTGTTGTTGGCCCGGAAGAGCGGTGCCAACTTCGTGGCCAGCGCCGTCGCCGGGAACGGGTTCACCAAAGGCGAGGTGCTCGACGCCCCGCTGACGGCCGTCCTCGGCAAGGCGGGCTCGAGTGTCGTGCCCGGACCCGTCACCTACGACGGCAAGACGTCGACATTCGGATTGGGTCTTGGACCCCCGTTGGTCCCTGAAGGTTTCGCAATTTATGAACTGGTCACGCTCGACCCCTTCGTGGCGACCACGGCCACCCAGGCGGCGCCGTTCCATGTGCTGCGGGCCGCGGTCTACGCGACGCGGGTGCCGACGACGGGCCAGTTGGTCCTGGCCAATACCCGGGCTCTGCCCTTGACGGGCACCACCTTCGTAGCACCCGTGGCCGTCGGATCGGGCTCCTGGTGGCTGGTGGCAGAGGCCAAGAGTCCGCTGGCGGGCCGGTTCCCCAATGCCGCGCCGTATGTCGTCCTCGTCTTCGTCCTGCTCCTGGCGCTGGCAGTGGGAAGCGTGATCGAAGTCGTCGTGCGCCGACAGCGTTACGCGAGCGCCCTAGTCGCCGAGCGGACCACCGAGCTCCTGGCTTCTCAAGAGGCCCTTGTCCGCAGCGAACGGTTGTCGGCCGTGGGGCAGATGACGACAGTGGTCGGCCACGAATTGCGCAACCCCTTGGGCGCGGTCATGAATGCCTTGTACATGCTCCGGCGTTCGCTCGGCGATCCCGCCGCGGCGGAGCCACACCTCGCCGTCGCCGAGCGCCAGACCGCTCGGGCCGTGAACCTGGCTCAGGACCTCACTGCTTACATGCGGGAACGAGAGCCCGAGCTCGCGCCCATGGATTTAGCTGAAGTTCTCAGCGACGTCCTTGAGGTGACACCCAAGCCGACTAATGTCGTCGTGGTCGACGATGTCGGCTCGATCGAATTGAATGCCGATTCCAAACAGATCGCCCAGATCCTCACCAACCTGGTGGACAACGCCTACCAGGCCATGCCCGACGGTGGCTCCCTACGGATCGAGGCCCATACCGAGGGTGCCACCGCGATCATCACCGTCGAGGACAGCGGGGAAGGAGTCGACCAGGAGCTCGTGGAGCGGTTCTTCGAGCCCTTCTTCACGACGCGTTCGGATGGGACCGGACTCGGACTGGCCATCGTGAGGCGTCTGACCGATGCCCACGGCGGAGAGATTTCGATCCAAAACGGGCCATCAGGTGGCGCCGTCGTCACGTTGCGCCTACCGATCGAACCCACCCGCGAGCTGGCATGGCGATAGCAACCGAACCCCGGTTGTTCTTCGCGTACGCTCCGGACCGGAGAACGACGCGGAGAACGACGCGGAGAACGACGAGGTGTAAGTGCACCGCCGATGCCGACCGGTCCAAGGTCGCGGGCTCTTCATCACCCCACGTGCCGGGGTCTTCCGGTTCTGACGGTCACTTCGACGCCCGGGACGACAACGTGACGATGGCGGCCACGACAACGACGGCGGCGAAGACGACGACGGCGGCGGAGACGACGACGGCGGCGGAGACAACACAGACGAGTGCCGACGTGCTCGTCGTCGACGACGACGCCGATGTCCGGTGGTCGGTGGCAGAGGTCTTGCGATCGGCAGGCTTCAGTGTGGCCGAAGCGGAGGACGGTGAAATCGCTCGGGGCATGTTGGGCACGGGGAGCTACCGCATGGTCCTCCTCGACATGAGGATGCCCCGGCGAGACGGGGTGTCGCTGATCGAAGCGGTGGGGGAGGTGCCGCCGGTCATCATCCACTCTGCCTATTCACTCGACGCATCAGACCGTGAGCGCCTCGGGTCCAAGGTGGTGGACTTTCTGCACAAGCCGGTCTCACCGCAGAAGCTCCTCCGAGCGGTCGAGGCCGTGCTCGGAAGTGGAGGTTGACCTCGAACCGCTGTGCCGGGGCTCGGTGTCCCAGCAAAATCTCAGGTTTCTCGCCGAACGCGATACCCCCGCCAGCACGTCGGTCTTCGTCATCAGCCTCTCGTGACCGGTCGACCGCGCTGTTCGCAATAGGAGCTGTTGCAACCCCACCGCTATCATGGCGAAGGTGAGTGACGGCGCCGTGGGGGCGGATGCTGGTCGGAACGGTGGGGTCCTTCGGGTTCTCGTCGTCGACGATCACGAGGTTCTGCGCACCGGCACGCGCCAGGTCCTCGAAGCATCGGGAGACATCGTCGTGGTGGGCGAGGCCGACGATGGAAAAGCGGCTCTCGCCCTGATCGAGGAGCTGGACCCCAACGTCGTTCTCATCGACATTCGCCTTCCTGACCGAAGTGGCATCGATGTCACTCGCCACCTGACACGCACCCACCCTGGGGTGCACGTGGTGATCCTCTCCGCCTACGACGATGACGACTTCGTTCGCGCCGCCCTCGAGGCCGGTGCGACGGGGTACCTCTTGAAGACCATGGCACGTGACGACCTGGTGGCGGCGGTCCGGGCCGCGGCGCAGGGAACCACGGTCCTCGACCCGGTCTTGTCGCCGCGCCTGGCCGGAGCACACAGCACTTGGGGTCCGGGCACCGGGCCCCGGCTCACGTGGCGAGAGCGTGAAGCCGTGGAATTGGTGGCCGAAGGGTTGTCCAACAAGGCGATTGCGGCGCAGCTCGGCGTCAGTGTCCGGACCGTCGAGGGTCACCTCAACCACGTCTTCACGAAGCTCGGCGTGGAGTCACGCACCGAGTTGGTCCGCTACGTCTTGACCCAGGGCTCGATCTCCTCGACACCATCGGCTGATCTCGAGTCCTGAACCGGGTGGTCGAACGATCACCCAGGTGGATTCTCGCGGTTGATCGCAGGTAGTACCCCGCTAGGCGCGGTTCGGGGCCGGGCGTAGCGTTGCTATGGCGACCCCGGGGAACCCCGCATCCCCTTCCTGGCAGGGTCGCAGTACAGGAGATCGGTCAGGTGCAGTAGCTCCCTGCGCTTCGCCGTCAACCTGGAGCATGGCGTGTGTGGTTCCCGCCACACCATCGGGTCGGGTGGGACATGGGCAGTGTCATGGACGTGTTGGCGCTGCCATGTCCCGCCACCCTTCATCCAACCGAGGGAGTGTGTGGTGACAGTCTGCAAAGGCAGTCTCGTCGTGCACATGGACGGGACTCCTATCTTCTGTTCCGAAGAGCTCGCCGGTCGACGGTGTGGAGAGCTCAGCTATGAGCGGCACCGGATCTTCCGATCCTGTGGTCTGACCTTCGTCCGTGGGTGCCCCCAGTGCCGCCACCTCGATGCGGTAGCGTTGTTGGCTCCCTCGGCGCATCGGGCAATTCGTGCAAGACCTCGAGGCCGTGATCGCGGCCGCCGGCCGGTTCTGGTCGGCGTGGACCGCAGCGATCGAGAACGACGGAGATGACATGACATCCCCGCAGACCTGGTCATCGAGGTGCACGCGGCGGCGCGGGAACTGATCGGTGCGACCGGGGCCCGGTACCTGCGCGGCGCCTATGACGTGCTCGACCACCTTGTGCTCGAGATCAAGCGGGCGTATCCGGCGGTGAACTGACCCCGGCGTGAACTGACCCCGGCGGTGGCCTTGCGATCAGGCGGGCCGGCCCCCGGGGCACCACGGGTTCTCGGGAACCCCGCGACAGGGGTTGGGCATCGACGGCAGGTTGGTCGGGAGGGGGCGCATCGTGATCACCGTGATCTGCGGATACTGCGACCCCGGCGGACACGTCCCGAAGCCCGTGTCACACAGCACCTGTCCGAGAAGGGCGCCCCCGGTGTTCGAGACAGCCAGAGTCCCGTTGCAGGTGGGCTGGCTCTGCTCCAGGCCCGCTGGGGCGCTGCCCGCGGGGGCGGTGTTTCCTGCGTAGCAATTCCGAGCTCCGTTCCCGTTGATCACGATCTGGCCGAAGTCCGCATTGGACTGGTTGCCGAAGTACCCGTCGTGGGTGAAGGTGTTGTCGAGCAGGGCGTCACCTTTGGGGTCGTAGACACAGCCGAACCCCGTGAGCTGCGCTCCTCCCGTCCCGGCACAAGTCTGCCCGTCGACGGGCGGGTTGCTGTCGGGGTAGGGAACGAAGAGGACTCCCCAGGCGCCGTTGTTCGAAAAGGTGTTGTCCATGACCGTGTCGTTGGCCCCCCCCGAGACGGTCATCCCCGTGCCGGTGGGACCGGCGCTGGCGCTGCCTGCCTGGGGCACGTCGGGGTCGTTGTTGTCATGGACCGAGTTGTGGATGAACACCCAGCACGAGTGGGTGTGGGTGATCGGGCTCTTGGCGTTGTGGGGGCAGGCGCCGTTCTGCGGCGCGGGAGCGTCACCGTCGATCTGGGTATTGGTGTCGACCCCGTCTTGGTTGTTGTCGAACTGGGAGTTCTCGATGACGATCGCCCCACCGGAGTTGGTTCCCGAATACCCGAGGGCGTTGAACTCCATCCAGGCGTGGTTGATGGTCACCCCACACACCTGAAGGCATGCTCCGACGTACATCCCGGAGTCGTTGAAGTTGCTGGCGTAGAGCTGGTCCCACAAGCCAGGCCCTTGGGCGTTGGAGGAAAAGATCCCGTACGCCGCCGCCGTGGCCTCGCCCTGGTAATAGGTCGATGTGGCGGTGATGTACCGACCGGTGTAACCGTGCAAGCCGATCAGACCGGAGTCCGCGCCACCGTTCCACCAGATCTCGTTACCCGAATCGCCGGTGCCACTGAGGAAGTTGCAGGCCGTGAGGTTCTCGACGCTCACATTGTCCGCTTTCCATACGACGATGCCGTTGCGACCGATGGCTTTTCCGTCCGATCCCACGAGGCCGAGGTTCTGCTGAGCCGGCGCCGGGCTGCAGGGGGTGGCGGCACCGGGCTTGGTGCCGTCGACAATCACGGTGCTCCGATCCATCCCTCGAAGGTGGATGTCCGACGTCGTGATGAGGACGCCTCCGAACTTGCCGTGATCGGTACTGGCGGAAGGGCTCGTCTCGTCGTCGGTCTCGTGATAGTCACCCGGTGCCACGAGGATCCAGTCGCCGTGCCGCGCCGCGTCGACGGCGTCTTGGATGGTCCGGTATTTCCCGGTGTGACCGTCGAAGGTGCCCACCGTGAGCACGTGGCCCGTGGTCGCTGCGGTCGTCCCCGACCCCGTTCCTTTGGTCGCCCCTGTTCCCGAGCTGCACGCCGCCAGAGCCGTCCCCAACAGGGCCGTCCCGAGCACACCGATGGACAACCGGCTTCGCCACCTTGGCCGTCGAACCACTCTGCGACCTCCGCTTTCCGCCCACTCGCACGGTGCCCCGTGCCTTGCACGGCGATGTCGGGAACTTAGCAATCGTTCCCGGATGGTGCCGTAGTCTCAGTCACAAGACCAAGACCTGAGGGAGTCACACATGGACACGGCACCGCTCCGAGGGGCGAAGATCGTCGTCACCGGGGTCACCGGACAGGTCGCCGAGCCACTGGCCTGCGCGCTGGCGCGTGACAACGAGGTGTACGGCGCAGCTCGCTTCAATGACGCCGCGGCACGCCGGCGCCTGGAAGATGGCGGCGTCCGATGCGTGGTGGTCGACCTCTTGGACGGCGAGCCGAATAGGCTTCCCGCCGACGCCGACTACGTCCTGAACTTCGCGGTCACCAAGACCAACGACTGGGATATCGACCTCCAGGCCAACAGCGGTGGGCTGGCCTGGCTCATGGAGCACCACCGAAACGCCCGTGCCTTTCTGCACTGCTCGACCACCGCGGTGTACAAGCCGATGGGCCACCATGTCTTCGCCGAGACGGACCCGCTCGGCGACAACCATGGGGTGTGGCCCTTTCTGCGGACCTACAGCATCTGCAAGATCTCGGCCGAAGCGACGGCGCGTTGGGCGGCGCAACGCTTCGATCTCCCGACGGTCATCACGCGGCTGTCTGTCCCGTATGGCGACCGCGGCGGCTGGCCCTCGGTGCACGTCCACATGATGGGCAACGGATCGGCGATTCCCGTGCATCTCGACGCCCCGAGCGTCTATCACCCCCTGCACGAGCGTGACATCCACCGCATGCTCCCAGCCTTCTTGGAGTCGGCGTCGGTACCCGCCACCGTCGTCAACTGGGGCGGGAGCACGGCGGTGAGCATCGAAGAGTGGTGTACCTATCTCGCCGGGTTGACGGGGCTCGAAGCACGCTTCGACCCCACCGAGCACACCATCGACAGCGTGCAACTGGATCTGACCAAGATGCACGAGGTCGCGGGGAAGACCGAGGTGGACTGGAAGGACGGCATGCGGCAGATGGTGGCGGCTCGACACCCCGAACTGCTTTCGAGCTGAGGGTTCACGCCCGGCGCGCCCGGTGCGAGGCTCAGGGTCGCGTGCGCAGCGCCCGGCGTTGTTGGAAGGCCTGTCGTTCGCGCCGGGCCGAATCGGTGTATTCGGGATCCTCCTCGGCGCCGAACGCGGTGAGCCATCCCCACAAGACGAGGAGACCTGACAACACGAGCACAGGAAGGTCGCCGACCCGCTCGTAGACGGTCCGACCGGTCCGGAGCCCGACGTCCCGGACGATCACGGCGCGACCGGCGAGCTCGGTGCGGGCCAGGACCCGGCCCCGGTGGTCGATCACCGCGCTGAAGCCCGTCGGCGCGGCCTGGACCACGTCGCGCCCTTCGGCGATGGCCTGGAGGCGGGCCGCGGCGATCTCCTGGGTCGGGACCTGGCTCGTGAGGTACGACGACGTGTTGGTCGGGTCGACCAGGAGATGTGCTCCGGCGCGCGTGGTGATCCATCCGCGCTCCGCGTAGAAGACCTCGTACGACACCAGCGTCCCGAGCGGACCGGCCGGGGTGTGCAAGACGCCGTTGCCGTGGCCCGGGATGGCGTCGAGGGGGACGCTCGAGAGATCGGCGAGATGCTTGAAGAATCCCCGATACGGGATGTACTCACCGAAGGGCACCCGGTGCACCTTTTCGAAGCGCGCCACCAGCTTCCCCTGCGGTGAGAAGGCCACGATCTCGTTGCGGAAGCTCTGGGTCGAGACGGTCTCGGTCACTCCCACCAAGAGCGTGGCGTGGAGTCGTGTGGCCAGTGCTCCCAGTTGCTTCTCGATCTGGGTCCCGTCGATGGGCGCGTCGAGTGACACGACATCTTCGGGCCACACCACCAACGACGGGGCCCTGCCGCCGTCGTGCGACGCGATGTCAGCGGTGGCCGCGAACTGCGCCGCGGTCACGGTGGCCGGATTGACCTCGGACTTCCGGAGCCCGCGCACGCCGCCGCCCTGGACCGACGCCACCCGAAGGGTGGTTGCGGCTTTGCCACCGTCAGGAGCATGCGCGCCCCACGTCCCGATGCCGACCACGACCACCACAACCGCCGTCCCGGCGAACACGGCGCGGAGTGCCTTTCGGCCCGGACGCGCCGATCGGCTCGTCCCGACCCGGGCGCGGCGCAGGGCCAGCAGCGAGGTGGCCACGATGGCGACCCCGGCGCCGCCGAGCCAGACGAGACCGACGAGCAGCAACGGGCCACCGAGTCGAGCTGCCCCCGCCAGTGGGCTCGAGGCCTGGCCCAGGGCCACACCGCCCATGGGAAGGCCACCGAAGGGCCACGTCGAGCGCAGCGCTTCGGCGAGGACCATGGCGCCGGTGAGCGTCGCGGTGCGTCCCCGCCGCCCGCGCCGGGCCACGGCGCAGGCGAGGGCGGGGCCCAACGACTCCACGGCCATGAGGACGATGCCCCCGTAGGTGTTGAACGTCGTCGCCCACCACAGTCCGGGGACGAACAGGCCGAGTCCTGCCATCCACCCGGCCAGGAAACGGGTGCGCAGTCGCAAACCGCCGAGCCGCCACCACAGAAGGCCAGCAGCCGGGAAGGCGAGGATCCAGAACCCCCACGGGGGAAGGGACAAGGCCAGGCCCAAGCCCGCCCCGAGCGACGGGACCACGACCCGACCCCAACGTCGACTGGGTCGGGCACGGTGTGCGCCGACGCGACGATGGCTCGGTGCCGCGTTCGCGACGACGGTGTCGCTCACCGGTATGTGAGTCCGGCCCCGACCGGGCGCTCGAGGACGGTGTGTGCCGCTTGTCGACCGCTGGCGATGCACGCCGGGATGCCGACCCCGCCATAGGCAGCACCCGCCAACGCCAACGCCGGGAACAGGGCGACGGCGTGCTCGAGCGAGGACAGCCGCTCGAGATGGCCCGGCGCGTACTGGGGGAACGCCTCGGGCCATCGCGTCACGACCACCTCGGTCGGTTCCGATCGAAGTCCCATCATGAGGGCGAGATCGGCGAGGACGTGGCGGACGATCTCGTCGTCGGACATGTCTTTGGCGGGGTCGTCGCCGAACCGGCCCATCGAGGCGCGCACCAAGATGTCGTCGGGACGCCGGAGGTCCGGCCACTTGGAGGTGAGCCACGTACACGCGGTGATGAGGCACCCGGTGCTCGCCGGCACGAGGAAGCCGGTGCCGTCGAGGGGACGGCTCACCGCCCTCTCGGGCATCTGCAAGGTGACGAGCGTGACATCGGCGTAGTCGATCGCCCTCAACATCTCGGCGACGACAGGGTCGACCGATGCGACCAGTGCGGCGGTGGGACCAGCCGGGGTGGCGAGGACCACGGCGTCGGCCTCCACGGTGCCCCGGGCATGATGCAGGACCCAGGGTGTCGCATCGCGATCGCCCTGCATGGAGTGGCGGTCGTCGGGCGTACGGAGCTCGAGGCGATCGACCGGTGATTGCACGAGGAGCTCGACACCTCTGGTGCCGAGCGCGGCGGCCAGGCTGTCCACCAACCGCGACAGCCCGCCCCGCACCGTGAAGAAGACCGGGGCCTCGGCTCCGGCTCCGCCGGCAGTCGCCGGAGGAGAAGCAGGCCGCAGGGCGCGCATGAGGCTCCCACCGCGCCCCGCCGCGTCGAGCAGGGCCGGGAACACCGCCGCCGCACTCATCTGGGTCGTGTCCCCGGCGTGGATGCCGCCGATGAGGGGATCGACCAGTCGCGCCGTGACCTCGCGTCCGAGTCGGCGTCGGGTGATGTCGGCCACGGGCCGGTCCGATGGGTCGAGCGTGGTGGCGCCCCGTGGCGAGCGCCACCCCAGCACGTCGAGCCCGGCTCGGCCCACGCCGAGCGGCGACAAGATGCCCGAGCGCGCCAGGGGGCCCAGTCGGGTCGGCACACCCAGCGCCAACCCGGCGGGAAGACGCCGGAGCCGGCCCCGGGCCCAGACGTAGGCGGCACGACTGCCCGGTGACACGAGGTCGTCGTCGAGCCCGAGCTCACCGCACAGCGCCACGGCCTCGGGGCGGCGGGCCAGGAAGGCGTCGGGCCCGAGGTCCACAGCACGCCCGCCGATCTGCCCGGTGTGCAGTTTGCCCCCGAGCCGACCGGCGGACTCGAGGACCACGATGCGGGCGTGCGGGACCATGTGGCTGAGCTCCCACGCCGCACTCAGGCCGGCGATGCCGCCGCCCACGACCGCCACGGTGGTGCCGGTCCCGTCGGTCGCCGTCCCCATCACGGTCAGGCGTGGGCCGGCTCGACCACGTCGAGCACGACGTCGGCCAAGACGGCGCAGAACTCGGGGTCGTCGTTGAGCGACGCGGTCAGGGCGAAGGGGATCCCGACCTCGTCGGCGACGGCACGGGCTTCGATGTCGACGTCGTAGAGGACCTCGAGGTGGTCCGACACGAATCCCACCGGGCACACCACCACGGCCGAGGCTCCCGATGCGGGCAACGCGGTGATCACGTCGCGCAGGTCGGGGCCGAGCCAGGCATCGGCGGTACGCCCCGCGCTCTGCCACGCCACGGACCACCGGACGATCCCCGCCGCCTGCGCGATCGCCGTAGCCGACTCGAGCAGCTGCTCGGGGTAGGGGTCGCCGTCGTCGACGAGTCGGGTCGGGATGCTGTGCGCGGTGAACAGGACTGTGGCGTGGGCGCGAGCTTGGGTGGGGAGGAGCCCGACGGCGGCTCGCACCCGGGTGGCGACGAGAGAGGTGAATCCCGGAGCGTCGTACCAGTGATCGATCATCTCGAGGGCCAACGGTCCTCCCTCGTCGGGGCCCGGAGCGTCGGCCGCCTCCCGGGCCCGGCGGGCATAGTCACCCACACTGGCCGCCGAGTAATGGGGAGCGAGCACCAGCCCGACGACCCGGCTCACGCCGCCGCTCCTCAAGACGCGCAGTGCGTCGGCGATGCGCGGCGGCGCGAACTTGGCGCCCGCGGCGACCACGAAACGGCCCGGGGCCCGCTGTTCGAGGACCCGGCGAATCCCGTCGACCTGTGCGCGGGTGCGCTCGTTGAGCGGTGAAGTTCCCCCGATGGCGCGGTACCGGCGCTCGAGATCGGCGAGGAGATCATCCGGTGGCGGGCTGCCCCGACGGATCTCGGTGTAGAACGCGCCCAGCTCGTCGAGCGAGCGGGGTGTGCCATGGGCCATGACGAGGACGCCGACGGGCTTCACGACGGACTCGGGAGTGCAGCGATGTCGGTGGGTGAGGTCTCGTGGACGAGCTCCACGACGCGGGCCAAGACGTCGGGATCGGTCTGTGGCAACACCCCGTGGCCCAGGTTGAAGACATGCCCCGTGCCGCCGCGCCGCAGGACGTCGCGGGTCTGGGCCTCGACGACGTCCCACGGTGCCAGGCAGGTGGTTGGGTCGAGATTTCCCTGTAGCGCCAACCCCGGCCCCACGCGCCGTCGGGCCTCGTCGAGCGGCACCCGCCAGTCCACTCCGAGGACCTCGGTCCCCGCCCCTGCCATCAGGGCCAGGAGCTCACCGGTCCCCACGCCGAAGTGGATGCGGGGAACCGAAAGGTCGGCCAGGCCGGCGAAGACCTTGCGGGTGGCGGGCAGGGCATGGCGCTCGTAGTCGGCGGGCGACAGGGCCCCCACCCAGCTGTCGAAGAGCTGGACCGCAGATGCCCCCGCGCTGACCTGGGCGCGCAGCGACGCCAGTGCCATGTCGGCCAGGGCGTCGAGGAGGCGGGCGAAGAGGTCGGGGTCCCCTCGCATGAGGGCTTTGGTGTGGGCGTAGACACGGGACGGTCCCCCCTCGACGAGGTAGCTCGCCACGGTGAACGGCGCGCCGGCGAAGCCGATGAGCGGGATGCCGAGGGGGTCGAGCTCCCGGGTGACCAGGCGGATGGCTTCGAGGACATAGCCGGTGTCGGCCTCGGGCTCGAGGGGGCGTAGCCGGGCCAGGTCCTCGATGCTCCGGAAGGGCCGATCGATCACGGGCCCCCGACCCTGTTCGACCTCGACGCCGAATCCCACTGCCGCGGCCGGCACCACGATGTCGCTGAAGAGGATCGCCGCGTCGACGCCGTAGCGACGCACCGGTTGGAGGGTCAGCTCGGCGGCGAGCTCGGGTTTGCGGATGGCGTCGAGCACGCTCCCCTCGCCGCGCGCCGCTCGGTACTCGGGCAATGAGCGTCCCGCCTGGCGCATGAACCAGACCGGGACCCTGTCCACCGGCTGGCACCGGCAGGCTCGTAGGAAGGCCGAGTCGGCGACTGCCACGCCAGCGACGCTACTTGACGCCGTCGAGCCGGAATCTTGGTGTTCGAGCATCACTTCTCGTCGTTCCCGGGGCCGCCGCGGCCCGGCGGATAGGCCCGGACCGGACGGTATGATCGATGGTTCACTGCGCAGCGGTGTGGAGGGGAGCGGCGGTGGCAACGCATCCTGAGCTCGAGGCGGAACAGGCCCATGTGGACCGGGCCTACGAGCGCCTCGACCAGTTGCGATCCGACACAGAGGAGCTCATCCGTTCCGTGATCGATCAGGGTCGCGGCGGCACCCACCAATTCCGCGAGGAGCGCGACGTCATCGTCCGGACGAGCCTCGCCCGCCTGGACCAGCTCGACATCGGAGAGCAGGCGCTGTGCTTCGGCCGGATCGACCGTCGCGACGAGGGCGGGTCGTCGGGGCCTGGCTCTGAGACCGAGAGCTTCCACATCGGCCGGCTCGGGATCTCCGGCGAGGACCTCGAGCCCCTGGTGGTGGACTGGCGGGCCCCGGTGGCCGAGCCCTTCTACCGGGCCACGGGACGCGAGCCGATGGGCCTGGTCCTGCGGCGCCATCTGGCCGCCCAGGGGCGGCGGATCGTGGGGGTCGAAGACGAGCGTTTCGGTGCTTCGCCGGCGCACAACGGCTCCACCCATTGCAGTGGTCCCGCCACCGACGGGGAGACCACGGGCCCCGACGGGAGTGGGGGCTGGGACGACCAGGCCTCGGACGACGGGGGGGACGGCGAGCTCGAGTTGGGTGGGCCCGGCGCCCTCCTGGCCGCGCTCGAAGGGGCCCGGACCGGGGTCATGCGGGACATCGTCGCCACCATCCAACGGGAGCAGGACGAGATCATTCGCTCCGCGCTCCCCGGCGTCATGGTGGTCCAGGGCGGTCCCGGCACCGGCAAGACGGCGGTGGCACTGCACCGGGCGGCATACCTTCTCTATACGCACCGTTTCCCCCTGGAGCGCCAAGGGGTCCTCGTGATCGGGCCCAACCCCCTGTTCCTGCGCTATATCGAGCACGTCCTGCCCTCGCTCGGTGAGAGCGGCGTCACCCTGTCCACCATCGAAGGGCTCGTCCACGGCGTCCAGGTCAAGGCCGGTGACGGCCCGGGCGTGGCCCGCCTCAAGGGTGAGGCCTGTATGTCGATCGTGGTGGGCCGGGCTGTGCGCAGCCGCCAGCGCCCCCTGCGACACGACGCCGAGGTGCCCTTCGGGGCCACCGTCTTGCGGTTGAGCGCCGAGGCATCGGCGGGGATCGTCTCTGCGGCGCGCCGTCGTCCCGGGTCCCACAACGCCCGGCGGCGGTTCTTGGAGCAGCTGGTGGTGCGCCGGCTGGCCGACGAATACCTCCGGGCCCTGGCCGTCCACGGGATCGAGCCCCGGGGTGCCGATGACCCGGGGCTCGGCGACTTCGACCCCGGAGCCCCACCCGAGCCCATCGCGGCCGCCCCCAACGGGCAGCGCAACGGGCACGGGCGGGTGTCTCCCACCGACGCCGGGCGCCGGTCGACGGGGGACGATCTGGAAGAGGAAAGTGGCTTTGACCTGGGTGAATTCTCCCGACAAGTCCGGCGTCTCCCCGAGGTGACCGAGGCCCTGGACCGGATGTGGCCCCGGCTCAACGCCGAAGAGCTGCTCCACGACCTCTTCGGGTCGCGGCCCCTCCTGGCCCTGGCGGCCAAGGGGGTCCTGACCGCCAGGGAGCAGCACCTCCTTCTCCGGCCCCGCAGCGCCACGCTCGGAGAGATCCCCTGGACCGTCGCCGATCTCGCCCTCATCGACGAGGCTCGGGTCCTCCTCGGCCCCCGCCGGCCCCGGGCCGCGGGCGGGGGTGGGGGTGGGGGTGACCACGACGAGCCCCGTACCTACGGCCACATCGTGGTGGACGAGGCCCAGGATCTCTCGCCCATGCAGTTGCGGTCGGTGTCTCGTCGTTCGCTGTCGGGGTCGATCACCATGGCCGGCGACATCGGCCAGGCCACAGGCCCGTGGGCGCCCGCCAGTTGGGACGAGGTCACCGCCCATCTGCCCGGCCAGCGGGCGCCGCGCCTGGTCGAGCTGACCGTGAGCTACCGGACGCCCGCCGAGGTGGTGGAGGTGGCGGCCCGGGTCCTGGCCGAGACCGCCCCGGGACTGCGGCCACCCACGCCGGTGCGACGGACGGGGGTGGCCCCGCACTTCGAGGAGGTCGAGGCGTCGCGCCTCGCCGAACGTGTCGCCGCCTTGGCCACACGAGCCTGCCGGGACGTCGCCCCGGGCACGGCGGCGGTGCTGGCACCGGGGTCGCTCGTCGCCGACCTCGCTATCGCACTCGATGCGGCGGGCGTCCAGGCGAGTGACCCCCGGCGCGACGGCCTGGGCGCGCCGCTCAGCCTGTTGCCGATCGACCTCGCCAACGGTCTCGAGTTCGACGCCGTCGTCGTGGTCGAGCCGGCCGCCATCGTCGAGGAGTCACCCCAGGGCCTGCGCGCCCTGTACGTCGCCCTCACCCGTCCCACCCGCCGGCTGACGGTCATCCACACGCGGCCTCTACCGGGCGCGCTCCGGGTCTGAACGGGGGGCTGCGGTCGGCCCTCGTGCGCGCCGGTCGGCGGCGGGTCCCCTTAGCCCGGGTGGAGGGGAAATGGGCGCACCGACGGTGTTGGCGCGCGACGGTCGCCGTCAACTAGGAAAGACCCCGTGACGCAGGCCTTGTCGGTGGAGCAAGCGGCGCGCGCACCACGCCACATCCCCGAACGGCCGCCCTTGCTCGCCGTGGGGGTCATGATCTGGCTGGGTTCCGAGGTCATGTTCTTCAGTGGCCTCTTCGCGGCGTACTTCACCATCCGGGCCCACGCCGCGACGTGGCCGCCGTTGGCGGGGGCGCACCTCGACTACGTCCAGGCCGGGATCTTCAGCGTCATCCTGCTGGTGTCGAGCCCGACGTTCCAGATCGGCGTGTGGGCCCAAGAGCGCGGTGAACGGCGCAAAGCTGTGGCGTGGATCATCACCAGCTTCCTGTTGGGCGCGGCATTCCTCGGCAACACTCTCTACGAATGGCATGACTTCGCGGGCTCGCACCACGGGCCGGGGCTCAACGCCTACTGGTCGCTTTTCTTCATCATGACCGGCATCCACGGGCTACACGTGGCGCTGGGATTGGTGGCCATGATCTTCCTGTTGGGCCGAATGGGTGGAAAAGGTGGTGATCCCGGCGAGACCAACGTGTTTCAGGCCGTCGGGTATTACTGGCACTTCGTCGACTTCATGTGGGTGGGCATTTTCAGTTGCCTGTTCCTCTTGAAGACCGGTTGAGCTCCCGGGACTGCGAGGACATGCGAAAGAAGCTCCGTGTCCGGTACCTGTTGCCGGGAATGCTGGTGGGAGGTGTCGCGGTCGCAGGACTGCTCACGTCGGGCGCGTCGGTGTCTCAGGCGGCCACTCCACCCGCACCCAAGGCGGCCGGCACGGTGGCGTTGAAGACCGCCACGAGAGCGGCCGACAACATCATCACCTACCACGTGCCCCCGAGCTCCTACATCGCGCCGGGCCGGACCCTGTTCGAGTTGAACTGCTCGAGCTGTCACGGCGTGGACGCCTCGGGCACGGCCCGGGCCCCGAACCTCCAGGGCCTCGGGCCCGCCACCGTCGACTTCTGGGTGTCGACGGGCCGGATGCCCCTGGCCGTCGCCACCGCCCAGCCGGTGCAGAAGCCGGCGCGGTTCAACCGCAAAGAGACACTCCAGATCGTGGCGTTCGTGAACTCACTCGCCCCGGCCGCTCCCGACTACCCCGCCGGTATCCCCAAGGTCAACCTGTCGGCCGGTGACGTGGTGGAGGGGAACTCCCTGTTCGTCCTCAACTGCGCGGGCTGTCACACCATCACCGGCGCCGGGGACGCACTGTCGAACGGGTTCTTCGCACCGTCGCTGCACAAGATCTACCCGCGCCAGATCGCCGAGGCCATCCGGACCGGCCCCACGCAGATGCCGCACTTCGGGCCGGGCAACATCTCCGATAAGCAGGTGGCCGACATCGTCAAGTACGTCACGACATCGATCCAGCACCCCACCAACCAGGGCGGCCTCGGTCTCGGCGGCATCGGGCCCGTGGCCGAGGGTTTCATCGGGCTCCTCTTCGGTGTAGGCGGGATCATGCTGGTGGCGTTCTGGCTCGGGGACCGCAAATGAGCGACGGCACCGACGTGACGTCGGGCAACGGCGCGCCGGCCGGTGTGCCCATCACGAAGTTCGACGATCCCCATCTCCAGCCCTACGCCAAGAACCCCCGGCGGGCCGAGATGCTCATCGGCGCCATCCTCCTCATCGGTCTGGCCGGGTTCTGCGCCTACGGCGGTCTGTACTGGGTGGGGGGTCAGACCCAGTGGGAGGCGGTGTTCGGGGGCATCGGGTTCTTCGCCTTCGGGTTCGGGCTTTCGGCCTGGGGCAAGTACCTGCTGCCCCAGGGCCCCTTCGTGGAGGACCGGCACGATCTCAAGTCGACCGAGCCCGAGATCGAGGCCATGGCGGCGGCCATCGAGGACCGGGGCAAGATGGTGTTCCGCCGGCGGGGGTTCCTGGGCACGATCCTCGGTGCCGGGGCCGGGGTCATGGGTGTGGTGATCACATTCCCGTTGATCCGGTCGCTCGGGCCCCAGCCCAAGAAGACCTTCGACACCACCAACTGGCGCAGTGGCTCGCACGTCGTCGACCTCGACGGCAGGCGGATCCACCGGGCCGATCTCGAGGTCGGTGGGTCGTTGACGGTGTTCCCCGAAGGCCATCAGGGCTCCGGCGTCGACCAGACCATGCTCATCCGAGCCGACACCAAGGACATCACGACGCTGCCCGGGCGCGACACCTGGGGCCCCAAGGGATATCTGGCCTATTCCAAGATGTGCACCCACGCCGGATGCCCCGTCGGCCTCTACCAGCAAGTCGCTCAGCAGTTGCTGTGCCCGTGTCACCAGTCGTTGTTCGACGTGCTGACCGGCGGCAACCCGGTGTTCGGGCCCGCCCCGCGTCCGTTGCCGCAATTGCCACTGGAGATCGACAGCCAGGGGTTCCTGTTGGCACAGGCCGGGTATGACCAGCCCGTTGGACCCGGGTTCTGGGAGCGGTCATGAGCGCCCTCACGTCACGGTCCGCGGGTCGCATCCGGGGACGGAACGGCACGAAGGCCACCAAGCCCGACCCCGTCGTCGCCGGGGTGCGGTGGCTGGACGAGCGGCTGGGCGTCGCCAAGGGCGGCCGGACCCTGCTCGACAAGATCTTCCCCGACCACTGGTCGTTCCTCCTCGGGGAGATCGCCCTCTACTCCTTCGTGGTGCTGATCGCCACGGGCATCTTCGTCAGCCTCTACTTCATCCCCTCTGCCAAGGAGCTCATCTACCACGGCCCCTACGTGCCGTTGCGGGGGTCCAGGGTCTCCGCCGCGTTCGAGTCGACGGTGAACCTCTCCTTCGGGGTGCGCAGCGGTCTCGTCATCCGCCAGATGCACCACTGGGCCGCGGACGTCTTCGTGGGTTCGATCGCCGTGCACATGTGTCGGATCTTCTTCACCGGGGCGTTCCGCAAGCCCCGCGAGCTCAACTGGATGATCGGGATCACTTTGCTCATCCTGGCCCTGACCAACGGGTTCATCGGGTACTCGCTGCCCGACGACCTCGTGTCGGGGACCGGACTGCGGATCATGTTCTCGATCGTGCTGTCGATCCCCGTCGTGGGGTCGTATCTGGCCACGTTCCTCTTCGGGGGGAACTTCCCCGGCGACGGGTCGATCATCCCCCGGCTCTTCATCTTGCACGTGCTGGTGGTGCCGCTCATCATCTTCGGGCTGCTCGGCGCCCATCTCGGACTGCTCGTGCGTCAGAAGCACACCCAGTTCCCCGGGCACGGTCGGACCGAGAAGAACGTCGTGGGCTCGCCCATGTACCCCACGTTCATCGCCAAGACGACGGGATTCCTGTTCGTCACGACCGGCGTGTTGTGGGCGCTCGGCGGCCTGGCCCAGATCAACCCCATCTGGCAGTTCGGCCAGTACGAGCCGTACAAGATCAGCTACGCAGTGCAACCGGACTGGTACATGGGTTGGCTCGACGGGGCGCTACGGATCATGCCGCCCATCTCCTGGACGCTGTGGGGCCACACCATCCCCTTCGTGATCCTCTTCCCGGCGGTGCTGTTCCCGGGAATCTGCTTCAACCTCTTCTATGTGTGGCCCATGGTCGAGGCCAAGGTGACCGGTGATCGGGCCGAGCACAACCTCCTCGACCGACCTCGGGACAAGCCGAGGCGGACCGCCATCGGGGTGGCGTCGTTGACGTTCTTCTTCGTGCTGTTCGCGGCGAGCTCGACCGACGTGTTGGCCAACTACTTCAAGGTCTCGCTCAACGAGGTCCTGTGGTTCTTCCGGTTCGCCGTCTTCGTCATCCCGAGCGCGGCGGGCATCTTCGCCTACTACCTCTGCCGGGAGATGTCGGGCGTGCCGGGCATCGGGCGGCGCAAGCGCGCCGTAGTCATCACGCGGACCGCGCAGGGCGAGTACGAGAGTGTGTCGACCGCGCCCCGTCCCGGCGACGAGGCCGATCACGAGGAGCTCCTCCCCACCCCGGTGCCGGCCCGGATCGAGCTCAACGGCGAGCTGGAGTCCGTCGAGGCCGCCGGCTCGGGCGTCCGCCGCATCCCTCGTCCCTGAGCACCCCCGTGGTCCGCTCGGCGCGTCCCGACGACGCCGGTGAGGTCGCCCGGCTCGCCGAGGTCATGTACCGGTCGTTGGGCATCGTCCTCGACGACGAGGTGTGGGAGAGGTGGCGTGTCTCCGCCCGGGCGGCGGTGAGTGGGCTCCTCGGCGCGCAGCTCACGGTGGTGGTCGCCGAGGACCCCGGTGCCCCGGGCCGGCTGGTGGCGTGCGGGGCGGGGGTGATCTCACTGCGTCTCCCGAACCCGTCCCATGCCAGTGCCCGGGTCGGCTATGTCCAGTGGATGTCGACCGAGCGCGATTTCCGTCGGCGGGGGTTCGGTCGGGCCGTGCTGCGGGGGCTGCTCGAGTGGTTCGAGTCCCAAGGCGTCGACAACGTCGAGCTGCACGCGTCGGCCGACGGGAAGGCGCTGTACCGGTCCGAGGGATTCTGGGAGGGGAGCACGGGGCTCGCCTTGCGGCGGCGGCCCTGGGACCCCGTTCCGGGCCCGTGAGCCCCTCGACGAGCCCCGGCGGGTACTCGGGGCACGCCGCTGGCCAAGAAGCTCGGGGTCGGTCCCGGTGACGTCGTGGTTCGTCTGGCGCAGGGAGCGGCGGGCCGCGGTTTCTGCCCGTCCCCGGCGCGGCCCGAGGCGATGACGGTACGGTGGCAGGCCATGAGCGTGGACGTGCGGACGCGGGTCGACGGCGAGCAGGCCCAGGTCGACCCGGCCCGGTTCTTCACCGAGGAGCTCCCCGTCGCACTCGGCGCCGCCGCGCCCCTCTTGGCCGAGGCCCGGGCCGTGTTGCGGCTCCCACCCCTGGTCATCGAGGTCGACGGCAAGAGCTGGACGCTCGAGGTCGACGACGCCGGCATCGCCGTGACGCCCGGCGCGACCTCGGGCGATGGAGTCATGCGGCTACGGCTCGACGCCCACCAACTGTCGGATCTCGTGGCCGACCAGGTCACCCCGATGGGGTGGTTCTCGAGCGGCGCCTTGGCACTCGAGGGCCGTCTCGAGCGGCTCCTCGACTGGTGGTTGGTGCTGCGGAGCGCGCTCGACGGGGTCGCTCCCCATGTGTCGGGGGCCATGGCCTTCGACGACGCCGGGGGTGCGCCGCTGGACCTGACCCGGCGGTTCTCCTGGGACGACCACGACGAGGAGATGGACCGGTTCCTCGGCCAAGCCGGGTTCCTCCATGTGGGCGGGGTGTTCACCCCGGACGAGATGGCGGCGGTCTCGAGCGACATGGACCGGGCCGCCCCGACCTACAGCCAGGGTGACGGGCGGTCGTGGTGGGCCCGGACCGACGACGGTGCGGACCGGTTGGTGCGGATGCAGGGCTTCGACGCCATGTCCGACGCGGCCGCCTCTCTCGTCTGTGACGGTCGCCTGGCCCGGTTGGGCGCGCTGACCGGTGACCGACACCAGTGGGGCTCGATGGAGTCCAACGCCCTCGAGGCCCTCGTGAAGCCCATCGGGGTGGTGGAGGGCATCTCCGATGTCCCGTGGCACAAGGACTGCTCGCTCGGTCGGCACAGCTACGAGTGCTGCTCGCTCACCGTCGGCATCTCGGTCACGGGTGCGGACGAGACCTCGGGCCAGCTCCGGGTGGTGGCCGGGAGCCACCGGGCTCTGGTGTGGCCCGCCTTCTTGCGTCGGGACAACCCCCTCCCTGTGCTCGACCTCCCCACCGAGACCGGCGACGTCACCGTCCACCTGAGCTGCACGCTGCACATGGCCCAGCCTCCGGTCCGTCGGGAGCGGAGGGTGATGTACACCGGGTTCCGGTTGCCGCCGCTGCGACCCGAGGCCGCCGGCGAGGCGCGCCGGCGCCTCCGGGACGTCCGCGAGACCGCCGCCACGACGGTGTCGCAGCCCCCGAGCACCGTCCGCGGCTAGCGCCGCTCCCCCTCTCGGGATGCGGCGCAGCGCCGGCGCGGCGGTCGCCGGGTTCGTGGGTATGGCCCTCGTGGTCCTGGGCGTGGCCCAGCCGGGCTCGCCCTTCACCTCCAAGCTCGCGGCGTCGTGGATCTTCGGCCTCCCCGGCCCGGGCTCGGACCCGGCTCGTCACGCCCTGGTCGGGATCGCGGTGGTCTACTCCGGGCTCATCGTCGTGCTCTGCGCGTGGTACTGGATCGCACGCGACCCGACGCCCGACGACCGCTGCGGTTGGGCCCGGTCGTGGGGGGTCTTCGGGCTGTGGGTGACGCCGCTCGTCGTCGCCCCGCCGCTGTTCAGTCGTGACGTCTACACCTACGGGGCCGAGGGCGAGCTCGTCTCGCGGGGCATCGATCCCTACACCCACGGGCTCGCGTCGGTGCGGGGGTCGACGTTCTACGAGCTGGCCGATCCCCTGTGGCGCCACGCCCATGCTCCGTACGGACCGGTCTTCTTCGACATCGCCCGGTTGAACGCGCACGTCTCGAGCAGCGTCTTCGTCACGCTCGAGGGTTACCGGCTGGTTGCTCTCCTCGGCGTCGTGGTCATGGGGGTGTCGGTGCCGGTCCTGGCCCGGTCGTTGGGTCGCGACCCGGCCACGGCCTTCGCGCTGAGCGCGCTCAATCCCCTCGTGTTGTTGTCGCTCATCGGCGCCATGCACAACGACGCCCTCATGGTGGGCCTGCTCGTGGCCGGTGTCACCGTGGCCCGACGGGGCCATCCCGTGCTCGGCGTCGTGGTCTGCGCGCTCGGGGCACTGGTCAAGGTCCCGTGCTTCTTGGGCATCGTCTTCATCGGATGGGACTGGGCCCCACCCCCCGACCCCCCGACGCGCCGACGCGCCGCGTACGTGGCGGGGTCGGTCGGCATCGGCCTGGCCGTGATGGCCCTTGTCTCCGAAGTGTCGGGGCTCGGTTGGAACTGGCTCTGGAACCTCTCGGACCCGGGGAAGGTGAACTCGTGGCTCGACCCCGCCACCGCCATAGGCCTCGGGATCTCCCATCTCGTCGCCGTGGTGGGCGGGGGCACCGATACCCACGCGCTGGTCACGGCGTCGCGCGCCGTGGCCCTCGGGGTGGCGGGGGTGATCGTGGTGGTCCTCTTGCATCGCTGCGAGCACCTCGGCTTGGCCAGGGCCCTGGGCTGGAGCCTGTTGGCCGTGGTCTTTCTCGGGCCCGTCGTGTGGCCCTGGTACGAGACGTGGGGGCTCGTCTTCCTGGCCCTTGCCAGCGACGTCTGGTCGAGCCGGGTCGTCCTCGTGGCCTCGGCCGTGGCTTGTTTCGCCACCGTGCCCTCACACCTGCGCGCCAACGCCTCCGAAGTGGTCGTGGCAGCAGCGATCCTCGTGGTGGCGGCCGGTGGAGCGGGATACTCGCTGACCCGGGTGCGGGCCTCGGTCGGCGCTGAGCACGGCCACACCCACAGTTGACCTCGTGTTGGGGGCGAGGTGGATGGCGGTTGATCCCCAAGGAGGACGCTGAGGGCATTGCCCGAGGGGGGCAGGTCCGGGCGACGCACCCGTGATCCGCCGGGCTCAGGTTCGGCACCGGGCATGCGGCCCGGTGCCGAACCATGCCCGGGCTTCAACTCAGATGGTTCCGCCCCGCCGTGATTCCACGGTCACGCCGATCACCGCCGAGAGCACGAGCGCCGCGCCCGGCGCGATGAGCCACAGGCCGAAGACCATCGAGAGCACCATCAGGAACAGGCCCATGCCCAAGACGAAGGGCCAGATGCTCGAGCCCGGGAACGAGCCGATCACCCCGGCACCGTCCGCCATCTCGGCATCGGTGCGGTCCTCGGGCCGGGGCTTCATGCGGCGCGACCACCAGAGGTAGTAGCTCCCGGGCAGGAACCCGAGAATGGTGGTGCCCACGAGCATCACAAACCCGCCTTGTTCGTAGGCCCAGAACCAGTAGATGAGCCCGACGACGCCGAAGAAGGCGGCCACCCCGAGCAGGAACAATGCTTCGACGCGCACGACGGGCTCCTATGCCTTGTCGCCGGTATCGGCAGCTGCGGCCGCGCCGGCCAACCGGCCATGCCCGTTGCCATTGGCGCCGGCACTGCCGTGGGTGATCGTGAGGGCGTCGGGGTGGTGGTAGTCCCACACCGGTCGCTCCGATCGGATCGGGGGCAGCTTCTCGAAGTTGTGGTGCACCGGGGGTGAGGTAGCGAACCACTCCAGGGTGTGCGCGTCCCAGGGGTTGTCCCCGGCGGGGACGGGCTTGCGCCACGACACCCAGAAGTTCACGAGGAGGAAGACGAACGAGATGCCGATGATGAAGGCCCCGACCGTCGAGACCACGTTCAGGGTCTGCCATCCCAGGCTGGCCGGGTACGAAGCCACCCGCCGGGGCATCCCCCACAGGCCGAGGATGTACTGGGGCATGAACGTCACCCAGAAGCCGACGGTGAGCAACCAGAAATGGGTCTTGCCCATCCACTCCCGGTACATCCGGCCGTAGAACTTGGGATACCAGTAATAGAGCCCGGCGAAACCCGCATAGACCGCGGTCCCGAACAGCACCTGATGGAAGTGGGCCACGACGAAATAGGTGTCGTGGGTGGCGAAGTCGATGGGTGGTGACGCCAACATGACGCCGGTGAGACCTCCCATCAAGAAGGCGAAGAGGAACCCGATGCAAAACAGCATGGGCGTCGTGAAGGTGAGTTGCCCGCGCCACATGGTGCCGATCCAGTTGAAGAACTTGATGCCGGTCGGCACCGCGATGAGCAGCGACAGCAGCGAGAAGAAGGGGAGGAGCACCACGCCGGTGGTGAACATGTGGTGCGCCCACACCCCGGTGGACAGCGCCGCGATGGCCATGGTGGCGAAGACCATGCCCTTGTACCCGAAGAGCGGCTTCTTGGAGAAGACCGGGATGACGTCGGTCACGATGCCGAAATAGGGCAAGGCCAGGATGTAGACCTCGGGATGGCCGAAGAACCAGAAGAGGTTCTGATAGAGGATCGGTGACCCTCCGCCGGCGGTGGAATAGATATGGGTCCCGAAGTGCCGGTCGGCGAAGAGGAGCACCATGGCCGCGGTCAGGATGGGGAAGGCGATCAGGATCAGGATGGCGGTGACGAGCATGTTCCAGGTGAAGATGGGGAGCCGGAACATGGTCATGCCCGGGGCGCGCAGATAGAAGGTGGTGGTGACGAGGTTCACGCCGGTGAAGATGGCCGAGAAGCCGGTCAGGGCGATCCCGAGGATCCATAAGTCGGGTGCAGACCCGGGGGAGAACTGGACCGTCGACAGCGGCGCGTAGGCCACCCATCCGTACGCCGCGGCCCCTCCGGCCACGACGAAGCCGAGCAGCATCGTGATCGAGCCACTGAGATAGAGCCAGTACGACAGGGCGTTGAGTCGGGGGAAGGCCATGTCGGGCGCGCCCACCTGGAGCGGGAGGATGTAGTTGGCCAGGCCACCGAAGGCGAAGGGCCCGGCGAAGAGGTAGAGCATCAGGCTGCCGTGCATGGTGAACAGCGCGTTGTAGGCCTGGAAGCTGAGCAGCGAGCTGTTGGGGGTGGCCAGTTGGGCCCGCATGGCCAGGGCCATGAGCCCAGCCAGGAAGAACATGACGAGCGACGTCACCATGTAGTTCATGCCGATGAGCTTGTGGTCGGTGCTGGTGAGCCACTTCAACAGGCCCGTGGGGCCCTCGTGGTGCTCGTGCTCGTGCCCGTGGTCGTGGGAGACCGGGCGGTCGACGAGAACGGTCATGCGGCCGCCTTCGTGGTCGAGTTGGACGCGGACACCGTCGATGCCGCATGGGCCAGGTGCTGCTGTGAGCTCAGCCACGCCCGGAACTGGCTGGGGGGCAGCGCCACCACGTGGAAGAACATGAGTGAGTGGTACAGCCCGCACAGCTGGGTGCACTGGGCCCGGTAGATGGCCGCATGGTCGACGGTGAGGTCGAACGTGTTCGTGACTCCGGGCTGGGCGTAGCGGCTGAAGTTGAACTCGGGCACGTAGAAGCCGTGGATCACGTCCTGGCTGTTGAGGACGATTTGGGTCGTCTGGCCGGCCGGCACAATCAGTCCCGGGCCCAGGCAGTCCACGGCCGGCGCGCACGAGGCCCCGTTGAGCCCGATGGGGTCGGGGTCTTCGGTGGTCACCCCGGTGACGGTGACGTTGCCCGGGTACTGATAGCGCCAGCCCCACTGGAACGCGGTGACGTGGATCTTCACGGCCGGGGTGGGGGTGACGGCGTCGACCTGGTTCTCGGTGTAAACGGTGAACCCGAACAGGGTGAGGACCATGACCACCGGGACGACGATGTAGGTGATCTCGATGGGGATGTGGTACTGGAACTGGCGGGGGATCTCGTCGGACTTCTTGCGGTAGCGGAAGATCGACCACGTGATCAGCCCGCCCACGAAGACGAGGACGACGATCGACGCGATCATCGTGCCGATCCACAACACGGACTCGTCATGGCCCTGCTTGGTCGACCCCCGATAGCCGTAGAAGGTGGGGAGTTGACAGCCGCCGAGGAGGACCGGCAGGGCCGTCACGGCGACGAGCCCGAAGGCCCGACGACGCCACCGTGACGCGACCGTGCTGCTCGATTCGCCGTCGCGGGGGCTCACCGCGTCGACACTAGCCAACGGTGATCCGCGAGTAGTAGTTGGCGCGCGACGGCTCAGTGGGCGTGTCCGGCTCGTCCCTCGGAGTCCCGGGCCGTCCAGGTGAACACGCCTTTCGCCATGGTCGAGGTGGCCTCCTTCGACAGCCGGGCGAACACCCCGGCTCGTGCCCTGTGGACCGCCGGGTCTGTCGGCGCCGCCAGGGCGGCCAGCTCTGCCAGATGCCCGGCCAGTCGCAGTGCCACGGCCCCCTCCGCACCCTCGGCGGGGGACTCCACCAGGGCGAGGGCGCGATCGGCCAGGACCCCTGCCCCGCCCGCCAATGCCGCCAGCTCGCCGGCCAGGGCCGACTCGGGCGCGGGCTTGAGCGATGCCGGGTTCCCGTCCCACCAGCCGCCGTAGAGGCGCCACACGTTGCGGACCACGAACTCGGGCTCGTCGTAGACGGGCCGGAGATAGGGACGGTCCGCCAGGTGGGCCGGCACCGCCACGGTGTGGAGAACCTCGTCGAGCCGGGCCCCGGCGTTCATGAGCGCGATCGTCTGGTCGACGAGGGAGTCGAGGAGGTCGGCGGTGTCGGTGAGCGCCTGGCGGACCCGGTCCGCGCCGATGACGGGGAAGCCGTGGCCCGGCAGGAGGACCTCGGGCTCGAGGCTGATCATCTCGCGCAGGGCGACGGCCCACTCGCGGGGATAGCGCTGGACCTTCTGGGGGTTGCCGGCGTTGGGAGACGCCCAGATGAAGAGGTCGCCGCAACACAACACGCGCCGGTCGGCCAGCCAGGTCCAGGTGTGGTCGTCGGTCTCGCCCCGGGCATGGTGGAGCTCGAGGCCGACGCCGCCGACGTCGAGTTCGAGCTGCTGCGCGTAGGTCCGGTCGGGGTAGCGGTACTCGGTGGGCCAACGCAGGCCCGGCACCCCGAACTGCCGTTGGTTGATGATCTCGTTGTAGCCCGCCGTCACGACATAGCGGTCGAAGCGCGCCGGCACGGCCTCGTGGGCGACGACCAACGGGGCGGGCCAGCCCTCGGTGGCGGACTCCTCCTCCCACACCCCCACCCCGAAGACGTGGTCGATGTGGCCGTGGGAGTAGATGGCGGTGTTGAGCCGTTGGGCGGACCACCCCCGCAGGGCCTCGTGGACCGCGCTGGCCACGAAGGTCGAGCCCGTGTCGACCAGGACGAGCCCGTCGTCGGTGGCGATGGCCGAGACATTGGCGAAGCTGGGGACGAACGAGACTCCGGTGGCGACCTCGGCCAAGCCGCCCATGTACCCGCCCACAGGGTGGATCTCGACGATGTCGATGTCGCCTCGCCAGAGCTTGTCGGCAAGCTCGAGTACGTCGTCGACCACGACGAGAGCCTACGGTGCCCGGGAAGTCGGTCGGCGGCTCAGGGCGGTGGCTTGCGCCAGGCGCGCTGGATGGCCGCCGCGTGTCGTCCCGCCCGGCGCGCCCCCAAGCGCAATTTCTCGTTCGCCTCGAGTCTCCGAGCCGAGCGACCGGCGAGGACGCCGAGCCCGCGCGCCAATGTCGCACCGGTGGGTGGCCCGACCTGCGCGCCGGAGGGTTGTCCGGGCGACGTGGTCAGGGGGCCTGTGGTCTCGTCGACCGCTGCGGACGACGCGGGGCGCGCGTACCGGGTCAGTGTGGCCAGGCGCACCCAGGCCAGCGCGGAGACCTCCACCACGACGATCCCGGTCGTGTCGGGTCGGAGGGCGGGGAGGATGGGTGCCGCCGCCACGGCGAGGGCGACGACGATGTCGAGACTGGCATGGAGTCTCGGACCGCATACCCGAGCCAGGCCGAGTGGGCCGCGGGCCGTGACGGCGAGAAGGACGAAGGCGCCGGCCGCGCCGAGCAGCAGTCCGCTGTGGCCGACATGGATGGACAGCTCGGCCAGGGCACCCGCCAGGAGGTACTCCAGGAGCTGGTGCGCACCGAACGGGATCGGCCGCAGTCGTGGTGGGGGCCGGCCGCCGGGGTCGGTGCTGTCTCCGGCGGTGATTGCAGCTACCCCGAAGTCGACGGCTTGTCGCTGTCCTTGGCTGAGGCATCGTCCCCGCTGCTCGGGGTTTTCTCTCCGGTGTCACCCTTGGCCCCGTCGGCGAGGCCCTTCTTGAACTCGGATTGAGCCGAGCCGAGAGACCTGGCGAGCTTGGGGATCTGGGTACTTCCGAAGAGGACGGCGACGACCACGATCAGGACAATGACCCCATCGAGCCCGAAGATCTCGGCGAGCATTGGGTGCACGGACGCCTTCCCTTCTTCGGTTCCCGCCGGCAGGCGGGTACCTGCCTGACAGGTTAGACCCGAATCCCCCCGGCGACACTGGCGGGTGGCGGTGAGCACAGCCTCAGTCGGCGAGGAAGACCCCCATGACCAGGGCCGCGATCGATGACAGCGTGGTCAGGGCACCCCAGATGGCCAAGCCGCGCGTCGTCGAGGCCCGGGTGTGGAGAAAGGCCGCCAACCCCGCCAGGGCCACGACGACGATCTTCGCCACCACCACCACGACCCACGAGCCGGGTTGTCCGGCATGGACGGCGGAGATGTTCCACAATCCGGTGACCACGAGCACGGCGTAGGCCGGCCACTGGATACGGGCGAAGGCGCGGGCCAGAGCCCTGGGCGCCCCCTCTCCGAGGCCGCGCGCGGTGGGAACGAGCCCGGCGATGGTGAGCTGTCCCCCCACCCACACCGTGGCGGCCAGCACATGCACCGAGAGCCGGATGCCGTCGAGCGCAGGAGACAGGCCGCCGTCCACGAGATCGACCGCGCCCTCGGGTCCCAGACCGTCCGCTACTTGCCCTGCCAGTTCGGCTTGCGCTTCTCGGCGAAGGCGACCGGGCCCTCCATGGCGTCGGCCGAGGAGAACACCGCCCCCACCGCCTCGGCGTTGAGCTTCCAGCCTTCTTCCTCCGAGACGCCCGCGGCACGCACCATGACGTGCTTGGACCACCGCACCGCCAGGGGCGCGTTGTCGGCGATGACGTCGGCCAGCGCCAGGGTCTCCTCCATGAGCTGGGCGGCGGGGACCACGCGGTTGATCAGGCCCAACTGCAAGGCGCGGGTGGCGTCGATCGACTCACCGGTGAGTGCGAGCTCCAAGGCGATGGCGATGGGGAGTCGCTTGGGAAGACGGATGAGACCACCCGCCCCGGCGACCAGTCCGCGCTTGGCCTCGGGGATGCCGAAGGTGGCGTGATCGGCGGCCACCACGAGGTCACAGGCGAGCATGATCTCGCAACCTCCGGCCAGCGCGGCGCCGTTCACCGCCGCGATGATCGGCTTGGGGAACTGGCGTTGGGTGATGCCGGCGAATCCTCCGGAGCCGCCCATGATGGCCCCGCCTTCACCTGTGGCGAAGGCCTTGAGGTCCATGCCGGCCGAGAAGGCCTTTTCACCGGCGCCGGTGACGACGACGACGGAGCATCCGTCGTCGGTCTCGAGCTCGTCGAGCGCGTTGGCCATGCCCACGCTGACGTCACCGTTGATGGCGTTGCGGGCCTCGGGCCGGTTGATGGTGAGGATCTCGACGTGTCCTCGGCGCTCGCGTTCGACTGCGGGCATCGGCGCTCCTCGCTCTGGTTCCGCCCGAGTTTGACCGGGCTGGCCCGGCACCGCCACCCACGGGCGCTTCTCAGGGTGCGAGCCGGTACCGGGGCGGGTTGCCCGAGATCTCGATGCGATGGCCGACGAGGTCACGACCAGCCAGGGCGGGGAGCTCACCGGGATCAGCCGCGGCCGCGATCCGGCGCCGGTCGGGGAGCTGGGCGATCACGGGGGCGGCGGTGACGATGCCGCCGGGTCCCACCACGATGGTGGCGGCGACGACCTCGGCGGGGCTCTCGGCCTCGGTCGCTACCGGGACGGCGGAGGCGTCGATGACTCGTTGGGCCGTTTCGGTGTCGCCACGACGCCATCCCCGGGGCGGCGGCCCGGCGCTGTAGATGCCCACGGCGTGCTTGGTGGCGTACCACCCCATGGCGCTGACCAGCCCCGCCCCGCCATGGGCCCTGATCCGGTAGACGGTCGAGGCCACGCCGTGCAACGAGTAGTTGTTCCCGGGCCCGCCGAAATAGGGGAGGCCGCCCGTCGTGGTGAGGCCCCGGGTGTCGTGGGGCGCGATGCCGAGCGCTTCGACACCCATCTCCACCGCGCAGGGGAAGCACGAATAGAGGTCGAAGGCGCCGATGTCGTCGACACCGAGCTCCGCGGCCGACAGCGCTGCGGAGCAGGCGGCGTGGAGGCCGGCCGAGGAGGCGAGGTGGGGCCGGGCCGTGGGGAACCAGACCTCGGTCGCCTCGGCCCCGGACCAGCAGAACACGGCCATGTCGGCCACGCCCGCGGTCCGGGCCGCCGCCAGCGATGTCACGAGAACCGCCGCACCCTGGTTCACGTGGAGGAAGGCGCACATCCGCTTCGGATACGGCTCGGCCACCAAGCGGTTGTCGGCTGTGACCGTGGCCAATTCCGCCGGGGTCCGGACATCACGGAACCACGCCACGGGCTGGGTCGCCGCCACCGTGGTGAACGGGGCCATGAGCTCGCCCAGCATTGTCCGTTGCTCGGCGCCACTGCGGTCCGCACGGTGCGCGATGGCGCTCTCGAAGAGGGCGTACACGTGGACCGGGGCGACGAGACCGACGCGCATCTCGGCGTCGCCGATGCCGACACGGTCGTCGCCGACCACGGGGTCCGGCGCAAGGCGGTCGCCACCGACCATGGCATCGGCGTCCTCGGGGCGCGGTCCGGCCCCGCCCGCCTGGGCCTTGGCCGAGTGCTGCGCCTCGGCCCCCACGACGAGCGCGACCTCGAGCTCCCCGGCCGAGATTGCGGCCGCAGCGCGACTGATCAGCCACTGAGGTGAGTTCCCGCCGATGGTGGTGACCTCGGTCCGCGTCGGTCTCAAGCCCAAGGCTCGGGCCACAGTGGCCGCGGGGGCAGGCCCGGCGTTGGACATGACGTTGACCATCGACACCAGCTGGACCCTCGCTCGCAGGCTCGGGGCTTCGGCGAAGGCTTCCCCCGCAGCACGAGCCGCCAACTCGAGCGCCGCTGCCGTCGGGTCCCGGTCGACGGATTGCCCCGCGGCGATCACCACCGGGATCCTGGTCTCGTCGAGGGCCACTCCGTGATAGGTCAGCGCGGGAGCAGGCCGTTGAGCAACAACGACACCACGAAGTCCGCAGCGACCTCGGCCGAGAGCCCGTCGTCGGTGACGAGTCGGCGATGTGCGACCTGGCCCACGAGCGCGGCCACCGAGCAGGCCACCATGCGCGGCGGTGCCTCGACGATCAGTCCCCGGTGCTGGGCGTCGGCGACGATCTTCTCGATGTCGCTGATGAAGGCCTCGAAGATGCCGAAGAGATGCTTCTCGAACCGGTCCCCGAGGGCATAGGAGTCACGGAACAAGAGCTTCACGAGGGCGCGGTCGGACTCGAAGAACTCGAACGTGGTCTGCACTGCGGCCCGGAAGGGTGCGTCGGGCGATCCCCGCGCCGGGGTGGAGAGCATGGCCTCGGTGACGTGGTCGCGCAGCGCCTGGCCTTCGGCCTCCATGAGCGCGTGGAAGAGCGCGTCCTTCGAATCGAAGTACCAGTAGATCGAGCCGTAGGAGAGCTTCGCCGCTTTGGCGATGTCGGCGATGGTGGTGCCGTGGTACCCCTTGCGGGCGAACACCTTCTTGGCCGCCGCCAGGATGTCGGTCCGGCGCCCCGCCTTCTCGGTGTCGCTCATGGCGCGTCGCACCGCTCGCGCCGGGCGGGATTCCTGGATGGGTACCGAGGAAGCGCCCGACATGCGCGCAGGCTACCAAACTGATGAATCAGTCAGTCGGGCCTACGGACTCGAACCGAGCTCGGCGTGCGCGCTGGCGCGCAGTTCCCGCGGGCATCGGCTATCCGGCTGCGAAGCTCTCTGGGTCGACGGTGATGAACAGACCCTCGCCGTGGGCGAGGAGCGTGGAGCCGTGACGGGCGTCGGCCTCGATGTGCAGCTTCCGACCGTGGCGCGAGTGCAACTTGGCCCGCATCTCGACCTCCACGCCCAGCGGCGTGGGGGCTCGGTAGGTGATGGTCAGGCGGCCGGTGTACGCCGGGGTGGCGTTGATCGAGAGCACGAATCCCATGACCTCGTCCATGAGCGCGGCCACCGCACCACCATGGGCACGTCCCGGGGCGCCTTCGAAGGCGGGGCCGAGCACCGTCCGGAGCACGGCGACATTGCCTTCACGCGTGATGTCGGCCGCCATGCCCAGTGGGTTCGCCTTCCCCGTGACGATGTCGTCGGGGAAGTTCGTTCGCCCCCGCCCGTCGGGGGGTGGGACGACGAACACGGTATGGACCATGTCGAGCGGGGCCCGGACGCGCTCCGGGCTCTTCTCGACAGCGGCGAGAAGAGCCCGGGCATCGGTGGTGATCCGCTCGAAGAGCTCGTCGCCGACCTCGTGGGCCACGATGGCATGACCGAGTTCCCGCACGACACCGGCTGCCTCGAGCCGTGCGGCAGAGGCCGGTCCGTCACCTCGCGCCGGCCGGGACGAGTCGGCGACGGTCAACTGTGCTTCACGTCTGCCCAGGCGACGTCCTTGTCGACCTCGACATCACGGGGCAGGCCGAGGATCCGCTCCGCCATCTGATTGCGTAGTACTTCGGACGTCCCACCTTCGATGGTGTTGGCCCGCGCCCGGAGGAATGTCGTGGCCCGACCCTCGGCCCGGGTGTCGCCGGGAATCCACGCCGTGGCGGCGACGCCGTTGGCGTCCAACGCGAAGTTCGAACGCCGCTGGTTGTACTCGGCGTTGAAGACCTTGTTGACCGAGCCCTCCGGGCCCGGCTGCTGACCTCGGAGGCGCGCCGAGTTGGCGCGAAAGGCGGTGATCTCCTTCACCTCGGACTCGATGTAGAACTGGGCCAGGCGCTGACGGACGCCGGGATCGGTCCGATCGGGGATCCCGTCGAGATACGACTGCCACGGGTCGCGACGGACTCCGCCGGTGAACGACACGGGGTCGAGCGAGATTCCCGCCAACGCCACTCGCTCGTTCATGAGCGTCGTCCGCGCGCAACGCCAGCCGTCTCCCACGTCACCAACCCGGTTGGCGTCGGGTATGCGCACATCGGACAGGAACACCTCGTTGAACTCCGAGGAGCCCGTCATCTGCTTCAAGGGGCGGACATCGACGCCGGGTGACTTCATGTCCAAGATGAAGTAGCTGAGCCCCTCGTGCTTGGGGACGTCAGGGTTGGTCCGGGCGAGGAGCATCCCGAACTTCGAGAACTGGGCGATGGTGGTCCACACCTTCTGCCCGTTCACGACCCACTCGTCGCCGTCGCGCACGGCCCGTGTCGACAGTGACGCCAGGTCCGAGCCCGAGCCGGGCTCGCTGAAGAGCTGGCACCAGACTTCTTCGGCGGAGAGGATCTTGCGCAGATACCGCTCTTTCTGCTCCTGGGTTCCGTGCGCGATGAGCGTGGGCCCGGCGAGGCCCACCCCGAGCAGGTTGATCGAGACGGTCGGAAGCCGGTAGTGGACCAGTTCGGAACGGATCACCGTCTGCATCCAGACCTCACCCGAGAACCCCCCGAATTCCTGGGGCCACAACGGCGCGGCGTAGGGACTCCGTCCGATGGTCCCCTGCCAGGCAAAGGGATTGAAGCCGCTGTCGGCCTTCAGCTTCTCGAGCTTGTCGTCGGCACCGCAGTCGGCCGCCTCCATCCATCCCGCGGGGAGGTTGTCGGCCAGCCAGGCGCGGAACCCGGCGCGGAACTCCTGTTGCTCGGGAGTGTCCTCGTTCGTCCAGCGCATCGCCCGTGCCTCCCCACCGATTTCGGCCCACCTGAAGTGCCATCCGACGTGCCAACTGACGTATCAGTCAGCAGGTCCGGCTCAGTGTAACGACAGGGCGCCTAGCGCAAGAGATGAATATGTGAGCTGTCCGGTACGCCGGCGACGGAGGGGCGGGCCTCGTCGGGCCCGTCGGCGGCGAGCAGGATCTGGCGCCGGTCGAGCACCTCGGCCACGAACTCGCGACCGCGGGGGAGGTGTCGGAGGATGTCGGCCTGACCCTGGGGGCGCGGCAGCATCCATGAGTGGCCGCCGGGGACCCACACGACGTCGATCCCGGTGAGCTCGGCGAATTCGCGAGCCGTGTCGGGACTGACGATGCGGTCGAAGCAACCCCAGACCGGGAGGATGGGCACGCCGCCGGCGACGATCCGCTCGACCTCGGGGCGCAGGTCCATAGCCATGAGCATCGAACCCACGGGCAGGGTCCGGCCCATGGACCGAATGTTGCGATGGGCATCGGGCCACAAGCCGCGCAGGGTCGACGCCAACCGGCGCCCGACGAAGAGGTCGGGTGTGTCGAGGACGGCCGCCACGAGAAGGTCGGCTACGCCGGCCATGTCGGGAAGCACGGGCGACAGCACCGACACGAGCACTCCACGCCGATGCTTCCAACCCGGGGTGGCGGCGCCGTCGCGATAGATGATGCCGAGCACCCTCTCGGGATGGTCATCGGCGAACTGGACCGCCACCGCCCCACCCATGGAGTGTCCGAGCAGCACGGCCCGCCGGGCCCCGACCTCGTCGAGCAGATGGCCGACCACGTCCGCGATCTCGCCGATGGTGACCCGCTCCCACGGCAGTGGGTCACTGCCGGCGAATCCGGGCAGGCTGGGATTGAGCACCCGCCAGCCGAGCGCTTCGGCCAGGTTGCTGCTCTCGCGCCAGTACATCCCGCCGCCGGCGAAGTAGCCGTGGAGGTTGACGGCCCAGATGGGCTCGCTCCCCGGTCCTTCGGGCCCGTACGCGTCGGTGTTGTCCGACATGGCGTAACGGACCCGTCGGCCGTCGACGACGAGCTTGTGGGGGATCATCCGCACCGAACGTCGTGACCCCAGGGCGGGGCCCGGGACGGGCGCGGGCGCGGCCCGGTCCCGATCGGTGTGACGACGCGAAGGAAGCGCGGAAGCTTGCATGGCGACTGCGACGACCCTATCTCAGACCGGCCGACAACCCGCGGTACGTGGTCTATCGGGCACACACCGTCATGCGGATGTCTCAGGCCTCCGGCGCACGTCGGCGCCGGGCACCTAGCCTCGGCATTCGTGTCCCCGCCCAGCTCACGGTTGCGACGCGCCGCCACCCAGGCCCGGGTCACCGCCCACGCCGTCCATCACCTCGGACTCCCCACGGTGGGCCTGATCCTGGCCAACTCGGCGCGACGGCAATTCCAACGGACCGGGTCGGGGCCTTCCCCGCGTCGTGACGCGCCTTCTGTGTCACCGGGTCGCCTCCAGCGCGTCGAGGTCTGGAGCCCCCTACCGGGCACGGCCCAATTCCACTTCGAACGGGCCCGGCTCGAGGTGTCCTTCCTTGCCGACGACACGGTGCGCGTGTCGTGGGGTCCGGGCCCCGAGCCGGTCCCCTATGCCATCGCCGGGGACATCGCCGGCCCGGTCCCGGTGGTCCAGGCTCATCCCATCGACGTCCTCCGCGCCGATGGCGCCTGGGTCCTTCGAAGCGTTGCGCTCGAGATCACGGTGTCTCCCGACGGAACCCTCCGCACGGCACGACCCGGCGGCACCCTGCTGCGTTCCGAGTCGGCCCCGGCCCGGCGGGGCGCGGCGTGGGAGCAGTCCTTCTCCATGCGCGCCGGCGAGCGGATGTGCGGGCTCGGTGAACAGGCCCTGGCCATCGACCGGCGCGGCGCCACGGTCACCTTGTGGAACACCGACCCGGGTGGTTCCTGGGGCCCGGGGAAGGGCCCGCTCTATCTCGGCATCCCGGTCGTCGTCTCCACCCACGACGACGGTGACGTCCTCTCCTTCTACGAGAACTCGACGCGCGCCACCTTCGATTTCGGTCAGCAACCCTCCGACGCCGGCAAATCGGGAACGGCCACAGTGCGCTTTGCCGGTGGTGTGCTGCGTCGGTATCTGATCACCGGCGATGTCCCGCACCTCGTCGACCGCTACACCGAGCTCACCGGACGCCCCGCACTGGCGCCGCGCTGGGCTCTCGGGTATCACCAGAGTCGTTGGGGATACCGCAACGATGCCGACGTGCGTGCCATCACCGACGGCTTTGCGAACCTCGGCCTCCCCCTGAGTGCGGTCCACCTCGACATCGACTACATGCGCGGCTTCCGGGTCTTCACGGTCGATCCTGACAAGTTCCCCGATCTCGGTGCTCTGACGACAGAGGTGGCTGCTGTTGGAACCCGCCTGGTGACGATCGTCGACGCCGGTGTGAAGATCGACCCCGACTACGACGTCTTCTGTGAGGGCCGCGATCAGCATCGCTTCTGCACCGATGCCCATGGGCATCTTGCCGAAGGAGTCGTCTGGCCCGGTCGGAGCGCCTTCCCCGACTTCACCGACCCCGGCACCCGGTCGTGGTGGGCGGGGAAGTACCGCACCCTGACCGACGCCGGTGTGGCGGGGATCTGGCACGACATGAACGAGCCGACGTCGATCGCGTTGCTCGGCGACCCGACGCTTCCTATATCCACCCGCCATCACTTCGACGGACGGGGCGGCGACCACGCCGAGGGCCACAACCTCTACGGGTTGCTCATGAACCGGGCCGGCTACGAGGGCTTGCAGCGCGCGGTGCCGGACCGGCGGCCGTTCATCGTGTCGCGCTCGGGCTGGGCATCCATGCAGCGGTGGGCCTGGAACTGGACCGGGGACGTCGCTTCGACGTGGGAGTCGATGCGCCAACAGGTGGCCACCGTGATCGGGCTCGGGCTGTCGGGAGTCCCGTACTCGGGATCGGACATCGGCGGCTTCAGTGGCATCCCCGATGACGAGCTTTACCTCCGCTGGTTGCAGATGAGCGTGTTCATGCCCTATTGCCGCACCCACTCGGTGCGCGGCGTCCCGCCCCGGGAGCCCTGGTGCTTCGCCGAGCCCACCCGACAACTGGTGGCGGCCTGGATCCGGTTCCGTTACCGGCTGCTGCCCTATCTCTACACCTTGGCCCATCAGGCTTCTGAAACCGGCGCCCCCCTGATCCGGCCGTTGTGGTGGTCGGGCGGTGACTCCGACACCGACGACGCCTTTCTTCTGGGTGACGCTCTGCTGGTGGCGCCGGTCACCGAGGCCGGTGGCCGCCGGCCCGCAGTGCCGCTTCCGTCAGGGCGATGGACGAGCATTTGGGCCGGTGACGGTGACGGTGTCGGTGAGGGTGACGGTGTCGGTGAGGGCAACGACCAGGTTTCGGTGCTGACCCCGTTGGACCGGATCCCCGTGCTGGCCCGGGCCGGATCGGTCATCCCGCTCGACGACGGATGGTCCGATCGGGGTGGGCTGTGCCGTCTTGACGGCGACACCGGTCGACCACCCCTGGGGGGCCCGACGTCGGACGGGTTGTCTCTCGATCACGCCCCTCGCCATCTCGCCTTTCACTGTTGGCCCGACGAGGAGGGTGTCGCGGCGGGTGTGTGCATCGACGACGCCGGCGACGGACACGGCCCGGTCCGACGCGACACGCTGCGCTTCGAGGGGGCACACCCCGGCGGGACCGCCACGTTGACATGGGAGCGCGCCGGCGACTTCGCAGCGCCCATCGCCCTCCGTGTGGTCCTCCACGGACTGAGCGCGGCCCGTGCTGTCGCCGATGGTGTGGAGGTGCCGGTGTCGGGGAGCGTCGTCGATGTCGCGACCTTCTCCGAGCTGACCCTGGAGGGGTTGCGCGACGTGACCGGCTTCGGAGTCTGAGGAGCCGGACGTGCGACGTCGCGCCCGACGAGTCGGTGACTCCGGTCGTGGGTTGATCGCTCCCGAAGAGGTCGAGCGCGACGGTGTGATCCTGCGCCGGCTGACCCTGGAGGACGCCCCCGCCGTGGCGAAGGCGGCCACCGAGAGCTTGGAGCACCTCCGGCCCTGGATGCCCTGGGCGACGCGCCAAGGCACCTCGCTCGAGACTCAGCGCGAACGGCTCCTCGGCCCCGCCACGATGTGGAACTCGGGCAGCGGGTACGAGTACGGCATCTTCCTCCCCGACGGCACGCTGGTGGGCGGGTGCGGCCTCCACCGTCGGATCGGGCCCAGCGCCCTCGAGATCGGCTACTGGGTCCACGTCGACCACACCCGCCGGGGCATCGCCACCGCGTCGGCCGGCGCGCTGACAGCTGTGGGGTTCGGTTTGCGCGGCATCGAACGCATGGAGATCCAGTGCGACGAGGCAAACGTCGCCAGTGCCTCGGTCCCCCCCAAGCTGGGGTACCACCTCACCGGCCGCGTGGAACACGAGCCCGAAGCGCCCGGTGAGGTGGGATCGCGGTTGATCTGGGTCCTCTTTCGCCGCGAGTGGGAGGCCCGTCCCCCCCGCCCGTCGCCGTCGGCACCGTAGATTGACCGCATGTCGAACAAAGGGGCCGCAGGACCGGACCGATCGGTCCCGGCCCCCCTCACCGCGGCGGTGTTCCACGAGATCCTCGACGAGTTGCGGGCCCTCGAGGGTCGCCTCTTCCTTCCCGATGTCCCCCTCGACGAACTGAGTGTCCTCGAGGGCTACAAGTGGATGTTCTCCATCTTGGCCGTGGGCCTCGACGCCCATGTCTGGGCCGACCCGGCCCGACCGCGTTTCGTCGACATCGTGGGCCCCTACCGGAAGTGGGGTGGCGACAACGCCGATGCCTACTACCAGTATGCGCCGATCGACCCCGACCGGACCTACATCGTCACCGGACGCAAGGGTGACGCCGACTACCTCTCGCTCTCGGTCTACGGCGGCCCGTCGGACGGGCGCTACTCGGAGCGCATCGTCGGCACCATCAACCACCGGGCCCTCGAGTTCTCCCCGGAAGGGGCCTTCTCCCTCGTCCTCAGCCCCGATCCCCACGATGGGGCCTGGTTGAAGCTCGAGCCCGACGCGGTCTGCGCCATCACCCGCGATTATCTCGCCGACCCGGTCCAAGGACGGCGGGCCCGGTGGCACATCGAGTCGGTCGACCCGCCTCCCACCCGGCGCGACGACGATGCCGATCTCGCCCGTCGGTTCCGGGCCACCCTTACCTGGATCCGTGACCAGGCCGCCATCGTGCCCATCCCGCTGGGCACGCCCAACACCGTCGACGAGCCCTACGGGGTGCCGAGCCAGACCTTCGGGTGGGCGGCCGCCGACGCGGCCTACGCCATGGGCTCCTACGAGCTCGCCGAGGACGAGGCCCTCGTCATCGAGGGTCGGTCACCGGTTTGCGCGTTCTGGAACGTCTGTCTCTGGAACCAATTCCTCCATACCTACGACTACGCCTACGAGCGGGTCACCATCAACGGTGATCAGGCTGTCTATGAGCCCGACGGGACGTGGCGACTCGTGGTATCGCGCCGGGACCCGGGCCATCCCAACTGGATCTCGACCGCAGGTCACTCCCGGGGCCGGATCTGGTTCCGTTGGTTCCTCCCCGAGGCGACGCCGTCGCGACCGACGACAACGGTGATCCCGTTCGCCGCGGTATCGGGTTTGTGAGCGTCCGCCCGGCCCCGGTCGTCCTCGACGATCTCGCCGAGCCTCGGTTCTCCCCGGAGATCGACCAGCTGCGCGCCGGCCTGGTGGACATGGCGCCGATGTGCCCGATCGAACCGGATGCGTTGTGTGAAACGGCGGTCGAGCAGACCGGGCTCTCCGACTTCGGCGACGGCGCCTATCGCCGCCGGTTGGTTGTCCTGTGCAGCGCCTTGCGCGACGAGGCGGGACTGAGCCCGTCGGGGATCGTGAGTTGGCACACCCAACTGGTCCAGCTGCTCAAGAACCGACTCCTGATCCAGGACCTCCTGACCCGCCACCCCGAGATCAGAGATGTCCGCATCGAGAGACCCATCATCATCTGCGGGCAACCCCGGACCGGCACCACCCACCTTCACAACCTCATCAGTGCCGATCCCGCCCTGCGATCCCTGCCGTATTGGGAGAGCCTCGAGCCCGTCCTGCCCTACGCCGAGCAACCGGGGCCGGGCGAGCCCGACCCGCGCCTGGCCCGGACCGCCTTCGGGCTGGAGGTGCTCAACGAGGCCCTGCCGTTCTTCGACCGGATGCATGAGATGACCGTCGATCACGTCCACGAGGAGATTCAGCTCCTCGCCATCGACGTCTCGACCATGTTCTTCGAGGCCCAGGCGCTCATGCCGTCGTGGCGCGACTACTTCAAGGCCGAGGACCAGACTCCGACCTACGGGTACCTCCGCACCGTCTTACAGGTTCTCCAGTGGTTGCGGGGCGGCACCCGGTGGGTGCTCAAGTCACCCCAGCATCTCGAGCAGTTCGCCCCGCTCGTCTCGACCTTCCCCGATGCCACCTTCGTGGTCACCCACCGCGACCCGGCATCGGTCACGGTGTCGCTCGCCACCATGGTGGCCTACACCGCCCGGATGGCCATCGACCACATCGACCCCATGGCCATCGGCCGATACTGGTCGGCGCGCTGCGAGGACCTGTTCCGGGCCTGTGCCGCAGACCGCGACCTTCTCCCCGCCGACAACTCGATCGACGTCGTCTTCCATGAGTTCATGGCGGACGACATCGCCATGGTCGAGAAGATCTACGCCGTGGCCGACCAGCCCTTCACCTCCGAGACCCGGAAGGCCATGGAGAGGTTCATGGTGGACAACCCCCGAGGTCGTCACGGCACCATCGTCTACCGGCCCGAGGAATTCGGCATCGACCGGGCCGAGCGTCACGGCGCGCTGGACTCCTACATGCGGCAATTCGCGGTGTTGAGAGAAGACCGCCACGCCTGAGCGGCCTGCCCCGGCGAATTCCTCCGAGGCCCGTTGGGGGTGTTGGCACGACGGAAGTCCACCTGCTGACCACCTTCGTTGGGGAGCGCTCCCGAGCGACAATGAGGGGAGGGTCCGGCGGCGGCGGACCGATCGGGGTGACATGCGACAATTGACCGGCGGTCCCTGGTGAGCGGGCGCGTGCTGCCCGTCGCCTGGTACCGCTTCCGGGCCACCTTGCCCCGGCGTCGGGGCGGGTACCTGACGGTGATCGTGCTCCTCGGCCTCCTCGGGGGCGTGGCCATGGGAGCCATTGCCGGTGCCCGCCGCACCCAGTCCGCCTTCCCCGCCTACCTGGCTGCCACCAAAGCCTCGGACCTTCAGTTCCTCGCCTACGGCCTGGCCAATATCCCGACCACGAACCTTCTCCGACAACTCGAACATGTGCCCTATGTCAAGGGCGTGGCGAGCGCTCCCTATCTCCTCATGGAGCAGCTCGGGACGAACGGAAGGCCGGTCTCAGGTGGCGCCAACACCGGCGACGTCCAGGAGCTCGGCAGCGCGGGAGGGATGTACTTCACTCAGGACAAGGTGACGGTGGCCGAAGGGAGGATGGCCGATCCGCGCCGAGCCGACGAGATGGTGGCCACCGCACAGGCGGCGCACATCTCGGGTTGGCATCTGGGTGAGACCATCGACTTCGGCGCCTTCACCCTGACGCAGGCGAACGGGCCGGGCTTCAATCTGGAGACGACGAAGCCGGCGGTGCGGGTGTCGCTGAAGCTCGTCGGTATCGTGGTGCTGTCGAGCCAGGTCGTCCACGACGACGTCGACACGTACCCGGCCGACGTGCTCATGACCCCGGCTCTCACCCGGCGGTTGAGCCACAGTGGGGCCTACCCGACCTACGGACTGCGTCTCGACCACGGGAGCAGCGACGTCGCCGCGGTGGAGCGCGACGTCATCGGCATCCTGCCTCCGGGAAGTCCCTACACCTTCCACGTCACGTCCGTGGTCGAGGGACAGGTCGAGCGAGCCAGCAAACCGGAGGCCATCGCGCTGGGCGTCTTCGGTGCCATCGCCGCGCTGGCGGCTCTGCTCATCGCCGGCCTCGCCATCAGCCGGGCCCTGTGGGAGAACGGCGAGGACCTCGACGTCCTGCGCGCCATCGGAGCCGATACGGTGACCACGACGACCGACGCCCTGTTCGGTCTGGTGGGGGCGGTCGTCATTGGGGGACTGGTGGCGGTGGGCGTCGCCGTGGGATTGTCACCGTTGGCGCCCATCGGGCCGACGCGCCAGGTGGATCGTGCTCCGGGGATCAACTTCGACTGGACGGTCCTCGCGATCGGGCTGGCGGTCTTGACGTTGGGCCTGAGCGCGCTGACCGTGGTCCTCGCCTACCGCCGGGCCACCCGACCTTTCGGCGAGCGGGCGGAGCCCGTGGAGCGGCGATCGCGTCTCGTCAACGCGGCGGCCAGGATGGGGCTTCCACCGTCGGCCATCGCCGGGCTGCGGTTCTCGCTGGAGCGAGGGCACGGGCGTAGTGCCGTCCCAGTACGCTCGGCACTCATCGGCGCCGTGCTGGCGGTGACGGTCGTCGCGGCAACACTCACCTTCGCCAGTGGCCTGCACACCCTCGACTCACACCCCGCCCTGTACGGGTGGAACTGGAGCTATGCCATCGACTCGCCCGGTGGCAACAACATCCCGCCCGCCGCCGGCACGCTGCTCGATCGCGACCGCGACGTGGCGGCGTGGGCGGGGTTCAGCTTCGCCAGTATCCAGATCGACGGGCTCACCGTTCCCGCGCTGTTGACGGCCTCGCACAGTCGTCTCGATCCGCCGCTCCTGTCGGGCCACGAGATCGACACCAAGCACGAGATCGTGGTGGGTGCCTCCACGCTCGCCGCCCTGCACAAGAAGCTCGGCAGCACCGTCACCGTCAGCTACGGCAGTCCTCACGACGCCCCGGTGTATGTACCCCCCACCCCCCTGGTGGTGGTGGGCATCGCCACCATGCCGGCTATCGGATCAGCAGGAACACTCCATGTGTCGATGGGAACCGGCGTGCTGGTGCCGACTGGTGTCGAACCGGCGGCGATGCGACAGGCGCTCACCAGCCCCGACCCCAACCAGAACGGGCCCGCGATCGACGTGGTCCAGCTCCGTCGGGGAGTGACCGCGGCGGCGGGCCGCGCCTCGCTCCAACGCATCGCGGCCGCCGCCACCACGGTGATGGCCCACGACCCTCTGGGCGCGGGTGACAGCTACAACGTGCTGGGCGTGCAACGACCGGCCGAGATCGTGAATTACCAATCGACCGGCGCCACCCCTGCCACGCTGGCGGCGGGGCTGGCAGTCGGGGCGGTGGTGGCTCTGGGCCTCACCCTGACCGCCTCGGTCCGGCGCCGCCGACGCGACCTGGCGCTGCTCAAGACCCTCGGCTTCACCCCGCGTCAATTGGCGACCGCAGTGGCCTGGCAGGCGTCGGTCGCGGCCACGGTAGGCATCATCATCGGACTCCCGGCCGGGATCGTGTTTGGGCGGTGGCTGTGGACGCTCTTTGCTCGCGTCATCTATGCCGTGCCCCAGCCGTCGGTACCGGTTCTCGAGATCGTCCTGGTCGGCCTCGGCGCCCTCGTTCTGGCCAACGTGGTGGCCGCCATCCCCGGGCGCATCGCGGCCCGGACGTCGACCGCGCACATCCTTCGTGCCGAGTGATGGGCTCCTGAGCAGCTGCTCTACGCACTTGCACCGGGGCGCAACGCTGTGACGGCTTCGTCCACCGTCGAGAAGATCCGGTTCCGGCCGATGCGGTCGAGCAGCCCGCTGCGGGCGAGGTTCTGCGGTGCGCCACCCACGGCCCGGGCCAATCCCATCACGATGTGAGTTCGGTCGAGCTCGTCCACCAGGGCGCGCACCGTCCTCGTCCCGGTGTAGTCGATGTCGGTGATGGCGTCGGCGTCGATGACGAGCACCGTCGGAGGGGTTGTCGCCCCGGACAAGGCCTTGCGGATCTCGGCCTGGAAGACCGCCGCATTGGCGTAGTAGACCGGCGCCAGCCACTGGACCACCACCACGCCGGGTACGGTCACGGGCCGGTCATGATGGCTCAGGGGCTCCCAGCTGGTGGTGCCGGGGATCTTGCCGAGGATGTAGCTGTGGGGTCGGGCCGAGCGTCGGGTCCGGTCGAGGATGGCGAGACCCACGGCGACACCGATCCCTTGTTCGACGCCGATGAAGGCCACCGTGAGCAGCGTGACGATGGCGAGGCCGAATTCCCACTTGTCGAACCGGAACACCGAGATGAGCTGGCCGACGTGGAAGAGACGGGTGGCCACGAAGATGAGGATGGCGGCCAGCGTCGCCAGGGGCACGTCGCGAAGCAGGCCCGCGGCGGGAATGACGAGCACGACGCCGGCCGCGGCGGCCAGGCCCGCGAATTGGGTTCGACCTCCCGCCGAGGCCACCGCCCCCGTCCGGGCCGGGCTGGCGTCGGCCGCGAAGGACCCGGCCAACCCGGCCAGGATGCTGCCGGTTCCCACACCGACGAAGTCGCGGTTCACGTCGACGTCGTAACCACCTTGGTCCGCGAAGGCCCGAGTGGTGGCCGCGGTCTGGCTGAGCACGACGAGGGCCACCACCGCCGCGATGGGAAGCACCTGGCCCAGTGACGACCACGAGAGATCTTTGAGCCCGATGTGGGGCGCGCCGTGGGCGACGGTCCCGAGGACGGGCACCCCGTGGCCGTGGAGTCCGGCAGCGGCGACAACCAGGGTCGAGCCCACCAGACCGAACAGCGCGGCGGGGAGCTTCCGGTCGATCCGCTCGGCCGCCGTGACGACGGCGAAGACCGCCACGCCGATGCCGACCGCCCATCCGTTGGCCTGGCCCAGGTGCCCGATGACGCTGGAGACGCGATGGACGGTCGTCCCCGACACCGGCCCAAGCGCGAGGAGGTCGGGAAGTTGGTGCACGACGATGATCACCGCCACACCACCCAGGAACCCGGTGATGATCGGGGCGGACAGGAAGTCGGCGATCCACCCCAACCGCAGCAGGCCCACCCCAGCCACGAGGACACCCACGGTGACCGCCAGTAGCGACACGAGTGCGATGTACTGCGCCGAGCCGGTCGGCGAGATGTGGGCGATCCCCGCTGCGAAGAGCGGTGCGATGGTGGAGTCGGCGCCCACCGACAGCTGGGGGGCCGAGCCCAGCACTGCGAAGGCGAGGGTCCCGGCGATGAAGACGTAGAGCCCGGTGATGGGGGGCATCCCGGCCAGACGCGACGTCGCCAACTGCTCGGGGACGGCGATCGCCAACAGTGTGAGCCCGGCGAGGAGATCGGGGGCCAGCCACTTCCGCTGGTATCCCTGCAACGACCTCATGAGGGCCGGAATCTGCAACCGCCGGCCCGGCTCGGGAGACACCGTCATCAGTTCGGTCCCCTCTCCGCCGAGGCGGCGGTCACGGGTCGAGGTCGAGCCAGTGTCGCACGCTGGAGACCACCGTGACCTCGGGATGCGACCAGACGAACCGCTCGACCTTGTCGAGGATCTCCTCCACGTGATGGGCGTCAGGGGCGACGGTGGTGAACCCGATGGTGGTCCGCTGCCAGAGGTCGTGGTGGTCGACCTCCGAAGCTGACACTCCATACCGCCGCCGGGCCGTCTCGACGAGGTGGCGGACAACACCCCGCTTGGCCTTCAATGACTCACTGGCGCCGATGTGGAGCTCCATCTCCTGCGCGGCGACGTGCATGGGGCTCACGGCCGCACGAGGTTATCGGGACGCGCCTCGCAGCGCCGTAGCTGAGAGGTCAGCGAACGATCCGTCGTCGGGGTTGGGGTCCGATTCGGGTTGGGGTTTGCAAAATGAGCACACAGCCAACGACGGACCCCTCTCACGGCAAACGGTCGACATCGATGATCGACATCGATAGGAAATGGTTGCATCCAGTTGTCACATCGGTGCGATGTCTTTCGTCGAAGGTTGTTACACCCGAATGGTTGACTGTCCCCGTGGATCTTGATGTCCTCACTGACACGATCGATCGGTTGAGCGGATCGGACCCATCGGCGTGCGCCGACACAGAGGCGATCGAGATCCTCCAACGTCAGCTCGCTCGCCTCGAGTCCTTCGTCACCAACGCCACAGCCGCGTTCGACGCGGCGGGGAATTGGGTGCCCGACGGCGCACGGAGCGCGTCGGGATGGCTCGTCACCCGGTGTCGACTGCCGAAGGCCCGGGCCCGAGGAATGGTGCGCAGGGGTCGATCTCTACGCCACATCCCCCATTGCGCCAGAGCTTGGACCGGTGGTGACATCACGGCGGCGCAGGTGGACGTCATTGCTGATCTCCGTAACGACTCCAACGCTGATGCGCTCGCGCGCGACGAGGAGATGCTCGTAGGCCAAGCGAGCACCTTGCGGTACGACCTATTCGTGCGGGCCGCCCACTACTGGAAGCACCTTGCTGACCCCGACGGCGTCGAAGATGACGACCAACGACGTCGGAATGCTCGTGATGTCTACCTCGACAGCAGTTTCGGTGGAATGTGGTTCGGCAAGATCACGCTCGACCCCATCTCCGGGTCGATCGTGGGAGCGGAGCTCGAACGCCTCGAACAGGCCATGTTCGAAACGGATTGGGCCGCGGCACGCGCCGAGCTCGGACGCGACCCCACCTTCGTTGACCTGGCCCGGACCCCCGGCCAACGTCGAGCCGATGCCCTGGTCGAGATGGCGACGCGGAGTCGGACGGCCCCGAACGATGGGCGTCGGCCGACGCCGTTGTTCAGCGTCCTGATCGACTACGAGACATTGCGTGGACGGGTCTGTGAGTTGGCCGATCAGACGGTCATCTCCCCGGGATCGCTGCTTCCGTGGTTGGACGAGGCGTACCTGGAGCGAGTGGTGTTCGCGCCGGATCGACGTGTCGAGGTCAGCACGACCGCCCGGTTGTTCTCGGGGGCGACGCGCCGGGCCATCGAACTACGCGATCGGGAGTGCACCCATCGGTACTGCGACATCCCGGCATCGTCGTGTCAGGTCGACCACATCGTTCCCTACACCGCCGGTGGTCCCACCATCGAGGAGAACGGGCGATTGCTGTGCGGGTTCCACAACAGGCTGCGAAACGCGAGACCACCTCCCGACGGTTAAGGCCGATGGTACGGTGCCCCGCTGATGCCTCTGTGGTTGACCGACGAAGAGTTCGCGATTCTCTGTGCCGCGTGCGACCGCCTCGTGCCCGAGGACGAGACCGCTGGCGCAACGAGGGCTGGTGCTCCCGATTACATCGACGGACTGCTCGGTGCTTTCCTCGTCGACCCACCGCGGATCTGGGCCGGTGGCCCGACATCGGGACGACAGGGAGGTGAGGCGGCCTTCGCCCGGTTCCACCGGTTGGGGGCCCTCGACGAGTTGGCGTGGCGGACGCGCATCGAAGGCTCCCTCGGCATTCCCGAGCGGGAGTTCAACGGGCCGGTGGAAGGACTCCAACAGCGGTACCGGACGGGGTTGGCGGAGCTCGGGCCCGACTTCTGCGACATCGGTCCCGAAGACCAGGACGAGCGGCTGCGGAGCCGTCGGGCCTTCACGGCCCTCGTCTACGAGCACTGTTGCGAGGGCATGTACGGGGCCCCGGAGTACGGAGGCAATCGCGACGGTGTGGGATGGGCGGCCATCGAATATCCCGGTGACGTCCAACCCCGGGGATGGAGTGACGTCGAGGTGGCGAACCCGTGACCGTCGACGCCGTGATCGTGGGGTCGGGGCCCGGCGGGTCCACCGTGGCCGATGTCCTCACCCGAGCGGGCTGGAATGTGGTCATCGTCGAGAAGGGTCGGAATCACCTTCTCGATCCCGATGAACTCACCAAGCCTGCCGCCGACTACTCCAACGACGAGCTCAAGTTCATCTACCGGTACTTCCTGGGGCCCGACCCGTTGATCGAGCCCCGGACCTTCCGCCGGGGCGAGGAGGAGGGGGACCACAGCTATGTCGGTGAGGTGAACTCCATCCCGACCACGGTGGGCGGGGGTGGGACCCACGCCGACGGGAAGGTGCCACGGTTTCGTGAGGAGGACTTCGGTCTCCTGAGCACCCACGGTCCCATCGAGGGAGCGGAGGTGGCGGACTGGCCTCTCACCTACGACGATCTCGAGCCCTTCTACGGTCAGGCCGAGGGGGCCATCGGGGTGGCGGGCACGGCGGGGGCCAATCCCTTCGCGGCGTGGCGGTCGGGCCCTTATCCCATGCCCTCGGGGGCGCCCATGTACGGCGCCGTGCGTTCGAGCGCGGCGGCCGAGGCCTTGGGACTGCATCCCTACCCGGCGCCCACCGCGGCGAACTCGGTTCCCTACGACGGCCGACCGGCCTGCAACAACTGCGGGTTCTGTGCCTTCTTCGGTTGTCCCATCCACGCCAAGGGCGACCCCATCGCGCTGTTGCTCCGGGCCATGGCGTCAGGGCGAGCCGAGCTGTTGTCCGAGACCTTCGTCTCCCGACTGATCACCGACGGGCGGCGAGCCACCGGCGTCGAGGTCATCGGTCCCGACGGGGCGACGAGGAGGATCGACGCCCGGCACGTGGTCATCGCCGCCGGGGCGGTCGAGACGCCCCGGTTGCTCTTGTTGTCGGGGATCGACCACCATCTCGTGGGCCGGAACTTCATGGTCCACTTCCAGACCTTTGTCATCGGGATCCTCCCCGAGCGGGTGCACGGTCACAAGGGTCGGGCCGTGACCCACGTCCACGACGACGCCATGATCATCGACGACGCGGCCCGGGCTGCCGCGGCCGAAGCGGGGTTGCCGTGGATCCGGGGCGGTCTCGTCGAGCACGGCGGGCCCAGCCTGCCGGTGATGGAGGCGAAGATCTACCCGTGGGGCGCGAAGCACAAGTCGCTCATGCGGGCCTCGCCCATGCGTGACCGGATGTGGGCCTTCACCATGCAGGGCGAGGACCTGCCCCAGCTCACCAACCGGGTGGACCTCGACCCCACCGTCCGCGACGTCCGGGGGTTCCCCGTGGCCCGGGTCACCTACCGGCCCCATCGCCACGAGATCGTGGCTTCTGCCCATCACGCCCCGCGTCTGGTCCGCGTTCTCGAGGACATGGGGGCCACCTGGACGATGACGTCGACCTCACCGCTGGTCGAGGGCGAGGACCGCCGGGGCGCGCTGTCGGCCATCCCCATGAGCCGCCACGTCATGGGCACCACCCGGATGGGTGACGACCCGAAGACCTCGGTGGTCGACGCCTTCGGTCGGATCCATGACCTCGACAACGTCGTGGTGGCCGACTCGTCGGTGTTCGTGACCTCGGCGGGATACGGCCCCACCCTCACCCTCGTGGCCCTGGCGGCACGTGCCGCCGCGGCCATGGTGGGGAGGACCGCACCGACCTGATCAGACCCGGAGGGCGGCTTCGGCCTGGGTCTAACCGGGGAGGTCAGTCCAGGAGGTGGGCGGCGAGCAGCTTGCCGCTGGCTTCGAATTCCTCGGCGGGGACCTCGGCGTGCATCCCCGGGCTCACGTGCATCCGCTTGTCGGTGCTGCCGAATGTCTCGAAGAGCTCGAAGGCAAGTTCCCGGGGGAAGAGCTCGTCGTGCCACTGGACCAAGAAGAGGAGGGGGCACGACACCGCGGAGGCATCGACGGCGAACCGGTCCTTGGTGGGTCCGGCGATCCCCATGAGGCCGAGGACCGCTACCGCCACGCGCGGCTCGGCGGCCACGGTCGGGAGGCCGAAGATCGTTCCCATGGACAGCCCCCAGTAGCCGCACGGCCCGGGGGTGACCTCGGGCAGGGCCTGGACGGCGTCGAGGGTGGTGCGCCAGTCGCCGACCATCTCGTCGATGAGCCCGGGCTCCGCCGACCACTGTTGGACGAAGTCGACGAAGGGAAGCCCCGCCACCAGACCCTTGTCGGCGCGGCGATCCCCGTGGACGGGTCCGTCGATGGCGACGGCGGAGAGCCCGTGGCGACGGACGAGCCCACGGGCCAGGGCCACGATGTAGTCCTCGCGCTTGGATCCCGCCGCTCCGTGGCCGAGCATGACCACGGGTCGCGGCCGGTGGTCGTCCGCCGCGGTCCACAAGACACCGGGGATACGTCGATCGCCACGGCTGATCTCGAAGGTCCGTTCGCGCACCCCCTTGGCAGCGACGTCGGTTCCGAACGTCATGGGGGCGATGGTCCCGGTCAACTGCGGGGCACCGCCGACCAGGCCACGTCCTTGTCCAGGCGGGGCTCGCCAGGGAGGCCGAGGACGCGCTCGCCCAGGATGTTCCGCATGATCTCCGAGGTCCCGCCTTCGATGGAGTTGGCGCGAGAGCGAAGGAAGGTGTGGCGGGGGTCGGCCCCTCCGGAGAACACGGCCCGGTCGGGCCGGCGCATCTCGTAGTGCGTCGGAAAGAGCGTGCCTGTCATCCCCATGAGGTCGACGCAGAACTCGTAGACGCGCTTGTTGAGCTCGGCTCCCACCAGCTTGGCCACCGAGCCTTCGGGCCCCGGGGTGCCAGCGGTGCGCAGCGCCCGGGCCCGCATGTTGGTAAGTCGGGCCACCTCGGACTCCACCCAGAGCTCCATGAGGCGGTTGCGCTGGGTCGTCGTCTTGTCGGCCTTGTCCTTCCAGATCCGAAGGGCCTCGTGAATAGGCCCGGAGCTGCGGGCCACGACGCCACCGCCGATGGCGACGCGCTCGTTCATCAAAGTCGTGGTGGCCACCCGCCATCCCGCGCCGACGGCATCGAGGCGATTGGCGTCGGGGATCCGGACGTCGGTGAAGAAGACCTCGTTGAACTCGGCTTCACCGGTGATCTGGCGGAGGGGGCGGACGTCGACCCCCGGAGCGTGCATGTCCACGATGAAGTAGGTGAGGCCCCGGTGCTTGGGGATGTCGGGGTCGGTGCGGGCCACGAGCAGTCCCCACCGGGCGGTGTGGGCCAGGGTGGTCCAAACCTTCTGGCCGTTGACGACCCACTCGTCGCCGTCGCGCACGGCCCGGGTGGCGAGCCCGGCCACGTCGGAGCCCGCCCCGGGCTCAGAGAAGAGCTGACACCAGACCTCCTCGCAGGTGAAGAGGGGGCGAAGGTAACGCTCGCGTTGCTCCTCGGTCCCATGGGTGAGGACCGTGGGTGCAGCCATGCCGTAGCCGATGACGTTGCGGTCCGCCTCGTTGGGCGCGTCGACGGCACGGAGCTCGCGCTCGACGACGCCCTGGAGATCGGGGCTCACCCCGAGGCCTCCCAGCCCGATCGGGAACGACACCCAGGCGAGGCCGGCGTCGAAGCGGGCGCCGAGGAACTCCACCGCCGGCGTGGAACCGGGGTCGTGCGTCGCGAGGAGGTCCTGGAGACGGGTGCGGACGAGGTCCTCGTCGGTCGTCAGAGTGTCGGTGGGAGGCATAGAGCCAACGTTATGGGACGGCGCGGGCGGGTGCCGGGGGAGGCCGTCCCGCCCACGCCTGTCCCTGTGTCGCCTCAGGCGGGCATTGTCACAGGACAGGTATCGGCCGGCGCCGGCCCGGCCTTGAACGGAGCCATCTTGAAGTGAGCCATAGAGTCGTTTCGTGGACGACGCACGGCGCGGGGACACCGAGGACGAGGTTTTCACCCAGAACAGGACGAGTTGGGACCAGCGGGTCCCGGTGCACGTCGCGTCGGAGTTCTACGACGTCGAGGGATGGCTGCGTGAGGGTCGGGGGCCGCGACCCCAGGAGGCGGCTGCGCTGGGCGATGTCTCGGGCCTCGACCTCGTCCACCTCCAGTGCCACTTCGGGCTCGACACCTTGGCGTGGGCGCGCCTCGGGGCGCGGGTCACAGGCCTCGATTTCTCCGCGCCCGCCATCGAACAGGCTTGCGTCGTGGCTCAGCGGGCCGGGCTCGAGGAACGGGCCACGTTCGTGTGCGCCAACGTCTACGACGCCGTTGAGGCGCTCGACCACCAGACCTTCGATGTCGTCTATGTGAGCCTGGGCGCACTCTGCTGGTTGCCGAGCGTTGCCCGGTGGGCGTCTGTCGCCGCCGGGTTGGCGCGCCCGGGGGGACGGCTGCTCCTTCACGACGTGCACCCGCTGTCGGACGCGCTCAGCGACGACGAGCTCGTCCTCGAGCACACCTACTTCGAAGAGCCCGAGCCTTACATCGACGACTCGGGTGTCACCTACACCGACGCGACGTATTCGGTGTCGATGGAGCGGAATTACTCCTGGAACCACAGCCTGGGGGAGATCGTCACCGCCGTCATCGACCACGGCTTCGTCCTCGAAGGTCTCGAGGAGCACGACTGGACGTCGTTCGCCCGGTTCCCGTGGCTCGTGCGTGAAGGGGATCAGCGCTACGTCCTCCCGCCCGGCCGACCCCGGATACCCCTCAGCTTCAGTCTCAGCGCCCGGCGTTTGTAGAGTCAGGCCCGCGTCGGTCACCACCGGGGCATCGAGGCCGAGCCGACGGGAGGGTGACGTGGAGCGAGTGGAGTTCGAGACGATCGTCTACGAGAAGGACGGGGGGGTGGCCCGGATCGTCCTCAACACTCCGGACAAGGCCAACATCCAGACCGCGCAGCAGGTCTGGGACATGGACGAGGCCCTCGTCCTCGCCGACGATGACGACGACGTCAAGGTGCTCGTGCTCAAGGCCAACGGGGAAGGGTTCTGCGCCGGGCACGCCATCGTCGGCATCGACGAGATGCCCGAGGTCTACCCGACCACCGGACCGACACCCGAACGGACATGGAGGCGGCATCACCAGGGACTGTTCTTGTGGCCGCCGCTGCGGTTGTGGGAGTTCCCGAAGGCGACGATCGCACAGGTGCACGGCTACTGCGTCGGGGGCGGCACCGTCTACGGACTGCTCACCGACCTCACCATCGTGTCCGAAGACGCCTACTTCCAGATGCCGCTGCCCCAGGGCTTCGGACTGCCGGGTGCTCAGACCATGATCGAGCCTTGGGTCCTCATGAACTTCAAGCGCGCCGCGGAGTACCTGTTCCTGGCACCGACCATCAGCGCCACCCAGGCCCTCGACTGGGGGATGGTGAACCGGATCGTGCCCCGGGCCGATCTCGACGAGACGGTGGAGGAGCTCGCGGCGACCATCGCCAAGATGCCGCTCACCACCATCCTCGCCACTAAGCAGGGCCTCACCCGGGCGTGGGAGATGATGGGGATGCGGATGCACCTCCAGCAGTCCACCGACCTGGTGGCGCTGTGCACGGGGGCGACCGACGTGCGGAAGTACATGGCGTCGCTCGGGGGAAAGCGGCCGCGCCAGCAGGCCGCTGGTCACGCTGTCTCAGACTCGGAATGACAGAGTCGGAGATCTAGGCGCGGCGCTCGACGAGGAGGCTCTGGAGCGACCGCCCGATGGGACCGTGGATGTCCCACAATGCGGATTGGGCCAGGCCCGCTCCGGGGATGCCGATCTTGGTGGAGGAGTCGAGGCACACCCACTCCCCGATGGGGGGTCGATGGATGTACACGGTGAGGTCGGGATTGATGAAGACGTAGTGGGCGAAGTCGAGCTCCGAGCTCACCCCGTTGCCGAAGTCGGAGGCGGCCACCACCCGCTGCAGCGGCGTGGGCTCCTCGCCGGGCACCACCGGAACGGCCAACCGCACCCACACCGTGGCAGGCCCCCGCCCGTCGAACTCTCCGGCCACGTAAACAAGCTGCGCGCCGGCGTTGTGGAAGGCCCGGTAGGCACCGATCGGAGAGCGAGAGCCGTATCCACGGTGATGCGCCGGCGGTGCGCCGGGGTCGACGCCGGGAACCGGGCCCGCTCCGACTGCATCGCTTCCGGGGAAATCGGGTGCATCGGGGCCCGTCGGTTGCAGCCTTACCCGCAGCGCCCGTCCCCACGCCACGTCGCGATCGCCACTCGAGATGCGAGCCTCGACCAGCTGGACCTTGCGACCGGGCCGTGACACCGACGCCGAGACCGACAATGCTGCCAGGGGAACGGGCCGAAGGAGCTCGACGGTGAGCCGGGTGACGTGCATGGGCTCGTCGGTGGGGACCTCTTCGACGGCTCGAGCGAGCAGGGCGGCCACCGGTCCGCCGTGGAGCGCGTCGGGCGACCACGGGCCGCGGGAGAATTCGGTGGGGACGATGTGCTCCCCTTCGGGTTGGAAGAGCGCGTCGTCGGGTCCGGGCACAGTCACGGCTCGGGGGCCTCGAGGCGGTCGAGCACCCAGGAGGGAGGCCGGGCCGTGAACCCGTCGTCGGGCCAGTCCATCCACCCCGACATGGCCAGGGCTCCGCCGTCGGGGTGCAAGGTCGTGCCCGTGATGTAGGACGACAGCTCCGAGGCCAGGAAGAGCACGCAGTTGCCCACGTCACTGACCTCACCCTTGCGGCGCAGGGGGATGGTGAGAAAGTCGCCGGGGTCGGTGCCCTCCCCCGCGGCGGCGGCGCGTTGTCCCGCTGATCCGGCCCGTCCGGCCACGCCGGCCAGCCCGGCCGTGGGCACGAAGTCCGGGGCCACGCAGTTGATCCGGATCCCCGCCGACCCGAGCTCGACCGCCAGCGTCCGGGTGAGATGGGTCACCGCCGCCTTCATGGCCGCGTAGACGGCGTAGCCGGGTGCGGCCCGGTGTGCCTCGATGGACGTGATGGTGATGATGCTCCCGCCCCGCCCCGACGCGGTCATCGGCAAGGCGGCCCGTTGGGTGGCGTCGACGACCCAGGTGAAGTTGGTCCGCACCAGCGCGTCGCGACCTTTGGCGCTCACGTCGGTGAAGGCGGCCCGGAACGTTCCCCCCACCACGTTGACGAGGATGTCGAGGCGTCCGAAAGATGCATCACATGCGTCGAAGAGCGTCGCCAACGCGTCGGGGTCGCGCACGTCGGTGACCGACTCGACGACTTCGACACCGTGGGACCGCGCTTCGGTGGCCGTCGTGCGCAGCGAGTCGACATCGGTGTCGGCGAGGGCCAATGCCACCCCGGCCCGGGCCAGGTCGAGGGCGCTGGCCCGACCCAGTCCGCCACCGCCCCCCGCCACCACGGCGACCTTGCCGGCCAGACCGGCGCGCTCGTCGAGGAACGACAACGGGTTCAGTCGATCTCAGTCGCGCTCGGTGCCGACCACGGACACGAACGACACCATCTCGCCCGGATAGCCACCCAGGTTGTGGGTGAGCGCCAAGGTCCGCCCGTTGTCGATCTGGCGCTCAGGGGTGGCCTCGCCCCGTAACTGGAGCCAGCACTCGAAGAACATCCGCAGGCCCGACGCCCCGACCGGATGCCCGAAGCTCTTGAGCCCTCCGTCAGGATTGACCGGCAGCTCGCCGTGAAGGTCGAAGGTGCCGGCGAGGACCTCCTTCCACGCCGTGCCCCGGCCCGCGAACCCGAGGTCCTCCATGAGCACGAGCTCGGTGGGGGTGAAGCAGTCATGGACCTCGGCCATGGCCAGCTGCCGACGGGGGTCGGTGATGCCCGCTTGGAGATAGGCGTCGGCCGCCGCCGCCTCGCACTCGGGGAAGTGGGTGTAGTCGTAGCCGGGGTCGATGAGCCCCGAGCCGTTGCCCGCCGCGAATGACAGGGCCTTGATGTAGAGGGGCTTGTCGGTGTAGCGGAGCGCGTCCTCGGCCCGCACCACGATGGCGGCCGCAGCCCCGTCCGCCACCCCCGCGCAGTCGAACACTCCCAGCCGTCCCGCCACCCGCGGTGACTTGAGGACGGTCTCCTTGGTGATCTCGCGTCGGAACTGGGCCCGGGGGTTGCGGGCCCCGTTGAAGTGGTTCTTGACCGAGATGGTGGCGAGGACGTCGGTCATCTGGTCCTCGTCCACGCCGTACTTCTCGGCGTAGGCCGGCGCCACCATCGAGAACATGGCCGCGGCGGTGAGGGTCCGGGCTGTGCCGTCGTTGGGCGCGCCCGCCGCGTTGAGGCCCTGGTAACCGCTGTCTTTGACCTTCTCCGCACCCACGGCCATACCGATGTCATAGGCGCCCGAGGCCACGGCGTAGGCGGCGGCGCGCAGCGCTTCGGATCCGGTGGTGCAGTAATTCTCGACCCGGGTGACGGGCTTGTTGTCGAGCTGGAGGGGTCGGGCCAAGGTGATGCCGCTCATCCCGGACTGAGCGGTGCCGAACCAGTAGGCGTCCACCTCCTCCTTGGTGACGCCGGCCGAGGTGAAGGCCTCGGTGGACGCGTCCACGATGAGGTCGTCGAGGCCCCGGTCCCAGTGCTCGCCGAAGGCGGTGCAGCCCATACCGACGATGGCCACCCGGTCGCGGATCCCGTGCGATGCCATGGGTCTCCTCCTCGCCTCGTCTGTTCAGCTCTGGAGCGCGGGCGCCGCGGGTGAGGCCGCGGGGCGCGCCTTCCAGAAGTAGTCATGGATGCCATCGGCGCTGTAGAGACGTCGGAAGGTCATCTCGACGCGGTCCCCGATGTGGACGGCGTCGGCGTCGACGTCGGTCAGCTCCACCGGGAACCGGCCTCCGCCTTCGAAGTCCACCACCGCGAACACGATGGGCGGGCTCGGCGAATAGGCGAGGCGGTCCACCGTGAAGGTCACCACGGTGCCGACGAGGTCGGCCATGGCCGCGGGCTCCATGTCGTCGACGGCGCCGCCCACCATCGACACGCGCGCCGGGGGCATGTGCACGGCCCCGCTGGTCCGATCGCGTGATCCCACGAACCCGAATTTCCACGACTCGCTGCGCCAGGCGGCGGGGCCCGAGACCCGTTGGGGCTCGGGCCGCCGCGGCGGTTCGGGGCTCACCATGCCCCGCCACGACAGGAACTTCCCGTAGCGCAGGGCCGCGCCTCGCTCGACCTGGGTCGTCACCGGACGGGGCGGGGCCCACGAGGCGATGGCGTCGGTCGTCCGGAAGACGAGGACGTCGGCCCCGTCGGCAAGATGGACCAGGGCCACGGTCTCGCCGGGCCCGGCGGTCTCGAGCACCGACGTCAACACCAAACCGGGATGGGCGGTGCCGGACTGGCCCACCGAGGCGGAGAGATCGTCGGCGGCCGCGTCCGGTCGGATGCCGAGGTTGGCGGTGAGCGCCTTGGTGGCCCGGGAGTGCATGCCGGTCACCACCACGTGGTCGACGTCGGCTGCCTCGATCCCGACGGCCTTGAGCGCGCGCGACCACGCGTCGAGCCCGAGGGCGAGGTAGCGGGTCTCGCCGAAGCGCTCCTCCCACACCTTGGACCGGCGCTCGCCCGGGGCCCGCCAGCGGTCCAGGATCTCGTCGGTGGCCGACGCGCCGCCCAGATAGCGCGCCACCACGGGTGCGCCGGGGCTGTCCTCGCCGACCATGAACGCGGCGGCGGCGTCTCCACCGGCCGACTCGTCTGGTCCCCCGGGCAGGCCGTCGCGCTGATCCGCCATGACGACGAGCGTCGTGGTCGTCCCGGTGAGCGCGCTCAGCAGTGCCCCCACCCCCGATCGCAGGGCGCCGCCGAAGTCGAGCGCGGGGACCTCAGAGGAGAGTCGCAGTGCGGCGTGCAGCGCGGTGGCGTTGGTCTTGTCGAGATAGGCGGGCGAGGCGGTGGCGAACCACAGGGCCCCGAGGGCCACGGCCGGGGCACCGCGCAGGGCAGTCCGGGCCGCTTCGACCCCCATGGTGGTGGTGTCCTCGTCGTGGGAGGCCACCGCCCGGGCTCCCTTGCCGCCGCCCGAGCCGAGGAATTCGGTGACCTCGGCACGCTGGAGCCGGGCCCGTGGCACATAGGCCCCGGCGCTCACGATCCCTCGGACCTGCTCACCTGACCCCGGCGCACCCGGCACGGCGGCGATGGTAGCCGATACGATCTGACGACCAGTCAGGAATCTCGCCCCGAAGGCACCGGAAAGGCAGCGGTATGGACTTCGAGTTCTCCCCTGAGCAGCTCTCCTTCGTCGCCGAGGTCGAGCGCTTCCTCGACGACCACGACGACCCCGAGGTCTTCGACGTCACCCGGGAGAACATGGCCCAGATCGTCGACACCCCGGCCCGGCGGGCCTTCATGGCCGAGATGGGTGAGCAGGGCTGGCTCGGGATCACCTGGCCCAAGGAGTACGGAGGCCAGGAGGGCGACGGCGTCTACGAGTACCTCTTGAACGAGTCCCTGGCCCGTCGGGGCGGTCCCCAGATCGGCAAAGGCGTCGGGATCGTGGGCAAGACGATCATCCGCCACGGGAGCAAGCGGCTCAAGGACGAGTTCCTGCCCAAGATCCTCCGCAACGAGGTGGAGTTCGCCGTGGGGTACTCCGAGCCCAACGCCGGGTCCGACGCGGCCTCGATGCAGTTGAAGGCCACGCGCGATGGCGACGGTTGGCGGCTCAACGGACAGAAGACCTGGACCACCTCGGCGCACTTCGCCGAGTGGTACTGGGTGGGGGCCCGCACCGACCCGAGCTCCAAGCACTCGGGCATCACGCTCTTCCTCGTCCCCCTCGACCAACCGGGCATCACCATCAACGCCATCTGGACCATGGGGGACGAGCGCACCAACGAGGTCCACCTCGACAACGTCTTCGTGCCCGACGACTACGTCGTGGGTGAGCTCAACCACGGCTTCCAGTACATCTCCGAGGCCCTCGACCTCGAGCGGTTCACGATGTTCACCTTCTCTCCCATCGGCCAGCGCCTCGACCTGCTCTGTGAGTACGTGACGGGGGCGACGCGCGACGGCCGTCGGCTCAAGGACGACCCGGTCATCCGGAACCGCATCGCCGAGCTCGCCACCCAGGCCGAGGTGGCCCGTGTCCTCGGGTTGCGGTTCGTCAACGAGTCCCAGAAGGGTGGTGCCGCGCCGACCACCCACGCGTCGGAGTACAAGCTCTATGCCACCGAGCTGTCGCGCCGGCTGGCCGACGCCTCCATGGACATCGCCGGTCCGGGCTCGCAGCTGCGGGTGAAGACGACCGGAGCCCCCATGGAGGGCCGGGCCGAGTCGACCTACCGTTACACCGTCATCGACACCATCGGCGGCGGCACCTCGGAGATCCAGAAGAACATCATCGCCCGCCGACGTCTCGGTCTCCCCAAGAACTTCTGATGGACGCGGCTCCGCCCAGCGATGTGCACGGCCCCTTGTCGGGCATCGTCGTCCTCGACCTGTCCAGTGTCGGGCCTGCGGCGCGCTGTACCCGCCTGCTGGCGGACTACGGCGCGACGGTCGTCAAGATCAGTCCCGTGCCCGGACAGGGCCCGGCCCAGGTCGCCCCGCCCTTCTTCGCCTACAGCGGCCAGCGGGGCATGCGCCGGGTGCAGCTCGATGTCCGTGACCCCGACGGGCGCGACGCCTTCCTGGCCCTGGCGGCCGGAGCGGACGTCGTGGTCGAGAGCTTCCGACCCGGTGTGGTCGATCGCCTCAGCATCGGCTACGACGCCGTTCGGGCTGTCAACGACGACATCGTCTACTGCTCGACGAGTGGTTTCGGCCAGGACGGGCCGCGTTCGGGGTGGGCCGGCCACGATCTCAACTACCTGGCGGTGGGGGGCTATCTGGCCACCACCGGGCCCCGTGCCGACGGCGGTCCTCCCATCCCCGGTGCCACCATCGCCGACGCCGCGGGCGGGGGCATGCACGCCGCGCTGGCGATCTCCGCTGCGCTCGTGGGCCGAGCAACCACCGGTGAAGGCACCTTCCTCGACGTGTCGGTGGCCGACGGGGTCCTCTGGCTCATGTCACTGACGGCGGACGAGCACCTTGCGACGGGGACCGAGCCCGGGCCGGGACACGACGTCCTCACCGGTCGGTTCGCCTGTTACGACACCTACCGCACCGCGGACGGCAAGTGGTTGGCGGTCGCGGCCATCGAGGCCAAGTTCTTCGCCAACCTGTGTCGGGCACTGGGCTGCGAGCAGTGGACCGAGCACCAGTACGACGACGAGGTCCAAGACGCCCTGCGCGCCGATCTGGCCGCGGCCTTCGCCCGGCGTGACCGCGACGACTGGGTGACCGAGCTCTCGGCTGCCGACACCTGTCTGGCCCCGGTCCAGGCTGTAGCCGAGGTCGGGGCCGACCCCCAGTACGCGTGGCGGGGCGCGGTGGTCGAGGCCAAGCACGCCGGACGCGGGACCTTCCGTCAGGTCGGCGCCGTGTTGGCCGGTATGGAGAAGTTGGCCGAGCCGGTGTGTCTGCCCGACACCGAGGTCACCGACACCGACGAGCTCCTCGCCCGTGCCGGTGTCCCCGCCGAGCGCGTGGCCGAGCTCCGGGCCCGGAAGGTGATCGCATGAGCCCAGATGGCGTGAACGAGGTGGGCCCATGAGCACCGTCATCGAGGACGTCCGCATCCTCATCGGAGTTCCCCAGTACGAGGAGACCGGTGAGTTCCCCGTGGAGCGCAGCTACGTCTGGACCATGTGCGCGGCGGTGGAGAACGGCAACCCGCTGTTCTGGGACGACACCGTGGCCGAGGAGCTCACCGGCGGGCCCATCGCACCCCCGACCATGATCTCGGTGTGGTTCCGACCCCATCACTGGGCGCCGGGCCGCACCGAGGACCACCTGCCCCTGAAGGTCCACTTCGACCTGAAGGACCGCCTGGGGCTCCCCGAGGCGGTCATGACCGACAACACCATCGTCTTCCACGAGCCGGTCCGGCCCGGTGACGTCCTGACCACTCGCCAGATCCTCCGGTCGGTGAGCGACGAGAAGACGACCAAGCTCGGCACGGGACGGTTCTGGGTCATCGACGTCGAGTACGCCAACCAGAAGGGTGAGACCGTCGGCGTCGAGAGCTACACCGGCTTCGGCTACCGGCGCGGGTCCGACGCCAAGGCGAGCGCGTCGTGAGTGCGCCGGCTCCCCTGCTCGTGTTCGGCGACGTGGCCGAGGGTGACATCCTTCCGTCGCTGCGCCACGACGTGACCGCCACCACGGTGGTCCTGGGCGCGTTGGCCACGCGTGACTGGCGACCCATGCACCACGACAAGGACTTCGCGATGCGCCGCAACGGCACCCGGGACATCTTCTTGAACACCCCGAACCAAGCGGCCTGGTTCGAGCGCTTCATCACGGACTGGACCGGTCCTCACGGCCGGATGGGCCGGGTCACCTTCCGCATGCGCGACTCGGTGTTCCCCGGCGACACCATGGTCCTCGACGGGGTGGTGTCGAAGCTCACCGTCGACGAGACCGGGTGCGGGTGGGTCGGCCTCGACATCACCTTGTCCGTCGACGGAGACGTGAAGAGCACCTGCACGGCACGCGTGGCGCTGCCCGTGGACGACGACGACAACCCTTGGCAACGCAGCGCTGACCGCTGGAAGCCCTGAGAGGAGCTGGGACGTGCTCGACCTCGAATTCAGTCCGGAGCAGGACATGCTCCGCCAGACGGTGCGCAAGGTGTGTGCCACCCACAGCCCCCTGTCGGTGGTACGCGAGCTCGAGGATGACCCCGTCGGGTACTCGACCGACCTGTGGCAGCAGATGGCCGAGCTCGACCTCATCGGGCTGCTCCTCCCCGAGAGCCACGGCGGGTCGGAGATGAGCGCGCTCGAGGGTGTGGTCCTCTACGAGGAGCTGGGCCGCGCCCTGGCCCCCACGCCGCACTTCGTCAGTGCGGTGTTGTCCGGAACGGCACTGGCTCGGGCGGGATCTGCCGAGCAACACGCCCTGTGGTTGGGGTCCATCGCGTCGGGCGACGCCATCGTCACCCCGGCGTGGTTCGAGCCCGAGAACAGCTGCGGGCCCACGGGGATCATGATGCGGGCCGAGCCAGACGGGACCGGATTCCGCCTCACCGGGACCAAGCGTCACGTCCCCTTCGCCACCTCGGCGAACGCCTTCGTCGTCCTGGCCCGCACGGGCGACGCTCCGACCGCCGTCGACCTCTTCCTCGTGGACCCCTCTTCGGACGGGGTGTCGCTGCACCAGCAGATGACCGTGGCGTCGGACACCCAGTTCGAGGTGACCTTCGACTCGGTCCGCGTGACCGAGGACGCCCGTATCGGCGGGCCCCGGTCAGGGTGGGGAACCTGGGACTCGGTCATGCACGACGGGTGCATCCTCCTGGCCGCCCAGGCCATGGGAGGAGCCCAACAAGCCCTCGACATCACGGTCCAGTACGCCAAGGACCGCGAACAGTTCGACAAGCCCCTCGGTGCCTTCCAGGCCATCGCCCACTACCTCTCCGACGCCGTGACCGCCGTCGACGGAGGAACCACCCTGGTCCACGAAGCAGCCTGGGCGCGTTCGGAGGGCCGGCCCGTGGACAAGCTCGCGCCCATGGCGAAGCTCTTCGCCTGTCGCACCTACCGCGACGTCACGGCCATGGCCCAACAGGTCTTCGGGGGCATCGGCTTCACCGTCGACTTCGACATCCAGCTCTACTTCCGCCGGGCCAAGGCCCTCCAGGTGTCGTGGTGGGACACCCGCTACCTCGAGGAGCTGGTGGCATCGGCCGTGCTCGACGGGCGCGCCTGAATCAGGCGGTGGCGGTCTCCTGGCCCAGCGTGAAGCCGGCCAGGAAGGTGTCGGCCTCGTCGGTCCTGGCATAGCGGTTTGCGAGGCGGCGAAAGCGCGCCGAGTGGGTCGGCTCGATCAGATGGGCGAGCTCGTGCACGAGCACGGCGTCGAGCACCCAGCCGGGCACGAACCGAAGGCGCTCGGAGATCCGGATCTCGCGGGTCCCCGACGTGCACGAGCCCCAGCGGTGTTGCTGGTTGCCGACCCAGCGGATGGACCGGGGACGGACCCCGCCCAGGTACTCGTCGGCGAGCGCGGCGGCCCGGCGCTCGAGGTCCCGGTCCGAGGTGGTGACGTTAGGGCGCTGGGCGAGGACGCGCTCGACGAGGCCCTCGACCAACTCCCCCCGTTCGGCCTTGCTGAGCCGGGCGGGCACGAGAATGACCACCCGGCCGTCCTGCCAGAAACCACTGGCGGTCTTGCGCCGACGCGTGCTGGCCCGTACTTCGACCGGCGGTCGGGGCGGACGTCGTTCGCTCATTTCGGTGTACTCCCCCCCTCCAACTCGATCTCCCAAAACCTGCTCTTCTAATACATGCGCAACCGGCGTCTCTGCGCAAGACCCTTCGTGTGAATTCTGTGCAACATCGATCGGGTCGGTCACCACCGCTTCTGCCTCCCACTGGCGTTCAGGTCAGCCAGGTATCGGTTGTAGGCGTCGAGGTCCTCGTCGGGCTCGTCCGCCGGGGCTTGGGGACGAGCCCGGGGGGTCGGCTCGTCGTGGACCAGCTTCCACCACATGTAGGTGGCGTAGCCGGCGAAGATCGGCCATTCGAAGGTGTAGACCCAACTCAAGGTATTGCCGTCCAGGGCCCGGGAGACCTGCCACCACGTCAGGGCCACGCAGGCAGGGACGAAGACGATCAGCGCCACGTGCAACGAGACCGCACGGCCGGAGGTCCACACGCTTCGCACCGTTTCCCAGGCTATCGACCGGCTGTTGGCCCCTCCCTGGTCCTGGACACCGGGCGCAGCACGAAGGAGACTCTTTCTCCGAGTCGCTGGCCGGCGCCGGGGGAGGGCGCCCCGCCGGCGGGAGGAGGGTAGGTGGTCGCGAAGGGAACGCTCCCCAGTTCCGACCACGGTCGGGCGGGCGGCACCGAGCGTCACTGGTGGACCCTCATCGCCGTCTGCGGGGCCACGTTCATGCTCCTGGTGGACATCACCATCGTCCAAGTGGCCCTACCCACCATCCAGCGGTCGCTCCACGCCAGTTTCAGCGACCTCCAATGGGTCATTTCCGCCTACGCGCTGAGCCTGTCGGCGGTGATCCTCACCCAGGGATCGCTGGCCGACCGGTTGGGGCGCAAGCGGATCTTCATCATCGGCGTCATCATCTTCACGCTGGCCTCCCTGGCCTGTGGGATGGCCAAGAGCCCGACCGAGCTCATCGCGGCGAGGGCCGTCCAGGGCATCGGGGGGGCCGGCATGTTCGCCACCTCGCTGGCGCTCATCGGCCAGGACTTCCAGGGCTCGGCCCGGTCCGCGGCCATTGCGGTGTGGGGAGCGACGGTCGGAGGGGCGGTCGCCATCGGCCCCCTGGTGGGCGGGGCCCTCACGAGCGCCTTCGGATGGCAATGGATCTTCTACGTGAACATCCCCATCGGTGTCCTGACGCTCCTCGTGAGTCGGCGCATGGTGAACATGGTCGACCCCGGGTCCAAGCGGCTCGACTGGATGGGGCTGATCACCTTCTCGGGTGGGCTGTTCCTCCTCGTCCTGGGGCTCACCAAGGGCAACGACGACGGCTGGTCGAGCCACCGCATCGTCCTGACCCTGGGCGCCGCGGCGGTGCTCCTGCTTCTCTTCGTGTTCGTGGAGCTCCGCCAGGAACGCCCCATGTTCGACCTGTCGCTCTTCCGCAAGCCCGCCTTCACAGGCGTGTCGATCGCCACCTTCGGCATCGGGGCCGGGATGTTCGCCTTGCTCCCGTATCTCACGCTCTATCTCCAGAACGACCTCGGGCTTTCGCCGCTCCAAGGTGGTGAGCGTCTGTTGCCTTTGACCACCTTGTCGTTCGTGGTGCCGCTGGTGTCACGACCCCTGACCGAGCGCGTCCCCGCCGGCATGACGTTGTTCGCGGGCCTGGCGATCTCGGCCGTCGGCATCTGGCTCTTCGCCGGTCTCACGGTGGCATCGGGTTGGAAGGCCTTGCTCCCCGGGCTCCTCGTCGGTGGGGTCGGCATCGGCCTGGCCAATCCCGCAATCGCCAAGATCGCGTTGGGCGTCGTGCCGCCTCAGCGGGCCGGGATGGCATCGGGGATCTCCAACACCTTCCGGATCGGGGGAGTGGCCACCGGGGTGGCCGCGCTGGGTGCGGTCTTCCAACACCGGTTGCAGTCCACGTTGCACGGGGCCGTCGGCGCCCACGATGCGCCGGTACTGGCCCGTGCCATCGCCGCGGGGGGGACCCAGGCGGCCGCCAAGATCTCGGGGAACCGGCCGACGCTCGTGACGGCGGCCCATCATGCCTTTGTGACCGGGATCAACGAGGTCGTCTTGGTGGGGGCGGTCACGGTGGCCGGTGGTGCGGTCTTCGCCTTGCTGGTGCGGCGCAAGGACTTCTACTCGCGCCGGCGCGACGGATACCGGCCTCCGGTCCAGCGCGACCTCGTGCCCGAGACGGTGGGCTGACCCGTGGCGAACCCCACTCCCCGGGTCATGCGCTCGGCGGTCTACCGCCGTCCCGGAGACATCGGCGTCGAGGATCGCCCCGTGCCCGAGCCGGGCCCCGGCGGGGTCCTTGTCGAGGTGGCCTACTGCGGCATCTGCGGCTCGGACCTCCACATCATGATCGAGGGCTGGGGCAAGCCCGGGACCGTGGGTGGTCACGAGTACACCGGGATCGTCGCCGCGGTGGGCGAGGGTGTGACGACCTGGGTGCCCGGTGACGCCGTGGTGTGCGGACCCTCTCCCCGCTGCGGGGAGTGTCGGCGGTGTCGAGAGTCCAAGCCCTCGCAGTGCGAGCGTCGTGCCGCGCCCGTCGACAGCAACCTGGGCGGCGCCTTCGCCGGGTACGTGCTCACCGATGCCCGTTCGCTCCTGCGGTTGCCCGCCGGGATGTCGCCCCGGGTGGCGGCGCTGGCCGAGCCCCTGGCCGTGGCGCTGCACGGCATCACCCGCTCGGGCATGGTGCGCGGTGACGCGGCCATGGTCTTCGGGGCCGGTCCCATCGGGGCGCTCACCATCGCGGCGTTGGCGGCCATGGACCTGGGCCCGGTCGTCGTCGTGGAGCCCGGCGAGCGCCGACGTCGCCTCGCCGCTGATCTCGGCGCGTCGGAAGTCCTCGACCCGTCAGAGCTAGAGACCTATCCGCCGTGGGAGCCCGAACGACAGTCCCCGCGCGCCGTCGACGTCGTGTTCGAGTGCTCGGGCAAGAAGGCGGCCATGGAGTGCGGGTTCCATCAGCTCCGCCGAGGGGGACAGCTGGTGCTCGTGGGTGCGGGCATCGAGGCGCCGAACTTCGACCCCAACCGGTTGATCCTCAACGAGCTCACCGTGACCGGTTCGTTCGTCTACGACGCCGATGGATTCGAGCGCGCCCTCGAGATGCTGGGGTCGGGTCGGTTGCCCGTCGACGTCCTCATCGATCCCGACGACGTCTCGCTCGACGGCCTCGGCCAAGCCATGCGAAGCCTTGCCGAGGGCCGGATTGCCGGAAAGGTGATGGTGGTGCCGGGTCGGAGCGGTCCGACATCTCCCGGGGAGGGCGATTGATGGCACATCCCTACTACCCCTCGGGCAATCCCCGTTTCAACCACGTGGCGCTGAGCGTGCCCGCCGATCTTCTCGACGAGACGAACCGAGCCGACATCTGCGGATTCTGGGGCCAGGTGCTCGGCTTCGACGAGATGCCGACCATGACCCTCGACCGCAAGCGACTGATCCTGTCATGTGTGCACTGGGACCAGTTCATCTTCCTCATCGCCGAGGACGACCCGATGCGCTGCCCGCGCATGGACCACTTCGGCTTCGCGGTCGGGACCCTCGACGAATTGGTCGCGGCCCGCGATCGGGCGGTGGAGTACCGGACCAAAGATCCCCGGGTGGACCTGATTGATCTCAAGGTCGACGACCAAGGGCCCATCAAGATCCACTCGATCTATGTCGGGTACGTCCTCCCCATGCTGTGCGAGCTGCAGTACTGGGAGTTCGACCGCATCTGAGCCCGACGGCTTCGCCGGCTGTGTTCAGCCGGCCACGGACTCCTGGGTCTTGGTGGCGTCGGTGACGGTGACGTCCTCGAACCGGCGGCGCAGGGCGATGCGCGACTCCTCGACCTCACCGGCACCATCGCCGTCGACGAGGTACATGCGCGTCGATCCCTGACAGGGGTGATTGGCCCGGGACTGGGCCCGACGGGCGTCTTTGGCTCCGTGGCGGCCCCTGCGGAACGACGCGGGCATCAGATCACGGCGCGCGGCCCGGGCCTGGACGAAGATGTCGGGCCCACTGACCTGCATCGGCGCCGCGATCTTTTCGACGGGCTCGACCTCGGAGCTCTCCTCGACGTCGTGCTCAGATCTGGTTCCCACTTGTCCCCTCCGCCTCATGGGCCCGCGAGTAATTCACGCGACGGGACAGCGTGAGCTTCGACGATCAACTCCGATCCAAGCGGATCTCAACAAACCGGCAACGAACCGAGGTTCTGGGTCCGGAGTCCTACTGTCGCGTGGGTCGAGCCGCGGCGGTCGGGGTCAGGCTGGAGATGAGGCGAAGGACCCGACCGTGGTCCTCGGGCTCGAGACCGAGGGCGCCGGCCAATTCGCGACCCACCTCCGCATTGATCTTGTCGCGCAGTCGTCGGCCCTTGGGAGTCAGGGTGAGCATCCGGATGCGCCGGTCGTCGGGATTGGGAACCCGGTCGACGAGCCCCAGGCGTTCGACCCGGTCGACGAGGCCGGTCACATTGGACGGATCGCACGACAGCTCCTCGGCGAAGGCCCGCATGGACACCGGCTCGTCGAGCGCGCGCAACAGACCGACCTGTTGGGCGGTGAGATCGTGGCGCGCCGCCACGACGACCATGACCTCGTGGGTCCGCTTGGTGATCTCCAGCAGCCCGTCGACGACCTCATCGAGCTCTCGGGGAGACCGGGCGTCGGGCATGGACCCCATCATCGCAGGAAAAGCTTGACTTCCTCAAGTAATCGTGGAGATACTTGAGGAAGTCAATAGTCGATGGCACAAACAAGTGAGAACCATGTTGAAGCTCAAGATCCTCCTGGGCAGCACCCGGCCCACACGGTCAGCCGATCTTGTCGCCCCCTGGGTGCTCGAGCGGGCCGGCGGGCACGGGGCCTTCGACGTCGAGGTCCTCGATCTCCGGGACTGGGCGCTGCCGATGTTCCAGGAGCACCTCGGGACGATCGGCGATTTCAACGACCCGACGTACTCCGACCCGGTCGTTCGCGAGTGGAACAGGACGCTCAAAGGAGCTGACGCGCTCTTGGTCGTCACTCCGGAGTACCTCCATTCCATTCCCGGAGTCCTCAAGAACGCCCTCGACAGTGTTTTCGTCAGCTACGCATTGCGCAACAAGCCGTTGGCGGCCGTCGGCTACAGCTCGGGGACGGCCGCTGGCGTCCGAGCCGTCGAGCACCTCATGCACGTCGGCATCGAGTCCGAGATGGTGCCGCTGCGTGACACCGTGGTCATCCCCCATGTCGCCACCGCCTTCGATGCGCACGGAGGTCCGGTCGACTCTATGACCGACATCGCCATGACCGTCATGCTCGACGACCTGGCGTGGTGGGGGGCGCTCCTGGCCCACGGGCGCGCCCAGGGTGAACTCATTCCCGGTTCCTTCAGAATGCGAGCGGCGATGGCGGCCATCCAAGAGGCGTCATGACGACCCAATCCGACGCGGCCGCGACACGGTCCGTGACCGTCCTACGACAGTCCCACGACCGGCTGGCGGCGTTGGTGGCAGGTCTCGACGCCGCGGGGGTGTGCGCTCCCTCCTACGCCAAGGACTGGAGCATCGCCCAGGTCATGTCGCACCTCGGCAGCCAGGCCGAGATCTTCGAGGCCCTCCTCGATGCAGGGATCACGGGTGAGGACCCTCCCGGCCAGGAAGCGTTCCCGCCGATCTGGGACGCCTGGAACGCCCGAAGCCCCGAAGCCCAGACAACCGACAGCATCGCCTTCAACGCGCGCTTCGTCAGAAGCCTCGAAGGGCTCGATGCCGCCCAGCGCGACTCGTTTCGTGTCTTCGCCTTCGGCATGGACCTCGACATGAGCACGTTCCTTCGCCTGCGGGTCCCCGAGCACGCTGTGCACTCCTGGGATGTGGCGGTGGCCTTGGACCGTTCGGCCACCGTCCTCCAAGGTGCGGTCGAGATCGTCGTCGACGGTCTGCCTCGGGTGGCGGCCTTGGTGGGCAAGCCCAGGGAGGGGTCACCCATGGTGCGGGTAACCACGACCGATCCCGAGCGCGCCTTTGCGCTAGTGACCGACGGAGTGCGTCTCGAGCCGTGGTCCGAGCGCGCCGTGGGGGGCGAGCTGCAACTTTCTGCCGAGGAATTGCTCCGTCTCGTCTACGGTCGCCTCGACGCCGCGCATACCCATACGGCGGGACTCAAGGCCGAAGGGATCAGCCTGGATGACGTCCGCACTGTCTTTCCCGGCGTCTGAGCTCCCCCGGCATCTCAGCCGGGATCGCTCAGGTCACGGTGTAGGTGAACGCCTGGGTGACGATGTGCTTGGTCTTGCCCTTGCCGAAGATGGCTTTGATGGTGAGGTGGTAGACCCCGATGCCCTTCTTGAGGTTGGGGATTCCCGAGATGGTGGCCGTGCCGTTGTGGTTGTTCGTGAAGTGCACGCCCTTCGGCAGCTTGCCCTTCTTCTTGACTGCGCCCGCCTGGCTCCCTGACGTGGTGATCAGGAACGAGGAGAAGAAGGCCGCCCTGGCCGAGGCGTTGGGATTGCTCGTGATGGCATCGGCGTTGGGTGGCACGACGATCAGGCACTCGTCGGCGTCGAGGTTGGACGAACTCGTGTTGTCCGAGGACCCCGAGTACGTCGAGCTGCCTCCGTAGACGGCGGAGAAGCACCATGTGCCCACCGACGTTGGGACGAAGACGCGGGAAGAGGCCGCGGAGGTGGCTCCTGCTCCGGTCAACAGGATGACGCCGGCGTCTTGCGGGGCGCCGGTCGTGGGGCAAGGAGCCGGGGTGAAAATGGCGGTGATGCTCGTATGACAGGCGTAGAAGGTGACGCCGCCGGTGGGAGCGCCTCCCACCACGTTCCCGAGGACCGTCACCGTGTCGGTCGCCGAGTTCAACGGCCCCAAGGTGAGTTTGGCCGAGGAGATGAAGGTCGACGTGGTGGAGGGTGAAGGACTGACGAGCACGCACTCGTGGGCATCGAGGTTGGCCGAGCTCGTGTTGTCCGACGACCCGGTGTAGATGGTGTCACCGCCGTAGACGGCGGAGAAGCACCACGTCCCTGCCGATGTCGGGGTGAAGGACCCGGAAGGAGCGGTAGCGGTGTTGCCGGTCCCTGCGGTCAGGTGGGCGGTGGACAAATGGGAACTTGTCGTCGCCGCACAGGGGCCTCGTATCAATGTGCCTGAGGTACCGGTCTGACAGACGTAGAAGTTCACGTTCCCCGTCGGACTGCCATGCGTGGCAGTGCCCTGCACCGTCACGGTGTCGCTCACCGCGCCCGACGTCCCCAGCGTGACGGCGCTGGCACTCACCTGGGTGGCTGTCGAGGTGCTGGTGGGAGACGTCGTCGTGGTGGTGGTCCCGGTGGTAGTGGTTGTGGCCCCCGTGGTGGACGTGGAGCCGCCGGTGGTCGAGGTCCCGCCGCCCGTGGTAGAGGTGCTCGAGGTCGGGACCGTCTCCGTGCCGAACAAGGCGATGCCGATGGCACGGTCACCGGCCTGGTCACCGATGGCGAGCACGCAGGTGTCGCCGGCCGCTTGCTGGGCTGGGGTGGGGGGACACGGGAACTTGGCAGCGTCGGTGGCGGGGTTACCCGAGGTGCTGCAACCCGTGATGACCGATGTCGTGGGCACGGTCTGGGTGCACGTGGGCGTGCCGGTCGTCGGCGGTCCGACGGTCCCGGTCTTCATGGTGTGGGTCCCCGTCAGCACTCCCTTGGACGAGATGGTCGTGATGGAAATCTGTGAGCAGCTGACGGGGACGTCATTACCCAGGAAGAGCATCACCGGCTGTGTCGGGTCAGAGTTGCACTGTTCGATCGAGGCGAGCGAGCCTTTCGTGAAGCCGGCGCCGCTCAACGAGACGACCTCACCACCTGCCAACCCTGAGCACACCGGAGAGGTGGGGTTGGAGTTGTTGCACGTCACGCCCGCCGCGGTGGAGCTGAGCCTCAGGGTCGGCGTCGTGGCGGCACCGCTGACCCCCACGACGTTGGCGCCGAGCAGGGTCCCCCCCGCCAGTACCGCCGCCACGCCCAGCGTCGTTACCAGCTTGATGACGCCTGAGCGCCGGATCGGCCATGGACCGAGTGCTGCCATGGTCAGGCCCTTCTTCTGTGTTCTTTGACCGCTCGATCCCAGAGTTCGGACAGAGCGACAGAAGGAAGGTGCTTCCCCCTGCTCCTCTCTTTACTCCCGTTGGGAGACGGATTCAACAGGTGATTTCTCTGTTCACGCAGTGTGAGTCTGGCGTTACCGCGGGTGTGGGGAGATCGGTTGTCGATGTCTTGGCTGGTCAGAGACGAGCAGCGACGGGGGGCCGTCGAATGGCGGATTGACGAGCTTGCCGTCCGTGCCGGGTTACCGGTCGGCACGATTCGTCTCTACCAGCGCGAGGGCCTTCTGCCTTCGAGGCGACGAGTGAGAAGGTCGATGACCTACGGGATCGCCCATCTCGATCGGCTTACCCGTCATCAAGGGCATGCCCAACGAAGGTCAGTTCGTCATGTCGACCGTGTGTTCGGCTCCGATTGCCGACGTCGGACGCCTCAGCAGCTCGTCGACGAGACCAATGTCGATCCTGCTCTGGTTCAAGAGCTTGAATCCCGGCCGAACGCGGTGCCGACGACTACGACGGAGGCGAGAACAGCGTGCTCCAGGCCATCGCCGAGCTGATCGAGATCGGCACGCCGACATCGGTCTTCTCGACGGTGCGGAACGACTGCGAGCCGGCGGACCCAGGTGGGCAAACAGCGTGCTCTGGGGATGGTCCCAGCTCACGCATTGGAGATTCACGTCCGCGCCTGCTTGCCGAGTGACGTCGGTGATGAACGCCCGGCCCAGAGGGACGAGCAACGGTTTGATGCCGGGATCACTGCGAACGACGGCGCTGCTGTCCACTCCCTGGATGATGATTTCACCCGACCAGTTCAGGTACGCCTGCTGGTAGAGGCTGATTGAGGACGGGAAGCCTGGTGGACTCGGGATAGTGCTCTGCGCGCTGGCGGCGGGTACGTGGAACATTGCAGTCCATCCCAACGCGCTCGACGCACCGGCTACGGCGGTGCCCGCTGCTGCTTGGAGAAAACGACCTACGGGACAATCCCCGCGACAGTGCCTGCCGGTCTTCGGTGATGACAACCTCCCTCGAACAGTGGGCCGGTCCCTGCATACCGATCCTCTGTCACCACCAGGCGAAGGTCCGATGTACGAGAGTCAAATCATTTCCAATTGACCGCGCGGTAAGGTCTTCAGTTGGCTTGGGAGTACGTTCATGGCACCGTTCACATCGGGGCCGAACTCAAACCGAAGATCTCCACCAAGCCCCCGTAGCTCAGAGGATAGAGCGTCGGTTTCCTAATCTCGAGATAACTCGGCGCACACGTCCTGACCTGGCAAATCGTGACACAATCTGACCCAACAACCCGCAAGGTTCACGCACGATGACGTTCGGTGACGATTCGGTTGATGGG
>Ga0307372_10000459_pt1 | contig 73163 bp, 67 predicted proteins | sample OX1MG_FD_202533 | JGI IMG/M metagenome (GOLD analysis project Ga0307372, IMG submission 202533) | Soil microbial communities from Risofladan, Vaasa, Finland - OX-1 | ecosystem: Environmental > Terrestrial > Soil > Coastal area > Acid sulfate soil | place: Finland: Risofladan, Vaasa | collected... | reverse complement strand
GCGTTCTGGCGGACCGCCTTCGCCACTGGTGGTCTTCCGCGGATCAAAGGATTTTACCCCTACACGCGGAGTACCGTCCGCCTCTCCCGCCTCCTAGTCCCGCGGTATCCTCTGCAGGTCAACCGTTAAGCGGTTGGATTTAACAGAGGACCTACGGAACCGGCTACGGATGCTTTAGGCCCAATAATCGCCCCGACCACTCGAGGAGCTGGTATTACCGCGGCGGCTGACACCAGGCTTGCCCTCCCCTTATTCGCCTGCCTATTTACAGCTGACAAAAGACCCCCTCAGCGGGAGTCACTCGGATTAACCTCGTCACGCTTTCGCGCATTGCGAAGGTTTCGCGCCTGCTGCGCCCCGTAGGACCTGGACCCTTCTCTCAGTGTCCATCTCCGGGCCACCTCTCTCAAGGCCCGTACCGGTTACAGGTTTGGTGGGCCATTACCCCGCCAACAGCCTGATCGGACGCAGTCCCATCCTGGAGCGAATTCGCGGAAGAAGCCCGCGTACCCCTTTAAGCCATCTCTCCTTCCAGATGAGATGACCTATCAAGGATTAATCCCAGTTTCCCGGGGTTGTCCTTGTCTCCAGGGCAGGTTGACTACGTGTTACTGAGCCGTACGCCACGCCCCCCGCAACAGGGGGACGTTCGACTCGCATGGCTAAATCTCAATCCGATAGCAGTCGGGTCCGGCAGGATCAACCGGAGTCGATTATATCGGGAGCAAGAATATTCTCGCATAACTGCGGAATCTTACTGTTTAGCAAAGCCAATGTCAGATCTAACTTCCGTTAGATCTCCATTTTTTGTACGCGCATCTGGAGGTCGTACGTTTCAAAGCAATGGGCTCCGCCCGTCCGCTCCACGCAGACGCCGCCAAGCTATGCGCAAACTGCGCGACCCACCTCGTCTGGATATAAACCTTCACTCGTTTTCAGTCAGGAAACGCGTCGGGCGCTCACGAGAAGCCGTAGAGCTTGCCGTTCAGCCAGGGGATGAGCGCCATCGAGACGCACTGCTCGGTCATCTCCACGCGGGACAGGCGTCCGCCGCTCAGGCGGTACACTATCCCCTCCTCCTCGCGGACCTTCTTGGGGCCTGCCAGCTCGTGGGTGTAGGCGTCCAGCTCTTCGCGGTTCTGCCTCAGCTTTTCGACGAACCTCGTCGGGATGGGGAAACCTGAGGAGCAGCCGAAGGAGAGATGGCCCCGGGCGTCCACTATGGCGGCGATCTGGACGTTGAGGAAGAACCCGTCGGTCAATTCCACCAGCCCGGCCTCCACGCCCACCCCGAAGTCCGCGCCCTCCCGCTTGATAGCGAGCTCGGCCCTTTGCGTTGCCCCCTTGACCGTCTCGTCCATGCTCATCGGCTGGGTCTTCACCATGGTGGTGAAGTCCAACTCCTCGAACTCGACGTCATGGAGGAGCTGCTTGAACGCCCGCCTGACCCCCTGGGTCTTTGCGCGGTTTCTCGAGCCGATGGCGACCACAGAGTGTCTCCAGGCAGGGAGGACGGCCGCCTTTCGAGCCATGCGTTCGGAGGCGCGTCAAGACCGCACTTTATTACTGTCGCTCGTCACACAGAAGCAGACCTGACCCTGAACCCACTCTACTCGGCGTCGGGCGAGTTGGACGATGTGATAGTGGAGCCCTTCGAGTTCAAGCAGTCTCTGAAGTTCCTCCAGGGGTTCGGGCCGATGTCTGGGGAGCAGCAGCTCGAAGAAGGGCGGGTGGTGAAGGCGATCATGGTCGAGGGGCAGAACGTGGTATTCAGGGTGGGCAGGAGGAGCGAGAAGTCACCGCTGGCATACGAGCTCTTCTCGAAAGAGCCGTTGAAGACCGTCGAGGATTTGGTCGTCAAACGGATCTCCTTCTTCCTGAGTCTCGACGACGACATCAAGCCCTTCTATTCGCTCGCGGAGAAGGAGGATGCCAAGTTCTACCCCTTGATTGAGAGGTCGTGGGGCCTTCATCAGGTCAAGTTCCCTTCGCTCCTTGAGATCTCTTGCTGGGCCATCCTCGTCCAGCGCGTGCAAAGACCGATCGCCCTGAGGATGAAGCGGGCCCTGACGGAGAGGTTCGGCGGCAGCCTCGAGCTAGAAGGAAAGACCTACCGGGCGTTCCCCGACTATGCCAAGCTCAAGGACGCCACGCCGAAGCAGCTTCTCGACGCGACGAAGAACCAAAGGGCGACGCTGCGGTTGACGTCGCTCCTGAGCTCCTTCGACGAGCTCGACGAGACGTTCCTCAGGAGCGCCCCGTACGAAAAGGCGACCGCACGCCTCCAGAAGGTCAAAGGGATAGGGGACTGGTCGTCGCAGTTCATCCTCTTCCGGGGGCTCGGAAGGGTCGAGACGCTTAAGCCAATCAACCTCCGGCCTCTGACGAAGACGATTGAGGAGGTGTATGGACCGGAGGGGAAGACGCTGGACGAAATCAACTCCACTTACGGGGGATGGTCGGGCTACTGGTCGCTGTACTTGTGGGCTTCCACGATGACCGGCTGAAGGATCAGGTTACCCTGAGCTCTTCGAGCATCTTGTTCAAGATTGCAGCGGAAGACCCGTCTCTCCGGGCGATTTCCTGCCTCCCGGGGGGGTTGTCCTTGTAGGGCGGGATCCTCTGGGCCAGCCTCTCCTCGTATATCGGGATGTCTTCGTTCTGGTAGAAGACCCCGATAGGCGTGTGGTCGCCGAACTCGAACGATTTCATGATGGCCTGCTTGATCTTCTCCTCCATCTCGTCCGTCGCGGACGACTTTACGACACCGTCGTACCCTGTCTCCTCGAGCTTGTATGTGCGCGGCATCGGTCTCCCTCCAAGGTCAGTTTCCAGGAGGCCCTCGCCCGACCAGTATTCCTTAGTGAGGATGTCGTTGTATGTCGGGCAGGGCTGCAGGACATCGAGGAACGCGAACCCTTTGTGCTGGATCGACCTCTTGATGAGGTCCTTCAGGTGCCTCACGTCGTACGCGTACCCTCGTGCGACGAAGGTGTAGCCCGCGGCGAGGGCGAGTATCATCGGGTTGATGGCCTGGTTAATGTTGGGCATCGCGAGGGATTTGGTCTTCATCCCGAGCTTCAGAGTCGGCGAGGCCTGCCCCTTCGTAAGTCCGTAGACCCCGTTGTCGAAAAAGATGTAGGCCATGTCGACGTTCCTCCTCCCGGAGTTGACGAAGTGCCCCGCGCCTATCCCAAGGCCGTCTCCGTCACCGCCGCACACGACGACCTCGAGCTGTGGGTTTGAGATCTTGATCCCCGTGGCGAACGGTAGGGACCTGCCATGGAGCGTGTGGATCCCGTAGGTGTTGACGAAGTGGGGCGTTTTGCTCGAGCACCCCACCCCCGAGACCAGCGCGACGTTGTCCGGCTCGACGTCCATCTCCGCGAGGGCCATCTGGACGGCGCTGAGGATCCCGAAGTCTCCGCAGTTGCCGCAGGCTCCGACGCTGGTCACGAAGGTGTGGCCCGGGTCGTCCATGGTAAGGTCGTACACGTGTCCCTCGAAGGGCGAAGTCGTGATTTGGGAGACGGGAAGGTATACCCTGCCGTCCTTAATCACGGAAGATCTCTTGTCTCTCTCGCTCTTCTTCCGCGCGCCTTTGCCTACCAACTCCGCCAGCCGGTTATAGTCCCTCCAGTAGCTGACGTAGAGCCTGTAGGCAATCCTGTGGTTCAGGTGGGCCTCTTCCGTTCCGACTATTGGAACAATCCCCTGGCGGAGGAGGAGGAGTTTCATCTGCTCGGCCAAGACTACCGAGGTGGTGGTGAACGTCGCCTTGGCTTTCTTGAAGTCTCCGTCGCCTTTCCACAGGCCCCTGATCAGCGCCGCCTGCTTCGGCGCCGGCAAGAACATCAGTTCGTGAGGAATCCGCTTGCCTTCGGCGTTGCGACCGAACAGCCCTCCGAAGATCTCGGCCAGGTATGACGAATGAAAGACGACGTCGATGCCGTTCCCATCATCTTGTGGCTCGGTCCTGCCCGTGAGGCCGAAGATGGCGTTCATCAGAGACATTATGTCGTCGACTAGGTCGGCTTCATTCTTGTTGAGGCTGAAGATGAGCGACCTCTTGTGCGAGCTCCCTTCGGCCGCATAGTAGCCCAACAAGCGGAGAAAATCGGCGTCGACTGCCACTGTCGCAGGCAGCGGCTTGCTCCGGGTGTCCTTGACCTTCTTTGTGAAGCTTATCGGGAAAGCGGTCATGTCCACGACCTTTTGCATGACGGGGAAGACCACATAGTCGCCGGTCCTCAGGCTCGCGGCCTCCACCTTCTCCTCCCTGAACTCGGCGTTATGCTTGTGCCTCCCCCATGTCCTCTTGACCGCGATGAACGGATGCTCGGGCGTCGCCTTGAGCTCCCCGAAGCACTTCACCCGGACGTGATAGAGAGGGCCTGAATAGAAGTGGTCTATCCTTGCGGCGACCTGCCTATACTCGCCTGCCGCAGTCAGCACGCGCTCCCCGGGCCGCACATCGAGGATGGTCTTGACCGAGGGATTCGCCATTACCAGGGTGTCGCCTGTGACGCATCCCGGGCACCAGTCGTTGTGGACCTCCGTCTTCAGGTCGGTCAGCTTAAGTGCCAATTCTCAACACCATCCTCTTGGGGGCGTGGCCTTTCGCGGCGGGGCTCGAAGATATCTGCTTCAGGGAGTCATAGATCTCCTCGCAGGACATGGGCCTTCCGTTGTATTTCACGATGTGATAGTCCGCGGAGATCCCGGTCATCTCGCGGAGAAGGCCGGCGAACTGCCCAGAGTAGTTCATCTCGACGTCGACGAGCTTCCTGGAACTAGAGAGAGCCTCCTTCACCTCCTCCGTGGGGAAGGGGCTCATCAGCCTCAACTGAAGGAAGTTGACCGATATCCCGTCCTGCTCCTTGAGCGCGTCCATCGCGTCGAGGATGGCCCCCTTCGGGGAGCCCCAGCTTACGACCGTGATGGGGGCGTCCTTGGGTCCGTAGAAGCGTATCTTGTCCTCCATGGGTATCTCGCTCGCTGCGACCTCGAGCTTCCCCATCCTCTTCTCCATCATCATCATCCTGTTGGTCGGGTCCTCGCTGATGTGGCCCTTCTCGTCGTGCTCGTCTCCGGAGTTCCAGAAGATCCCACCCTTGGCGCCTATCACCGGCCTGGGGGATATCCCCGTCTTGGTGAACTCGAACCTCTTGAAGCCCTTGTCCTCAGCAGCTCCCTTCACCTGTCCCCTGATTAGCGAGCCCCTGTCGATCTTTACCTCGTTCGGGTCGAACATTACGCAGGTCTGGTCGGCGTTCGCCATCGACTTGTCAAGGAGGTGGATCACGGGCACCTGGTACCTCTCTGCGAAGTTGAACGCCTTCGTGACGTCGTAGAAGGACTCCTCTATGTCTCCGCTCGCGAGGATAATCCTCGGAAACTCGTCGTGTCCGATGTGAAGGGCGAACCTCAGGTCGCCCTGCGCGTGCCTCGTCGGCAGCCCCGTGCTAGGGCCTGCCCTCTGATAGAGCGACACGACCACCGGGACCTCGTTCATCCCCGCCCAGCCCATCCCCTCGGCCATCAGGCAGAATCCCGGGCCTGAGGTGGATGTCGCAGCCCGGACTCCGGCGAGCCCTCCTCCTATCGCCATCAGGACCGCCGCGGTCTCGTCTTCGGTCTGGACCACCACCACCGAGCCCTTCGACGCAGCGGTCGCCTCCGTCCCGAACGCGCCGTAGAGGTCTATGGATTCATGCTCTTCGAGGTACTCGCTCTCGTCGCTGGCGGGCGTGATGGGGTAGTAAGTCTGCAGCCTGCACCCCGCAGCGACCTTGCCGATGCCGACGGCGGTGGTCCCTCTGACGAGGACCCGTCTCTCGCCGTTGATCGGCGCGGGCGCGAACTTGTAGCCAGAGCTTCCCATGAAGTGCTCGGCCAGGTAGGCGTAGGTCTCGTCGACGGCGGCGACGTTCATCGCGGCCACCTTCGCCTTCGACTTGAACTGCTTGCGGATGGCATCACCCACGATCTCCTTGGGGAAGGAGAGCAGGGCGAAGGAGGCGGCCACCGAGAGCACGTTCGTCATCCTCGTCAGCGAGGTCATGGAGGTCTCCCCAAGCTTGTCGCCTACGCTCTTGAGGATGTCCATGTACTGGATCGGATAGACGTGGACGCCTCTCTTTCGGGCGACCTCGAGGACTCCGTTGATGGTGTGGGGGAGGCCGTTCTTGTCGAGGCCTTCCTCCAAGAACTTCATTACGTTCGGTTCGATGGTAGGGATATCCTCTATCTTGTTGTCAGCAACGCGCTGGTCGAATACTATGGCTCCGCCTTCGCGGACCTCGAACGCGTGGCGCGCGACCGTCTCGTCGTCGAAGGTCGCGAGCATGTCGACGGTGTTGACGTGCGACCTAAGGAACCGCCTGCCGAACCTCACCTGAAAGTAGCTGTGCTCGCCCTTTATGTTAGAGTAATACTCTCTGGTGCCGTAGACATAGAAGCCAGCCGTGGCGACCGCCTTGGCGAAGATGCTGGCCGGGGTGTCCACTCCGCTCCCCTGCGCCCCTCCGATCATCCACGAAAAGTCGTCTCTCTTCATAGCAATCGCCTCCATGCAACTATCCGGTTTTTCAAGAGGGCCGCTATAAGGCTATGGCACATGTAATATGGAACCACGTGCCCAGCACGACGGTCCGAGTCGAGCGGGGTCGGCCTGGGCGAGACGAAAGGCTTTTTGACTGCACTTGGACCTCGGATTCTTGCGAGAGTAGCTAAGCCTGGTCAACGGCGGCGGTGCCGATTCGGCGCCGACACTCAAGATCAGATGTCGCTCCAGGGCCTACAGCGACGCAAGGAGAAATCCGCTCGTTTAGGCGTTCGTGGGTTCGAATCCCACCTCTCGCACCATCCCAATCTTCCCGAAGCCACAGGGCCTGACGGCTGAAAATCTAGTACACGAAAGCCCTGACCGGCTTTGAAAGAAGAGCCCGCATCAGCTCTTCGAGGTCCTCCTTCCTCTTGAACTCTTTCACGAGCAGCCGCTCGCCCGGGACAGGGATCTTGGCGCCGGCCTTCTTTTTGTAGACCATCAAGGTGTAGCTGTCGTGGGGCGACCTCGTGACAAAGACGAACTGTCTCTTCTTTCCTTTGTAGTCGCCGAAGGTCCTGATGCCACTGTCGAGGTCGAGGAGGTCTACCTCATTAATGAGCTTGGCGAACGAGTTCACCTTCTTCTCATATAACAATTGCCCGATGCGACCGGTTCGAGAGCCCCGGTGAATGCCATATGAGACTTGCGCTTGCGAAAAAGGCTAACATACAAGCCGAGTTCGCCGTCAAGTCAAGACCTACAGTGACTTCGTCAGAGAGGCGGCGCAGCCTCATGCTCTTCAACACGATGAGCCAGAGGAAGGAACCCCTGAAGGTGGCTCCAGGGGAGACCCTCCGCATGTTCGTCTGCGGTCCCACGGTCCAGAGCTTCATCCACGTGGGGCACGCGCGGACGTACATCTTCTACGACGTGCTGGCGCGGTACCTCCAGCATCTTGGCGTCCGCATGGACTTCATGGTCAATATCACGGACATCGACGACAGGATAACCGAGGCGGCCAAGAGAGAAGGGGTGAAACCAGGCGAAATAGTCGAGAAATACGCCAAGGCGTTCCTCGAGGATCTGCAAGGCCTGGACGTGAATTCTGTGACCAGGTTCGAGCGCGTCTCCGGCTACGTCCAGGTGATGATCGACCAAGTTTCCATCCTGATTGAGAACGGATACGCGTATCTGGCAGACGGCGTGGTCTACTTTGACACCTCCAAGTACCCATATTACGGCAGGCTCTCCCACCAGTCCAAGAGCGAGTTGTCCCTGAGGCCGCTGGAGCTCACCCCGAACAAGAAGAACCTCCTGGACTTCGCGCTGTGGCGGCCTGTGATTCTCGAGGAGGGAAAGTGGGACAGCCCGTGGGGAAGGGGGTCGCCTGGCTGGCACATCGAGGACACCGCGGTGACGCTGACGAACTTCGGGCAGCAGTACGACATCCACGGCGGGGCGTACGAGCTAATCTACCCTCACCACGAGGCCGAGCTGGCCCAGGGAGAGTCGCTGACAGGCATCAGGCCGCTTGTGAGATACTGGGTCCACACGGGGCTGGTCAACCTCAGCGGACGGAAGATGTCAAAGTCAGCGGGGAACACGCAGCTAGTCAGAGAGCTCCTTCGAGAATTCAGCGCCGACGAGCTGAGGTATTACCTGCTATCGTGGCACTACAGGGACGACGTGGAGTTCAGCCATCCGCGACTGAAGAGCGCGAGCAAGGCGTACTCGAGAGCCGTAGCCAAAGCAGGGAGGCTGAAGGCTTTCGCAGCGAAGACCACCAGTAGGGTCGGGCCCTCCCCCGATGCGGTTAGGAGGCGGCTCTCTCCGTTCTATTCGGCCATGAACGATGACGTCGACACGCCGAAGGCGATAGAGTGGGTCGAGGACGAGTTGATCGGCGGGAGCTCGTCGGACGAGGCCCGGGACTACTCGGCCCTCCGCATCGCATCTGATGTGCTTGGAGTGGACTTTCTTGCCAAGCCGTGAGGAGAGGGGATACGAGCTCAACGAGGTGAGCTGGTGGGCGAGGTGGGTCGACGAAACGGTCTGGGTCTCGAAGAACTGCTACGCGGTCTTCTCGGGCACGTTCAAGGACGAGTACTTCTACAACCGGGGAGGCTTCCTCGGAGCGGAGAGAGTCCCCGAGGACGCCATCGAGGCCATTGAGAGGGAGTTCGCGAAGAGGAAGAGGTCGACGCCTTGCATCCTGGTCGAAGAAGGCCGTCCTTGGGACAGGCTGCGGGCCTCGCTCTCCTCGAAGGGCTACACCATCGGCGACAGGATGTTGGTCATGGAGATCCAGTCCCAAGCCAAGAGCAAGGCCGTCCCGAACCCCGGGGTCGAGGTCGCGCTCATCGGCTCCCGGTCAAAGGGAAAGGAGCTCCATGAGTGGACCCGGACCTATCTTCAGGCGTTCTACGGCGACCAGAGGCTGAACGACGAGGTCAACAAGATCATGCGGAAGGTCGTCAAAGACAAGAAGGCCACGGTGATCTTGGCGAGGATGGGGGAGACCCCGGTCGGGTGTGCGGTCATGCACAGGTCAGCGGGAGGCGTGGCAGGGGCATACTGCATCGGGACGGCCCCGAGCTTCAGGGGAAGAGGCGTCGCCGCGACCATGATGAGGCACATGCGCGAGGTCGCCCAGAGCGAGGGGAGGAGGCTCATCCTCCAGACGCTGGCCTCCGACTCCGCGGAGGGCTTCTACCTCAAGCAAGGGTTCAAGCTGGCCTACACTAAGACATTCTACGAGCGACGCCCCCGGAAGACGTGGTCGGAGGAGGCCGTGCCCTCAGGAGAGGCGTTCGGCGTCACGATAGACAGGGGCGCGGCCGCGGGGACGACCAAGCCGTTCGCCGAGGTCTTCTCCGGATTCGAGGCTATCGAGGCGGTAAGAGGGCTCTTCGGGCCGGACACAGAAGAGGTCATCTCGAAACTGAAGATCTCCTTGGACTCGCCCAGGGGCTATCTCCGCGTCGACGGCGAATCGGGGAACATCATAATCAACCCGGAGTACCTCAAGACCGGCCACGAGAGGCACCTCTACCTCGATGCGATACACGAGCTCGCCCACGTAAAGCAGTTCAGGGAGGGGAAGGAGCTCTACGACAGGAGTTTCGCATACTTCGAGAGGCCCACCGAGATAGAGGCTTACAGGGTGGCCGTCGAGGAGGCGCGCAGGATAGGCATGGACGAGGAGGAGATCGTCGAGTACCTTAGGGTCGAATGGGTCACGGAGGAAGAGTTCATGCGGTTCGTCGCGATGATGCGGATCGACAAAGGCTGACGCCCGGGCTACGGTTTATACGCACCCGCCGATTAAATCCAAAGCGTGCTCAGAGCAGTACACGTGGTCTATGCGGACTGGTGCCCGCATTGCGTTCCTACCACCGTGGGACCTGTGCAGCGCGCCGCGGAGGAGTTCGGGGTGCCCTGCATCCTGCACGACATCGACACGGACGAGGTCAAGAAGGCGGACGAATTGGTGAAGAAGCACGGCGACTGGACGCCGGACTACCTGATACCCCAGGTCTTCTTCGAGATGGACGATGGGAAGATAGAGCACGTCCTGACAGGAGACCGTCGGGGCCTTCAATACACGAGGCTGGCGGTCGAGGCGCTGCTGAAGAGCAGGTTAGCAAAGCAGGAAGTTTCTAGATAGGCAAACGAGGCGCGGCCCCTTCAAGAGACCAGCGTTCCGACGCGCTCGCCAAGCAACGCCTTGCGCACGTTCGAGGGGAAGAACCCGTTGGTGACCACGAGCGTCAGCTTGTGCTTCGCGATGAACTTCGCCGCGACCGGGTCCACGATGCTGTGAATCCCAGGCCTGTGCTGCGCGCCTCCCAAAATCCTGACCAGCTCCTGATACGACAGGTTGTGCAGCAGCTTGGCCTCCTTGTCCGTCCTGGGGTCGGCGGTGTAGACCCCGTCCTGGTCTGAGGCCTTCACCAAGAGATTTGAGTGCCACGCGTCCCCGAGGATTGCGGCGACGGTGTCGGTCGTGATTCCCGGCCTGAGCCCCCCCATCACCCCGGTCCCGTTCTTCTCCAGCTCGAGCATCATCCCCTGTATGGTGGTGGACATGCGCTTGACGCCCAGTTTCATGGCCACGAGCTTCGCGTTGAGGCGGGAGGCGTCGATTGCGATCATGTCCTGCCCTTCCCGGGGCAACCCGAGCTCCTTGGCCGTAGCGATGTAGGCGCGCGCCACGGGCCCGCCTCCCACCACCACCCCGACGGAGTGTCCTAGCCTCCTCGCCTCGGAGATTACCTCCGCATACCCCTTGAGGAGCTTCGCTTGAGGAGGCGAGCCGAGCACCGACCCGCCTATGCGGAGGACAATCTTCTTGCCGGCGGGAGGTGTTGACATGTGGACGAGCCACCATGCCCGGGATAGTTTTTATAAAGTAGCGCAGTAAATTGTCTTCACCCGGACTCCTTTTGATGCTGCCGCCCCTGCGGTATCATTGAGCTTTAGCGCATAGACTCTCCCCAAGGGCATGGTCGAGCGGAAGGCGCTAGATGACCGAAAAAGGCAGCGAGGACTGGGTGCCCCCGGCAGACAGCCCCCCTAGCTTGTGATGGGCGGCGGAGGCCACTGCCCGACCCCGTCCCACACCGAGAGAAAGAAGAAGATCACGTTTCCGCCGACAATTTGTGATGCCGGTGATTGTAACGGCTGCATGAGGATGAAGTATGTCCCGGATGGTGCGCCCTCGTTGACGGATATGAGCAGCGTTGTGTTCGCGGGACCCTTGCTCAGGACCAAGCTTGGATTCGAGAATTGAAACGAGACCCCCGGAGGTTCTCCGCTTGAGGATACGTTCTGAACGGAGTCCCGAAAGGCGCTCGAGAAGGAGAACGAGACACTTAGAGGATTCTGCATGTTTCCGGCGGAGACGTTCAGCTGGATGCTCGCTGTAGACCCTGGTCTGACCATCAGGACGTTCGGGAAGGCCGCGAGCACCGACCCCGACCTCCCGATCGCGCTCGCGTTGAGCGGGTACGTCTCCTGCGACACCGACATGTTCCTCGCCGTCGAGAAGACGAGAGAGGTGTTCACGTATCCGATCATTGGAGGAGTAGAGATGCCGTCTATCAGGGAGTCTCCCAGGAACTGGCCTGTCTGGACGTCTACGGCGAAAGTGCCTCCGTGCGAGCAGCACGGGGTCTCGTAACCCAGTCCGATTATCCAAGCCAGCCCTCTCTCCCCCACGAGAGAGGTGTTCACCCACTGGGTGAGGGGGGATATGCCTGGAAACACGACGTAGGGAGCCATGGAGCCCACCGTGCCGTTTTTCGTGAGCGCCGGGTCGTCCGTGAGATTGAGGGCGCGCACAGTCGCAAGGGCGGTGGACGAGCTCACGTTCAGGTCGTAGCGTCCCGGCTCGGGCAGGTTTGACACAGGTGCCCCTTTGACCACCACGGTACCGTTCAGGGCATCGACGTCAGCTTCGATTGGGCAGCAACCCCAATCCCAATAGAGAACCCAATATCCTGCGTAAATCTGCTCGAAGAACAGGTGCCATTCTGGATCGCTGAGAAGGCCCGAACTGCTAGCCAGGCCGGGGTAGAAGATTGCCTCTGCAAGTGTGTAGTTCACGGGGTCGAGCTTGGCTGCAGCCGTACCCAGGCTCACGGCCTCCTTGAGGCCGATCACCGGCGCCAGTATGTTCGCGTATCCTGGATAGTAGTCCAACGTCCCCAGCTTCACCTGCAGGGTGAAGTTCGGCTCGCTCGTGGCATAAGGGATGAACGTGCCCGAAGAGGAGTACAAGATCATCGGGAAGCCCACAGAAGCGTAGACCGCTGAAGCGTTGAAGTACGGCAGTCCGCTCAATGAGTTTGATGAACCGCGGCTCGAAGAAGTTGTTGGGCTGTTCGACGCTGCGGTCGAGCTGCCGGTCACAGGACTCTTGGGAGAGTAGAGGGAGATGGTGGCCGAAGCTGCGAGAACGAGTACGACTGCAATGACCAGAGCGGCGACCTTGACCCTTCTGTTCGCTAAACGACCATGTTCTTCAGACATTCTCCCATCTTCGCGCTTCACTCGAGGGGAGTTCGGATGTGGAAAGCCATCCCGCAGTGCCTCTCTCTTGCTCTTCCAAATGGGGGCCGATGCTACTTAAGGCCTTGGGAGAACTGCAGAATTGGGCACTCCTAGCCTTCCGGGCTCGGTCCTCTGACCCCTATTAAGTGGACTCTAGATCGAGAACCCGAATATTTCTGCGGCTGGTTGTGGGTGTGGCGGTGGCGGCCACGGCCAAGAGTCCTGACACCTTCGCTTACCTTAGACTCAACTAAGAAGCTGGCCGGCACGCATCGAACGTGAACTCGGGCGTCCAAGAGCCGCCGCCGGTTGCAGCTTGATCCGCCGATACTTTCGGGACCTTCCGTCCGGAAGACGTGCATGCCGGTCATTGCGCTTCTACCCGTCTTCACTATTTATGCCCCCCGTCGCTTCCGTTCCTCTCTGGTTTCCCCCCATTGATTAGGGCAAAGGATGGCTAACCGGGCACGTGGGTAGGCTGGACTCTGAGCTGGACAGTGTGACATTGGTCGCCGAAAAAGTGCTAATCGTAGTTACCGTTACTCCGAATTGTGATTGGTTTGGTAGACTGCTCGGGTAAGCATAAGTCGTGGTGTAATTTTGAGAAGAGGTTGTCGCATAAGCATAAGTTGTGGTTGTTGAATTTGTGAGGCATTCTTCCACAAAGTAGATACCGACCATCACGTTCTCCTTTGTAATAGTTACTGCCGAAGACGTACTACCGACAGCGGAGGTCGTCACAGTGTAGGTCTGAGTGACGATCCTTGTCTGAGTCTTTGAAGTCGATTCATCCACCGCGAGCAAAGCGAAGACTATTGTGAGGAGGACGAAGACGCACAGCAACGCCGTTCTTGTGTTCAAAGACTCTCGCCAGATTGCGCAGTAACAGCATGAGGAGGGCTTTGAAGCTTTGGACACTTTCCTCAGCTGTGTCACCTCAGAGTGTACAGCTGAGATTGGCAATGGGTCGATTTCGACCGCACAGATAAGGGCTGACGTAACAAGCCTCTCATACGTGTGTGGTTGCTTTTTGAACGTCCAACCGGGCCATAAGCCGTCGTTTCTTCGCTTTCGATTTACCGAAATCGCATCCAATCGACGGGGCTGCGGTTACTGAGCACCCCACCTTAAGTTCAAATCCCAATGGGTTGCGCGATTTCCGGACCACCTCGTGTCAGAGGTATGCGGGGGGTGAGCATCGCACTTTAAGTTCAAATCGGCACCATTTGTGCGTATAGGATGCCGGCGGGCCGCTTCCAAAGTCACGACCACTGTGAACCCGTAAGAGGCGGGGAGACTTTCCGCGGCGAACAATCTGTCTAAATATCGCCGTGACCGTAGATTCGGAATCACGAGGAACACCGCATGCAAGGAACGACATCGCGAAGAACAAGGGAGGGCGTTCTGGTGGCCTCCGGTGCAGCGGCAGTGCTCGTGGCCTTGCTCGTCCTGCAGTCGCTTTTCGGCAGTGGCCTTCTCACCACGAAGACCGTCACTGTGACTGCGACCACTTCGGATGCTTACGAGCAGGTCGACAACGCGTACGCGAATCATCTCGAACAGTTGAGCGCCAGAAACATACCTGCAATACCGAGCGGGTATGCGAGCAACGCCACAGTTGATTGGACCGGCGTCACTCCTGGAATGACGGGGAACAATCCTGGTCTGGCAGGGAATTATTCTGGGTCGGCTAGTATCGCTATCCTAATGGGAAGTTTCATTGGTAGGTTATCGAATTTCTCATTGGCGAACGAGAATCAAATCCTAGGAGTCGAGCCCAATGGTTCGGTGGTCGTAAACTCAACGTTCAATTTTCGCGGACATGATGCAGTGGGAGGCAACATAAATGGAACGGTAATCGCTCGGGATGTGTATGAACGCGTCGACGGTTCTTCATGGCTGATTGCAAGGGAAACATGGAACTTCACCCAATTCCAAGGACAGTTCCCTCTAGTCTCAGCGTGAGGCCATCAATATCTTAACCAACCTCGGCGGCGTAGCTTGCTCGGAATCGGATAGAACCTTCCTCCAATGCCCTAAAGTAGAAGCGACGCCACAAAAATTGGCTATGAAAAGAGGAGCAGGGCTGTTAGATGAGACGCAAAGAGGAGACCCTCGTGTCGGTTCTCGCCGTTGCTCTGCTAGGCGATTGAGGGCGGTGATGGTCCGAGGTTGAAGGGCAGGCGGCTAAGACTTGCATCGGTGGCAGGCTTGGTTCTGGGATTTCTGAGCTTGTTTTCGGTGGCCGTCGGCGCAATTACGCCGCCCCCCATCTGTCTGATTAGTCATGGTTCGGGACCGATTCCAACGAACATCACCTGCCATGTCAGCTATCCCAATGGAGGAGCCCCCCTTGTCCTCAGCACTTCCGAGTTCCTGGTTCTTTTGGTGGGCTCGGTCTTGCTCGTCCTAGTCTCTTCGATTGCGTTGTTCTACTCCTTTTCCAGGCCACCAAATTCTCTGACGGGGGCTCTGTCGCACCGATGAAAAGGGAAGGTCGACCACGGAGCACCCTCGCACTCCTGGTCACAATCGTTCTTGTCGTGTCAGTGATCGCCCTCGTCGCTTCCACGCAGCAGCCGGCGGCACCCTCTAGCACTACGAGCACGACAGCTTCGACGCCCCAGGGGAGCGAAACGACTGCGACCTCACACGCGTCGTCATCTCCCACGGTTTCCGCCACCTCCCAGACCTCGGCCTCCTCCACGGTTTTGAGGGTCGCCGACACCGAAAGCACCTATGCGGCAAACGTCTCTGGCTCTGTGACTACGCTTACCGGGACGAACACCACCGCGTCCAATTGCCCTCCCATGGGAGGTGCCCAGATGGAGTTGCAGGTCGTCTCAGACACCACGGGGCTGCCAGTTCAGCAAGGTACGTCCGCCGTCAGCGCCGTGTATCAGACCGGCTGCCATGGCATAGACATCGATGCGACAGACACACTCTACTTTGACGGGGTCAGCGAAGGGTCGTCGGGATGGTTCGACCTTCCTAGTCTCCTCGGGGGCTTCGATTTCACCGTAGGCTACGCCGGCCACACATACTTGTTCCGAGGGGGAACTGATCCTGCGTCAACCACCTGCGTTACACTTGCCGTGCCGTCCGGAATTGTCACTGTGACCACCTATCAATTCTCGAACTACGACTGCACAGGGGACCTCGGAGGGTGGGCGGCGAACGCTACCTACCGGTGCTTCGGGGAAGTGTATCTGCGCGTGCTTTCAGACTCCGATACGGCCCTGGTGGCGGGGGCGGCCGTGACGACAGCCTACGACTTCCCCCTGACGTGTGCCCCCTCGTTCTCAGAGTCCCCGTCGTCGTATCTGTCGAGCTTCTCCGGCGAGGCATTCAAGAGCTTCACGACGAGCACGAGCACAGAGTGGTATGCCTTTGGGGACGCCGCCAATTCTTTCTCTGTGATATACGACGGTCAAGCCTACAACGTGACGGCGAGCCAGAGTGCAGGATCCACCTGCGTGACGCTGCACGTCCCTTCGGGAGCGGTCGATACGACCTACGGGGCAAGCTGCGCGACCGGGTCCTCCACTTCTGCAACTCTGCAGTCATCAACAACCAGCAGCACGTCAACGACGATCTCGCCCACAAGCTCGTCGACGACCTCCCAGTCAGCCTCTTCTTCGAGCACGGCGCTATCGACCGGCTCCAGCCCCTCGATATTGGCTGCCGAGGTCGCGAACGTCACCCTTACTCCCTGGCCAGGTCAAATCGCTGTGAATCCGGTCACAGGCAAGGTCTATGTCTCGGACCTTTTCGCCAACACCTTGACTGTTCTCAACGCCTATAACCACGAAATCATTCGTAACATCACCCTCCCTGGGACGCCAGCCTCCGGGATCGCGATTGATACAGAGCTCGACATGGTGTACGTGCCGGTATCGGGCTGCACGAATCTCCCCGACGCGAGGAACAGTTGCAATTCACCAGGCGGTGAGCAGTCGACGGGGAGCATAATCAGGATAGACGGACAAAACGATACGATAGTGGGAGAATTCCCGATTGGCGTCCAACGGCTCGCCATCGACCCGACGAGGCAGGTCCTCTATGGCATCTCTACCGCATATGTCAGCTCGCTGGGCGTGGACTACCTGATTAGCTACGACGAGAATTCCGGCGCTCTCCTTTCGGACAAGCCCTTGAATGCAACGCTACTCGATATGGCGGTAAACTCCCAGTCGAACATGGTCTATCTGAGCGCTTGCGGTCAGATGTCACTTTCCTGTGGAAATGCAGAAGTCCTCGCCGTTAACGAGACGAGCTATCTGGTTCAGTGGACTGCGCCGCTTGGTTACGATGCGATAAACTTCCCACTGGTTTTCGACTCTATCAACCACTCGGTATACGTGATGGGCGAGACTGGTGCGAACCTGACTCTTGACGCCTTCGATGGGCTCACGGGCAACCTGCTCTATTCGGCTTCTCTCGGCTCGTCATGTGCCGGTGCCGGAGGCGGTGGCATGGTGGTGGACACAACTTCGGATCGTTTGTATGTCGTGTCCGACAGCGAGAACTTTCTCTTGGTCGTCGACGGGGGCACCGGCACGCTCGTCCGCACGTTCAACACCCCTCAGAGCGGGGGCGAATACAACATAGGGTTGAATCCAGCGACCCAAGAAGTATACGTTACCCTGGAGTCCGGATCACAGCCCAATACCGGATACTTTGTGGTGCTTTCCGGCGAGGGATTGAATCGCACTAGCCAGGTCGTGCCGGGATTCCTGCAGCGGGGCATTTGCCTTCCATGAGAGTCTTCTTCTCGGCCAGCCAAGTGATCACCTTGTCAGACGAGTCAAGGTCCCACCAGCGAAGCGCGGACTTGCAATGGGGCTGCATATCTTTCGCTAACTCGTCTATAAGCGCGGCGGCCCAGGAGACGCGTTGGTACCGCAATGCGCCGCAACCCTCGAGGCAAAGGGCCTGAGGCTCCACAGGCAGAGCTAACTCACCACCGCTTCTCCGCGCACAATGACGATGTTCGGACGGACGGAGCGAACTTGGAGGCGGCCTCACGTCCCGATGACAAAGGATGTCGAGTTGAGCGCGTAGCAGTGCCCGTAGGGAGAGCCCGTGTAGTCGTGCGCCACTCGGAAGTAGCAGTTCGTCCCCGCGGGCTGGGCGGCCCCACCGGTGTAGGGGAACCAGACCGTCAACGTGTTGTTCAAGATCGGTGAGTTGAACTGGCCTGACCCGTTGAGCATCGGTGTCTGGAAGGTGCCCGAACCGACGAGCGTGACCGAGCATCCGGCCTGCGAAGCGGCCGCGCTGGCGCAGTCGAAGACGTGGGCGCCACTCAGCTCCGAGGCCGTGCATGGCTCCTCGTACGCCGTCCCGTTCGACCGGTACGAAGCCGCGCAGCCTCCCCAGGTGAGGAAGCTCCCCACCTTCGGTATGCCATTCGACGCCACGACTTGGAAGTGGAGGAGGGTCAACTGCCCCCACTCGTCGCCGACGACGAGCGTGTAGTTCGCTGGTAGGGACGAGCCAAGCGAGCTATAGAATCCGGTGCCGTTGGCCGCGTTGATGGACTCTTGGAAAGCCGCCCGCGTGGGGAAGACGCCCTTCGCGTACGTTCTCGTGACGTTGGGGCTGTACGTGCAGACCCCGCCGCCGCACACGGGGGGTGGGGAGGTGGTCGAGGCGACGTAGTACCCCGCGTAAGTTCCGCTGTCGTTGCCGGGGAGGAGCGAGTAGCTAGTGATGTTCTCGAGCGGGAGATACTGTGTCCCTACCATCACCCCGTCAACGATACACGAATGGACCGGCCAGTAAGAGAGCGGCTTTCCGGCGCTCGACAGGTTGTTCATCCCGTACGTGCCCCTGAAAACGTCCAGTCCGATTGGACCGAACAGCTTGTTGGTGGCGTTGCCGTAGTTGCATTCTCCGTTGGTCAATCCCGCGGCCGCCCAGTCGTCGGACGCCGTGAGGTTGTCCGCCGTCGTCCTCGTGTTGAGCACGGACGCGTCAATCCCGATCGCGTCCTCGCTGGGGATGACGGTGGCGTTGACCGAGAGAGATAGCCGGAGGCCCAACGACGCGTTGGTGACCTCGGTCGAGGAGACGATTCCCGTCTGCGTAAACTCTGTGCTAGAGCTGGTCCCAGTCTGAGAGGAGTAGAGGGTCTGGCTAAAGTAGAATCCGGTCCCTACCGCGGCCAGGAGGATGAGCGCAGAGACGAAGAGAGCGGCCCTTCCAGTGGCAGCCAAGATATATCCGTCCGATGGCGCAACAAGCGGCGGGCCAATATCAACCTATACTATAGAACGGGCGCTCTCAGGTCTGCTCTAACTGGGACGACGAGACACCTGAAGGAGCCATGCTTTTATAAAGGTGAACACCTCAATCCACTCATCCGACGATGGAATCCCGAGTCAGAAGCCCAGCAGTTCCCAGCGAATCCGTTAGCTGACTCACCGGAGGCCATCCTCATTGTTAAGCACAAAGGCAGACTCTGTAAGATTATACAAGATTCGGAAGGTCATCTCGGAACTCTCCGGCAAAGAGGGCCGTGGGACGGAGCTGGTCTCCCTCTATATCCCGCCGAAGAAGCCCATCCATGAGGTCATCGCGTACCTGAGGAACGAGTGGGGGACCGCCGGGAACATAAAATCGGACACGACGCGCAACCACGTCCAGGACGCCCTCACGAAGACCATGCAGAAGCTCAAGCTCTACAGGGAGACCCCAGACAACGGGCTGGTGATCTTCTGCGGGGCTCTGATGACCAACGGTCCCGGGAGCGAGGTGATCGTGCTCCGCGAGATAGTCCCCCCGAAGCCCGTCAAGTCCTTCCTCTACCAGTGCGACGACCACTTCCACATCGAGTACCTCAAAGACATGCTGAGGGAAGAGAAGGTCTACGGAATCCTCGCCATCGATGCGAACGACGCGGGGATAGGAATCCTCTCGGGAGAGTCGTTCGAGGTCGTGAACGTGATGACCTCGGGCATCTCCGGGAAGACGAGGAAGGGAGGGCAGAGCGCGAGGAGATACGAAAGGGGCAGAGAGATGGAGCTGACCTACTTCTACCACAGGGTAGCAGACCACGCGAACCGAATCCTGGTGGAGGAGTACAAGGTCACGGGGATAATCATCGGGGGTCCGGGCTTCACGAAGGAGGACTTTCTGAAGACGGAGTTCCTGAACTACAATCTGCGCAAGAACATCGTCGCCATCATCGACACCGCCTATTCGGGGCGTGAGGGCGTCAGGGAGCTGGTAGACAAGGCGGCGGACAAGCTCCAGGACGTGAGGCTCTTCGAGGAGAAGAGGCTCGTGCAGCGGTTTCTCGGAGAGGTCAATAAGCCCAACGGGGTCGCTGTCTACGGCCTCCCGAGGATAATCCAGGCGCTCGAGAAGAGCAACGTGGAGACAATCTTGGTGGTGGACGACGTCGACATGCTGAGGATCTCGGCGACGTGCAAGAACTGCCAGACGGTGAGGGAGAAGTTCGTCCCAAACTCGAAGAAGACCCAGGCGATACAGGAGATAACCTCGGAGCCGTGCGCCAACTGCGGCTCGAAGGAGTTCGTGGTCGACGAGACCGACATCGTCGACCTCCTCGAAGAGAGGGCCATCCAGGTGGGGGCGAAGGTCGAGGTGATATCCTCAGGCATGGAGGAGGGGGCCATGCTAAAGTCCTTCGGCGGGGTGGCCGCGTTCCTGAGATACAGGCCGGTCGGTGTCTAGGCCTAGCGAGACCTTCCGTCCCGGTCTCTAGCATATCCTTAACTACTGGAAGCGCCCATTTACACCAAGCAGACGAACCTCAACTGCTAGCAGAGAACTGGTCACAAAATGGTCATTCGTATCGGAATTATCGGGAAGACCAACGCGGGTAAGACTACCCTCTTCAACTCGATGACGCTGAAGGCGGGAGAAGTCTCCAACTACCCCTTCACCACCAAATCAGCGGACACCGGAGTCGGGCAGGCGGTGACGTTGTGCGTCCACAAGGAGTTCAACCTCCAGGACAACCCGAAGAACTCGAAGTGCGAGGAAGGGTGGAGGTTCATCCCGATAGAGGTGACCGACCTTCCTGGCCTCATAAAGGGAGCCTGGATGGGGAAGGGGCTCGGGAACCAATTCCTCGCTGTGGCGGCGCAGTCAGACGCGCTACTTCACGTGGTCGACGCCTCGGGGAGCGTGGACAAGGACGGGAAGATCGCCGAGCCGGGTACGGGCGACCCGCTCGCTGACCTAGCCGACGTCGAGCTGGAGCTCGTCCTGTGGTACACCAAGCTCTTCTCGAGCAACATGGTGAAGATATCGAAGACCGCGAAGCTCCCGGGGATGGGCGTTCCCGACGCAGTCGCTGAGGTGCTGCAGGGGATAGGTGTGAAGCGCGAGCACGTGATCTACGCGCTCAAGGAGGCAATGCTTGAGGGGAAGGACGTCGACGGCTGGACCGAGAAGGAGGTCCAGAACTTCTGCTGGGTCCTTCGCGACACATCCAAGCCGACCCTGATAATCGCGAACAAGATGGACCTGCCGAACTCTGCGGAGAACTTCAAGGTCCTCAGGGAGAAGTACAAAGATTTGATGGTCGTTCCGACCAGTGGCGAGGCCGAACTCTCCCTGAGAAGGGCGGAGGTCAAGGGCTTGATAAAATACGTCCCCGGCGAGGAACGCTTCGACGTGGTACGGCCTCAGGAGCTGACGAACGCCCAGAAGACCGCCCTCGCGTACATCAGAAGGAAGGTCTTCGGGGAGTACCTTAGGACGGGTGTCCAGTTCGGCCTCAACATAGCGATCTTCAAGCTCCTGAAGATGAATGCGGTGTATCCGGTGACCGACCCTGAGAAGCTGACGGACAAGCACGGGAACGTCCTCCCCGACGTCTACCTGTTGCCCGCGGGTTCGACCGTGGAGGACCTGGCCAAGGCAGTCCACACCGACCTGTTCAAGGGTCTGCTGTACGGCATCGATGCGAGGACCGCTCTCCATCTGCCGGTGGACTACGTCCTAAGAGACAGGGACGTCCTCTCGATGGTCTCGACCGCGAAGAGAGGCTAGGGACGTCCTGGCCTAACTCCGAAGTCGCGCCAAGAGCAACGAAACGATATAACCACACTAAAACGCTGGGCGCGAGGTGCCTGAATGATGCAGCGCGAGCAAGCGAGGTCGAACGAGAGCCGGAGCGCCATCTGCTGCATCTCTGGCGGAGCGGACTCCGTGACCATGGCGTACTATGTGAAGAAGGTCATCAAACCAGAGCATATGCTGCTGATCTTCTGCAACTACGGGCAGAGGACATACAGATACGAGGAGTTCTGCATCAAGGAGATATCTCGGCGGCTGAAGGCGCCCCTGAAGCTCATAGATATGCGATGGCTCGGTGAGATAAGCACTTCCCTCCTCACGCATGCGGAGAAGGAGATTCCGGAGACGAAGAACGAGGACCTCTGGGTCCCGGAGAAGGCGAGGGACAGGATCTTGAAGTGGTGGGACCCGTGCCGGAACGCGATACTCCTGCTCGTCGGGCTGGCCCACGCGGAGTCATTCTACATATCGACCCAGGAGCGGTTCGACGTCTATATCGGGATTCGCAGGGAGACTCCGGTGGCCATGAAAGACAACACCCCCGAGTTCCTCGAGGAGATCAACAGGTTGGGAGAGCAGGCCACCCATCACGGCGGATACAGGATGCTAGCGCCGCTCATCACCTATGACAAGGACAAGGTGGTCAAGCTTGGACAGGAGCTCGGGGTCCCTTGGATCTACACCTACAGCTGCTACGCAGGTCATGGCTTCAGAACGGTCGGGGGGAAAAAGGTCCCGGTCCATTGTGGCACCTGTTCAAATTGCAAACGAAGGAAGCTGGCTTTCGCCGATAGCGGCGTCAAGGATCCTTCGATCTATGCGGAATCCTGACTACGGCCATTTGTCACGCAGGCGACCGATTCGCCGCACAATGCTAAATACCCTTACTATGGAGTGAATTCAGTTTTGCAGTCACAGGGGGAGCAACCGCGGCCTACAGGCCCCGCAAACGCAGCCCCGCCTAACAGACTAGAGTCGACCAGTTGGAACCCCCTTCTCGAGGAGGAGGTCAGGAGGGTGTGGGGAATTGAAGATAATTTCAAGTTTAGAGCGAATGCCGACAAAAAACGTAACTTTGTGATGGACACGCCTCCCCCTTACCCGTCGGGAAAGCCTTGGCACCCGGGGGCGCTGACACAGTACGCGCAGATAGACATGGTGGCGAGGGCGGCAAGGATGCGGGGGTACAACGTCCTCTACCCCATCGGGATAGACCGGAACGGGCTCCCGGTGGAGATAGCGACGGAGCGCAAGTACAGGATCCAGATGAGGAAGACCCCCAGGGAGGAGTTCATCGGGCTCTGCAAGCACGCCCTCGACGACATCGAGGCGTACATGGTAGAGCTCCTGAAGAGGATGGGAGTCTCCGGGGACTTCAAGGAGAAGTACCGCACTGACTCCGAGGATTACAGGACCCTGACGCAATGGTCGTTCATAGAGCTGTGGAACAAGGGGCTCATCCACATCGCGACCAGGCCCAACAATTACTGCACCGACTGCGGGACGACGATAGCTGACGCAGAGATAGAATACGAAGATTTGCCGGCGTACCTTGTCACCAACAAGTTCACGGTCAAGGAGACAGGCGAGGAGATTCAGGTCACGACGACCAGGCCAGAGTTGCTCTCGGCATGCCAGCTGGTCGTGGTGAACCCGGCAGACGAGCGATACAGGCGGATAGTCGGGAAGACCGCCGTCGTCCCAATCTACGGCAAAGAGGTCCCAATCAAGACGCATCGGAGCGTCGACATCGAATTCGGCACGGGCGTCCTGATGGTCTGCAGCTATGGCGACTACAACGACGTACAAATCTTCAGGCAACTCGGCCTCCAAGAGATTCAGGCTATTGACACGGAGGGGAAGATGACCGCCGTGACGGGCAAGTATGTCGGGATGGCGGTCAAGGACGCGCGCTCCCAAATCATCCAGGACCTGCAGGACACCAAGATCGCGGTCAAAGTCGAGCAAGTGCAGCACCGCACGCCCCTGTGCGAGAGGAGCCATACGCCCATGGAGATAATACCGATGGAGGAGTTCTACCTGAAGCAACTCCAGTTCGGCGCGACGCTGAAGAAGCTGGCGAAGCAGATCAAGTTCCACCCGCAAGTGCACAGGCAGGTGCTCTTCGACTGGATCGACTCGCTGACCACGGACTACCCTATCTCGAGGAGAAGGTACTACGCTACGGAGATTCCCATTTGGTACTGCACCAAGTGCGAGACGCCGCACCTTCCGAAGGCGGGGAAGTACTACAGGCCTTGGAAGGACGCCGCCCCGTTCAGGAAGTGCTCGAAGTGCTCCAACACGAAGTTCGTCGGTGAGACGCGTACGTTCGACACGTGGATGGACTCGAGCATCTCGGCGCTCTACATTACCAAGATAACGAAGAACCAGAAGTTCTTCAAGGCCACCTACCCGACGACGCTCAGGCTCCAGGGCAAGGACATAGTGAGGACTTGGCTGTATTACTCGCTCCTGAGGTGCTACCTCCTTACGGGAAAGGCGCCGTGGAAGGAGGCCTGGGTGGGAGGGCTCGGGCAGGACGCTCAGGGGAGGGCGATGCGCAAGAGCTTGGGCAACTTCATGGACCCCGAACCGCTGCTCCAGAAGTACGGCACTGACACCTTCCGTTTCTGGGGGGCGGCAGAGGCGAACCAAGGCTACGACTTCCGGCTCTCAGAAGACAGGGTCGCGGGCGCAGGGAAGTTCCTCACGAAGCTCTGGAACACCGCCCGCTTCATCGCGTCGTTCCCAGAGCCCAAGAGCGCGAAGCTGACCCCCACCGACGTCTGGATCCTCTCGGAACTAAACGGGCTCATAGAGGAATGCGTCGCCGGATATGAGGAAGGCAACGGGTTCGTCCCCGCCACGAAGATCAGAGAGTTTGTCTGGAACATCTTCGCAGCGCACTACATCGAGATGGTCAAGGGGCGTGCCTATGGGGACGGGGTGACCAAGGAGGAGAGCGACGCCGCGCGGTACACCCTGCACCGCGTCATGAAGTGCGTCCTGCTGCTCACGGCGCCCATCACGCCGCACATAACCGAACACATCTGGAAGAGGCTCTATGGGCAGCGGAGCATACACCTGGAAAGATTCCCGGAGGCCGACAAGAACAAGGTGAGCAAAGGCACGGGTCAAGCCATCATCCAGTTCGACGAGAAAATCTGGAAGACGAAGCGCGACCGGGGCACGAGTCTGAGGGAGCCGATCGAGGCAGCGGTCCCTGCCAAGCTGAAGCCCTACCTCGCCGATATCGGGAGGATGCACCACATACAGAAGCCCCAAAGGGGAGCCGCGCCACCAAGAGCTAGTCAGTCGAACGTTCGAGACAAGACCTGATAGTCGTCGGCCGAAATCTTGGAGCTGACTGCAGCCGCGTTCTCTTCCACGTGCTCGACCTTCGCTGCCTTCGGTATCGCGACGACCCCCTCCCTGTAGGTGACCCAGTTCAGCATCAGCTGAGCCGGCGTCATCCCATATTTGTCGAGGAGCGACCGTGGAACCTTGCTGGTGGGAATCTTCCCGGTGTCCAGGGGGCTGTAGGCCACGACCGTGAGTCTTTCTTTTTCGCAGAAGGGGAGGAGCTCCGACTCTATGGCGCGGTGGGTCAGGCTGTACCTCACCTCGTTGCAGGCGATTTCGGACCTCGGCAGTGCTTCCCTCGCCGCCAACGTCTGCGCGACCGAAAAGTTGCTGACGCCTATGTAACGGATCTTGCCGCGCGAGACGAGCTCTTCCATCGCTTTCATTGTCTCCCCGATAGGAACCTGACGGCTCGGCCAGTGCAACAAGTAGAGGTCGATGTGCTCGACCCCCAGCCGCCTTATGCTGCCCTCGCAGGAGCTCAGGACGTCTTCGTACCCAAAGTGATGCGGCGACACCTTCGTGACGATGAATACCCCGTCTCTCATCCCTTTGATCGCCTGCCCGACCAGCTTCTCGGCGCTGCCGTAGCCATACATCTCCGCCGTGTCTATCATCGTCGTGCCGAGTTCTATCCCTCTGCGGAGAGCCTGGATCTCAAGGGCGCGCCCTTCGTTCTGGGCGTCGCCAATCTCCCAGGTCCCCATTCCGATTATGGGTATCTTCTCCCTAGTCCTGCCGAGCTCACGTCTTTCCAAACGGTGACGCCGAGCACCGGTGAAGAGTCGGTCGGTATTATGTGTGAGGAACTTCCTCTGCGGGCTCGACGGCGACTCCGCGCGGCCGTATCTGCTCACACCAGGTTAGAAGAAGATGGTCGCCCGCGCACGATTGAATGGCGGCGAAGGCGGCGCGTGGAAAAAGGGAGATAAACCGACGCGGTGGGAGGGAAACTTGCGCCACGGTAGCTCAGCCTGGTAGAGCAGCTGCCTTGTAAGCAGCAGGTCGAGGGATCAAATCCCTCCCGTGGCTCTCTACTCCACAGCTGGCTCAGACCGAATGAGGCCAGTTGTGATGACTATGATATCCCAGGGTCGCGATGTTGGAGCAGGACTGTATCGCCCGGACTCGGGATGCTTCTGAACTGAGATGTGTCACTTCCAACTGCCTGTGAATTGCACCGACGAGCCATCGCTAAGTTGAATGAGGCCTTCAGCATGAAATCCAGGGATAGGGATAGCACCTCCTGTAGAAGGCGCGCATGAGACATTCACTATGCCTCCGGGCGGGATGCTGCTTGGCCCAGACACGAGGACGCCAGATAACCCACTCATGGTGCAGCCAGTTGCTCTGACGGCGGTCCCTCCCGAATTCATCATTGTTATGACGCAAGTTCCCTTATCGGAGGTGCACGCCACAAAGCTCACGGTGACATGTGCGGGCGTATTCTGAATCTGAGAGATTGACGAGCTGGTGGAACTGGTAGATTGGCTGGTTACTGTACTGGACCTGCCGGAAGCCGAAGCTGAGTGCAAGAACAGATAGGCGCCTCCAGCCCCCGCGAGCAGGATTACGACTAGAGCAGCTACAAGTGGACCTTTCATTTCAACCCGTGCGGTGTATTTTCGAACGCGATAAGTTTTGGGACGAATCATGGGAGGGCCCCTGAAAGACGCATCTGCCCGTGGCTCCTAACTTTTTCCGAGTTCTCGTGAGCGCAGCGCGTCTGACGCGAGGAGTCCCATGAACGTGTCGTACTCCTCGTCATCAAACCGAACCTCTCGGATCAGACCTCCCTCATCCGCAATCTTGTAGCTCAGGATGTGGTAGCAATACTTGGCCTTGGCGCTCAGGACGTTGTAGAAGTAGGACTCGCAGGAGCAAAACGGCTTGTCAGGGTCAACGAACTCGTCGGCGTTCCTCCCGACGACCGTGTAGACGTATCTGCCACTCGGAAGGAAGATATGCCTCTTCACGCATCCCCCCAACGCGGCTTCTATGGCCCTCTCGAACTGGCTCTGATCCTTGGAGTAGCGGGCGAATCGCGAGGCGAGCTCCTCCTTGGATTCGATGGTTATCGGCATCTTGCTCCCAACGCCTTCAACCTGTGAACTCTGTGAGCGAGCGCTGATTCACCATGTCCTGAAATCCGCTCAAGCGCACCCCCGCCCGGCGCAAGTCGCCGACCTCTGGCAGGAGTATAGCGAACAGCCCCCCGACCTCTTTTTCAAGGACGGAATAATCGTTCGTCGGTGTCTCAAGAGTCTTGCTTCTGGTATGGAGGGAGAGGTCTTTGAGGATTCCTATCACCGAGACGTTCCTAAAGAAGAGGTTCTTTGAGACCAGCTTCTCGTGGACATCCGTTAGAGGCGGACGTAGCTGGGAAAGGATCTGGTTGAGGTCGTGGGTGTCGTGCTTTAGCGTGATCATCCTGCTCAATTGGGAGGCTCCTCCGCGGTCGATGACCGGCTCGTCGTCGAGGCCGTTGGAGGCGTTGTGGAGGTAGACCGCGAGTTTCTTCCCGAACAGGTCTTCGAGCCTTTCGGTCGGGGCGCTCGCCAAGTCAGGGATCGTCTTGATGTCGTTCTCCTCGAGGAGCTTACCGGTCTTTGGTCCGACGCCGTAGATTCTATCGATGGGAAGGGGAGCAAGGAATGCCAAAGCTTCGTCGCTTCTTACGACCGTCAGTCCGTTCGGTTTTTTGAAGTCAGACGCGATTTTCGCCACGACCTTGTTCGGCCCTATCCCTATAGAGCAGGTCAGCTTCTCTTCGCTGAATATCTTGTCTTTGAGCTCTAGCGCCAAGGCAGCGGCGGCATCATAGTCTCCCCCCGTCTTCTTCGTGATGTCAAAGAACGCTTCGTCTATCCCGGCCTGCTCTATGACGTCTACCTGGCTTCCGAGGATCTCCATCACGCGGTCAGAGTATGCCTCGTACTTTCCGTGGTCCATGCGGATGAAGGATCCCTCGACTCCGTTCAGGCGGCGCTTCGCGAGGGCGATTGGCATCCCGGACTTGACCCCGTATTCTCTTGCCTTGTAGTTCGAGGTGCTCACCACGCCGCTCTCCTCTGTCCGTCCGGAGAAGACGCAGACCAAGACAGGCGTGTCTTTCAGGGACGGCTCTTCCACTTCCTCGACCTGAGCGTAGAAGTAATCGAGGTCGAGATGACCGATTATGCGGCTCAAAAACGAGGATGCCGTTCTTCCGCCTGTCGCTATTCTAATAGCCTTTGTTCGACCTGTTTCGGGGAAGCGGAAAGACTGCGCATGACGCAGCGGTCGTTCGACGTGGTGGGGTCGCCCGGATTTGAACCGGGGGTCTCAAGCGTTCCCGAACGCGCCGTGTTAGGGACGTTCCCGAGGCATCTTCTCTGATTATTTGAAGCCTAGACCAGACTAGCCCCAAGTTGAATCGAGCTCAACGTTGGCCTAGCCGACGACCCCGCATCGATTACTGCCCCCCGAGTGCCTCGCTTTATATTCTATCTCGGCCTGTCTTATCGATTCTGTCACTCCATCTCCTATCCTCTTCGCAGGCTAACGACTAGGCGCTTCGACCGCCGACCAGTCTCTCGTTTTCGAGTTCAAGATGATTTGCATCTTCTCAATTTCTTCCTTGTGGTGGCTTTGGCAGGATTCTTGCAGCCAAGAATGACACTTCTTCCAGCCTTTGAAGCCGCAACTCTTTCGTAGTCCCGGCCAACGTGGCGATCTGCTTGAGCGGTTTCCCTTCGGTGCAATAGAGCTCGCGGAGCAGCTCCGGGTTCTTGAGGTTCACGGGTTCCTTGGTGAAGTTTCGATCATATTCCGAAGCCTTCCCTTTTCAACTGGGAATCCCGTTCATTGACGAGTTACCCGTGTTTATTATAAAAGCGCCCTCGTAGTTACCCTCTGGTTTCATCTCCAAGATTACAAGATTATAAGATTACAAGCCTACAGAGTGATTATAAGGCGGAATCTTAGTGGCCTAATCATGTCTGGAGAGACGAAAACAGTAATCGTAGGTCAGTCCAAGCCGCTCCTAAACTATGTCACCGCCTGCATAACCATGTTCAACAGCGGGGCCGAACATGTGATTCTGAGATCCAGAGGCGAAGCCATCAACATGGCGGTAGATGTCGTCCAAGTTCTCAAAAAGAGGTTCGTGAGTCAGGTTGAGATATCCAAGATACAGATCGACGGGGACAACGTGGTCTCTCGGGACGGAAGACAACTGAGCCTTCCCGTCTTGGAAATCGAGCTGTCGATGCCCAAGCAGAACCCTGCGTAGGCCGCCTCTCCGCGAGGGCGCGATTTTCTGGGAGACCCGTTCTTGCCATCCAAGAAGAGCCTAAGAATGGTGAGAGGGGACGTCCCGGGGCCCAAGGCGAGGGCCGTCATCCGAAGAACGTCGAAGGTGATCTCGCCATCGATTGCTAGAGACGACCCGCTCGTCGTGGAGTCTGCCCACGGCTCTGTCGTGACCGATGTCGACGGGAACAGGTTCATCGATTTCTCCTCAGGGATAGCCGTGCTGAGCACCGGCTCGACGCATCCGAAGGTGGTCGCGGCCGCGAAGAGGCAGCTCGAGAAGTTCATACACTTCTCTTACACCGACTTCTACTACGAAAACCTCGTAACCCTGGCAGAGGAGCTTTGCGACCTGGCTCCGGGGGACGGAGAGAAGATGGTGTACTGGGGGAACAGTGGGGCCGAGGCGAACGAGGCTGCGATGAAGCTCGCGAGGAACTACACCAAGAGGCCCATATTTCTCGCTCACTCGGGCGGGTTCCACGGCAGGACCATGGGGGCGCTCAGCCTGACGGGGAGCAAGCCTATCCAGAGGAAGGGGTCGTTCCCACTGGTCCCGGAGGTCGTACACTTTCCCTTCCCATACTGCTACCGCTGCCCGTGGAAGCAGACTTTTCCCGAGTGCGACTACTACTGCGTCGACTACTTCAAGGAGCAGTACCTTGACAAGTTCGTCCCGGTCGAGGACGTGGCCGCGTACTTCTTCGAGCCCTTCCAAGGAGAGGGAGGGTACGTCCTCCCGCCGCCGAACTACTTCAAGAAAATGAGCTTCCTGCGGAAGGAGGGAGTTCTCTTTGTGGCGGACGAGGTGCAGACGGGGATAGGGAGGTCGGGCAAGTTCTTCGCGGTGGAGCACTACCGCCTCGAGCCTGACATCATCAGCGTCGCCAAGGGCCTCGCCTCGGGGATGCCGCTAGGCGGCATGATTGCGGGAAAGGAGATAATGGAATCATGGGTGCCCGGTCAGCACGCCTCGACCTTCGGCGCGAACCCGGTGGCGGTTGAAGCCGCGTTGGCGACATTGGAGGTAATTAGTTCAGAGAAGCTGATGGAGAATGCGATGAAGATGGGGGGTGTCGCGATGAAGAGGTTTGAGGAGATGAAGGGGCGGTACGAGATCGTCGGAGATGTCAGGGGGAAGGGGCTCTTCATCGGTGTGGAGATCGTCAAGAGCAAGAAGAGCAAGGAACGCGGAGTGCGCGAGTCCCAGGCAATTACGAAGGCATGTTTCAAGGACGGGTTGATTCTGATAACCGCGGGAAGGAACACCTTGAGGGTGGTTCCGCCGCTGAACGTCGCAAGAGAGGAGCTCGAAGAGGGTCTTGATGTGATGGAAAACGCGATAGCGAAAGTGAACTCGGCGTAGAAAGTGAAGTGCCCAAAGATGTATGACTTTGATGCCCTTGTGACCGAGGTCCTTCGCAACAAGCCCGAAATCAATCGAGACTCTCTGATGGAGCTGGTCCAGGAGAAGAAGCGGACCGTGGGTTCGGGGTATCTCACCGACCAGGGAGCGCTGTTCCTGATTGCGGGAGAGCTTGGCGTCAAGCTCCAGCACATGATTACGGCAGACTTGACGCTCAAGGACCTTCACATCGGCGCAAACGACATCACGGTCGTCGCAAGAGTCTTGGCGATATACCCCGTGGCCGAGTTCAAGAAAAAGGACGGCAACGGCGTCGGCCGGTATAGGCGGGTGAATCTCTTCGACAGCAACGGCGTCGGCCGGCTCACGATATGGGAGGACAACGAGGAGGCGATCAAGCTCTCAGGCATAGCGGTCGACGCGCCCGTGAGGGTGGTCAGCGCGTACGTCAAGCAGGGTCTTGACGGCAAGCCCAATCTCAATCTTGGCAAGAGGGGCAGGATTGAAGCGATTACCGACCCTTCCATCGCATCTAAGCTGGCCTCGCTCTCGACGCTGGCCAAGCAGGTAGACCAGGTTCAAGCGGGAGAGGTGGTATTCGCCGTCGATGGTCTAGCCGTGACCGACAGCAAGCGCTCCACGTTCACCCGGCGCGACGACGGTTCCACCGGCTCGCTCACTCAGTTCGAACTCAAGAGTTCGGGTGACAAGGCGACTAGGGTGGTCGTCTGGGACGGGGTCGACCTTCCCGAGGTAAAATCAGGGAACAGCGTTAGGGTTACCAACCTGAGGCAAAAGAACGGACGCCAAGGTGAGGCGGAGTTGCACGGGGACAGCGCGACGGTGATACGGATGCTCGGGAACAGCGATCAAACGAAGGATTCTGAAATGGGGTATGTGCCCCATCTGGTCAAGGTGGTGGACGTAGCCAAACACGTCGTGAGCGGCAGCATCGACTTGGAGGTCATGGCCCTTTCAAAGGGGAACGTGCGCGACGTCAACCTGAAAGACGGGTCGACTGCCAAGAAAGGAGAGGTGGTCCTCGGGGACGACACCGGAGAGATAACCGCCGTGGCCTGGGACGAAGCCTCGAATGTGATTGGGGGGATTCAGGCGGGTGAGAAGCTGCGCATTCACGGCGCCATAATCCAGGTGTCGAAGATGGGTGCGGAGACGCTCGAACTGAGCCGTTCGTCCAAGATAGAGCGGGTGCGGGGAAGAGGATAGCAGTCGCGGCGGCTCAGGCCTTTGGACGCCTAAGGACTTCGTACTCGTACACGAAGACGACTATCAGGCTGAGTATGAAGAGCGTGATCATCAATCCGCTCAGGAAATTGTAGTAGCCACTGATACTCAGCACCGGAATCTGCATGGTCCGAAGGTGGCGGGTGATATTCGTGTAGAAAAGCATTCTGGATGGGAGCGCAGGGAGTCTCCGGAGGCGCTCGGGTCGCCGGGGGCCGTCGTCGGCCCCGAAAGGAAAGATTACATACTTACTTTGCTCCGTGGAGGTCGCCGGGGTAGCATAGCTTGGCCCATTGCGCCGGCTACGCCCATGCGTGGGCGAGACTCATAATCGGCCAAGATGTGAAATCCGGAGAGGATAGAGATATCCCCGAAGGTCGCGGGCTCAAAATGCAAGTCATGAGAATCCCGCCCCCGGTACTTTTTTTCTTATCGGGGTCGACGGACGAGTCGCACCCGGACTACCTTTCGCAAACACTAAAAATCTGATGCATCGGTGGTGCGCTTGCGCCGCGATAGCTCAGCCTGGTAGAGCGTTACCTTGGTAAATGAAAGTCCAAAGAGGTAAAGGTCCTGGGTTCAATTCCCAGTCGCGGCTTCTCCGGCTCTGGAAAACACGTAAAGTCAGGTGCATCCTTCGAGACGTCATGGTCAAGTTTACGCCGAAAGAGGAAGCGTTCCTAAAGTCCAATGAGGTGTGCCGCCTCGCCACAGCGTCCAAGGAGGGGAGGCCTCAGGTCACGCCGGTCATGTATGCGTTGGACGGGGTTGGCTTCGTCATCGCGGTCGACTACGGCACCAAGAAGCTCAAGAACGTGAAAGAGAACCCGAGCGTGGCGCTCGTGGTGGACAGGCTCCGCCCGACCAAGGCGGTGACGGTGGAGGGGACGTGCGAGGTGCACGAGCGGGGCGCGGAGTATCTACGGCTTTTGGAATTGTTGATGACGAAGTTCGAGTTCTACAGGAAGAACCCTTGGGGAGAAGGAGAGTCTCCGATCTTCCGCATAACGCCGACCAAGGCGGTTAGCTGGGGCTTGGGATAAGCGCGGTATCCCAAACGCGTCGCTCGATTAGATTCTTTAAGTCGTTGTTGCGGCCCGCCTCGCTCTGCGCGGGAGTCGCCCAGCCTGGTCAACGGCGCGAGGCTCAGGACCTCGTCCCTCAGGGGTTCGTGGGTTCAAATCCCACCTCCCGCACTTTTCAACTCGCCCTAGACTCGCTTTTGCCGGCGGGGTAAGACCGTCCCAGCGATCGCGAGGACTATGCCGCCAAGGACGCAGACCAAGCCGGCCAGCAAGAAGTCGAAAGCGAATGGTATTGTGGATGCGCAGGCGATTACCAGCCCGACATGGATGGTGACCTCTCCCCTCTCCATCTCCAATAGGTCTCGTTCGAGGTCAGTTCTGAAGCGTGCGAGCAAGGTCACGAAAGCTACGAGGCAGATGAGTCCGATGAAAAACACGTACGTGAGTTGGGAATGGTAGTTGCCGAAGGTGAGCAGCAGGCCGACTTCGTCGCCGATCATGCCGCCGCCGAACCCGAACACTATCGCGTATACCCTGCGCCACGCGGGGTGGTCGGAGGCTATGCCCATCCAGCCGGCAATCACCACCATGGTCAGGCCGTACCAGAAGTGGTGAAAGTGTATCCCTCCGCTTACGACCACGGTGTCCGGATTTATCGTCGTGAAGATTCTGGCCGTGAAGAACGCGACGGTGAATGACAGAAGAGCCAGGAAGGTGAGCCCGAAGTTGATCTTGTGTTGCGCCGCGGTCAATCGATGCTAGAGCCTTGATTAGAGGGCTTGCACGATTATACCTTGCGATTTCGAGCATGCGTATAGCCGATTGTCGGCACTCATGAGGTTGAAGGGCCTCTAGTGCTTGTTTCGCTTCAGTTGAACTCTTTCCTTTCGAAGAGAATCAAGCCTAGAGCGGCGGTTACCAAGAAGTAGACCGCGATTATCACGAGGCCTTCAGGGATGGTGGTGTTGAAGGTAGTGAAGGTAGGGGCTGCTGCCCCGCCACGGCCGGCGAAGCCGGCGGCCTGTGTGACATGGGCAGGATAGGGGGAAGCGAGAACATTGCCTATTATCTCAGAGCCGTATGTCAGAATGAACCACGGCTCAATCTGGGCGAGGGCGGCTACGAGGGTCTGTATGAGCGTGAACGCGAAGAGGAAGAGGATGGCGGTGACCAGGATCGAGTATGACGTGCTCTTGAAGAGAGAGCTGAAGAAGAACGTGAACCCAAGGACAGCCATAAGGTAGAACCACGCGAACAGGAAGGACTCCGCGAACTGCCAAGGAATGCTCAGCGGGTAGTACAGAGCTTCGTTGGCCACTGTTATCGCCATGAAAATGAAGAGGACTATCGAGGCGGCTATGAACGCGGAAATCCATTTGCCGATGTACACGCTCGACCTTCGAATCGGGTTGGGCAGGGTGAAGTAACCGGTCTTGTTCTGGAACTCGCCGGAGATGGCGTCGCCCCCGAAGAAGATTCCTGAGAGGATTACGATGAAACTCGCTGACATCCCCCACCATCCCGAGTAGAACGAGAGCGTCCCAGAGCTTACGAAGCTTGCCGGCCTGTAATGAGCGACGACGACGGTGAGGATTACGCTTATGAGAAGCATGATTCCGAGGAGTATCGCGAACCTTCGAGACCTCAAGTAATCCAAGAAGGTATACCGCATGGTGATTCTCACCTGAGCCATGCTGTTGGGAACCTTGTTCCCTGAGGTACTAGATTGTGCCATGATTCTCACAGTGTGTCCTTGATTAGATTGAGGTACGATTCCTCCAGCGCAGAGGAGGTGGGAGTGAAGCTAACTACTCCGATGTTGATTCCGACCAGTTCGGCGAGAATCTTCTCCTGCACGTCAAGTCCGCCGCTGCAATGAATCCTCAACCGCTTGTCGTCTAACTTCTCTACCGAAGCCACCCCAGGAAGTTTGGCCACCGACCTGTCAATCACATCGGCTTGCAGCGGACGCGTGAGCCCTACATCGACTATGTTCTCTCCGCCGGAGAACTTTGCAGTGACGTTATGGAGTGTGTCGTAGACCAGCAGCTTCCCATGGTCTATCATGGCAACCTCGTCGCAGACGTCTGAGACTTCGCTCAGGATGTGAGAGCTCATGAAGATGAGCCGGTCCTTGTTCTTCAGGGACTTCACTATGCCCCTGACCTCGCTCATCCCTCTCGGGTCTAGGCCCGTGGTGGGCTCGTCCAGCAGCACTATCCTCGGGTCGTTCAAGAGCGCGGAGGCGACGTCGATCCTTTGCTTCATCCCCTTCGAGAACTTTCCGACCCTCTTGTCGATCCAATCCAGCATTTGCACCTCCGTGACGACCTCTTCTATCCGCTTTCTTCGCTCGGCGTGCGGCACCCCTCGCAACTCGGCAACCATCCCGAGGGCCTCTCTCGGTGTCAGCGACGGGTATATCTCGGGGGTCTCGATCACGGTGCCCACGGACGCCAAGGCGGCCTTCTTGTGCGTATGGACATTGATTCCATTAATGAGCGCCTCACCGGAAGACGCCCTGATGAGGTCGGTGAATATCTTGAGCGTTGTCGTCTTGCCGGCGCCGTTCGGGCCCAGGAATCCCACGCACTTCGCGCCCTCAATCTTCAGGTTGAGGTTCGACAAGGCTGTGAACGAGCCGTACACCTTCGAGAGGTTCACGGCTTCGAGAGAGGGATTCGTCAAGACTTGGTCGCCCCAATAACTCCCTAGCTAACTACCTTTCTGAATAAATAGATGGTGGCGCTCATGGTAAGGACCGCTATCAGCGTTATGACTGCCAGCGCTGAGACCTCGGCGCCCAGGGAGAACGCGTTGGGCAACGACATGTCCCTCACTGCGGTCACCGCGAAGCTGATGGGGTTGACCTTGGAGACGTCCTGTATCCAGCCAGGCATGGCGCTGACCGGCACCAGCGCCGAGCTCATGAAGAGTAGCGGGAAAGTGAGGAAGGCGCCTATGCCGAAGACCGTCTCCGCGCTCTTGGTCCTCATGCCCAAGGTCAGCGAGATTCCCGACCAGGCGAATCCGAAGAAGGCGATGACGAAGAGCGTGAGGAGGAATCCTGCCACCCCTGTCCCGAACCTGAAGCCCAATAGATAAGCTAGGGCGATGATGATTGCCGACTGGACAGTGACACGGAAGGCGTCCGCCGCGAGCCTTCCCATGAGTATCGCAGGGCGGCTCACTTGGGTGACGAGCATCTTCTGCAGGAACCCGGAGTTTATGTCCTCCACGATTGACGTCCCCGACTGCGACGCGCTGAAGAACGCGTTCTGCATCAAGATTCCGGGGGTGGCGAACTCGAGGTAGGAGACCCCGGTGGGGAAGAGGCCTGGGACCTGGGCGAACTTGGAGAACAGCTGGGTGAAGAGCACGAGGAAGAGTATGGGTTGGAAGAGGGAGAAGAATATCAAAATCGGGTTGCGAAGGAGCTTCTTTAGCGCCCTTACGAACAGATTCCGTGTGTCGAAGAGTAGGGTCATTCTGCTTACCTCCTCCTGCTCCCGAACCTTCCCGTGGTGACCTCTTTGACCAACTCTTCCCTCCTGATCCTCTTGCCCGTATGCTTCAGGAATACGTCATCCAGGCTGGGCGTGGAGATGTTAATCGATACGAGGTCGAGGTCGGTCTTGTCGAAGGCCCTGACGAGCTCCGGCACGAAGAGCCCGCCGTTCTTTACGTAGATGGTGAGACCCTCCTCGGTGTCCACGACGTTCATCACCTCGGGTATCTTCGAGAGCAGTTCCCTGGCTGCCGCCTTCGTAGCGGCCTTGTCGCCAGCACCGCTCTTGTTCTGCGCCGTGATGGTGATTGCGTCGGCGCCGATCTCCTTCTTCAGGCCGAGTGGCGACCCCTCAGCCACGATCTTGCCCGCGTCCACGATGCACAACCGCTGGCAGAGTCGGTCGGCCTCCTCCAGATACTGCGTGGTGAGGAAGATGGTGATACCCTCCTTCTTGTTGAGGGTTTCAAGATATTCCCACACGGTCGACCGCGACTGCGGGTCAAGACCAGTGGTCGGCTCGTCCAGGAAGAGTATCTTCGGCTTGTGAACCAGCGTCGAGCCGAGGTCCAACCTCTTCTTCATTCCACCGGAGTAGCGGCCAGCCCGCTTGTCGGCCGCATCCTTCAGCCCGACGACCTCGAGAAGCCTGTCGACCCTTTCTTCAAGTTCTTTGCCGCGCATCTGCTCCAAGTGCCCCTGCAGAATCATGTTCTCCCTGCCGGTCAGCTCGGGGTCGAGGGAGGTTTCCTGGCTCTGAACTCCGATGACCTTCCTGATTTCCTTCGGATTCTTTTCCAGGTCATAGCCCGCGACTGAAACGGATCCTGAAGTCTTCCTCAGCAGTGTCGTAAGAATCTTAATCGTCGTGCTTTTGCCCGCACCGTTGGGCCCCAGGAAGCCGAAGAACTCCCCCTCTTGGACGTTGAACGATATGCCGTCCACGGCTTTGGTCCCGTCTGCATAAACCTCCACGAGGTCTTTGACGGTGATGATGTCAGGCATGACCCTCGCGAGCACGCGCTCGGACAGGTTTTATAAGCGTATCTAATACGATATTGGTATCAGTCACATTACATTGTAGTATTTTGATTACTTATATAGAGCCGACTGTGATGAACTACACGGCGTGCAAGATTCCGGAGCGAAGAAGTGGATAAACCCGCAGGCCGTGCCCCGAGGCATCCTTCGGCTCTACATCTTGTCGATGTTATCGAAACATCAGGAGACCGGCTACTCGATAATGCGTACGATTGAAGACAAGACGGATGGGGCGTGGAGGCCTGGACCCGGGACGGTCTATCCCTTGCTGAGGAGTTTGGTCAAAGAGTCTCTCCTCGAGCGAGTTGGATCTGCGGAGACTGGCACCACAGTGAAGTATTCTGTGACGAAGAAGGGGAAGCAGGAGTTGGAGGAGATGCAGCGGACGCTGGCATCGGCGGGAAAGAGAGAGCGCGTCATGATTCGTCTTTTTGCGGACCTGTTGCCGGCGGAGGTGTGGGCTTCGGCCTTCATGAACCGCGGGAAGGAGATATTCGACGTCTTCCAGGAGAAGATCTCTCAGATTCCCCAGCCGCAACGAGAGGTGATGCTCAGAGAGTCACGGATGATGCTGGACGCGAACATAGCGTGGATTGACTCGCAGCTCCGGCTCAAGAAGAAGCGAGCCGTCGAAGAATAATCGGGTACCTCCGCCGCCATGTGCTAGTGGCCTGCCTGTATTCTGGACATGATGGCCTTGCCCAGGTCGGTCAGCTCGTATTTCCCTGCCTCCCCGAAGAACTGCACGTGGTATTGGACGAACCCCAATGCGATGAGTTCCTTCATGTGTGGCAGCGTCCTCCACTGAGAGTTGTTCGAGAGGAGCCTGTCGAGCTGGGCGTTGGAGAGGCCTTCCGGGGTCTTTGCCAGCGCCGCGAGAATCGTGACGAGCTCGTCCTCTTCCACTATTTTTCGCAGGGTCTTTTCCTGGTCGCTAGGTTCAGACGGCCATGCCCAGATGCCCTTCATTGGGATGAGCCGACTTTGCGGCCTTGATAAGGGCACGTGTGATTGATTTCGTTTCACGATTGAATCAATTGTTTTTCGTCCGACTGGAGAAAAGGAATTACGACGTTACTTGTTTGATCTTTATGGAAGTAATAACCGAATACGTGGATCACCGAGCCGAGCTAGAAGAGCGGATTCGTTCGCTGGAATCTGAGCAGACGACCCTCCTGACCGAGATTGCGAGTCTCAAAGAGAAGCTCACGACCTTGGAACTCGAGAGGCACGCTGCTTCTCTCTCCAATGAAGTCGAGGCCTTGAGGACCGAGAAGGCCGTATTGGAAGAGAAGGTCGCTACGTACTCCAGCCCGATAACGCCGACCGAGAGCTACCAAATCTAGCTCGTTATCGGACGTGACTGGCGAAGCTTCGTCGCCTTCTCCTCTAGCTCTCCCTTCTCTTTTCTTAGGTGGGCGACGTGCTTCTCCAAGGCATCCAGTTTTGCTTCTAGGACTCTGGTGTCTGAATCCTTCTTGCTCCGCTCTAGGCTCCTCTGGAGCTCAGCGTACTCCTTGTCCATGAGTTGGATGTGTTTCTCGAGATCCTGGTTCGTCTTCTTCAGGTTCTTGATGTCCGTCTGAATCTTGTTCATTTGGTCGTCCGGTACGATGAGATAGTGCTGTCTGCTTACGACCGTAGGGAACTTCGTGCCACACTTCTCGCAGCTGTACATCCCTACCTTCCTCTGGGTCAGGCCGCGCTCGCCCTCCTTCGGCTCGACTATCACCGTGAAGACTTTGGCGGGGGTCGCTACTGCAGTTCCGCAGTTGGGGCACGATGGCAAGCGCTAGCGGCAGCATGGGGAGTCGTAACGTTAAATCTTTGCTACTCGCGAATCGACTCTAGTTCGGAAACCGCGGACCAGAGGATGACCCTGGCGAATGATGACATGTTTGGGTCCTGCGCCACTTCGTCGAGCATGCTAATCGCGTTCGCCGCCCTTACTGCAAGACTGACCTTCGGGTCTTGAAGGGCAATCATCGAATCCTTCACAATCTTTCTTATGTTGCGGGGGGTGATGTTCGAGTCGGCTATCTGCTGAAGGCTCGCGGTAGCCTTCGCTAGCTTGCCGTCGTTCTGTTGCTGCTTCTTTTCCCTGTTCGCCTTGGTGCTCATGATTACTATCCGGTGACTAAGCGCGGAGTTTCCTATGCCTTCCAGCCTTGCATATTTGGCTTTCCATGGCTGACTGGTCCCGTCGAGCCTCCATTTGGCTGTGATGTTGTCAAAAGTGGTTGAATCACCTTACGAATGCTTTGCACGTTCTAAAAGCCGCTTTAAATTTGGCTATCGGACTATATAAATGGACCTCGGATGAAAATAGGGCCTGTGGTTCGGATTGGAGATTCTTCTGGCACTCTCGTGGAAGGCGTGATGAGTCCTTGAACGGCAGATGTTTATAACTCCAGGGAGAGGTCGAGATTGAATATAATTGAGCACGACCGCCGCCAAGACGAAGACCACCGTCGAACTGATGAGAAGGGGAGCCGTGATGATTAAGGAGCCCTGCCCCGTCTGCAATGGCGTTCAGCTGAGATACAAGGGAAGGGTCTACTGCACGAACCACGACGACCTTTCCGTCGCGCTGCAGGCCAAGGAGATTCTCTTCCCGGACGTCTCGGAGGATTTGAAGAACCTGCTCTTGATCAAGCTCAAGGAATCCATGTCTGTGCTGGAGAACGAGAAAGACTCTGAAAAACTCGACCGGCTAGTCTCCCTCATGGTGAAGTATGTCGAACTTCTTCGGAAGCTAGAGCCGACTCAAAGAGCTTAAATCGGCAAAGCGTCGCTCGGAGTCGCATGGTCCTGAGAATCGGTCAGAGAGTGCCAGACTTTACCCTTCCCGATATCAACAAGCAAGACAGGAAGCTTTCTGAGTTCACCCAGAAAGGCAAGACGGTGCTTCTCTTCTTCCCGTTCGCCTTCTCCGGTGTCTGCGACAAAGAGATGTGCGTCTTCAGAGACAGCGCGGCGAAGTTCAACTCGCTCAACGCGCAGACGGTCGGCATAAGCGTCGACAGCATCTTCACGCTGAAGATTTTCGCGCAGACCTACAGCCTACGGTTCCCCCTCCTGAGTGACTTCAACAAGAAGGTCTCCAAGGCGTACGGCGTCCTCCACGAGACGTGGGTGGCGTTCGGGTACAAAGGCGTCTCCAAGCGGGCGGCCTTCGTTCTCGACGGAAAGGGGATTCTCAGGTACAAGTGGGCGACTGATGCGCCCTCGAACGAGCCGCCCTACGAAGAGATTTTGTCGTCTCTGAGCAAGCTTTGAAGCTCCGGCGGGGCCTCGGTCTCTTTTTATAGGAGTTTGCGGTCAGAGCTTAGTAGAAATGTCGTCCGAGGTAACGAAGATGATCAAACCAGTGGTGGACATAACTGAGAACGCAGCCTCGGAGTTGAAGGGCTACCTTGCAAAACAGGGCAAGCCGATGGCGGGGTTGAGGGTATTCGTATCAGCAGGTGGGTGCTCAGGCCTCTCCTATGGTATGGTCCCTGAGGAGAAATCGGGCGACGACGACTACGTCATAGTGCAGCATGGCGCGAAGCTGATTGTCGACAAGTCGAGCATGCCGTTCATCGCCGGGTCCGTCATCGACTTCCAATCTGACAAGCTGATGGGTGGAGGGTTCGTGGTGAAGAATCCGAATGCGGTCTCTACCTGCGGCTGCGGCGAGTCTTTCAAGACAGAGTAGGTCCGGATACTCCAAACCTATATTGGGTTGCAAGCCGAGCGGAGGCCGCCGGGGTGGCGGAGTCTGGTTAACGCGCGGGCAATTCGCTCCGCTCCAAAAGGAGTGGGTGAATCCGCATCTCGAGATCATCCGACTTGACAGCCCGTGACCTAACGGTCATGTGGGTTCAAATCGCGTGGGGGAAGAAAGCGCGGTAAATTCCTCCACGGGTGGAAGTCCCACCCCCGGCGCTCAAACCTTGTTGTACTTCGGGCGCCAGCTTCTCGTCTTGTCGTCCAGCTCTGTATTCTCGAAGTCTTGATAGATTAGCGGGAACCGCTCCTTCATCATCCTCGCGACCTTGTCGAACACGAACCGGATCTCGACCTCGGCTGACTCCGCGGTCCGCATCGTTATGACGTGACGGATGGTCCTGTGGTTCGCGCTCCAGATGATTGAAGTGGCCATTCCGTCAGGCATGATTCTCCGCAGAGCTGAAGTGATTCGTTTCTTCACGTCGAAATTCAACTTGTCCCATCCGTAGGAGCTCTCGAGGTCACGGTAGTTCTTCTCAATCTGCTCGACGATTGACTTTACCTCCTTCTTCTTGTCCTGGAGTTCTGGTGGGAGCCAGAAGCGTAGTTGTGTGGGTCTCACGTATCTCAGGGACTCCTGGCTTATCGCCACCCCGACCCTATGTCGGACGAGCTCGTGCGTGAAGACACGGCTTACGTTAAGGAAGGCAAACGTGCATGTCGCGTGCTCGAATATGGACCCATCGCCTTTCGACAGAGTGTTGTCGATATAGTCCCGAGAGTTTTCTCTTATCTTGGTGACGTTAGGGTTGAGACCCAGCCCGAAGCTCTTGTAACAAATTCTTCCTGCGACCTCCGTGAGCAACTCTCCCTCTGACTTCGAGGCCTCTTTCGTCTTTGCGAACCAGTTGGTCGCGGTCTCTTCGCCAACCGATGCTAGCATAGCCTTCAACTGGTCAAAGTTAATCCTGCTTTCCGCTATGAGATACACCTGAGGTTCGACGAACTCCATTTTCTATTTCTTGTTCCTTACCCGTGCCAGATTTGATGTCGTTATTTAATTTGAAGGGATGAGCGGGCGAAGAGGACTTTTTGAAAACATGGTTTCAGATGGTTTTCATTTTCCGCGCCCGTAGCGACGACTTGATGATAGGTTGTTGCTCTAAATTAAATATGGGGTATGCGTCTCGAGATTGGATAGAATGCCTGTTTTCGGCACTGCGGGCGTTAGAGGTATGTTCAACTCGACCCAGACGCTCGAACAGGTACACGAGGTCGCCGAAGCTTCGGCCTTCGTGTTCGGCAGGGGAAAGTATGGCGTGGGATGGGACGGCAGAAAGAGCTCGATGGTCCTTGCGAGGGTGGTCTCCTCCTCAGTCGCAGGGTGTGGAAGCGATGCGATTGAGTTCGGGATGGTTCCTACTCCATTAGTCGCTTTTGGGACGCGCGAGCACAATTGTCAACTCGGGTTCGCCGTGACTGCATCCCACAACCCTCCAGAGTTTTCAGGCGTGAAGATATTCAACAGCGAGGGGATGGAGTTGTCCAGGGAGGAAGAAGGACGAATCGAGCGCGGGATGGTGGTAGAATCGATTAAGAGCTCTGCAACGGTGGGAACAATCGGGTCACGCGAGGTAATCATGTCGTACATGAAGGCAATCGGCTCCAGGTTCTCGAGGGCTGAGAGCCCTCTGCGGCTCGTGGTTGATTGTGCTACCGGCCCTGCAGCATTAGTGACGCCTCAAGTCTTGGCGGCCCTCGGCAACAAAGTGATTCCGCTCAACACGCACGTGTCGTGGCGGTTCTCGGCGAGGCATCCTGAGCCAACCGCGGCGACGCTGGGAGAGACAGCATTTTTTGTGGGAGGGGCCGAAGCAGACTTGGGGCTGGCTCACGATGGTGACGGAGACAGGCTGGTCTTGATTAACTCGTTCGGCCGGATTCTTCCAGACTACATGACCTCTGTTCTCGCGCTCGAGGCGATTGGGAAGAGTTCCGGCTCGGTGATAATCTCGGAGAATAGCTCGTTCGCCGTGGAGGAGGCGGCCGAGAGGATGGGGTTGCGCGTGGTCCGCGGCAAGATAGGGAAGACATTCGCTGACATTGAACGCGAAGGCGCGGTGTTGGCGACAGAGCCAACGAAGGTTGTGGACCCAAGCTGGGGCCTGTGGGAAGACGGAATATACTGCGCCGCGTTGATTGCCGACGTCATCGCGAAGAGGCCTGAGCTGCGTAAGATGGTTGACGGCGAACTCGAGTGGCTTTACAGGCAGGTCAACCTCCAGGTCACGGTGGACATAGGCAGGGTAGGGGAGCAGGTCGAAGAATATTTCTCGAAATACAGGATTGTGGAGAGGAGAACGATTGACGGTCTGCGCGTCGTCTTCAAGGACAAGTCGTGGGTGATGTTCAGGCCTTCGGGCACTGAGCCGAAGATGAGGATATACTGTGAGGCGAGAGACGAGTTGAGGCTTGCGGAACTAGTCGACACCGCGAGAAACTTGGTGGAGCGACTGGCCAGGCCTACAATCAGCATGCGGTGATACGGCATGGCTACCGGAGAGATGGGGTTGGCTGTTTCTAGAGTGCTTTCGCAAGGATATCAGATAGACCCAGACGCCTTCTCACTTCTTTCCGAGCTTTCATCGAAAGGAGATGTAGAGCCTATTCTAAAGTCGGTCATCGAAAAGAAGGAGTTGCTGAAGACGGAAAGGGTGATACTGAAGTCAGATCTTGACGAGTTTGTCCCGCGAGACGAAGTTTACGGTCGAATAGTGGTGGATTCTCATGATTTGGTAGCCGACTTGGTGATCGTCAGCAATCCTACCGATAGCATTCGGCCTATCGAAGCAGAAGACGGGTTCAAAAGGCTGTTCCAGGACAGATATTCGCATCTGTTAGAGATAGCGCGACAGCGGCCTGATTCGAAGAGCATCACATCTATAGAGTCTGGAAGGGAGATGCGGGATAAGGACTACAAGATTGCGGGGCTTGTATCTTCTAGAAACAGCAGGAAGGGGGGAAGCGTCGAGCTAGTTCTCGACGACCCGTCGGGAAGCGCCAGGCTGTATTGTGGAGACGAGATTGCGGATTCCGCGCTTGCGTTGCCCTTCGACAGCTTGGTCGTCGCAGATGTGGCCCTCGGGAAAACCGGCCAGTTGTACGCGAAGAACTTGGTCCTCCCGGATATTCCGACGAAGAAGGTGATAGGGTCCTCGCGCAGGGTATACGCCGTGATGCTGTCTGATTTGCACATAGGTAGCAAGTTATTCCTCGCTGATGATTTCAGTCGTTTCTTAGCATGGCTGAACGGGAAGTTAGGAGATCTTGACATCGTAGAACGAATAAGATATGTGATTATAGCCGGCGATATTGTGGATGGCATTGGAGTGTACCCAGGTCAGGAGTTCCAGCTTTCGGAGAGGACCCTGAGGCGCCAGTATGTTGTCGCAAGGGCGTTCCTCGAGCAAATCCCGAAGCACATGAAGTTGCTGGTCGTGCCTGGGAATCATGACCCGGTCAGGCAAGCGCTTCCTCAACCGGCCGTGGCGGCCGATGTCGCTGGTCCTCTCTACGATTTGGAGAACGCGGTGCACCTTGGAGGGCCGGCGAACGTAAAGCTCGACGGCGTAAACTTCTTGATTTACCATGGAAGAAGTTTGGACGACGTCATAGCGACGATTCCCGACTTGACGTACGATAGGCCGGTAGAAGCGATGGAAGTGCTGCTCAAGGCGAGGCACTTGGCGCCCACCTATGGTAAGCGCACGGCACTTTCTCCGGAGGTCAGGGATATGTTGGTGATAGACCCAGTGCCCGATGTATTCCATGCGGGTCATGTGCATACCCTCGATGTGGGTAGTTATCGAGGGACGCTCGTGGTGAATTCAGGGACCTTCCAGGCGCAGACGCCGTTCCAGGCGAACATGGGCCTGGATCCAATATGCTCGATTGTGCCCATCCTGAACCTGTCGACTCTACAGGTCATCAAGAGGAACTTCACCAAACTCAGCTTCGGGGATTTACAGCAGGCCCAGTAGCTGAGAGTCTTCGGCCATCACCTTGCTGAGGGTGCCGGCATGAATCAACAACCTGATTCTCTTGGTCCTGCCTCTCCTCCCCTTGCTGACGACTGCTGCCTCAAGAAGTCCTAGGAGGTCGAGCTCTGCGAGTATCCCGCTGACCCGCCTCTGGGTCAAGGCTTCGATTCCCAGCTTGCGTGCAAGGCCGTCGTAGGCCATGTAGAGGTCGCCCGTGTTAGTGCCGTCAGGAAATCTCGATGCCGTCAAGAGGACGAGTTTGTTCTGGATTGGAAGGGAGCGAAGCGCGTCCTCAATCCTGTTGGTCTCGACCCTCTCTGAGGCCTTTCGGATGCAGTCTTCCGTGACTTGGTGGATGCCCTCCCTTTCGGCAATCTCTCCCGCGACGCGGAGCAAATCCACAGCGCGCCTGGCGTCACCATGCTCAGAGCCGGCCAAGGCAGCACACAGGTTGAGGACGGCGTTGGGTACGACGCCAGGCCTGAACGCGATTTTTGCCCTCGCCGTTAGGATTGCATGTAGTTCCTCGGTTGTGTATGGAGGAAACACGAGCTCCTCTTCTCCTAAGCTGCTAAGGACACGTGGATCAAGCTCGTCTTTGAATCTCAAGTCGTTTGAAATGCCGACGACAGTGAGGAACCCAGGTTCTACGTGCTCACCCGCCCGGGTGAATTGATAGAGGATGTCGTCTCCATACGCGTTGACGAGATAGTCGATTTCGTCCAAGACTAGTATTAGATGGACCTTGTTCTCCTTTATTGCGTTGAATATTCTGTCCAACACGGTTCCGATGGACAACCCGGTTCCCGGGATTCTCTTATCTTCGTGCAGTGGTAGAGAGTCTGCGATTTTCGCCAGTGTTCGGTACTCCGTGCTGGCTATCCTACTGTTGACGTAGCAAGTAACTATCTTCTTTGAAGCGTCTTGGGTGTGGAGCTTGTCGACCACGAGTCTCGCTACAGCGGTCTTCCCAGTCCCAGTTTTTCCATAGAGGAGAAGGTTCGAAGGTTTGGATCCGTGTAGTGCAGGAGCTAAGATTTGTGCAACTTGCCTGATTTGAGTCTCTCTGTATGGAAGTTCGTCGGGCACATATTCAGGGGAGAGCGCGTCCCTGTCTTGGAAGAGAGCTCGTCCTTCCTTAGCCCTCTGGAAGATTTCGTCGATTGAGTCGGGCACGACAGTTTATCCACTGGAAATACTGGTCTAATTAAGGGAGGTCCCCCTACATTTCCACTGGAGCGTCGTAAGAAGAATACTCGTTTGAGATTATATTAAGTAAGAAGATGCTCGCTCTTGGTTCGATCCATACGTTATTCAGACTGATTGACTAGTAAAACAAACAATCAGTCTACATCTCTCTTCAGAGCTACTAATCCACGCGCCAATTCCTCTCCAGTGGAAAGACAGGGGTCCCTGTCACCTGTGAATACTGAGTGAACGCCCTGTCACATCGTCCTATTTGGTTACGCCGACCATAGCCGGCTATATCCAGACGCATTTCACAGAAACCAGGCTCAATTGAACCCCTGTGTTTCCACTGGAGCCACTATTCGGCAATACCATTCCTCTTGATGTGAAACTCTGTGAAGACTCCTTTTCACCTCAACAAACGGTCAACGTTTGTTTGCGCTAGGTTCACAACTTCACACCATCCTTGGTTTTATGACGCCCCCATACCATCACTCACACTTGCGTAAGAAGGTGAAGGTCGAGATAACAGACGAGGAAGGGACCACTTATTCTCTCGCATTGCATGGCAAATTCTCTCAGGACAAGGTTATGCGAATGATGGAGCTAATCGACCTTTTCGGCCAGGGCGACCACAACACATCTCACACACTTCCTCCTGACGAGTCCACGACATATGGGAGGGTACTCAAATTGATTCAATCTTCCTATTCGACGAAAGAATTCTCTTCCGCAGACATCGCCCGCGACTACGAAGAGAGGCTTGGTTCGCCTATACCACTGAGCACGGTGTCGACCTACCTGTCCAGGCAGGCTGATAGGGGAATTCTTAGCCGTCAAAAATTCGGTAATTCATGGGTATATCGACTTACCCACATCTCTAACAGTCAGCTGACCACATAGGATTTGCCGCTGTCAGTGATTTCGTAGACGTAGGGCTTGTTCCTATCATTCCTGACAACCAACCCCCGGTCAAAAAGCCCTTTCATCAATCGAGCTGTATGCTCCCTTGATCTCCCAACCTCTTCTTTGATTTGCGCAGACGTCCTTGGACCTTCAGCCAGAAGACGAAGCACTTTTACTTCTGTCTCAGTACCGTCGCCATGTGAAATCGATGACGCTACTGCTCTTACAGCTTCCGAAGGTTTGCCTGCCTTGCTCTGATGGTTTGTCGGCTGAATGGAGACGGCACCCGCCTGAGGTGAGCCCAACCTTGACGACAGAACGTCGGTCTTGGCCATCAAGTCGATAATTCGAGCATCCACCACCGAGAAACGCGAATTCGCGGAATCCCACACATTTTTTGCAAGTCTCGTCGACTTGTCAGCCTCCTGAACCATCCTGCTATACCGAGACAGCAGAGTAGCTAGTATCACAACCGCAGCCACAATCACGCCCGCGGAGACCGCAATAACATAGTCGTCTAACAAACAGGGTCACACCTACGTGACGTTACATGATATAAACTTGAACAACATCATACCACCACATCATAACATCACGATGCGGTCAGCCAGAACTCTGACCAAGGCCATAACCTCGGGCAGCTTCTCCGGATCTACATCCGTCGGAATCATCGAGACGGCGGAAATCAACTTTTGAACGTCCTCTGGCTTGAGCAAACCCATCTGGACCGCTACAGCCACGGTGAAAAGGGACTTCGTGACGTTCTTCTTTGCCTGAGTGAGAATTCGGTAGTGTGTACCTCGACTTATACCTGGATTCTTTCGTGTTTTGAGGGCAATATTCATATTAATTTCGCCTTTTAAGACGGCATGATGTAATCTTAACGTCTCTGCCTGAATCCTAGTTAAGGATGACAAATCAGTTATGACCTCTGGGGCAGGATTCAATAGAATCGCATAATACAATATTGTATTTAGGATTATTCCTCCAATTATCTGATAATTATATATTACTTGTAATAAGTATACAGGATTTTGGATTTAGCCCGAGTCTATTAATAAATCTCTCACGACCAACGACGCTCAATTCAGAATAATATTTATGCAGGTCACAACGAGCTCTGCGTGACATGGGTAGAAGACGCCGTAAAGTGCTAAGACAGACTCATAAGAGCTTGCCGAAGGTATTCAATTGTCCTCGGTGCGGCGTGGTGGCCGTTCGCATCACATCACAACTTGATGATGCATCACAAGACTATGTGATGGTGGTCGCGTGCGGCAATGCAAGTTGCCGACTGCGCAGGGAATTCAGGTACCCGACCGAACGTCCTGAAATCGATGTCTATAACAGCTTCGTAGATGAATTCGTCAGAACTGGTGGCTAAGATGAGCTCCCGAGGCCCCGCAGAGACGCGTCTCACGTCTCGCAAGAGGGGATCCACTGGCCTGGCCGCTCTCATCGACCCCGACAATTTCGACAAGAAGCGCGCCATACTCGTAGCTGAGACCGCCGAGAAGCTAGGGTTCAGCTGCGTCTTCATCGGAGGTTCCACGCTCGGCGATCAATCACATCTAGATGAGATTGTGCTTGCCGTCAAGCAGCACATCACGTCTCCCGTGATATTATTCCCAGGTAACATCACAGGTATATCACGTCACGCCGACGCAATCCTCTTCAGCTCTCTGTTGAACTCGACTAATACCTACTTCATAGTCGGAGCACAGGCACTCGGCGCAATCCAGGTAAACCGATATCACCTTGAGGCCATTCCAATGGGATATCTGGTCTTTGGAGACGAGAGCACAACAAGCTTCATCGGTCAAGTGCGTTCGATACCCTACACAAAACCGGAAGTCGCTGTCATGTATGCGTTGGCCGCTCAATATCTAGGGATGAGAGCCTTATACCTCGAAGCTGGAAGCGGATCGAACCATCCTATGCCTGCGGAGGTGGTCGCGGCAGTGAGGAAGAACTTTGAAGGTCTCCTAATCGTAGGAGGAGGCATCACCTTGCCGAAGACCGCCGCCAAGCTAGCTGGGGCCGGCGCCGACTTACTGGTAATCGGCAACTTGCTCGAGACGAACGACTTCGAGAGCAAACTGCTCCCGATAACCAAGGCCTTGAGGGACAAGCTTAAGCACTAATTCCGTGCAACAGCAGAGACTTTGCCCTTCAAGGCTAGCTCCGCTTGGGAGCATAGCAAGAAGCTCACCATTTTCCCCGCCAACCTCGAATCCTACTACGGTGACATACTGAGCCAGTACGAGTCGGCGTATAACATCGCCGAAGAGGCAAAGTCGAGGGGTCTTGACCCCAACGAAATAGTCGAATCGAAAACCGTCTTCGACCTCGCTGACCGCGTGAATGAGATGCTAGGCCTCTCGCAATTCGAGGGTCTCGCAGAGAGACTGCGCCATCTCCTTCACACTACTACCAAGGAGAGGGCCACGCTTGCAATAGCAGAAGAAATCGCCCTCGGCAAGTTCGGAGCTATGAGCACGGACCAAGCGCTGCAATACGCGGTCAGAGCGGGGCTCGCCGTAATCACAGACGGGGTCACCGTCGCTCCCATACAAGGCATCTCCACCGTCGTAATCAGGAAGAACGACGACAACAGCGAGTACGCCTCAATTTCCTATGCAGGCCCAATGAGATCCGCAGGAGGGACCGAGGCCGCTTTTTCCGTCCTGATTGCGGATGTCGTCGCGAAGAAGCTCGGGCTCTCACCCTACAGGGCGCGCGAAGAAGAGATTGCGAGATACATCGAAGAGCTCAGGGTATACGAGCGAGAGGTGGGCAGCTTCCAGTACCACGTCTCGGACTCGGACGTCCGTGTCGCCCTCTCGAACCTCCCGGTAGAAATCGACGGAGTAGAGACCGACCCATTCGAGGTGGTGGTGCACAGGAACCTGAAGAGGGTCGCCACGGATAGGGTGAGAGGAGGAGCCCTGCGCGTCCTCAACGACGGGGTTATCGGTAGGGCACACAAACTGGCGAAGATACTGAAGGAACTCGAACTGACGGGATGGGACTGGCTACCCGAACTAAAAGGAGGGAAGCAGCAGTCCACGGGAGAGACAGAGAAAGTCGGCGCGCATTTCGAAGAGGTGATTTCCGGGCGCCCCGTCATCTCTTCGCCTAACACCCGTGGAGGTCTCAGAATAAGGTATGGAAGGGCCATGAACACAGGACTCTCTACAGTGGGCATCCATCCAGCGATTCCCGCTCTGCTCGACAATTGTGTGGTCGTAGGCACCCAGGTCAAGGTGGACATCCCCGGAAAGGCCGCTACCATCGCGTTCGTGGATTCCATCGAGGGACCGACCATCCGCCTAAAGGACGGCTCCGTACGGCGTGTGGACAGCCTAGCTGATGCCGAGCGCTTCCACGACTCTCTGGAGCTCATCCTCGACATGGGCGACGCGCTGATCAGCTATGGCGACTTTCTGGAGAACAACAAGACGTTGGGTCTCTCCCCATACGTGACAGAGTGGTGGCTTGAAGACCTCAAAGCAGCCACAGGGAACGGGTCGCTAAGCGGGGCGAACGCCCTGGACCCTACCAGATTTGCCGCCATCCTGGGCGGGGTCCCTCCCTCCGCCGTTGAAGCACTCAGCATCTCCAGACAGTTCGACATCCCTCTTCATCCTTCGTTCAGCCCGAGATTCGACAGAATTTCGCCGGGGGAACTGCTAGAATTGCTCGCCGTCATGAGCCAATCCGGACGTGATATCGAGGTAAATATCACATCACATCACATCGAGGAGTCCCTGCAACACCTACTGGTCCCATACACTCGCAACAAACACTCGGCAACCATCTCAGAGGAATGGGCGACGATACTGGGCACACTCATGGACGTAGGCAACAAGGCCGACATGACGGATGTTTCCTCCTGGGATCCCGACAGAATCTTGGAACTGGTCCATCACCTCTCCGGAGTAACGGTGGGGAAGCAGACGACAGGGACCGTTGGGATGAGGGTGGGCAGGCCAGAGAAGGCCATGCTCAGACACATGAAGCCACCCGTCCACGTCCTCTTCCCAGTGGGCACGGCGGGCGGCAACACAAGAGACCTGCTGGCGGCGGCGAAGCACGGAAGCATGAGGGTCGACATGGTCAACATAATGTGTCCTTCGTGCGGAAAGCGTAAGCTTTCCAGCAGGTGTGAGGACTGCGGCGAAGCGACCGTCCGGTTCCTCTCGTGTCCACGGTGCAGCCAAATCATAAATGCAGAGGAGGGCCAGACCTGCCCAAAGTGCAGGGTCGAGGGGATAACACACTCGAATTACAACCTTGACATCAAGGCTGCCGTCGACGCGGTCCTGAGGAAGGTCCCCGACGTCTCTCGCAGCACCATCAAGGGCGTCCGGGGCCTGTCAAGCGGCTCGAAGTACGCCGAACCGATTGAGAAAGGGGCCCTGCGCAGCAAACACGAGATTTATGTCTACAAGGACGGGACGGCGCGCGTGGATGTGACCAACGCACCACTCACCCACTTTAGGCCTAGCAACATACACGCTGACATACCGACACTACGCTCCCTGGGGTACGAGGTCGACAAGGATGGTAGACCCCTCGTCGACCCGGACCAGCTCGTGGCCCTCAAACCTCAGGACGTCGTGATTCCTGAGAGCACGGCACGCGACCTCGTGAGGGTAGCCGCCTTTGTGGACGACGAACTGGAGACGGTCTACGGACTCGCACGGTTCTACAACGTGAAGACGGTAGACGACCTCAGAGGGAAGGTCGTCGTGGGCCTCGCCCCGCACACCTCGGTGGGGGTCGCCGCAAGAGTCGTCGGGTTCTCGAACGCCCAAGTCTGCTTCGCGAACCCATGTTGGCACTCCGCCAAGCGGCGAGACTGCGACGGGGACGGCGATTCAGTGCTGCTGCTACTAGACATATTCCTCAACTTCTCTGTCGAGTACATACCCACACAGATCGGCGGGCTAATGGACACGCCGCTCCTTATTCAGCCCATCATCCTCCCTGCAGAAGTGGACGACCAGGCCCACAACTTCGACGTGGCCTGGAAATATCCCCTCGCGTTTTACGAGGCGACCGAGTCATCCCCGAACGCTTCAAAGGTCTCCGGGCTGATCGAGACAATCCGCAACAGGGTGAACCTGCAGGACCAATTCTACAACTATGGTTTCACGCACAGCACAAGCTCAATTACCATAAAGAGCTCCCGAAGCGCATACTCAACCCTCAACACTCTGGCTGACAAGATATCCAAACAAATCGAGGTCGCCGAGAAGATTGAGGCGGTCTCCGCAAGGCAAGTCGTAGAATCGATAATCAAGACTCACTTGATCAGGGACATAATGGGGAACATGAAGAAGTACTCCACTCAGTCGTTCAAGTGCAGAGCTTGCAGCCGAACGCTGCGCAGGCCCACGGTCTCAGCGCGCTGTGAGGTCTGTGGAGGCGAACTCAGGGAGACGCTGACGAGGGGCTCGGTCGAGAAGTATCTTGCAATCGCAAGAAGGCTCGCACATGAGTACGACGTGGACGAGTACATTAAGGAGAGGCTTGACCTGCTAGTCAGGGAGATGGACCAGCTCTTCCCGGCCAGAGAGAAGAGCACTCAATCCGAGCTTACCGACTTCGCGGCCCAGGACCCTGAGCCCACTCTAGTCTTTGAGTAGCAGGTCTAGCGGTAGAAGTAGGCGGGGGAATTGTCGAACGAATACTTTACTCTCTGGTGCAGCCGGCGCATGCCGCGCACACGTCTCTTCACCAGCTCGACCCTGTCCGTCGTGAGCGCAACGTGCAAAACATCCGCGACCTCCTTCATCTCACTCTTCCCCATCCCAAGTCTAGTGAGCTCTGAGACGCCCAGCCTTATCCCGCCGGGGTTCGTGTAATGCCTGCCGGCTTGGAGATCGCCTGGGAGCAACTGACGATTGACGATGATGTTCATGGATTCCAGTTTCTTCTCGACCTGCCCCCCGTCTCCGTACTTGGTTACGTTCATCGCCACCTGATGAGACTGCGTATAGTCGTGGTTCTCCCCTAGAACCGTCTCTCCCTTCTCCGCCAAGGTCTCGGCCAGCACTCGCGCATTCACCGTGACAGCCTTGGCGTAGCTGCTCCCGAACTTCAAAAACTCGGCGAAAGTGAGGGCCTTCGCCGCCACATTGTGAAGGTGATGGTTACTCGAGGTCCCAGGAAAGACGGACTTCTTCAGCGCCTCACCATATTGGGCCTTCGAGACGACTGCCCCTCCCTGTGGGCCGAAGAGCGTCTTGTGCGTGCTGAAGCTCATGACGTGGGCGCCCTCGCCCAATGGATCCTGAAACTTTCCCCCGGCGATCAGACCGGCCACATGGGCGGCGTCATAGCATGGCGTGGCGCCGACCTCGAGCACAGCCTCGACTAGCTCCTTGACCGGGTGCGGGAAAAGGAAAAGGCTTCCGCCGAACATCACAATCTTCACCTTCTTCCCTGCCGATTGGATGGTCTTGAGTTTCTTCTTCGTCCCGTCTACGTCTATGTTCATGTTCTCCTTGTCAAACACGAAGTACTCGATGTCCAGACCGTGGACGAGCCCAGCGGTGCCTGAGAACTCCTTCTTCCCAGCCGATATGTGACCGCCATTCGGGATGGAGAGCGCCATCATGGTGTCCCCCGGATCCGACAATGCGGAATAAACGGCAAGGTTGGCGCAAGCTCCCGAGACAGGACGCACATCGGCGAACTCCGCGTGGAACAACGTCTTGGCCAGGCTGATTGCCTCGAGCTCGATTTGGTCGATAAACTTGCAGCCCGCATACACCCGCTCGCCCGGCCAACCTTCGGCGTATCTGTGCCCTAGATCAGAGGAGAGGACTTGCCTGACCGTGCGAGAGGTGACATTCTCGCTTGCGACCAGCGGAAGGCTCTCAGAGAACCATCTTTCGTGCTGTTTCACCAGGGAAATCAGCTTCCCTTGTCGATTGTTCACGATAATCACGAATCGGTATCAGTAATTATTGTTTTTGTGCGATTGCTTGGTTCGAAGCAGTTGCACAACACATTTTAAAAGGGCGCCCGTCTGGCAAAGGGAGAAGCAAGATGAGCAGCAAGAACAAACAACTACCAGCATCTAGCGCGGGGTTGCTCAGGTTCTTCGAGGACGAGACCGAAGGCGTCAAGATCAAGCCCGAAATCGTGCTCATAGGTTCGATGGGGCTCGTGCTGACCTCCATCGTCATAAACCAGATATTCCCGGCTCCAGCGTCGACAACTGGTGCTGGGACGGCCTTCCTTGCTCTATTATTCGGGTAGATTCATCTGTATGGCTCCGCTACTGAACAGCTAGCTCGCCGTTACCGGCACCTGTTCGTCCTACCATCCTTCTCCATACTCTCTATCCTTCTAGGAATCTCCAGCATCATCCTCTTGACTCCGCTGGTGACGCTCGACGGATTACCTGTGATAGTTGCGCTAGGAATCTTCATCGTGATACTTGCTACCTCGGGCCTGATTACTTACGTCATCAAGGCACTCGATCAAGATTCGATAGTCTCCCTCAGGCGAATTTTCGGCCTCACGCTAGCCTCGAACCTACTTTGGACCATTCCGCTCGCAGTAGGTTCCGCATTCTCTTGGATACAACACAACCATCAATCCGGTCTGAACGAATTCGTCATAGGCACCTTCCTCGCTTGGAGCTTCGAGCTGCTAGTAATCAATGGGGCCTTCATATCCAGCACTGCGCGAAGTCTCTGCATAGCAGCCGTCCAACCTGCGTTGACGTTGCTACTTGCCTCCGCATTCATCATCAAACTCAACTCCTCGGTGATTTATGCCACGGTGCTCGGCTTCGTCATCCTCGGGATTACCACAGCTTTCTTGTTGAAGTTCAAGACGTTCAAGACGGAGGGCGTCGGCATCAACTCTCTGCAGACATTCCAATCATTTCTAAAGTCGTGGGTCTCCCAGAAACCTGCCGACCTCGAGAGCTACTTCACAATGTACTCCCACGACGAGCCCGTTACTACGCGCATAGTCCTTGCGACCGCGGCGGAGCGGGTGGCGCTAGTGCTGCCGGGTGTCCATCCAGGTCCCTTCTTTCCCGTCGGCAGCTACAACGTCTCCGAGCTGATATTCCACGAACTTCGCAAGAACGGCATAACCCCGATGGTCTTGCACGGCGTTGGGGGGCACGAGAGGAACCTTCCGACGAACGAGCTCGCGAAGCAATACGTTACCGCAATCGCTAGCGCTGTGACATCCCCCGGCGCCGGGCGACGCGTCGGAAAGATGAGAGGGCCAAGCAGATTACAACTAGGCCCGACATGCGTGACAACCTTGGGATTCGGGAATCAAGTCATAGCATTCCTCTCCAACGCCCCATACAACACCGACGATTTAGAACCGGGAATCATCAATCAGGCGGTCTCTGCGGCTAAGGAGTTGGGGGTCGAGCTGATGCTCGTGGACGCACACAATTCCATTGGAGGAGAGAATTGCGAGCAACCCAACGTCGATTGGAAGAGAGTCTTCTCTGACATCAGAGGAAGTCCTGAGGAAGAGTTCGAGGTCGGCATGGCGCATTCTTCAGAGCTCCAGTTCGAGCACGGCTCTGACATCAGTGACGGAGGAATCACTGCCCTGGTCTTCAGGAAACAAAAATCAGTATACGCCCTCGTAACCTCTGATTCGAACAACGCAGTCTTGGGCCTTAGGCAGATCATCATCGACGAGCTCAAGAAGGAAAATGCGGACCTGATCGAGTTGTGCACCTCAGACACCCACAACTCAGCCGCGAGATATTTGTCCAGCCGCGGCTACCGCGCCCTAGGAGAGGACAGCAACCGCGATACGCTAGTCGCAACCATCAAGAGGTTGGAGAAGCTCGCGGAAGGCAGACTCTCGCGCGGTGAGGTAACCACCATCACCTCGCAGTTGACACTACCGCTGATTGGCGCCAAATCAATCGCTGACTTCGCAACCCTGACAAAGGAGACGCTCAACTTCACAAAGGCCTATGCGAGCGCCGCGCTGGCGTCGGGGCTGGTTATCTGCTCTGTCGCTCTCTTCCTTTGAGGGAACTCGAGCGTGAAAAAAATCTCTGGCGGTTACATTGTTGCAATCGAAGGGATAGACGCAGTCGGAAAGAACACGCACAGCCTCTTGCTCTCCAAATGGCTAAGGAAAAACGGCGTCGAGACGACACACATGTCGTTCCCCGACTATGACACACCAATCGGAAATGAAATCAGATCTTTCCTTTCCGGCGAGAGGACATACCCGACTGAGCTGCAACATCTGCTTTTCGCCGCAAACAGATGGGAAAAGCTCGAAGAGATCAAATCCCACCTCCACGCAGGCGAGACCATTATCGTCAACAGATACACGGAGTCTAACCTCGCGTACGGAAGGGCAAACGGGTTGGACACGGCCTGGCTTGCCGGCCTAGAGAAGGGCCTACCTCGGGCGGACTTGGTCATAGTGTTGGACGCGTCACCGCGTTCTCTGAGTTCGAGGAGGCCAGGCAGCAGCAAGGACGTCTACGAGAAGAGCTCCACACTGCAGGCCGAGGCCCAAAAGGCTTACAGGGAACTCGCTCGCAAGCACGGTTGGAGCCTTGTTGATGCTGATGGACCCGTCGCAGATGTCCAGGCCACAGTGGTCAAGACCGTGAGAGAGGCACTAAAGCGGAATCGGGAAGCTTCGATATGACACTGAAGTATGTCGCGGAGATCAGGGATCCTATTCATGGCTACATCAAAATCACCAAAGAAGAGCGCGAGTTGATAGACTCGATCTTCGTCCAGCGTCTCCGTAGGATTCACCAACTCGCAGGTGCGTACCTGGTCTATCCCGGCGGCGTGCACAGCAGGTTCGAGCATGTCATCGGGACCATGCACGTGGCTGGCCTAATCGGTCAGTCGGTCTCGGACAAGGCCGGGCTCCAAGACGACGACATCCAGGAATTGAGGATAGCCGCCCTGCTCCACGATGTGGGACACGGACCATTCTCTCACCTCTTCGAAGAAGTCCTGTCAGAGAGGACAGACCTGACGCACGAGGACCTGACGCAGAGGATAGTTTCGGAATCAAACATCGGAGACATCCTGAAGCGCAACGGGTACCAACCTTCGAAGATATCGAAGCTCTGCGTGGGCAAGTCGAGGGGCCAGCCGTTCATGAACCAGGTGATCGCGGGAGGCTTGAGCGCCGACATGATGGACTACCTGCTGAGGGACACCTACTTCACCGGGGTCGAGTACGGCAAGGTGGACATACAGAGGGTGATAGACTCGCTGGACATCAGCACAGACGGGAACCTGATGCTCGAAAGCGCAGCCCTCTACGCGTTCGAGGCCCTCCTCATCGCCAGGTACGAGATGTTCAAGGCGGTGTACTTCCATCGGACGGTACGGGCGGCGGAGCTGATGCTCGCCCACTCGATGACCTTGGCCGACAACGAGCTACACCTGACCGACCTTTCACAGATAGACAAGATTCTGAGACTCACTGACGAGGTAGTGCTACAGCAGCTCGCTGACCTAGACCCTCGGACGTCCGAGCTCAAGATGGCGAAGAGGCTCGCCGCGAACTACATGCAGAGGAGGCTGGTCAAATGCGTCCTCGAGAAGGTCATGCAAAGGAAAGACAGAACCATCCAACGGATATTCAGCAAGAAGAGATTCAGGGACGAGCTCGCAACGGACATCGCACAGAGCGCGGGAGTGAAACCCTCCGACATCTACATCGACGTGCCTAACACGCCGTCTGTGCCGTATACATACGAAAGGCAGGCTTTCAACTCGATCACACTCTTCTCCAACGACGTCTATGGCGGCAAGAGGAGGACAGAGACCGTCCCGATAAGCGAGCTTCCCCTGGTCGGATCCATCACGGGTTTCATGGACATACTGAGAATCTATACGTTTCCCGAGCAGAGGGGCAAGGTCGCCGACGCCGTCGAAACGATCTTCGGCAAGGAGGACTTCATGTCCCGCATTTCGGTCTGAGATGTCACGCCATCTGCCCTAAAATACAATCCCCACATGAGAATCAGTGTCGCCTGAAGACATCTTCCCTTATCCGTCCTTCCGTCAAGGACAGAAGGAACTCGCACAGTCGGTCTATCTCGCTTGCAAGAACGGACAGAGATTCGTCGCCGAGGCGATGAGCGGGTTTGGAAAGACCGCCGCGGTGCTGGCAGGCACCATCTCGGCAGCTGCTGAGGACGACCTCCAGATTATCTACGTCTGCCGCACGAAGAGACAGGTCTTCCGGGTGTTGGAAGAGCTCAACCGCTTCTCTAGACGGCTTCCACTGCGAGCCACCAGCCTCTTCTCGAAATATGACTACTGCCTGCTAAGGCAGCGAGGCTCCGGGGTATCGCCCGAGACCTTCAAATGGTATTGCAGCTTTCAGACCTCCAACAACCTCTGCAGCTACTTCTTGAACGTCGCCTTCAATCACGACAGGATTGAAGAGCTCGTTGAAGCTCAAACCAGCGGGCCTGGCTCAATTTCAGAACTTCTGAAGAGGGGAGCTGAACTTCATGTTTGTCCGTACGAGGTCGGGCGGCTATCGTTGGCGCGCTCGAGAATCATCGTGACGACATATCACTATCTGCTTGACCTGAACTCAAGGTCGATTCTCGTCGCAGGAGACAAGTCTCTCAATGGAGTCGTGGCGGTGATTGACGAGGCCCACAACATAAGGGAATTCATCTCAGGTAACTCCACGACAACGCTGTCCTTCGCGGAGATCAGAGATTGCATCAACGATTCTAGAAGCCTCTACCTGCCCCGAATCTGCTCGGCAATCTCGGAAATCGGCGAGAGGGCCACACAATTCTGTTCCAAGAGCGACCACTGGTTGGTCAGGAAGGAGTCCTTCGTCGGCGCCATAACCGGCGGCCACACGAAGGATTGGCTATCTGACTTGGTCTTCGAGCTGTCGACAAACGCGGGAGTTGCGTGGTACTCCGTGGCCACGAACAGGAACCTCCCGGCATCAATCCTCAAGCTAGGCAGTTTCTTGAGCGCATTGCTATCCTCGCTCGATTCCGACGACATAGCATTGGTGAAGTCCGATTCCGCGCTCTTCTTGACCGACACCCATCCTTCGAAGAGATTCTTAGCAGCCACAGCGGGGTTCAGAAGCCTCGTTCTTCTCTCTGCTACAATCAGCCCTTCGAGCCTTTTCCTGCGCTCGATCGGCCTCGACGAGACTTCAACGATTTTGCACAGCGCGACTACCGACTACAAGTTCAGAATCAGGACGATTATAGATAGCGGCGTCACCACGAGGTTCAAGATGCGGACCGCGGAGATGTACTCGAAAATCACGGAGAGGGTGGCAGCCGTCTGCGGCTCCGTCCCAGGAGGCGTCGGGGTCTTTCTTCCGTCATACGCCGTCCTGGAGTCGGTAAGCGGCCCACTGCGTTCGCGGATTGAAAGCGCAACGATGACACAACCAAGAAGGACCCTCATCATCGAGAGGCCTGGCCTCTCGAACGAAGACTCCGAGGAGATGATGAACACCTTCAAATCTAGTCGGGGGTGCGTGCTCCTGGCAGTCCAAGGCGGGCGGTTCTCTGAAGGGGAAGATTTCCCCGGCGATCAAATGGACGTCTCGATAGTAGTGGGGTTGCCTCTGCCTCCTCCGTCGCCGACGACGTACGCCGAGTACAAGCAAATGGAAGTCGATCGGCTCGACAAGCACCAAGCGTACATGGTGCTCTCCCTGCTTCCTGCCTTGAGGAAAGCGTTTCAGTGCGCCGGGCGGCACGTCCGAGAACCCGGGAAAGTTGGGATGGTCTTCTTCATGGACTCACGATTCGCCGAGCAGAGAATAATCGATTTGATGCCGCCGTGGTTGAGAGAAGACCTTCTCAAGGGGGAGTTCGGGCCTGAGTCGATTTCCTCGCTTACCCGTGAATTTTTCTCGAGCGCACGCGGTCGCTGAACTGGATTCCCTTGCGGAAGGCAATTCTTGCCGCGGCTCGCTGGTCTCTGGTGGTACCGATTGCCCCGCTCTTGCCTGCGGACGTCCCCGACTCGTCGACGATTTCCACGGATGCTGACGGCGGCAGCCTTTCCCTCAACAGGCTAGCCAATCTCAGCGAGGACTTTGGTTCGCCGCCTCCAATCTTGACCGAGAGTGATGAATGAGGCACTTCCTTGACGAGCGTGACCAAAGATTCCACCGACCTTTCCACGGAATTTGAGGTCAGGGCGCCTAGCTCTCTTCCACCGTAGAACATCGCCATGCCTATCCTCGACCCTGGGTCGATTCCAATCAGAAGGTTTCTCCTTGATTCGTCAAGGAGTCTGGAAAGAAGCTGGCCCTCCATTATCAATGGGTCCTCGTTGAGGTCCTCTATCGTCACGACGCTTCCTCCGAACGCAGAGATCTCCATCCTGCTTGTGATGACCAAGTCCTTGGTAGAATCCACAATCTGCCCGGGCGAGAGGCTGGAGAACCGAAGGTGGGTCCTCTTGAGCCGGGAGACGATGTCGTAGTATGCGTTGCCATCGTCGGTGGCGACCTTAATAATCCTCATGGCAAGTTCGTCGACTTGAAAAGGCGGCGCGACTTTATGAGCATTCCCACGAAGGAGCAGACGAGCAGATTCCTCGCCCCGCTAAGGGGGAGCCTCTCGATTCTGCTTCTGCATGAGACGCAGGCGAAGATGAATGTGAGCCGTTTCATGTTGAGATGCGCGAGCCTGCAGTCCATCGACACGACTATCCTCGACGCCGACGCATTCTATTGCACCAACATGGAGCAGTTCGCAGAGGACGCTCAGTCCATCTCCACGGGCGAGGTGCTTCTCCTGCCTGAACAAGACTTCGAGGTGAGCTCCCTGCTGCCGCTGCTCTCTTCGAAGAGGCAACTCCTCATCGTCGATGACTTGAACTCCCTGTACTCCCTGGCTTCAGACACCCGCAAGTCGCAACAGCTGACCATCCTCATGAAACTTCTTTCCCACAATGCCAGGATGAATGGCTCTTGGGCCATCGCCACGGCTTACCGGACTGAGCTGGACAATAAGCAGAGCGCGATGAATCAGCGGTCGCTGACGGCGCTCGGCGACCTGCTCATCGACACAGACTCACACGCTGGCTCAATCAAGCTAAAATCGAGCTTCAAGGGTCATTGGACGAACGGCGAGTTCAGCCTGTAAAGAACGCTCGAAGACGGTTGTCTACTTGGCGAAGAACACATAGAATTCGATGTAAATAGCAATCCCAATCATTATTACCCCGAGCGTCAGGAAGAAGGGGACCAACCTGGGCTTCACGGTCTGCCTTCCACTGAGATACGAGATATAGAGACCGCCGAACCCCAGCAACATAGCCATCGAATAGATGACCATCTCACTGACTGTTTCCCCGGTGGTCGATGGATAAATCATGTATGATTGGCTCACGGGGTTAGCGAGGGCACTGACCACGCCCGCAGCCATCACGACTATTCCCACGATATACAGAACTTCGATGAAGTTGTTCTTGACAGTAGCCGACACGCTGCTGCGCTCGACGACCTTTCCAAGCCGCCGCTCCACTCCCGACACGCGAGACTCAAGCCACTGTCTAATCAAACCGAAACCGCCTCTCGCTCCCCCATCTCCACAGCCTCTCTAACCCGCCGGCCAGCAAATTCATCGCCCTTAACTCTTTTCAAATACCAACCCACACTATTCGAGCACACAGCCTCACTACCTTCTTCCCTTTTTTTGCAAATCTTGCATTGCGTACACGTTCACCTTGCGCGGGCAACGGTCATTCACGCACAACTTCCACGGACGCCTGCCCAACCGCACGTAGACCACCGGCCATCCGCAGCTACCGCACGGCTTCGAGGCCACCTTGATCGTCCCCCGCTGCGGAAGCGGTGCCGACGCCCTGCACCCCGTCGAGTAATTCGTACAACCAGCGAACCTCTTCCCAGACTTGCGGGAGCGGACCACCCACAGCTTCCCCGCTCTGCACATGGGGCACCTCCCCAAGATTGTCTTCCCGAGAGTCCCTTCTGAGACCGAGCTCCGCATCCTGCCGGCTATTTCGGCTTCGTGCAACCGCACTTCGCCTATCTGGGTCAACAAAGACGTCACCGTTCTCTCGTATAATCCTTGGCCTGACTCGCCTGACCCCTCCTCGATTCTTTCAAGCTGGTTCTCAATCTCGCGAGTCAAGCTGGTTGAGATTATCTGGGGGCAATGCTCGCGCATAGCCTCGATCAACGCAAATCCCAGCTCGGTGGGGACCAGCGTCTCCCCTGCGACATAACCCCTGTCCAAAAGCGTGGAGATGATATCGGCACGAGTCGCCTTGGTGCCAATCTCCTCCCTCTCCATCTTCTCCAGAAGCGTGGCCTGGTTATATCGCTCAGGACGGACTCTGACGTGCTCCTCAACAATGACCACTTCCACATCGACATGGTCGCCTTCCCGAAGGGCGATCGTCATCGTTGAAACAGCGTCGGCGCGCCGCCCCTCGGCCACGATTTTCATCCATCCTGGGACCAACACGCGCATCTCCTCCATCTTGAATGCGTGTTCGCCGACCAAAACCTCGACGGAGCTCGCCTCACGAACCGCGTCCTCGCCAAAGCACGAGAGAAACCGCCGCACTACCAGGTCGAATACCTTCCCCTCTTCGACTGCGAGAGGCCTCCTCCCAGACTCGCCCGTCGGATAGATAGCGGGGTGGGCCTGATCGGTACCTCGCCCCTCGGTAGGATGAATGCTGCCTCGAGAGATGACCTCGTCCACGACATCCGAATATCCTGGGATCGCCGCGATCTTCGAAAGGAGCCTCCCATAATCAAGCTTGGGCAGTCTTTGACTCCCCGTCCGAGGATATGAAATCATGGCACCGAGGTACAACCTCTCCGCAATTTGCAATGTCCTGCTCGGAGCGTAGCCGAAGAGTCTGTAGGCCTCTTTCTGAAGGTCCGCGAGGTTGAGGGGAGGGGGAGGCCGCTGTTTGAAGGTCTTCCGCGTGACGAGAGAGACGAGACCCTCGCGCCCTTCACAGGCGGTTTTGATCTCCTCGGCGGCATGTCTCGTCGGCACTATCGGTGACGAGGAGTACTTGCCCTCGAATACCATATCGTCTTTCTTGAAACTTCCTCTCACCGTCCAGTACGGGGTGGGGACGAACACACTGGCATCGACCTCCTTCTCGACTATGAAATTCAGCGTCGGCCCCTGGACGCGACCGATGCTCACCGTTCTGAAACTGTAACCTGTTCTGAGAGACTCGGAGAGGGCTCGCGAAAGGTTGACGCCCCAGATGAAATCGACGACGTGCCTCAATCTCCCAGCCCTCGCAAGTCCGCCGCTCGAACCTAACCTGTCGTCCCTGAAGGCCTCCACGACCTCTTCCTTGGTGAGCGCGGAGAACTTGGCCCGCAGGGCTGACACCTCCCTCCCCCCAGACGCATATCTCAGGATATTGTAGCCAATAGTCTCTCCCTCGATGTCAAAATCACAGGCGTTCACGAACACGTCCGCTCGTTCAGAGAGGCTCCGGATGGCCCGGATCCGGCTCGAGACGAGCTTGGCGGCCTTATCGCTGGTCGCTCCAAGTGGAAACCATTCCAAGTCCAGCACGGGATAGACCCTCCTGTCCTTCACAGTATCTGATATCCCATAGAGGTGCCCCATCGCTGCACAGACGACGTACTTCCTCCCGCGCCCGTCTTTGAGCCGAAAAGCAGGTACGCCCTCTACCTTGAACATTTCCGGAGTCCCGACGGAGAGCGCGTCCGCAACTCTCCTCGCCGCGTCCGGCTTCTCACAGATTACCAGGGTGTAGCCGGGGAGACCGGCGCTCCTCGGCAACGGCAATCTCGTTCTCGAAGCGCTATGGGTGCTCATTGCAATCCTTTTAAGAGCAACGAGCAATCTGACGTGCGTGACCTACGAACTCGTCTGTTCCAAGTGCGGGTACGCGATCTACTCTGGGTTTGATTTGAGATCCCCCAATGACATCCTGAAGCCTTCGGGATACAGGTGCAAGAAGTGCGGCGCGAAGCTCGCTCCTGAGAACTTCAAGGTCGAAGTCATGAAACTCGAAGGAAGATTCACCTAGCGCCGTATCCAAGACTGCGCATGTAGACGCACTGCTCCGGGTCTACCGCGAAACTCGACATCCCATAACGTCGCCCGGCAGTTGCATTCAACCCGCGCACCAAAACAATCGGGACAGACTCGTTAGCCTCACCCATGACAACCTGCGCGCCAGAACAAAGGTCGTCAGCTATCGCTTGACTCGTGACCTTCAGGACGTTGCCGAAAAGGTCGGGCTTCCCTCGAAGATCCACGATGGCCTCCATACCGGCCGCCGAAAGAGCGACCCCAACCGTCCCCTTCCTCGTCGGCATGAGCCTGCTGTCGGAGACCACGACGCCTATCTCGACCCCGCGGCGGAACCTCATCTCGTCCACGAGTGTGGTCGCCGACTCCAGAGGGCTGCGGGGGTAGAGAACGACCTTGCCGTGCGCGATGTTCGATTTGTCAATCCCGGCGTTAGGGGTCAGGAGCCCCTCTTTCAGGGTGAGCATGAACCCGCTCACTCCTCCTATCACGTCATCCGACTCTCTGATTACGAGCTCGCACAGCTCAGGGGGGATGTTCAGCCTTCTCGACTCCGAGGCGGCGTAATCGCTGGGGACGACCGTCCCAAGGTCGACGACCCGGCCCTCGGACACGGCTATGAACTTGCTCGAAATCACTAGTATGTCGCCGTCCCGGAGCTCTGAGCCGACGAACCTGTCCACGAGTTCTCCGAGGTTGAAAGGAGCGCCCTTCCTCGGCGTCCTTATCGGCACGAAGGTAATCCCTGACCCCAATCAAACTCCTCTTAAACAAGGATGAGGGAGCTCCCTATTATACGAAGCGCGCATGGCGACGACCAAAGCAAGTAACCACACCCCTCTCTACGAGTTCCACCGCACCCACGGCAAGATAGTGGATTTCGCGGGTTATGACATGCCAATCTGGTACACGAGCACGATGGAGGAGCACATGGCCGTGAGGAACCGCGCGGGGATATTCGACGTCTCTCACATGGGTAGACTCGACGTGACCGGCCCAGACGCTGCGAGATTCATAGAGAGCCTCTTCCCGACGGGCATTGGGAAGCAGCCGAGCGGGAAGTCCGTCTACACGCTTCTGCTGAACGAAAACGCCGGAATCGTAGACGATCTCATAGTCCTCAAGGTTGACGAGGGAAAATATCTCCTCGTCGTCAACGCCGCGAGCAAGGAGAAGGACTTGAGACACATGGAGAGAGTCGGGGCAGGCCTCAACTTCAAGATCGATGACATCACCGATGCCACGACCATGATCGCGGTGCAAGGCCCCTCAGCGCTGGAGGCGCTCCAGCCTTTGACTCCGCTTCCGCTCGCTGACATGAAGAGATTCACACACGCCTTCTCTACCGTGAAGGGAATCCGAGCCGTAATCACTCGCACGGGATACACCGGTGAAGACGGATTCGAAATAATAGTTCACGACGCTGCGTCAGGGGCGATGGCGGTCTGGGAGGCCTTGATGAAAGGCGCGACCCCATGCGCACTCGGCTCGAGGGACTCGCTAAGGCTGGAGGCCGGGCTGCCGCTCTACGGCTCTGACATGGACGAGACGACAAATCCACTCGAGGCAGACTTGGGTTGGGTGATCTCCAAGGACAAGAAATCCTATGTCGGATGGCAGAGGCTGGCATCATTGATGCAGCAAGGGCCCGCAAGGATCAGGCGGGGCATAGTCATGGACGAGAGGATTCCACGCAGAGACTTCAAGGTCACCGACAAAGCTGGAGAGGAGATAGGTGTGGTCACGAGCGGGACGTTCTCTCCTGTGCTGAAGCGGGGGATTGCCATGGGATACATCAAGACCCCCTCGCCTCAACTGGGCGAAACGGTCGAGGTCGTCGTCAGGGACGCCCCGAGCAAAGGGAAGATTGCGAAGCTCCCATTCTACGACGACTCGCTGTTCGGATGGAAGCGAAAACCTCACCAGCAATAGTAAATAGATTGCCCCTAAGACCCAGAGCGTTTGAGCAATCCCTCGCCCTACCAGGTTCCGGACGGGCTGTTCTACACCAAGGAGCACGAATGGGCTAGAGTGACAGGCGGCACAGCCAAAGTAGGAATAACCGACTACGCAGCGAAGACCTTGAACGACATAGTGTACCTCACGCTCCCATCAGCCGGTAAGGAGGTCAAGCAGCTCAGTTCGTTCGGGACCGTCGAGTCAATCAAGGCCGTCTCCGAGCTCTACGCACCGCTCTCAGGCACTGTGACCGGTACGAACCAGGAGCTGACGAGCCATCCCGAGTTGATCAACCAGTCACCATACGAGGCAGGGTGGATAATCGAGCTGAAACCCTCCATGCTTGAAGAAGAAAGGAAGACCCTCTTGTCGCCGAGACAATACGAAGAGTTTCTGAAGTCATTAGACGCCGAGCACCAGAACTAAGAGGCTTGCAACGGGGGAAGAACGCCCCTCCAAAATCCGCGGAGCTTCATCGAAAAACTCTTAAATGGTCTGAAGTCGCTGACGACCAAGTTTGAGCGGCACTTTCAGCAACTTCCTACGCGGTGCCCTACGCCGCCCCACAGTCACGAGGCGCAGCATGATGGCGGGGATACTACTGGTCGCCGTCTTTGTGATTGCGATGCTGATGAGGTTGTTCCCAGCTCAGTACGGCTTCTACCTGAACGAGTTCGACCCGTACTACGACTACAAGGCCGCCAACTTCATCGTCACGTCCTTCAACCAGAGCTGGGCCGCCGGCCAGGGCGGGTTGCCTGGACTGTGGCATTACTTCTCCTGGACGGACTACACGACTTGGTTCCCTGAAGGCAGGGCAGTGGCCACCACCTCCCAGGACGGACTTCAATTCGCGGGAGCCCTCTCGTATCTCTTCTTCAGGAATGTGTTCGGGCTACAGTACAGCCTCTATGACTACCTCGTCCTCTTCCCAGTCTTCGTAGGCTCGCTGACCGCCGTGGTGTTCTACTATCTCGTGAAGCGCATCGCGGGCGAGGCAGGCGGTCTGTTCGCCGCGCTCATGATAGCGGTCTCGCCGCCTCTCATCGAGAGGGGGAACCTCGGGTGGTTCAAGTCCGAACCCCTGTGCATATTCCTCTTCGCCATCGCCGCCTACCTATTTTTGACACTCCTCGACAGCCCGATGAGCAACAAGCAGAGGATTTTCCGCGCCCTCGTCGCGGGCCTCCTGGCGGGCTATGCCAACACCGCTTGGGGCGGAGGGGAGTACTTTACGATCGCATTCGCCGTCTTCTTCGTCGTAATGCCATTCCTCAACTTCGACGTCCCCAACCTCTCCATCGTGGCTCTGCTGTTCGCAGCAGGAGACATCTTCGGCAGCGCAATCTTCCCTAGGCCGGGGATAGAGATTGTCACCAACCCCGTCGGCTTCGCGCTTATCGGAGGGACGGTCTTCCTGGTGATAGGACAGTGGATGAGGACATGGGTGAAGCCGGCGGAATATAGGTGGACGATGGTGAAGGTCATGCTGGGCTTCGGGCTCATCGCTCTAACGGTGCTGAGCTTCGGGCTGCTCTCGACAGTGAGCCGTAGATACCTCTCAACAATCCTGCCTTGGACGAAGAGCTCGGATCCTCTAGTCGAATCCGTAGCTGAGCAGGTATTCCCCGTAGGCTCGGACTACTTCTCGTCGTACCTGGTCCTCCTCTTCCTCGGCGTCTTCGGAGCCTACATCGCGTTCAAACGGAAGAGCCCTACGATAGGGTTCGCCCTCGTCATAGGCCTGTCAAGCCTCTACATCTCGGCCGCATTCTCGCGCCTCTTGGTCTACTCCTCAATCGCTCTCGCGATTCTGGGAGGAATCGGGTTCGCCGAGGTGTTGTTCGCGCTTCTGAAACCCAGTGGGCCGACTCTGGTGAAGAGGAAGCCGACCTACTCCACGCAGAGTGAAATGCGAGCCGTCTATTCGATTGCGCTGATCGCGTTGTTGGCCTTCCCCGCGAGCATATTTTGGATTCCCAACCCGGTGCCGTGCACCGGTGCAAGCGTGATATGTGATCAGAGCCCCGCTGATTACGGAGTCACCATCTCGAACGGCGGGACTGTCTTTTCGCATACGGAAGTCTCCGATTGGTTCCAGGCCTTGAATTGGATAAACAGTAACACGCCTACGAACGCGGTCATCATATCCTGGTGGGATTACGGATACTGGGTCAACGTCATGGGGAACAGGACCGTTGTGGCGGACAACGCAACGCTGAACGAGACCAGGATAGCGCAAATCGGGCAGATGTTCATGTCGAACGTGACGGCGGGCGCGGCGACCGCGCTGGGCATGGGCCATGGCCGACCCACCTATGTCCTAATGTTTCTGACCGGCAGCGAAATCACCCTGTCCGGAACAAGCTACTACGCTTTGCAGTTGCCCTCGGGAAGTGGGTTCACTCCCGGAGGCGGGGACGAGAGCAAGAAGCAGTGGTTCATACGCATCTCGGGCCTGAACGAGTCCGAGTTCCTCTATCCTAACCCCGACGCGTTCAACTTGACTCCCACGGGGCTGGGCACGGTCTTCGGGCAGATGCTCCCCTTCCAGTTCGCAGGATTCTATGACCTCTATAACTCAACGGCAGCCGTCACCTCCAACTACTCGCTAGACTCGCGCACAGGCGCCCCGCCAATCCAACTCTATTATGCACCATATTACTTCCAATTGAATGGAGGGACCTCTCCGTTCAAAATCGTCTTCCACTCCTCCAGCCTCGATAACCCGTTGGCATGCGGCTCCCAAGTGAGCTGCTTCTCCACGGTGCTGATCTACAAGGTCACGTAGTGCCGCGCCGAGGCCAGACCTAGGGATTTTGCGCTGTGGCTGTTTGATACGCCAGCGGGCTTCTGTATCTGGCATACTTGTCATCGGGGGAATATTTTGCCGGCGCGGCCATCTTTGTGGCCTCCCCACACCGTGGGCACTTGACATCCATCGTGTACCCCGAGCACTTTTGACACTTGAATAGCAGATTCTTCATTCTCTAGGCCCCGCCGCCATACTTTCGCGACATCTCCCTCTTGCTGCCGAAGCTTCCATGCTTACCTATGGCTTCCTCCATCTTCTGGAGGACCGCTCCCATGACCTTGTCAGCCTGCTTGTAGTCGTCCGCCGTCACCCTGACTCTGTAGCGGGGTGCCCCTACGTAGGTCATCCTGATCTCGGCCACGGACGACGCGCCCTGCCCTGCGGCCAAGGCCTTCTTGATTTGGAGGATTCCGTCCGCCGCGTTCGAGCTCATCTCTACTATGCTCCCGACTTCGTATTTCGGCGAGGCTATTTTCTCCCTGGCGGCGGTGACCATCTCGTTGACGACCTCCGGTGAGAAGTCCATCGTAGCGAAAGTCTTCTCGCCCCTCTTCGCTGCGTCCTCGAGAGCCTCGTAAAGACTGCCATACTGGCCTTGCAGCTTCATTAGAAGCTCTGGGAACGTCTTGTCGTCCATCCCGAGCTTCTTCTTCACCATCGACAGTATCGTCATCGCCTTCTCCTTCTGCTTCCACTCGATCAGCTTGTTTCGTCTCTCCTCGTTCGTGACCTGCCTGAGCGAAAGGTCGACCTCACGCCTCGACTTTTCAGCCCTCACAACTTTGAGGACGAGCTTCTGTCCCACTTTCGCGACCCTCTCAATGTTCCTCACCCAGCCGGTGGATATTTCGGAGATGTGCAGGAATCCGTTCATGCCGTCGTATTCGTCCAAGTCGACATAGATGCCGTGGGAAGTAATCTCTCTCACCGTGCAAAGGACTATGTCTCCTCTCTCGGGTAGCTCACCGCTCTCCAACTCTAAACTCCTCTCGCTGACGTTTGCCTGGGATGCTAGTTATTAATCTAGCAGGTGCTAACGGCACAAAGCATTGGCGCTTTAATATCCCATCGAGCTGAATCATCAGCAGTCGCCGCATGAAGATGGATTCGAGAGAATCCTTCCGATGTTGGTTATGAGGTTGCCTGACAAGTGTAAAATCCATGCTAGGCAATGTGTCAAAGCTCGTGAGTGTATAGCTCACTCTGGGCTGCTGAGGTTCGGCAGTGGCGGGCTCTCAGGTGAAGCGATGGTACAGGAACCCGACGGCGACGGCAATCCTGAAAGTCGATGGGAGCAAGATGACTACTCCAAACGGAAGCTTAGAGTAGATATCAGAACCATCTAATCCAGTCTCTTGACTACCGGGGCATCGACGTCGACCTTCCCACCGGTCTTGCTGGCGAGCTTCCTTCCGCATCCCCTGCACGTCACGTCTCGCGTGGAAGTGGAGAACATCGGTCTCTCCTCGCCGCAATCAGGACACTTCACAAGAAGGAAGCTGCTCCGTGGCTTCGGTATGAACTCGCGCTCTCTCTTCATTGATTTAGGGGCTGATTCATGGGGGCTTATATGTAAAACGGAAGTCCTAATTCGATTGAGAGGAGTCCCAAGCAATCGCTTCAGCACTTGTGAGCGATGTGGGGTATGGTTTCAGGTCAGAGGATGGCGCCAAAACTATTGTCTTCAATGTAGGCCAACCGCTCGTCTAGAATACGCACGTAAACAGAACCTTCTCTATTATCATAGACATCCAGCCAGAGTCAAAGAAACAATCAAGCGGAGCCGAGCCAAACGCCCCGAATATTACCGAGAACAGAAGAGGAGGAATCAGACCCGCCGGCGAGACAGAATAAAGCAACTTGTGCTGAGCCATTACTCGAACGGGATTCTCAAATGCGTGTGCTGCGGCGAGACAGAGCGTGATTTTCTAACACTCGATCACATCAATGGCGGCGGCGGCCAACACAGAGTCGCGATTTTCGGAGACCGATGGAGTGCAGGCGCGCGATTCTACAGCTGGTTAGGGATGAACCACTTCCCGCCTGGTTTCCAACTTCTGTGCATGAACTGCAACTTTTCCAAAGGGAAACACGGGCAATGTGCCCACAAGACTTCAGGGAAATCATCATCTCTAACTACCCTTGCAGCCGAGTTGGGTAATCCTACAGATGGAGGTTCACAACCAGCGCTGCTTATACAGGAATCATTGGTCTAGAAAAGTTCGGCGAAACGGAATCCTCGACTACTGGACGATTTCGGCCTTTCTCAGCCGTATCCCCTTGCGCATCGCTTCCTTATTGCATTCTTTACATTTTAGTTTTAGGGTCGCTTTTTTGGTAGTCTTCGCCGTCCTGATCAACTCAGGGAACTTCTGTCCTCCGTAGCCACGCTTTCTGGCGGCCTGCCGTCTGGCTCCCCACGAAGACGCCCTCTCCTTCCCTTTCTTGTAAAGGGAGACAGAATGGACGGTGTGCTTGTGGCAGTGTGGACAGTTTGTGTTGATCTCCTTCGGAATCTTCATGGGTTTTCAGCCGAGCCGACCCGTCTTATGATTTATGCCTTGTGGTGCGCCTTGGACGTCCACCCAGGTTTTTCTTATCGGCAGCCGCTCGGAACTCAGCCCGCAAGGGGGTCTTCGCTTGGCGGATTCCATCAACTGTCGAGGTCGGGTTTGAGGTTCGCTAGCAGATCCGCGGGAGGCTCGAACTTTAGATGACAGACCTCTCCAGGGTAGCCTTGCGATGCAACGGTGGAGTGGACGTTCGCGACGAAGCGCATCACCGTCGCAGAATCGGTCCTCCATCTCCCCTCTATCAGCGTAATCTCTGAACGCTCGTGGAAGATGGGAGGGACACCCAGGAATACCCCGAGAACCGCCGTTGCCCTGATGTCATCGTTGCTTAGGATTCCTATGGTGAAGTAGGGTTGACCCTCCTCCCCTCACCGGCGCCCAGGTTCATCACGATGTACACGCAAACCAGAACCCCCTGTCGTTGGTCTAACTTCCTTATCAGGACGTAGCACGTCGGCCTGTCGTTCTGTCCCTCGGTCGCTGGAATGAACCAGACGCGCAGCCTGTCTTTGGACGCATCCCATTCGCCGCGAGCGAGGAGATTGAGGTCCACGTCTACCGGTGAGAATGGGACAGACGCGACCAACGAATAGACTCGCATCGTCTCCGCGGAGGTAGCCTTCCAGCTGAACCCTCAACTCACGACCTCCCCAAGATGCGGAAAGAGAACTTAACCGCCACTCTGCGCCAAGTAATCGCGGACGAAAGATAACCAATCTTTATTATTGGTCTCTATGCAACCCGAGCGAAGGCGAGCACCACCAAGCATGTTTTTTGCTAAAACTGCAGGCTCTCAAGAGTGGAAGGCTGTTGCCGCAGCAATCAAGACGCTCGTAGAAGAAGCGACATTCGAGGTTTCCAGCGAAGGCCTTGTCTTCAGGGCGATGGACCCTTCCCACATAGCCCTTGTAGATCTCAACTGGCCGAACACGAGTTTTGAAAAATTCGAATGCGACAAGCCCACCAAGTTCACCATAAGGGTGGAAGACTTCGTGAAGCTCATAGCAAGGTGCGACGCCAAGGACAGTGTAGAGATCGCCTCGAACGAAGACGATTCGTTGACGCTCAGGCTGATGAACGGGTACAAGCGGGAGTTCAAGATCCACCTTATTGAGACGACTCCCGGCACAGCCCCTCTCCCAAAGCTGGATTTGGACGTGAAGCTCTCCATGAGCAAGAGCGTGTTCGAGAAGGTCCTCGGAGACATCTCTGTCGTGGCGGACCAGGTCATGATATCCTCGTTGAAGGAGGGAGTCTCGTTCTCTGGAAAGAGCGACGTCGGAGCGGCCACCATCCAGCTCGACAAGGGCGGCGCGGACGTGCTCGACCTGCAGGTTAAGCAGGAGGCGAAGGCGTCGTACAACATTGATTATTTGCTTGGGATTTCCAAAGCGGTAG